>Ga0184627_10001046_pt1 | contig 10967 bp, 7 predicted proteins | sample PLM3_127_b1_FD_133150 | JGI IMG/M metagenome (GOLD analysis project Ga0184627, IMG submission 133150) | Groundwater sediment microbial communities from an aquifer in East River, Colorado, USA - PLM3_127_b1 | ecosystem: Environmental > Terrestrial > Soil > Riparian zone | place: USA: East River...
GGCGCTTCCCAACATCATCAGCAGGGCGCTCAGGGAAGCCACGACGGGAAATCCTGGACCGGTAGCGGTGATCGTGTCCAACCCCTTATTTGCGGCTGAGGGGGATTTCCACATCCCTCCGGAAGCTGCGAGGGCCCAGCATCCGGCGCTCCGTGTTGTCCCTGGGGCCGCATCGGTTGAGCAGGCGGCGCAATTGCTTCTGGAAGCCACCAGACCTGCGATCATCGCTGGTGGCGGGGTGATGCTGTCCCAGGCAGCCCGGGACCTTCTCGAACTGGCCGAGCTTATGGGCATCCCCGTGGCCATGACGCACGCGGCGCACGGCACGTTCCCCGGCGCACATCCCTTGAGTCTGGGCGTGGTGGGAAACCCTATCGCAGGTGGCCGAGGGAGGATAGCCAACAAGATCGTAGGGGAGGCCGATGTCCTGCTCGTGGTGGGGACCAGGATGGATGGCCGGACGACGCGTGGGTATACCCTTCTCGCTCCCACCACGAAGCTCATCCAGATCGATATTGACCCCCGTGAGATAGGCAGCAACTATCCTGTGGAGGTGGGTATAGTCGCCGATGCCAAGCTTGCCCTTGAGGCGCTGAAGGCCACGCTCGAGAAAAAAGTCACGCGACCACCGTCTATCGTCGATACGCCGAGGGCCAGAGAGATTGCTGCCATGGGAGAGGAATGGTACACCGAGTTCGCCCCACAGATGAACTCCAATGCTATCCCCATCAAAACCCCTCGCCTCTTCAGGGAAATTCAACACTTCGTCAATGACAAGACCATCGTGGTCGTGGATGCTGGCGGTTCCTCGTACTGGGCTCCTGCCTACCTGGAACTGGCTCCTGAGAACGAAGCTCTGTATCCGCGGGGAGCGGCGGCAATCGGGTCGGCTCTGCCTATGGCGCTGGGGGCCCAGTTGGCCGCGCCGGAGAAACGGGTGATCTGCATCTCCGGCGACGGGGGGTTTGGCTATAACATTATGGAGCTCGAGACGGCGGTCAGGCTCAACCTCCCGGTGGTGAACATCATCGTCAACAACCAGTGTCTCGGCATGGAAAGGCGCGGCTATGTGGATTATGCCGGTGAGGTGCCTGCAGAACCGCTCGCCTTCAGCCCGCAGGACTTCAGCAAAATAGCCCAGGCCTATAATTGCTTTGGGGCCCGGGCGGAACGGCCCGGTGACATTCGTGGGGCCATTGCTGCTGCCCTGGCTTCCGGGCGACCTGCCATTGTGGATGTGGTGAACGACCCGGAGGACAGCGACTCCGAGAGGACGCGGCCCTGGCGAGCCTATTGATGGTGCTGCGCACGGCTAATTGGCTATACACAGTCCCCCGCCAAACTGGCGGGGGTAATTGCGGTGCGCAGCACTCGGTACCACGTCAGGTACTCAGCGTCATAGCGTCTTCGAGCATGATCTCCAACTCTGCCAGCACTACTTCCTTGGCTCCTAAGGCCTGGGCTTCCGAAGTGGCAGCAAGTACCAGCGCAGGGTCATGGTGCATCCCAATGCCAACCTTCTTGCAGGCCGTATCCACCAGACGGACGATGGTCAACAGGGTGTTACTCATGTCGTACGTGTCGGCGTGATGCTGGTGGACGATCTCGACGTAGAGTTCCGGGATATTCCATTTCTGCATCAACAGGGCACCCTGCTCCACATGCATGTGTTGGAGCACTTCGAGAATCACGGGTTTGGACAGGGGCAGTTGGGACTCTGAGGTCTGGACGTCTTCCAACACCTTGAGTAAGAACAGTTGCCCGACGTCATGCAGGAGCCCGGCCAGCAGAGCCTCCTGGGCGAGCTCTTTGTAGGCGATTTTTTCCGCCAACCATTTGCTGCCCAAGGCGCACCCCATGGCGTGCTTCCAGAGGACGCGCATGTAGGCATTGATCGTCTGGTCTTTGGCATGGTATTGATGGCTCTGCGTGACGAGCGTGACGATATTTGTGACCTGTCGGGCCCCGAGCCGCACGATCGCATCGCGGATCGTGGTGACCTTGCTCAAGCCACCGAAGAAGGCGGAATTCGCCATGCGCAGTACATTGCTCGTGAGGGCCTGATCCTCCATGATTATGTGCGCCACCTGGCCGATGCTAAAATCCTCTTTGGAGAGGAGGTGCAAGAGCTTGAGTGCCACGTGATGGAACACGGGCAATTGCATGGCGTCCGAGCTTATGCGTTCGTGAGTAATATCTATGAGTGACTTCCCATCCAACATCATGCTTCTCCTAAGAGCCGTCGCAGCTCGCGTAACGGCCTGGGCTTGCTCAACCGTGGCAGGTGGTATAACACTTCCTGAAACGAGGTGAGCCCCCGCGCGGCTTTGGCAATCCCATCTTCGAGCAGGGTGACCAAGCCAGACGAGGCAAGGCTGATGCGCCTGATCTCGTGCGCGGTGTGTCGTGCCAGAATGGCATCTTTGACCATTTCATCCAAGACCAGGAGTTCGAAGGCTCCAATACGCCCCTGATAGCCGGTGAAGCGACACAGGGAACAACCTCTCCCCATCTGTGCAGTGGCCCCTTTCAGGTCGGTGTTCCCGTAGCCCAGGCGATGCAGTTCGGCTGGCGTCAGCGTGTAGGGTTCAGCACAGTTCAGACACACAGCCCGCATGAGCCGTTGGGCCACAACGCAGATCACTGTGGAGGAGATCAAGAAGGGCTCGAGGTCCATATGTAACAGGCGGAGCAATCCCCCAATGCTATCTTCACTATAGAATGTGGTGAGGACCTTATGCCCGGTGAGGGCCGCCTGCATAGCCGTCTCGGCGGACAGGCGATCGCGGATCTCACCCAGCACAATGATATCGGGGTCTTGTCTGACCATGTGCCGCAGTGTTTCCTCGAACGTGACATTGATTTTGGGATGAATCGAGCACTGCGAGATGCCTTCCATGACATATTCCACCGGCTCTTCAGCCGTGACAATACAGCTATGCATGTCGTTCAGGTGGTTCATGCAACTGTACAGGGTCGTCGTTTTGCCCGAGTCTGTGGGACCGGTAATGAGGATGATACCCGTAGACCTGTCGAGAGCATCGTTGCGGAAGCGTTCGAGCATGTTGGGGGCTATACCGAGTTCGGCGAGGTCGAGCAGCTCAGCCCGTTTGCTTAACAGGCGCAGGACAATTTTTTCCCCGTGTACCGTGACATAAAATGAGGCCCGCATATCGATCATGAGGCCGCGCGGCGGGTCTTCATACCGAATGTGGCCGTCCTGGTGGCGCCGTTTCTCGGCAATATCGGCATGCGCCAGCACTTTGAGGCGGCTGGTAATGGTCGCGGCCAGCTCTTTGCGAAACTCTTTATAGGGCACCAGCCTCCCATCGCAGCGGAAGCGCACGCGGAGCCGGTCTTGCATGGGCTCGAAATGAATATCACTGGCCTTTTCTTGTACAGCCGCTTCAAAAATGGCATTTACGAGGCCAACCATGGTGATGTCGTCGAGGACAGTGGTTTTAGGCTGATTGACGCCACGTAGCAAGAATGCGAGGGCATCGTGGATGGCGGCTCTCGTCGCAATCGCTGGCACGAGATCCTTGCCAAACACGCTCTCAGCAGCCTCACGGGCGCGTTTGTCTAAGGGATCGGCAAAGGCAATGACGACCTTGCCGTCTTGTCGAGTGATAGGGATAAAGAGGTGTTCCGCATAGGACTTCCCAGATCCCCTGGCCAACAGCTCCTGGTCAAGCTCAGCAAAGTTGGGTTCCACATAGACCAAGCCGAACTGAGAGGCCAGCACCTCAGCGAGCCGTCGCGCCTCGATAAAATGCCCCTCAACGAGAATCTCGCTGAGCTTCTTCTTCGCTTGCGTGCCCTGCTGGATATCGACAGCCGCCTTGAGGTCTGCGACCCGGAGATAGCCTAGTTCGACGAGCAGATCCCCGAGGCGTACCGAGACCTGGTTGGTACGTAGCGTCCGTTGCACCTGGTCGGGTGTAACGAAGCGGAGATCGTGCAGCACATGAAGCAGCGTCGCCGGCGTCGCCAGCTTGGACTGCACCCTACGCGCATAGGCGAGTTGCTCTTCTGTGAGATACCCTGCCTTGATAAGGAGAGCGGCAAGCGCGCTCCCCGTATCCTGTACGGAGGGAGCCGGGCTAGGCCTGGGGCGGACCACGTGGGCTCTGAGTTTTTGCGTCGCTGCTACTGGTTGTTGCTCTGCGCTGACCATACCTACTCATATACGTCTAGGGATGCGCTACGTAGACCCTGGCAGGGCAGGTGCGTCCTGTCACTGTCCGCCCAAAGGGCACGACGCTTGTATTATCGGACATCAGGGAGGGAAACTTTAGGAGGATGGGCCTGGTAAGACCTCGACGACACCGATCAGATTTTTTCGAGGGGGGCTGGCTGGCGCGGCGTACTATCCAATCCCTCTACACCACTCAGCTGGAGCTCGCCGGCTCGGTGGCAGCGCACAAAGTGGCCAGGCGCGACTTCTTCCCAGACTGGGGCCTGGGTGCGGCAGACCTCTAAGGCATACGCACAGCGCGGATGGAAATAACAGCCAGACGGTGGATGCGCCGGGTTGGCCACCTCCCCTTGTAAGACGACACGTTGGGCCCGCCGGCGCGGGTCGGGCTCGGGCACGGCAGACAGGAGGGCCGCAGTGTAGGGATGCTTCGGAGTAGTGAAAATTTCCTCGGTCGGGGCCAACTCGACCATCTGACCGACATACATGACCGCGACCCGATCGCTAATGTGTTTCACAACACTCAGATCGTGCGCTACGAAGAGATAGGTCAGGCCGAACTTGTCCTGCAGGTCGCGCATCAGATTGAGGATCTGCGCCTGTACAGAGACGTCGAGCGCTGAGACGGGCTCATCGGCAATCACCAGGCGCGGATGCAGGGCAAAGGCCCGTGCGATGCCGATGCGTTGCCGCTCGCCCCCGCTGAAGGCGTGCGGGAAGCGCCGCATATACTCCGGCCGCAGCCCGACCAGCTTCAGGAGTTCAGCGACGCGTTCCTCCCGTCCGCGGCGGCTCTTCATGCCATGCACCAGCAAAGGCTCCCCGACGATATCGAGCAGTGTCATGCGCGGATTGAGCGACGTAAAAGGGTCCTGGAAGACCATTTGCATCTCACGGCGCAGCCCTCGCATTTCTGCTTTCGACAGCGCGGTGATGTCGACCTCCTGGCCAGCCTGTGTGCGGAACAATATCTGGCCAGCCGTCGGCTCAATAGCCCGCAGGATACACCGCGCTGTAGTGGTCTTGCCACAGCCGCTCTCGCCCACCAGCCCCAGGGTTTCGCCTTCGTGTAAGCTAAAACTCACGCCATCGACGGCGCGGACGTATCCCACCGTGCGCCGCCAAAAACCCCGGCGGATCGGGAAAAATTTTTGCAGCTCCTTGACTTCCAGCAATGGTGGCTGGCTGGCTGTGCCTACCTGGCCCACGTCCTATGCTCCTGCGTAGAGAAAGCAGCTCACGGCATGTTTTTCACTTATCTGCAACAGTTCGGGCTCACGTCGGTCACAGACCCCAGGCATAAAGGACGCGCAGCGTGGATGAAAGGGGCAGCCTGGGGGCCGATTGTAGGGGTGCGGCACGAACCCGGCAATCGAAGCCAGGTGCTCACGTGCCTTCGACCGAATATGGGGAATAGAACGCAGCAACGCCTGCGTATAAGGGTGCTTGGGGGCGTAAAAAATCTCGTCGACCGGGGCCTGCTCGACCACGCGCCCGAGGTACATGACCACCACGTCGTCCGCCATCTCAGCGACGACCCCCAGGTCATGCGTGATGAGCATGATGGCCATGCCGTATTCGCGCTGTAAGTGGCGCATGAGGTCGAGAATTTGCGCCTGCGTCGTGACGTCGAGCGCGGTGGTCGGCTCATCGGCGATCAACAGGCTGGGATTGCAGGCCAGCGCCATGGCGATCATCGCCCGTTGGCGCAGACCGCCGCTCAGTTGATAGGAGTAGGCGTCCAGACGCTGTTCCGGCAAGGGAATCCCCACACGACGAAACACCTCCAGGGCCCGGGCCCGCGCCTCGCGCTTGCCAACGTTCTGGTGCAACAGGATGGCTTCGATAATCTGATTCCCGATCGTATGCACCGGGCTGAACGACGACATTGGCTCCTGGAAGATGAGGGCAATTTCCGCCCCGCGGATGGCGCGCATGTCCTCGCCATACGGTTCAAGCTGTGCCAGATCCACCATGGCATGCCGGTCCGACGCCGGCACGCCTTTCTGCCGCCGAAACAGGATCTGTCCCTCCACAATGCGTCCAGGACGATCAATGATACGCAAAATAGACCTGGCAGTTATGCTCTTGCCACAGCCGCTTTCGCCTACAATCCCCAGAGTACGGCTAGGATATAAGTCGAAGCTGGCACCGTCTACGGCCTTGACCGTCCCCTCGTCCTGGGGGAAGTAGGTTTTGAGATTACGCACGGAGAGCAGCGGTGTCGTGTTGTCAGCCACGGTCTACAATCCTAGTATCCATAGGGATCCGCCGCATCCCGCAGCCCATCACCAAGGAAATTGAACGCCAGCACAGCAATAATCACGGGGATCGCTGGGAGCATCAGCCACGGGGAGATGGCCACAGTCTGCACATTCTGGGCCTGTTGGAGTAACACACCCCAACTGACCGCTGGCGGACGCAGGCCAAGTCCCAAGAAACTCAGCGACGTTTCACTGATGATCATGGCCGGCAGCGCCAGAGTAGTGGCGGCGATAATGTGGCTCATGAATGAGGGCACCATGTGCACGAAGATGATGCGCATCTGACTGCAGCCAGCCAGCCGCGCCGCCACGACAAAATCCTCCTCGCGCAGCGCTAAAAATCTACCGCGCACCACACGTGCCAGCTCAGTCCAGCCCAGCAGCGAAATGATAATGGTGATGGCAAAGTACATCTGCAAGATCGACCAATCGCGTGGGAGTGCCGCGGCCAATCCCATCCACAAAGGGATGGTGGGGATGGAACGCAAGATCTCGATGAGGCGTTGAATGAGTGTATCAACCCAGCCACCATAGAAACCGGACATACCCCCCAGGAGCACCCCAAGAAAGAGGCTCAGTGCCACGCCCACCAGCCCGATGGAGACGGAAATGCGCGTGGCATAGAGCAGCCGGGACCACAGATCCCGTCCCTGCACGTCCGTCCCCAGGATAAACAGCGTTTGGGCCGCTTCGTGCCCTGCACCCACCCCCAGCAGATGACGGTCCATGGGAATCAGGCCGAAGAGTTTATACGGAAAGCCATGGGCGAAGACATGCACGGGGATTTTCTGTGTTGGGTCGACCTGATAGACGCGCTTGAACGTTTTGGGATCGCGCGCTCCCTTGACAGCATAGACATGGGGCCGCAGGCTCCAACCGTCAAACCAATAGAGACGCTGCGGCGGCATCAGGGAGCGTTTTGCATCAGACAGCTCTGGGTCAGTCGTGGCCAGAAAGTCAGCACAGAGCGCCACCAGATAGAAGCACACCACCACAATGCCAGCAGCCATGGCGAGGTGATGCTTGCGAAATCGCCACCACATCAGTTGCCACTGGGAGGCGACGTAGACACGTTCCCCCGCATCTGTCGTCCCATGCGCCTCAGGGGTCTCGACGCCGTGTAGCACCGCTTCTTCTGCCACAATTACTCCTCCAGGCGTATGCGTGGGTCGACCCAGATCAACAGAATATCGGAGATGAGCGTGCCTATGACGGTCATCACCCCCAACAGCAGCACAATGGTGCCGGCGAGGAACATATCCTGCGCCAGCAGGGCCTTCAGGAGCAAGGGCCCAACAGTCGGCAGGCTCAGCACGATGGAGACGATAATACTCCCCGAGACCAGGTAAGGCAGGGTATAGCCTACCGTGCTGATGAACGGATTGAGCGCCACACGCACGGGATACTTCAGGATCGCCCGCAACTCTGAAAGGCCCTTGGCGCGTGCCGTCACCACGTAGGGCTTACGGAGCTCATCGAGCAGATTGGCCCGCAGAATGCGGATCAGGTGGGCGGAGCCAGCGGTACTGAGAATGATCGCTGGGATCCACAGATGCTTCAGCAGATCCTGCACCCGCGCCAAGCTCCAGGGAGCGTCCATGTATTCCGTGGAGAACAGGCCACCCACGCTGGCCCCGAAGTAGGCAAAAGCGAGATACATGATCACCAGCGCCAGGAGAAAATTGGGTATGGCCAGGCCAATGAACCCCATGCAAGTGAACACGTAGTCGCCTACGGAGTACTGTCGCACCGCCGAATAGATACCAATCGGGATGGCCAGAATCCAGGTAAAGATGACCGCTGTCAACGCCAGCAGCACGGTCAATAGCAAGCGGTCCCCAATGACCTCGGTCACTGGCCGTTTCCACTCCATGGAGACGCCAAAATTCCCCTGCAGCACCAGCCACACCCACTTGGCATACTGCACATAGATGGGTTGATCCAAACCGTACTGGGCGCGGAGGTTCTCCGCTTCTTCCTGGGTAACCAGCGAGCCTGTGGACATCAACTGGGCGATATACGAGGTTACATAATCGCCGGGCGGCAACTGGATGATGGCAAAGGAGACAACAGAGATCACCCAGACGGTGCCAATGGCAATAAGCAAGCGGCGCAAAATATAAGCCAGCATAACGCCCGCCTACTTTTTAAAGAAGAATGTCTCTGGCCGAGACGTGGCCGGGGTCATGCCATCCGGACTGTTGTACTGCCGCGCCGGGTTATTTCCCATATTGTTACTCACGATGCGCACACCCTGTGCCGCCGGAGAGAGCCCCACGGTGCCGATGACCCACTGTTCCTCCACGGCGATGCGCCAGATCTCCTTACCGAGCTTGATACGCTCCTCCTCCGGTGCGCCAAACGCCTTCTTCCACAGCTCTATCAGCTTCTGCATGGGCGGTGCAGGCTCTTTGCCCCGAGCGCCATTGGAGCGGAACCACTGGGCCCACAGCGGCCCGATGTTCGCGCCACCCAGGCCCTCGAGTGCGTAGGGGAACAGGTGCGTCGGGAACGTGAAAAAATGCTCGGTGCCGTCGTTTTGCCACAAATGCGCCTGGTTCTCGTTCGCCCCAGCGCGCTTAATGGCCAGGCTGCGCTCAATTTCACTGACGTCTGCCTGGATGCCAATCTTCCGCCATTGCTCGCGGATCATCTCGGCGATCTGGGTGAACTGCAAGAACTGGCCACCCACGGTCATAATCTCGATGCGCAACCGCCCTTTGCCATCCGTGCGCACGCGGTAGCCCTCAGCGTCTTTTTTCGTTAATCCAATGCTATCCAGGAGCTGGTTGGCCTTCGCCGGGTCATACGTCGAGTGCATGGTGCGGTATTCTGGCCCCGGATTGTACGGGGATGACTCCGACAGCACCTGCGAACCCGGAGTACCAACGCCTAACCAAAAAGCCTCGTTCAGTTGCTCGCGGTCAATGCCTAGGGACAGGGCAATACGGAAATCACGATTTTGCAGCCACTTGCCAATTTCTGTATCAGCCTCATAGGTCTGGTTGAGGAACATACAGGCATCACAACCGCTGTCCGCCGGGTCGAGATAGACTTTATAGTTGCCCTTTGCCCGGTTCTCCAAAAAGACCGGTAATTTGCTAATATCGATATGTCTGGCCTGGAAATCGTATTCTCCAGCGATGGCGCGCAGGTTCAGCACCTCCAGGTTCTCGGCCACCGTCATAATCACCTTGCCAATGTAGGGCAGCTGATTGCCGGCCGGATCAACCATGTAAAAATAGGGGTTACGCTCCAGGATCCAGGTGGGGCTATTAATCGGACTGGTCGTCTTCCAGGCTGCCACAGTGGGCAGTTCTGGATTGAACGCCCAATCGTTCTTGAACTTCAAGAAGCTCACCCAGTTGTCATACCCGGCGGCCTTGACGAGCTTGTCCACAGCCTCTTTGCCCGCATACTTTGGATGATATTGCTGCAGGTAGTGCCTGGGAGCAAAGCCGCCCATGAGCTCCCGTCCCTGATAGGTGTGCCCACCGAGATGCGTGGCCCCGGCGAGGACGTCAACAAACGCGAAGTACGGGTCTTCGAATATGAACCGGATAGTGGTGTCATCGACCTTTTCCATCTTCCCAGGCTTGCCATTAATGGAGAGCACAGGGGTTTTCGCCGGCACCAAATCATTGTTCTGATGAATGTCTTCGTACCAGAACACAAAATCATCGGCGGTAAAGGGATGGCCATCCGACCACTTCATGCCCTTACGCAGGAACACCGTGAAGGTACGGCCATTGTCGGAGATTTCCCAGCCCTTGGCGACGTTGGGCGCAATTTTATTACCGGTGTAGTCCCAAAACAGGATTTTGTCATGCCCACAGCAGCGATAGCCATTCCAGAAATCAGCCGGACCGCTGAAGCCACGACGCCACGTGCCACCGTATTTGCCGATCTCATGTACCGGCTTGATGACCAACGGGTCCTGGCTGACACGCTCCTGCACTGGTGGCAGCTTCCCCGCCTTGACCAATTCTGCCAGTTGTGGCGCCTCCTTAAAACTCTTGGGAAACTTGGCTGTGTCAGTGACCACCTCTGGGCCCTCCAGTTTCCCCATGAGTTCACTGCCAGCCGGCCCTGCGGCGACGGCGTGTCCGCCCATCCATCCGGACACTGCCAGCACACAGAGCGCCACGGCGAGCCAGCACCAACTCTTGCCTGTTTTACGCATCTGCCATGGTCTTCGCATAGTATCCCCCCTTCCCTGCGGTCGAATACGCTACCGAAGGTCTCGTACGCTGTATGGAACATACCGTCGGCCGGCGCCTTTATAGCGAGTTTTCCTCGTGGCGTCAATTGTTCTTTGCAGGGCGGGATCCGTATCTACGCAGCGGTTCCGAAGTTGATCACCTGCTCAGCCTCATTGGCAATCCACACCTGGGTGCCCCAGGCGATGTCCTCGACAAAGCGGCGGAACACGCGGCGTGATGGGAAAGCCGTGACGTAGCGTGGGCGATAGCCCAGGACCAGTGACTGCTGCACCAGGGGGTGGA
>Ga0184627_10001047_pt1 | contig 10967 bp, 16 predicted proteins | sample PLM3_127_b1_FD_133150 | JGI IMG/M metagenome (GOLD analysis project Ga0184627, IMG submission 133150) | Groundwater sediment microbial communities from an aquifer in East River, Colorado, USA - PLM3_127_b1 | ecosystem: Environmental > Terrestrial > Soil > Riparian zone | place: USA: East River...
GCGGCAGGCCTCGGCGATATAGTCGTTGACGCTCTTCACCACTTCTTCCATCGGCAATTTTCCCGTTCTTGCCGCCGGCACGAGCAGGTTGCCGTAGTTGATGACTTCCTTGTCAACTCCGAATTTGTCCATCAACACCAGATGGCGCTCCAGCGAGTTGAAGCCCTCGTCGGCGTAAAGGCTCCGGCCCAAATAAGTGCCGGCGGCCCACTCGCGCAGAACGTCCATGATCGTCTTCGGCAGGCAATGCGCATGGCAGTCGATTAAACCCATATTTACTCCCTGATTTTTCTTTTCTTTTCAGCTTCCCAGCGAGGATAGCTAACACCGCGCCCTCTTTTATGTCAACCAATCTCAGCGCAGCCGTGACGTCACCAGAACCACTAGCACAACGATGAACATACCCATGACCGGTCTCTTGGTTTTGTGGGCGATGAAAATTATTACGGCCAAGGCCAGCCCACGATACGGAGCCGCTGCAGCATCGAAGCGCGCGCCGGACATGAAGGAAGGAACGAAGGCGATCCAGATCGGCACCGCGGCTCTCATCCCTTGGCGGAAACGCCCGCTGAAAAGCATCACCCTCGATTAGCCGACAAAGGGTCAAAGATCAACGTCCGGCATCGTCGCCGAGCGGCGGCGCCATCTCACCACGAAGTTCGCCCGTCGATTGAACTCAGGGCGGGCTCCGGCCACCCGCAACCCTCAAAAAGGCATTTACTCGCGCCAAGTCGCCAAGACGCCAAGTGACGGGCCACGATCCGTCATCCCGGGATGACGGATAGCACCCCTGAGTCGGATAGCCACCTTCGGCGATATCTGGCAGACGTTCGAACACTCGCACAGCGCTACGCGCAGGCGCGCGATATGCAGCGCATCCCGCTCGATCTAGCTTCCGGCGCCACCATCCGCCTTTCTGCGGGTGGACAGAATGTTTTGATCCAAAGAATTATCAACGACTTCTGCCCGCGCTTCACTCCAGGCGCTAAACCGGTATACGTGGGCGATACCGATAAAAAGTGGGCGTACTTTGATCCCGATTATCTGCGCTCGCTCGGCGTTTCGATCGAAGAACACGGAAAAATGCCTGATGTAGTCGTGCACTTCACTAAGCAAAACTGGCTTGTTCTCATTGAGGCGGTCACGAGCCACGGACCCGTAAACCCAAAGCGATTGACAGAGTTGAAAAGCCTCTTCGTTGGCAGCAAAGCGGGGCTTGTGTTGGTGACGGCTTTTCTTAATCGCAGAGGGCTACTAAAATATCTCGGCGAAATCGCGTGGGAAACAGAGGTTTGGGTAGCCGATGGTCCCGACCATATGATTCACTTCAACGGCGAGCGTTTCCTTGGCCCTTATTGATAGACCGGCAGCTTGCTGCGGGGTAGTTCATTATAAAAACAGCAAAGGTAAAGACCTGACCCGGCTGATGACCCGGCTGATTGGTCGTTCTGCTGTCATAAGCCCTCTAAGAATGAATTTGGAGTCTAAACCTTATCGATCTTTTTGGCCGCCGCCCCTTCCTTAAACCGTTGCAGAGCGTTTGCACTAGAGCACGCAGCTGCGGATTGCTCGTCAACTCCTCTGCCAGCTTTTGATTGGTGAACCCGCGAGCTCTCTACCCACCCACGCCATGACACGCCTGATCCGCACAATCTCTCTCGCGCGGCCGCGATGCAACACGGCAGCAGCCGGCAACCCGAACTGTTTACAGACGCGGTCTCTTATCTCGGTCCAGCGGATCTCCACGATCTGCGGTGCTAAGTTGACACGGGACTGAGTTGTTCGCTACTCTCGACCAAAGATAGCTGCGCCGCCGAAGTGGAACAAACCCTATAGGACGTGACCAAAGGAGGATTCCGACATGCCAAAAATCAAAGGGCTTAGCCACGTGGTGCTTTACGTTAACGATGTAGACAAGATGGTCGACTTCTACACGAATGTTGTGGGACTCGTTAAATATCGCGAGAACGTCCGCGGTATGGTATTCCTGACGCCCGATCCGGAACTCGACGACCACCAGCTCGCTCTAGTCAAAGGACGCGAGGGCAAGTCCAAGCTTATCGCCCATATCGCCTGGCGCGTCGAAACGCCGGCCGAAATCAAAGAATACTACGAACGGTTCAAGGCTCAGGGTGTTCCCATCGACCACTGCGTCAGCCACGCCTATGAAAAAATGGGCAACACAGTGTCGTGCTATTTCCTCGACCCCGAGGGTAACTGCCTCGAAGTCTATGCCCTCGTCCCCGAGCGCGACGAGAAGCGCATCAATCGTCCTCTTGATCTGGACAAGAGCGTAGATGAAATCGTCGCTCAAGCGAGTGGTCGAACGCCAGCGGCAGCGCACTAGCGCGTGATTTGGGCTCGTTCTTTCGCAAATGGCTGACGGCCAAGGCCGCCGAAGACACCCTTAAACTCGAAGGCCTTGTTCCGGCCAGCCTGTCTCGTTGATCAGAAAGATGTTTAGGTGACCGACTTGCGATTATTTCGTAACTCTACTCGGCAACAGACGCCGCGAATCACTTTCGCAAGTACCGCAAGCGGGACACCTGAAACGCTATTTTCGCGGCGGCGCGCCGAGCACCAAGGAGCATCTGCGCTTACTCGCCGTCGCGGCCGACATGATCATGAGCCCCTTCGGCAAACGCAGCCAGCTCTACGAGCGCCTGCAAAGCGGCGAAGTGGACCGGATGCGCCTGCGTCTCTACAATCAATTCAAAGACCCTGCCCCGGCGGAGCGGATGATGCGGTTTATTAAAGGATGAAGGCAAAAGGGGGCATTCGTCTTTTCACTTGCTGAGGTAAATATTGGACTTATCCCAAATCGCTGGACCGCTAAAATTGAGAATCTGCGGTTGACCCGTATCGTTTTAAATGAGGTATTACGATGGCCCAAGAAGAGATCGAAAAATTGAAAAGAGCGCTTAAGCTAAAGGAAAGACTCCCGGAAACTCTTTATTTACTCCTCGAACGTCGCGACGGGGCTACTGAACTTGCACGTGAGCTTCCTAAGAATTTTGACCCAACGTCAGTAATGGACGGATTACCAGCACAAGAGGCCTGGACATCTATCGGAGCTTTCTACGCATCCCAAAATCGTGATCACGAAGCACTACTAATCTACTCCGCCCTTTACGACCAAATGCTTGTTGCCCAGGAAGAAAGAGGCACAAGATATCACAAAGGAACACCGCTCGTGTGGATGAGTGATTGTTATGCCCGTCTCGGATACACGTCAATTTCCCGCCGCTACCTCATTCTAACGCTAGTCGAAGACGCGATCCGAGAGTTCGGTAAAGTCTCACCGGATACCACGGGAGTTTACTTTCGGCTCGTTTGGGGAGGCGGGCTATCTGACGCACAGCTTAAACGGTACGCAGAGGAAATATATCGACTGAATCAAGAGAGCAGCACTGAGGCTCTTTACCCCGAGTGGATTGTCCAACATCTTGACCGGAGTTGGATCACACAGGTTCCAGCACCGCAGGAGGTAGGAGTTTACGCGACGAATCCGAGGTACATTCGTAAGCTCCTCTCTGGTCTTGGTGACGGATCTGGTAAAACTTTGGAGTTACTCGCCGATTATGTTCTATCCTGTATGCCGGGTTGCCGCACTACCAGGCGTGCGCAAACAGGGTCAACCGACTTGGATCTGGTCTGCTCGATGGAAGGATTCGATGTAGATTTTCGCTCCGAACTTGGTCGGTATTTTGTCTGCGAGTGCAAGGATTGGAATTCTCCGGCAGATTTCACATCTATGGCAAAGTTTTGTCGAGTCCTGGATTCTGTCAAATCACGCTTTGGTATCCTCTTCTCGAAGCACGGCATAAGCGGAGAGGGGAAAAATAGAGATGCAGCGCTTGAACAGCTGAAAGTTTTTCAAGATCGCGGGATGGTGATAGTAGTGGTAACTCGGACTGACCTGGAGCAGGTCGCCAGTGGCACCAACTTCATCAGCCTGTTGCGGGAGAAATATGAGCGTGTAAGGTTAAATCTAACCGCGGGTGCAGTCACCTAAAAACAAGCAGAGCAAATCATGTGGTCAGTAGCTTTTCCTCCGCTTGATTTCGTGTTGAATAGACGCGTGGACATCGAATAGCGTCGACCGTTGAATGATATCACATATCCCTTGAACAATTTTAGGCCAAAGACTTACTTCTATATGAACCATGAATACAAGCTAAAGAAACTTCCTGCTCCTCCAGAATATCGCAATTCGGCCGGTCGGCTGCTAAGACTGCTTCAAATGCTACAATCCAACTCTTCATACGGTGAATCGATACCGACACTCTACGACGTTGAAATACAACGACTCGCTGCTGACACTAAGGGTCAATTGTATTTGGATTTCATGCAGATAGTGTCATCGGCGTACGAGGAATTTCGTGACAGCGTCGATTCAGCTGAAACAATTCCGGATCCGACTAGGCGTGTCTTGAATGAAGGATTGTCGAACCTCATTCAGATCGTCTATCCAGCCAATCTCGGAAATTCACCGCGACCACTTCAAGATGCAGAAGTTGCTCTTTTGAAGATGGCTAGTTCTATGCTTCCGGAAGAACAGGAGTTGCTCGACGACGACAAGAATAAAATCCTAGAGTCGATCGAACGGTTAAAACAGACCATCGACGAGTCCGATCTACCGAAATCCGTGCGGATTGCATTACTCGAGATCGTCCGCTTATCGCGGAACGCGCTCGATCAATTCAATATTCATGGGGCGCGAGGATTTAAGGCAGCATTCAAGCGTATGCTCTCTGAATTGTTGGAGGTCTATTTGGATCAGGGTCCGGATACGGTAAAGAACAAGTCGTGGTGGAACCAAGCATTCGAACACGTAAAGCTCATTGACGCAGTAGCCGGACGGCTCCTGAAATACAAACCCTTACTAGAATCAGTTGGCAGGCTATTTCTTGGGTATGGCGGCTAATCCCATGGCTCAGCTCTGAAAATCAGACTATGAGTTGAGAACCCTTCTTCATCCTCTCGCCTTCGTCCTTCAGCCCTTCTCCTTCGCCCCGTCGATGCTCCAGATCCCCGCGCACTGGGTCGCCATGTAGAGAAACACGAAGCAGTAGAAGACCGCTACCTCGCCGCCACTTTGAATCGGCCAGAAGCCCTGCGGGAAATGACCGATGAAGTAGGCCGCGGCCATCTCGGCAAGAATTAACCTAAAAACAGCAGTTCAACTGGAGAAAAATCGACAAGGTGGTGATAGTGTGGAGGTAAATTTGTTTTTGGAGGTCACCCGATGGGTGAGGTTAAGCGGCGGGAGTTAGTGGTGCGACAACAGGTAGTGGAGGCGCTGGGGTTAGAGACAGCAAGTGGACGGCTCAAAGTGCGGTGGGATGACAACGCACCGGCCACGGCTCTTGGGCAGATGGCGTTTTTCATCGAGTTTCTGACGACAACGGGACTGTTCGATCAGTGGATGGCGGACTGTCCGCTTAATTACAAGAGTCCCAACGGATCAAGCCGGCGCGACATTTTGGGTACGTGGATGCTGTCGATATTGTCGGGGCATTGGCGCTATGCACACGTGAGCGCGATGCGTGCCGACGGGGTCAATCCTGGGCTATTGGGGATGAGTGCAGTGGTGGCCGAGGACACGTTGCGGCGGGCGCTTAAGGCGATCGATGAGAGATCGGGTATCGAATGGCTTGATCGTGACATCGGGCGTACAGTGTTGGGGCTGTTGGAAGCGCCGTGGATCTTGGATGTGGATGTAACGATCAAGCCGTTGTACGGCAAACAGCAAGGGGCGGTGGTGGGCTACAATCCGCACAGGATGCGGTGGATGCGGTGTCAGACTTGCGATGTTTGCGTTTATTGAGATAGTGATGCTGACCTGCCCCGCTTACCGTTCCTGTCGAGTTGAGAGCTTTTATTGAGTGTGCCTGAATTTCCAGCCCGGCGCGATTGCCGATTCATCCTTCATCCCTTCTCCTTCGCCCCGTCGATGCTCCAGATCCCCGCGCCCTGGGTCGCCATGTAGAGAAAGACGAAGCAGTAGAACACCGCCATTTCGCCGTTGTTTTGAATCGGCCAGAACCCCTGCGGAAAATGGGCGATGAAGTACGCAGCGGCCATCTCGCCGCTGGCGAGAAACGCGGCGTAACCCGCGAGCCATCCGACGGTAACGAGGGCGCCGAGGCCGCAGGGTCAGGCCGAGGCCGCAGGGTCAGGCTTGAGTCTGGATTCTATGGTTGAGAGCACCTGGGGCGGGGACAGGCATAACTGTCATATCACTCCGGACAAAGTGAATTACCCGGCGCGGTCGTCGAGATTCCACACTCGAACTCTTCTACCGCGCGCGCGCAATACCGGGGCGGCCATTTCCTGGAGGCGCACCACGGCGCGCACCTTTTCCGGGAAAGGCAATGCCGCCAGCCTGTGACGGCGGGCTTCCTTTGCAGCGAAAAGCCGCGCGATCTCCGGTTTCAAGGTGTCCATTGCTTCCATTTCCCTTCCAGACCGTGGCGCTGAATCACCCCGGCCAGATAACCCATGTGGGCCAGCGGGATCCAATATTATATTAATCTTTCCGAAACCGCGGTCACCGGCGAACGTCGGTCGTTCAAATCGGCAAAGCAGTTCAACGTTCAAGGTTCAAAGTTCAAGGAACCGACAAAGTTCCAACCGTTCCAGCGGTCGAACGCATTTGGCGCTCAAGACGCGGCGCACTTCGATTTCCACCACGAGTCCCGCCTTCCGTTCGCCCATGCTGACACTTTCACGTTTTCGCAATTGCGAAAACGTGAAACCATCGGCTCTAAGCTAGAGATGGTTGCCCGTAAGCAACGGAACATTACCCCGGTGATTCTACAGCGAGACTGCGGGAACGGTTAACGTGCGCTGAGGCTTTTGATTGCGGTCAAAGATGTTGTGATAAACGTCGTCCATTTTCTTTAAGATCTCAGGTTTGAAATACTTCTCGCCGCACTGGCCGCACACCCCAGCGGGAACATTGCTAATCACTAGAAGGTGACTTTCGCGGCGGTAGTCGTAGTCGATCTTCTTTTCAGCGACCTCTCCGCCGCAAAAGGCGCAATCTGCATAAGTCGTCATAGCGTCGTTCCTCTGGTTCTGGGGTCAATCCATTTGGGCAAAGCCGGGATGTAGACGGTGATAACCCTCAACACCTTGGTACCGTCCTGCTTTCTTTTGGCCCATCCTAATACAGCGTGAACAGGTTGGGCTCCAGCAAAACCCAGCACCAAACAACTTTCTCCACGCGGGTCGTTTGGATAATCCTCCAATATCTCGGCGGTGCCCACCAGCGCCGCCTCGATTTCACTAATATCTAGGTTCTCCTCCAATCGCTCCTGTTGAGCGTGGAAGCTGAACTCATAGTTACCTTGCCGTATGACTCGCTGGATCTCCTGAAGATCCATGACGCATGGTACAAAAAGCTTACGGGAAGATCAACCAATTGAACCGTTCAAGCAATCAAACGATCGTGGGTTTCTCTCCAGGAACTCCGCGTTCCCTTCGCCCACGCCAACAAAGACGACCGCTGGAGTTTTGTGACGTCGTCTGCCGAGGCAACCGGCGCCGGATCTTCCGCCTTCATCCTTTCTTCTTCGCCCCGTCGATGCTCCAAATCCCCGCGCCCTGGGTCGCCATGTAGAGAAAGACGAAGCAGTAGAACACCGCCATTTCGCCGTTGTTTTGAATCGGCCAGAACCCCTGCGGAAAATGAGCGATGAAGTAGGCCGCGGCCATCTCGCCGCTGGCGAGGAACGCGGCGTAACCCGCGAGCCATCCGACGGTGACGAGCGCGCCGAGAATCAGTTCGAGAACGCCCGCCACCCCGAAAAGCGACGCCAGCGGCACCGCCGCGCCGCCGATGCCGCCGAAAAGTCCGAAAACCTTCTGCGCGCCGTGGCAAAAAAACAACAGACCGACAATGATCCGCAGCAGGGCATAGGCCTGCGGCGCGTAGCCGGCGAGAAATCGTTCCATGATATTTCCCCTCCTTTATGCGAGCCTCTCCGTCTTAGTTTCGCCAGCGCCGCGATGAATTCTCTACGGATTCTCAGCCCCCATGCCTCGCGGCTGAATTCAATGCCCGCCTTCGAGCACCGACAACGCCGCGCGGCAGCAGAGCACGTCCTGTTCGGGCCGGCTCGCGCCGGCGACGCCGATGGCGCCGACGATGGTCACGCCGCTGAGGATCGGGATCGCGCCGGCGGCGGGCAAAATCCTCCCCCGGTGAGAAATCATCAAGCTGCGCAGCCAGGGCGCGCGCGCCTCGGGCACGAGCTCAGCCGTGGCGACGTGGAAGGCGGCCGCCGTACAAGCTTTGCTGAGCGCGAGCTCCGCGCTGCGGGGCTCGGTTTTGTCCATCCGTCCGACGGCGATCGGAAAGCCGGCCTCGTCGACCACCGCAGCGGTCACGGCGAGTCCCATCATCTGCGCGTAGTCGTGGGCGGCATGCACCATCGCCCACGCCGTGTCGAACGGCACCGGCCCGACCATCGCTTTGTGCTTGCGGAAAAAAACGGCGTTGACTTCGATAGACGCCTCGTGCTCGGCGGGGATATCGACGTCTTTGAAGATCGCATCGACCGGACAGACGATCTCGCACTGCTCGCAATCGATGCACACTTCCGGGTCGATGTAGAACTGCGGCGCCCCCGGCGTCGTATGAATGCAGGCCACCGGGCAGACCTCGACGCAGGCGCCGTCGTTGGTGCATAGGCTGGTGATGATGTAAGCCATCAGTCGTCGCTTCGCTCGGAAATTCAAAATACAGAATGCAAATTGCAAAATTTCAGAATTTTCCGGAATTTGATTTTGCACTTTGCACTTTTCATTTTGCACTTTGCAATCGGAGTTCTTCTTAGCTTATCCGTCTGCGGCCAGCGGCAAATCGGTGCGGATCACGTTAGCGACGTGAACGTTAGAGCCGAATTGCGCCGTCACCAATCTCCCCTTCTCATTTAGCGTTCCCAACCCCGCTAGGGCGGCCAACTTTTCCGCATCAGGGTCTGGCACCGCGGTAGCGCGAAATCCTAACTCCCTGATCCAGGCGCTCAGAACGAAGCTGATGAACAAACCGTTCTGCACCGGCGCCTGGCCGCCGATGCCTGGCGCCTCGCGCGGGTCGTAGTCGGCGCGCACCACGCAGATGACCGCGAAGGGATAAGCTTCTTCCCCCTCACCCTCCCCTCTCCCCCGCGGCGGGGGAGAGGGTAAAGATGAGGGGACCTCGTTCGAGCTTAGCTTAACGATGCCCACCATGTCCGCGCCGAAGTACTCGGCCATTCCCTTGACGTGGCTTGAAGTAATCTCGGGCGTGTGCAGCTCCGCTTTGGTCGGGAAGACATTGCCCTCGGGCGCGTTGCGGATCAACTCCGTGACCGTATTGGCGAGATCCGCCGGCGGCGTATCGATGAAAAAACCCCAGTAGGGGTCGTCTTTGTGAGAGTCTTTTCCGAGCCAGGGAATCTTGAACGGACCCAGTCGCAGCACCACTACGCGTCCCGCTTGACGAAGCGATTGGTGTTTTCCTTGAGCGGCGCGTAGTAGCCGATGTCGCCGTCCACTGCTCCGGAATGGCTCTTGCCCTCGTGGGATGCCGTGCAGCCGGCAACCGTGCAGGCTTGATCTCCCGGCTTGATGCCCGAATCGTAGCCGAGCCAGCTCACGCGGGTGGCGCGCGTCACGCCCCAGAAGCGATCATCGATCCACTTTAGCGCGTGTACCAGGGCGGGCCGCGCCGGAATCGGACAGGCGTGCAGAGCCCAGGTCGCCAAGCCATGCCACCAGACGTTGGGCTTGGTGAACGGGCAAACCGCGACGCAGGTGAGGCAGCTGCCCCAATAATCGTGCACGTAGGGTCTGAGCTTGTAACAGGTGAGCCAGTTGATCTTGTATTTTTCGATGCCGTTGAAGACGACCTTATCGCCGAAGGGAATGCTGTTGGTCGGACAGGTGTTGGCGCATTTGCGGCAGATCTTGCAAAAGTCCTCCACGCCGATGTCCACCGGCTCGTCCGCCACCAGGGGCAGATCGGTCATGATCGGATCGGGCATGTGGATGCGCGCGCCGAAGTTTTTATTGATGACGAGGCCGTTTCTGCCCAACTCGCCGATGCCTCCGGCAACGCCTGCGGCCTGAGGAGTGACTACGCCGCGTAGGGCTGTGTAGCCTAGCTCTTTGATGTAGCCTTCCAACGCCTTCAGCATCAGCACGCCCTTCATTTGCGAGACATGGTACGCGGCGTCGCCGATCTGATGGCGGTGCGCCTGCAGCTTGTTGTAATCCCACGCCGTGGTCGCCTGGATGACATAGGGAAATTTCCGCACTAGATCCTCGGGTGTCTCCTGCTGGTAGGCGTCCTCCGCCGTGCCGTCTTGCACGTAGCGGCTGCCGGCGTAGAGGAACGTCGGATGCGCCTTGGCGATGCCGACGACGTCGGCTCCGAGATAATGCGCTACGGCCTTGATGTGGCGGGTCATCGCCGCGGGATCGTCCACCGCTACTTTTTGCGGATTGATTTTGCCCTTGGTGGAACGGTTGATCAGGTTGGTCAGAAAATGCCTGCGATCGGCGAAATGGTTCGGCGCCGACACGCGGGTCAGCGGATCGTTGGAGACGGTGTTGCGGTACCAGTTGAACAGCGGCTTGCCCAATTCACCGCGCGCGTTCTTCGGGTGCGGCGACTGGTTCATGTCGACGTTGACATGGGGCCCGACGATTTTAACCGAACGCCCGAGGTAAGGTATCGGAAATTCCGCTTCGGTTGCTTTGCCGCCGGCATCCGCCGCGTCATCGAGCGTTTCGCTGATCTTCTCCGCGCGCATGTTGGATCTCCCTTCCGCTTCGCTGCTCTCTCTTTACTCGTTCCCTTCTTCAATTTCCCTTGAACGATTTGTCCGCCATAGGACGGATCAGCCTCAAATTTCCGCCATAGGACGGACCAGCCTCAGATTGTTTGGCTGGGCTTGGCTGAAACGACTGGA
>Ga0184627_10001048_pt1 | contig 10967 bp, 8 predicted proteins | sample PLM3_127_b1_FD_133150 | JGI IMG/M metagenome (GOLD analysis project Ga0184627, IMG submission 133150) | Groundwater sediment microbial communities from an aquifer in East River, Colorado, USA - PLM3_127_b1 | ecosystem: Environmental > Terrestrial > Soil > Riparian zone | place: USA: East River...
CCGCGCGGACGCCATCATCGTGCCGTCTCATTTCACCGCAATCGAGGTCGAACGCCAGCTTGGCGTGCACGCCGAACGCATCACTGTCTGTTCGCCGGGCGCGCCCCACTGGGACCCGCGCCGGCCGGCTCCGGGCGCCGGATATGTGCTGTTTCTCGGGACGCTCGAGCCCCGAAAGAACGTCGGCACGCTGCTCGACGCGTACGAGCGATTGGTCTCGGCGCCGGTCGACCGGCGGCAACGGGTCCCGGAGCTCGTACTGGCCGGCCAAGATACGCTGGAGTCTCAGGCCTGGCTGGAACGGATCGGCCGCCCGCCCCTCGCGGGCCGCGTTCGTCACATCGGATATGTCGATCCGGCGAATCGCCGCGCAGTGTACGAAGGCGCGTGCCTCCTCGTGCAGCCATCCTTCGAGGAGGGCTTTGGCATGCCTGTGCTCGAGGCCATGGCCGCGGGCGTGCCGGTCGTCGCCGCGAACCGTGGCGCCCTGCCAGAAGTGCTCGGCGATGCCGGAGCGCTCGTTGACGCTCAGGATCCGGTCGGCATGGCTGCCGCCATGGCGCGCGTCCTCGACGACGATGGGTTCGCGTCGGCCTGCGCAGCGAAGGGCGTTCAACGCGCACGGCAGTTCACATGGAGTGAAACGGCTGCACGCGTGTACGGCGTCTACCGGCGGGCGATTGAACACCGGACCCGAACGACACCATGAGAATTGGCATCGACGCGCGCGAGCTCTGCGGCCGGCCGACGGGCGTTGGCCGCTATTTGAATGGTCTGCTCGCCGAGTGGGCGGTCGACAACAGAGCTCGCCGGCACGAGTTTGTGCTTTACGCGCCCGAGGCACTGGCCGTCACCCTTGATGCCCGCCGGTTTGCCACGCGAATCGTGCCTGGTCCTGGCGGCACCTGGTGGGAGCAGGTCCGGCTGCCAGCCGTCGCAGCGAAGGACCATCTCGACGTTCTGTTTGCGCCGGCGTACACAGCACCGCTGTTGCGCACGGTCGCCACAGTCGTGGTAATTCACGACCTCTCCTTCGCGGCGCATCCCGAGTGGTTCGGGGTGCGCGAAGGCGTCCGTCGCCGCTGGCTGTCAAAGCAATCAGCGGAACGGGCGCAGGCGGTCATCACCGTTTCGCAGTTCTCGCGGCGCGAGCTGGCCGAGCAGTTTGGCGTCGCCGACTCGAAGATTCATGTGATTCCTCACGGGATCACCCCGCCGCCTGTTACCACGTCCACAGCGAACGACCATGGCAAAGTCCTGTACGTGGGTTCGATCTTCAATCGGCGTCGTGTGCCGGATCTGATTCGTGCGTTTGCGCCGATCGCTCGCCAACACCCGCAGACGTCTCTCGAGATCGTCGGCGACGACCGCACGTTTCCACACCAAGACCTGGGAACGTTCATTGCGCTCGAGGGCCTCACCGCAAACGTTCGCTGGCGCAAGTGGATTGCCGACCGCGAGCTGGGCGAGCTGTACGGCAGCGCGCGGGCGTTCGGTTTCCTTTCCGAGTACGAAGGGTTCGGGCTCACGCCGCTCGAGGCGCTGGCCGCCGGCGTCCCGTCCGTCCTGCTGGATACAGCGGTGGCGCGCGAGACGTGCGGCGAGGCCGCGCTTTTCGTGCGATGCGGTGACATCGCGGCCACAACGCGCGCGCTGGAGCGGCTGCTGTTCGACCCGGCGACGCGCGCGAGAATACTGGAAGCCGCGCCGTCAGTGCTGGCCCGATACAGCTGGCCTCGCGCCGCGCGCGAAACCCTCGCCGTGATCGAGGGATGCGTGTAAGGAGAACTTGGTTATCTGGTGATCTGGTTATCTGGTCATTGAAATTGATCAATCAATAACCAGATAACTAGATGACCAGATGACCAAATTCAGAGATGAAGTGCCCGTGCCAGACCTGTCGATCATCATCGTGAGCTACAACGCGCGGGCGGATCTCGAGCGCTGCCTCGCCTCGCTCCAGCATCCGGCGCCGGCCGTCTCACACGAGATCATCGTGGTCGACAACGCGTCGAGCGACGGCAGCGCCGACGCCGCGCGGCGCTCGCCGGCCGTCCGCGTCATCGAATCTGGCGCGAACCGCGGCTTCGCCGCCGCGAACAACATGGGCATCAGGGCGAGCGCCGGCGCGCACGTGCTCCTGCTCAACAGCGATACCGTGGCTCCTGCTGGCGCGATCGATGGGCTGATGCGCGAGCTCCTGAGGCATCCGGACGCCGCGGTCGTCGGGCCGCGCCTCGTGGATGCTGAGGGACGCGCCGAGCTGTCGTTCGGCCGCATGATCTCGCCGCTCAACGAGCTTCGACAGAAGCGGCTGGTGCGGGGTCACGCGCGGCGCAAGCCGGGGATGTCAAGGCGTGTGGAAGACATGACGCGGCACGAGCAGTGGCCCGACTGGGTCAGCGGCGCGTGCCTGCTGGTCCGCCGCCACGACGCGGAAGCCGTCGGTCTGCTGGACGAACGGTTTTTCATGTACACGGAGGACGTCGACTTCTGCGCGGCCATCCGCGCGCGTGGGGGCCGGATTCTCTTCACGCCCGCGATCGAAATCGTTCACATCCGAGGCCGCTCCGCTGCTTCGGCGCCAGCGGCCACCCGCGCTGCCTACCGCCGCAGCCAGCTCGCCTTTTACCAGAAGCACCATCCCGGGCTGGCTCCCCTCGTTCGTCTGTACACCCGGTTCTTCCCCCAAGGGAGGTAACGAAGGGCACGGTTTGACCGGTCTTTCTGGATTCTCGGTCCCCTACAGGGTGTAGGAGCGTGTCGAACCCGGACGCGCGCCCGCCGTCCGGCGACTGTCGGTTGGGCGGCCAACAACCGACAACTTGATGAAGGGAGCGCAGGGCTCGAGCGCTGCGCTACGACAGATTTGCCCCTCGCAGCGCGCCTGGATGTCATTCAATGCCTGAGACCGAGTCATCGGGATTCAGCCGCGTGTGTTCTTTCTGCGGGCGTCGGGTGCCGCGGAAGGTGGCCGTGTGCCGTTGCGGCGCGGAGATCGGCGAGGATCAGAACCCACTCGAAACCCCAACGCCGGCGGCCCAGCCCGCTCCGTCCTCAATCTCCAGTCCTGCGGTCCTGATCGTTGTCGCCCTCGTGACGGTCGCGTTAGGGGCGTTCTGGATGAAGAGACCGGGGCCCTCTCCCGCGCCGCGCGCCGCGGTGCCTGCCCTGGTGCGCGCGATCGATGAAAGCGCCGATTCCACGCTTCTCACGCCGGCTCCCGCCTTGCCGGCCGACGCGTCGGTTCCGGCACCCGTTCCGAGCGGCGCCGTGGCGGTGCCGCCGCCGCTGCCGGCCGCGCCAAGCCTCCCATCGCTCGAAGACGTCGTGAGCCGCATCATGCCGGCGGTCGTCCTCGTGGAGACATCCAGCGGCCGCGGCAGCGGATTTTTCGTTTCCGCCGACACACTGATCACGAACGTGCATGTCGTCGGCGCCAACAGTTCCGTCACGATCCGCCGCATGGGTGGCGCCACGGCGCCCGCGCGCGTCGCGGCGTCGTCGCCTGAATTCGACATCGCCGTGTTGAAGATCTCGAGCCCGGAAGCCGGACAGGCCGTCATCAGCCTGGGATCGGCGCTGAACGCGCGGGTGGGCCAGGACGTGATCGCGATCGGGTCTGCGCTCGGCACGCTCCAGAACACCGTGACGCGCGGCATCATCAGCGCGTTGCGGCAAAGCGGCAGCGCGACGTTGATACAAACCGATGCCGCCGTCAACCCGGGCAACAGCGGTGGCCCCCTGCTCGATCGCGCGGGCGTGGCCCTCGGCATCACGACCATGGGTTACAGCGGGCGACAGGGGTTGAACTTTGCCGTGGCAGCCGAACACGCCAAGGCGCTGCTCGAAGGGCGCCCGGTGCCTGTTGCGGCGCCCGTCAATCGGGGCGACGATTTGCGGGCGCTCTCGCCGACCGTGCCGTCGGCGGCGGAACAGGTGCGCACCGCCGGGGCACAAGTTCTCGAACAGGCGCTCACCCAGCTTGCGCGCCAGAGTCAGGTGATGGACGACTACTGGGCGCGATTTCGCAAGGCATGCTACGAGGGCCGCGTCGTCTCGGCCGGCCTCGATCACGAATGGTTTGCGCTGTTCGACGATCGCGCGATGCAAGGGGCCGTCGCCCCGGGCTGCGGCGCGACCTTTGCCGATGTCCGGAAGCGCGCCACCGACCTCCGCGATGCCGTGATCGCCGCGGATGAGGCCGCACGGCGGGCGGGCATCTATCCGGGCGTTCGCCGCGACACTCGCCGGAAATACCGGCTGGACTATCCGGGCTTTGACCGATAGGGTTCGTCCTTCCTGCCTTTCCTGCCCCTGCAAGTATCATGTGAAGCGTGCGCATCGGCATAGACACGCGGAAGCTGCACGATTTCGGCATCGGCACCTATATCCGGAACCTGTTGCGGCAGCTGGCGCGGCTCGACCGGCAGACCGAGTTCGTCCTGTTCTGCCGGTCCGACGACTCGTCGGCGCTCGCCTCGCTGGGAGAGAATTTCCGGCCCGTCGCGGAGACGGCCCGCAATTACTCGCTCGCCGAACAGTGGAAGATTCCGCTCGCGCTCAGGCGCGAAGGGGTGACACTGTTCCACGCGCCTCATTACGTGCTGCCGCCGCTCGTCCCGTGCCGATCCGTCGTGACGATTCACGACTGCATTCACCTCATGTTTCCGCAGTACCTTCCCAGCCGCCTCGCGTTCACGTATGCGAACGCGTCGATTGCGACGGCGTCCCGTCGAGCGACCAGGGTGCTGACCGTCTCGGAGAGCTCGAAGCGCGACATCCTCCGCTTCGTCAAGATCAACCCGGAGAAAATCGACGTCATCTACAACGGTTACGACGAGCGCTTCGCGATCGAGCCCATGGAAGAAGACGTCGTTCGCGTGCGCGAACGCTATCAGCTTCACGACGAGTTCGTTCTGTACGCCGGCAACGTCAAGCCGCACAAGAATCTCGAGCGACTGATCGACGCGTTTCACTTGGTACGGAACAAAGGCCTCGACCACCTCAAGCTGGTGCTGATCGGCGCCGAGATCTCGAAGTACGCGGCGCTACGGCGGGCGGTCCACCGCCACCAGCTCCATAGGTACGTCCGGTTTCTCGGCTACCTGCCGGAAGAGACGCTCGCGGTGATGTACCGTCTGGCGGGCGTGTTCGTGTTCCCATCGCTCTACGAAGGGTTCGGATTGCCCCCCCTCGAGGCGATGGCCAGCGGCACGCCGGTGGTGACCTCGAACGTCTCGTCGCTGCCCGAAGTCGCCGGCGACGCGGCAGTGCTCGTCAATCCTTACGACCCGGGGGCGATCGCCGAGGGTATTTATCAGGTGCTGACCGACGAGCAGCTCCGACGCGGCCTTCGCCAACGAGGCCTCGCACGGGCCCGGCAGTTTTCCTGGGAGGACTCGGCGCGGCGCGTGCGCGAGGTGTACCAGCAGGTCGGCGCGGCGCCGGCCGCGGCCGCGCGCCGGTCCAGCCCCGTGGCACGAACGTGAACATCGCACTCGTTCACGACTGGCTGACCGGCATGCGTGGCGGCGAGAAGGCGCTCGAAGTGTTGTGCGAGCGCTTTCCCGATGCGGAGATCTTCACGCTCGTGCACGTGCGCGGGTCGGTGTCGCCGACGATCGAGCGCCTGCGCGTTCACACCTCGTTCATCCAGCGGCTTCCCTTCGTCGAACGGTTCTATCGCCACTACTTGCCGCTCTTTCCGACGGCCGTCGAGCAATTCGATCTCGATCGATTCGATCTTGTGCTGAGCACGAGCCACTGCTGCGTGAAATCGGTGATTCGCCCTGGGCACGCGCGCCATATCTGTTACTGTCTGACACCCATGCGGTATGCCTGGGATCAATTCGACGCATATTTCGGCCCGGCGCGGCTCGGTCGGGCCGGCAGCCGCCTGATGCGGGCGGTGATGGCCAGGCTGGCTCGTTGGGATCGCGACACGGCCGACCGCGTCGACCGCTATGTCGCTATCTCTCATCATGTTGCGGGCAGGATCAGCCGATACTATAATCGCCAGGCGACAACTGTGTATCCGCCCGTCGATACCGTTTTTTACCATCCGAATGGCCAGACCCCTGAGCGATACGCGCTCATCGTGTCGGCTCTCGTTCCCTACAAACGTATCGACGTGGCTGTCGAGGCGTGCAAGCGCGCCCGCGTGCCGCTGAAGATCGTCGGCGACGGCCCCGATCGCGCGGGGCTCGAACGCACGGCTGAGGGGGCGGCGCAATTCCTTGGGCGGCTCTCCAACGACGAGGTGCGCGATCTGTATCGGAGTGCGGCCGTGGTGCTGCTGCCGGGCGAGGAAGATTTCGGCATTGTGCCGCTCGAGGCGCAGGCATGCGGACGTCCCGTGGTCGCGCTGGCCCGCGGAGGCGCGATCGAGACCGTGCTCGCCGGCGAAACCGGTCTGCTCGTTGACGAACCGGCACCCGAGGCGTTTGCCGACGCGATCGCGACCGCGCTGGATCGACCGTTCGATGTGGCTGCCATTCGCCGCCATGCCGAGCGGTTCAGCCGCGAGCGCTTTGGCGACGAGATGGAGGCCATCGTGGCGGAAGGCGGGCGATGGTAAGGCACAATCGCCTCCTCGTCGCGTTTCACCTCATCTCCGATCTGGTTCTCGCGCTGTGCGCGTTCAACATCGCCTATGCGATCCGGTTTCACAGCGGGCTGATTGCCGTCACCAAAGGCACGCCCCCCTGGTCGCAGTACGTCAACATTCTGCCGTTCATCGCGGCCCTCGTGCCGCTCGGGTTCCACCTGCAGGGTCTTTACCGGCTCCGTCGCGGTCGCTCCCGCGTCGACGACTTCTTCGCCGTCTTCATCGGCAGCATCCTCGCGGTCGTGTTCGGGGTTGTCGGGACCCTGTACGTGCAGACGTACTTCGCCTCCGATCTCCAGCGCGAGACGGGGGCCTTCGAGGTCTCGCAGCTGGTCTGGGGTCTCTTTCTGGTGCTCAACGTCATCCTGACGTTCTCGTCGCGCGAACTGATGCGCGAGATCCTCGAACGGCGGTGGCGCGCAGGCATCGGCCTCAAGCGGATTCTCATCGCCGGATCGGGCGAGCTGGGACGGCTGGTCGCGGACAAGGTTCTCGAACACCGTGAGCTCGGCTACCAGATCGTCGGATTCGTCGACGATCGCGCCGCCGCCGGCGATCATCTCGGCTATCGCGGCCTGCCGCTGCTCGGCTCGATCGATGACGCCGCCGACGTCATGGCGCGCGAGTCGATCGATCATCTGTACGTCGCGCTGCCTCCGGATCAGCACGTGCGCATGCTGGAGCTGCTGGACAGCACGAGCCGGCTCATGGTCGACGTCAAGGTGGTACCGGATCTACTGCAGGTGATCGCGCTGCGCGCGCGGCTCGAGGATCTGGACGGCGTCCCCGTCATCAACATCAACGACGTCCCGCTCCAGGGCTTCAACACCATCGTGAAGCGGTGCATCGACGTCGCCATCTCTGGCGGCGCGCTGATCCTCATCGCCATCCCGGCGGGGATCGTCACCTTGCTGATCAAGATCACGTCGCGCGGGCCGGTGTTCTACCGCCAGGAGCGCATGGGCCTCGACGGCAAGCCCTTCACTATCGTGAAGTTCCGCTCGATGTACGACGATGCGGAGCGGCATACGGGTCCGGTTTGGACGGTGCCGGACGACCCGCGGGTGACACCGCTCGGCCGATTCCTGCGGCGCTCGAACCTCGACGAGCTGCCGCAGCTCTGGAACGTGCTGCGCGGCGACATGTCCATCGTCGGGCCGCGGCCGGAGCGTCCCCATTTCGTCGAGCAGTTCAAGCACAAGATTCCCCAGTACATGCTTCGCCACAAGGTGAAGGCCGGTCTCACCGGCTGGGCCCAGGTCAACGGGTGGCGCGGCAACACGCCGCTCGAAAAGCGTATCGAGTACGATCTCTATTACATCGAGAACTGGTCGGTCCGTCTCGATCTGAAGATCATGTGGCTGACTCTTCTCAGGGGCTTTTTCCACAAGCATGCGTACTGACAGCTCGCAGCTTTCAGCTGTCTCGGAGCTATCAGCTATCAGCTGTCAGCTAGCCGTCAGCGTTCTCAGCCTGAGAGCCGAAAGCTGATAGCCGAAAGCTGAGAAAGCTTTTCTTTATGAAACAGCGCGTTGTCATTACCGGTGCGGCCGGCTTCATCGGCTCGCATCTGTCGGAGGCGCTTCTCGATCGCGGTTACGAGGTGATTGGCGTCGACAACCTCCTGACCGGCGACACGGCCAACATCGCGCAGCTCACGAACCGCGACTTCACCTTCATCAAGCACGACGTCACCAACTACATCAACATCGACGGTCCGGTGGGGTTCGTCCTTCATTGGGCGAGTCCGGCGAGTCCGATCGACTACCTCGAGCTGCCGATCCCGACGCTCAAGGTTGGCGCGCTCGGCACGCACAAGGCGCTTGGTCTCGCCAAGGCCAAAGGCGCCAGATTCGTGCTCGCGTCGACCTCGGAGGTCTACGGCGATCCGCTCGAGCATCCGCAGAAGGAAACGTACTGGGGCAACGTGAACCCGATCGGCCCACGTGGCGTCTATGACGAAGCCAAACGCTTCGCCGAAGCGATGACGGTCGCCTATCACCGCTATCACGGCATCGATGCGAAGATCGTGCGGATCTTCAACACGTATGGGCCGCGCATGCGCCTGAAGGACGGCCGCGCGGTCCCGGCATTCATGTCCCAGGCGCTGCGGCACGAGGACGTCACCGTGTTCGGCGACGGCACGCAGACGCGCAGCTTCACCTACATTACGGATCTGGTGGATGGCATCATCCGGCTGATGCTCTCGGATATCAACGATCCGGTGAATATCGGCAACCCGCGCGAGATGACGATCGAAGAAATCGCGCGGACGATTATCAGGATGACCGGTTCGAGAAGCCGGATTGTCTACCAGCCGCTGCCGACAGACGATCCCAAGGTACGTCAGCCCGACATCACGCGGGCGCGGACACTGCTCGGCTGGGAGCCGAAAGTGCCGCTCGAAGAAGGACTGGTCCGCACGATCGAGTACTTCCGCACGAAGATCGCGTAGCCGCGAAGCGGCGGACCTCATGACCGTGAATCTCACGGAGGCCACGGTGGGCGGGCCTACGGCCGCACGCTAGCGGGTGAGCTTCCGGTACTTGATCCTGTGCGGCTGATCCGCCGCCGCACCGAGGCGTCGTTTCCGGTCCGCCTCATAGTCCTGATAATTCCCTTCGAACCAGACGATCTCGCTGTCGCCCTCGAACGCGAGGATGTGTGTGGCGATGCGATCGAGAAACCACCGGTCGTGGCTGATGATGGCCGCGCAGCCGCCGAAGTTGAGCAGCGCCTCTTCGAGCGCGCGCAGCGTGTCGACGTCGAGGTCGTTGGTCGGCTCGTCGAGGAGCAGCAGATTGCTTCCGTTCCTCAGCAGCTTGGCCAGATGCAGGCGGTTGCGTTCGCCGCCCGACAGCGTGCCGACTTTCCGCTGCTGCGCCTGCCCCTTGAAGTTGAACCACGACGCGTAGGCGCGTGAGGCGATCGTCCGCTTCCCGAGATCGATCTCGTCGTGGCCGCCCGAAATCTCTTCCCAGACGGTCTTCGCCGCGTCGAGCGCCTCGCGGCTCTGATCCACGTAACCGATCTTCACCGTGTCGCCGATGCGCAGCGTACCGCCGTCCGGCTTCTCCTGCTCCGTGATCATCCGGAACAGCGTGGTCTTGCCCGCGCCATTGGGACCGATCACGCCGACGATGCCACCACGCGGCAGCGTGAAGGTCAGGTCGTCGATGAGCTGGTTGTCGCCATAACCCTTCTTCAGATGCCTCGATTCGACGACGACGTCGCCCAGACGCGGCCCCGGCGGAATGTAGATCTCGGCCGTTTCGATCTTCTGCGTCGTTTCTTCGCGGAGCCGCTCCTCGTACTGATTGAGCCGCGCCTTGCCCTTCGCCTGGCGGGCGCGCGGCGACATCCGAATCCATTCGAGCTCACGATCGAGGCTGCGCTGCCGTTTCGTCTCGGCTTTTTCCTCCTGCTTGAGCCGTCCCTGCTTCTGCTCGAGCCACGACGAGTAGTTCCCCTCCCAGGGGATGCCGCGGCCTCGATCGAGCTCGAGGATCCAGCCGGCGCCGTTATCGAGGAAATACCGGTCGTGCGTGACCGCGACCACGGTGCCCGGATAGTCCTTCAAGAAGCGCTCGAGCCAGGCGACCGACTCCGCGTCGAGGTGGTTCGTCGGCTCGTCGAGCAGGAGGAGATCCGGCGACAGCAGGAGCAGGCGGCAGAGCGCCACACGGCGCCGCTCGCCGCCCGACAGCGTCGTGACGTCGGCATCCGGCGGCGGCAGCCGCAGCGCGTCCATCGCCAGAGCGACGCGGGAATCGAGATCCCAGGCACTCGCGGCATCGATCCGGTCCTGGATGCGTGCCTGCTCCTCCAGGACTTTCTCCATTTCATCCGGCGACAGGTCCTCGCCGAGCTTCTCATTGATCTCGTCGTAACGGATGAGCAGCGACCTGACCGGCGCCACGCCCTCCTCGACGTTGCCGAGCACGTCCTTCGCGGGGTCGAGGCGCGGCTCCTGCGGCAGGAAGCCAATCGAAATCCCAGGGGCGGCGAACGCCTCGCCCAGAACGCTCGTGTCTTCTCCGGCCATGATCCGAAGCAGCGAGCTCTTGCCCGCCCCGTTCAACCCAAGGACGCCAATCTTCGCGCCGAAATAGAACGAAAGCCAGATGTCTTCGAGAACTTTGTTGTCGGGGGGATGAACCTTCCCGAGCCCTTTCATGGTGTAGATGAATTGCGGCATAGCCTCACGACGGAAATAGAAAAATTGCAGATTTCAGAGTTCAGATTTCAGATTTCAGATTGAATTGCAGATTTAAAGACAGATGGCAGTGTACTGTCTAGAATCAGTTATCTGCAAACTCTGTCCGCAAGACCGCCAATTGCGTCATCTTGAATTTCA
>Ga0184627_10001049_pt1 | contig 10967 bp, 17 predicted proteins | sample PLM3_127_b1_FD_133150 | JGI IMG/M metagenome (GOLD analysis project Ga0184627, IMG submission 133150) | Groundwater sediment microbial communities from an aquifer in East River, Colorado, USA - PLM3_127_b1 | ecosystem: Environmental > Terrestrial > Soil > Riparian zone | place: USA: East River...
GGTGTTATACAGTCATCTGTAAATCTAGATTTGTCAGACGATAAAATAGTGGAAAGAATTAAATTGGGTGTAGAAAAGTTAATTGATAATTCTATTCAGTCAAATTAATAGACTTGATGAAAGCTAAATTAAACTCATTTGCCAGCGAGAGGTTTAATCTCAAAGAAATCCCTAAGTTAGCATGAGATGGCTTCGCTTACGCTCGCAATGAAACATCTGCACCTGTCTTTGCGAAAAGCAGAGTCCTGAAGCAGTCCCCCGATATAAATTAATTGTCATTCAATCGATATAAAAAATCTTTCGTTCAATAAAGATCTGTTACATTTGTTTGTGACGACAGGGTTATTGTGGAAGTAAAGTGAACTTCGCCGTGGCAGAGCCACGGGGTATTTTACTCTCCAAAAGCCTCAAAGATATTTTCCTGAAGCTGTCTCACTTCCTGAAAATCCAGGAAATAGTGGGGGGCGCTGAGAATAGGGAGGTCGATGTAGTTCCTGTATTCGTCAATCCTTTTTCTGCATTCGTCTGCGTCTCCAAAGACTGAGAAAGCATTCACCATTTCATCCGTGACGTGTGAAAGCATTGACTCAACATCCCCTTTAAAATAAGCCTCTCTTACCCTCTGAGTCTCCTTTTCAAAACCGTGAAGGAGAAACGGAGATTGGTATGTACGGACAGTTGAATAGAAGGCAATGGTTCCGCGCACCGCACGCATAGCATCTCCTTTATTCTTTGAAACAGCACAGCATATAATTGAAGCCCTTTGGAAACTTTTCAAGTCTCTTTTTGATTTTTCAAGACCAGATTTTATGCTCTGGCTTAGGACCTCTCTTAGGTACTTTAGCGAGCATACAACATGGCCAAGATATCCATCCGCAAGCTCGGCTGCAGCCTGAGTCATATATCCCCCTATTCCGGCGAGATAGATTGGGATCTTTTCACGAATGGGTTTGAATGGCCTGTGATAGCCTCGAAGGTTTATTCCATAATACTCTCCTTCGTATATCAGCGGCTCTTTCTTGTTAAAACTGCCAGTTATCAACCTTATTAATTCGATACATTCCCTGATCCTTGCTACGGGTTTGCCATACTTGATGCCATGAAAGTTTTCATTCGTACGCATTGCTCCAGATCCCAGTCCTAAAATCATCCTTCCATTGGAGATCTCATCTAGATCCAAGGCAGTAAGGGAGGTTATTAGTGGACTACGGACGAAAGCAAGTGCCACCGCAGTTCCAAGATTTATTTTATCTGTGGAATGGGCAGCCACTGACAACTGCTCAAATGAAGTCCTATAGAGTTCAGTTGTCCAGATAGAATCAAAACCCGCCGACTCGGCTTTTTCAGATAAATCTACAATATCGGAAATCTTTTCGGCGTCAAGTATTAGACCAACTCTGCTCATCGTATATGAAAGAAAAATTCATATGGGAATTAATCTTAAGATTCGATTTAATTAAATTTGCTTAAGATATTTAAAAGGGTAGGTATAAAGATTTGAACTAAATAAAAATCACTCAGACTTTTTTTCTCCTTCTGGTGATCTCTCACTAACTCGCTCATCAGATATCTTCATCTCTGTTTTACTAGCTTCCTGCGCTTGCGAAGCCTCAGTCTCAATTGATTCTTTCGACTCGGGACTCTGGACTTTAACCCCTTCTATAACCTGACCCGCCTCGGTAGCTTCTTTGAAGTCACTACTCCCTCCCTCAGATTCAGTCTTTTCCTTTCTTTCTATTAATCCGAGATCCTCTGCTGCTTCCTTCTTCCGACTCTTAGTCGCAACAACCTTTGTCCTTTCTGCCTTAGGTTTATCTTCCTTTTTCTTCGCTCTCTTCTTCGCTTTTGGTTTTAACTCCTCAGCTACCAGTTCAATCAATGAAATAGGGGCATTATCACCTCTCCTGTATCCAAGTTTGATAATCCTTGTGTATCCACCGGGTCTATCTTTAAACTTTTGAGCTATCTCTTCAAATAGCTTCTTTAAGACTGTTTTATCCCTTATAATCTCAGCCGCTTTCCTTCTCGAATGAAGAGAGCCTTCCTTTGCTAGAGTAATCATCTTTTCAGATAGCCTACGTAGCTCCTTGGCCCTTGTATCCGTTGTCTTTATCTTTTCATGCCTCAGGAAGTCTGTGACCATATTTCTTAGCATAGATCTCCTATGCTTTGTGGTCACTCCCAATTTACGTCCAAGTCTCTTATGACGCATCTTCGACTCCTCCGGAAGCAGTATAAAATCTTATTGTGCAACCCTCTTTTCATTTTCTCTTCTGAGCTTTTCAGATTCAAAGACCTCTGTGTTTATCTTCATGCCCAATCCAAGCCCAAGCTCATTTAGCGTTTCTTTTATCTCGACCAATGATCTCTTACCAAAATTCTCTAAATTTAATAGATCCTCTTCAGTTTTCTGTATCAATTCACCCACGTGGATGATGTTAGCCTTTCTGAGACAGTTAAGAGACCTCGCTGAAAGGTCTAGGTCATCAATCGTTGTAAATAAAACCTCTTCACTACCACCGATATCCTTTTTCTCGTCTATCTGAACTACCTCTTCAAACTGTGCCTCATCAAAGTTTATGAAAACAGTAATCTGCTCCTTCAAAATCTTTGCTGCATAAGCAAGTGCATCCTCAGGAATTATTGTTCCGTTTGTCCATATCTCGAGTGTAAGTCTCTCATAGTCCGTCCTTCTTCCCACTCTGGCATTAGTCACGGTATAATTAACCTTTCTTATAGGCGAATAAAGGGCGTCAATTGGAATAACTCCAATAGTCCTTTGCATATCGCCACGCCTTTCAACGGATACATATCCTCTTCCCATTTCGGCCTTTAACTCCATTTCAACCTTTGCACCTTCCGAAAGGGTCACAATATGGTGATCGGGATTTATAATCTCAATTTGATGACCAAAAATAATATCACCCGCTTTAACCTCACATTCACCTGCAGCACTAATTCTAAGATCCTGCGGCTCATAAGTATGCATCTTGAAGACTATACCCTTAATGTTAAGAATAATCTCAGTGACATCCTCTTTTACACCCGGTATAGTTGAGAATTCGTGTAACACGCCATCAATTTTTATTGAAGTTATGGCTGGACCTTGTATTGAGGAGAGTAAAACTCTTCTAATGGAATTAACCAAGGTAACCCCATAACCCCTTTCTAAAGGCTCACATACAAATTTTGCATACAGGTTTGTATAACTCTTATCGTCCCTCTCAAGCCTCTTGGGTTTAATTAGTTCTTGCCAATTTCTTTGAATCTCCTTCAAATTGCCTCCCTCCCTTTGGTCTTAATTTCAGATTTTAGAGATTTTTTAGTGCGATTAAGAAAATAATCTTTCAAACCCTTGAATAAAACTCCACAATGAGTTGCTCTTCTATCGGGACAGTAACATCATCCCTATATGGAAGCCTTTTAACCGATCCTTTATAATTGTCCTTGTCTATCTCGAGCCATACTGGAAACCCTCGTCTTTCTAGCGACTCTATGGATTGATTGATCCTATCCAGTTTTCTACTCTTATCAGCTACCTCTACGACATCACCCTCTTTCAGTTGATAAGATGGCAGATTAACCCTTCTTCCATTGACAAGAATATGACCATATCGAACGAAGTGCCTAGCTTCCTTTCTTGAGCTTGCAAAACCAAGCCTATAACCAACATTGTCTAATCTTCTTTCCAATAATGAGATTAGCAGCTTACCTGTATCCCCCTTCGTTCGAGAAGCCCTTTCGAAGTATCTTCTAAACTGTCTTTCCCTTAGTCCATAAATTCTCTTTACCTTCTGCTTTTCTCGAAGCCTTATTCCAAACTCAGAAAATTTAGACCTCACCTGACCATGTTCTCCAGGAGCCTTTTCGGGACGTCTGTTCACGGCACAATTTTCTGAATAGCACCGATCACCCTTAAGGAAAAGTTTCATCCCTTCCCTTCTGCATAATCTACAAACAGAACCGATATATCTAGCCAATTAATCTAAAACCTCCTTATGAGGAATTCAAACTTTGATATAAAAGCCCTTATACTCTCCTTCTCCCGGGAGGTCTGCAACCATTATGGGGAAGAGGAGTAACATCGCGAATCATAGTTACCCTTATTCCAGCAGCCTGAATTGATCTAATCGCGGGCTCCCTTCCGGGACCGGGTCCTTTCACAAGCACCGTAGCACTCTTCATTCCAAGATTGGCCGCTTTCCTTGCCGCATCCTCCGCCGCAATCTGAGCAGAAAAGGGGGTACCCTTACGGGTTCCCTTGAAACCCTTAACACCACCACTCGAAAAGGCAACTACGTTTCCCTGTGTATCGCTAATCGTAATGATCGTATTATTAAAAGTTGCCTGAATGTGTACCACTCCCTGCTCGACAAACTTTTTTGTTTTTTTTACTGATTTCTTTGTAGCCAACTCTTACCTCCAGATAATACTACTTTGCAGTTTTCTTCTTCTTTGCTATTGCGGTACCACGGGGGCCCTTTCTAGTCCTCGCATTCGATCTAGTCTTTTGTCCTCGAACCGGGAGTCCTAGTCTATGTCTCCCCCCCCTGTAACATCCAATCTCCATTAAGCGCTTTATGTTATTTTGAACCTCTATTCTAAGATCACCCTCGACGGTATATTCCTTCTCTATAATATCCCTGAGCCTTGCAATTTCCTGCTCAGTCAAGGTTTTTGACTTAATGTTTGGATCGATTTGAGCCTCATTTAATATTTTCAGGGAAGTCTTACGTCCAATACCATAGATATATGTTAGTCCGACCTCCATCCTTTTCTCGAGCGGTATATCTACACCTGCAATTCTAGGCATCTATTATCCTCCTACCCTTGTTTCTGCTTATGTTTTTTATTTTCGCAAATAACACGAACCACTCCCCGCCTTCTTATAATCTTACATTTATCACAAATCTTCTTTACAGAGCCCCTTATCTTCATCGAATTAAAACCTCACTTATTTTTTTAACCTGTAGGTAATTCTACCCTTGGTCAGATCATAAGTAGAAAGCTCCACCTTGACTTTATCACCGGGCAGGATTCTTATGAAACGTGTCCTCATTTTTCCGGATACATAGGCTAGGATTTCATGACCACTTTCAATTTTGACTCTAAACATTGCGTTGGGAAGTGCTTCTATAACTGTACCTTGAAATTCAATTATTTCTTCTTTCGGCATATATTTCTCTTAGTTATCCCATTCCGTCAATACCTGATACCCATCTTCGGTTATTGCCACCGTATGTTCAAAATGTGCTGAGAGTTTGCCGTCCTCCGTAACAGCAGTCCAACCATCATCCAGGATCTTGATGCCAGGCTTCCCGATGTTGACCATAGGCTCGATTGCGAGTACCATTCCAGTTTTCAATCTAATACCGTTCCACTTATTCCCATTCTTGGGGACGAAATTAGGAACCTGTGGTTCTTCATGAAGATTCCTGCCAATTCCATGTCCTACGAAGGCAGTGACTATAGAATAACCCTTCGATTCAACATAATCCTGTATAGCCTGAGAAATTTCAAAGAGTCTGTTGGAGGGAACCGCCTTCTCAATGCCGATGTAAAGAGAATTCCTAGTCACATTTAACAGGGCCTCTGCTACAGGAGTAACGCAGCCTATGGGGACCGTGATCGCCGAGTCTCCATAAAAGCCATCGCGATATACACCGAAGTCAATACTTAAGATATCTCCCTCATCGAGGAACTTCTTCTTAGATGGAATCCCGTGTACTACCTCGTTATTAATTGCACAGCAAATAGAAGAAGGATAATTACGGTAGCCCTTGAAGGCAGGCTTAGCTCCCCTTTTATGCGTCATTTCCTCTGCCATGGCATCTAAATCCCAGGTTGATATCCCAGGATCAGCCTGTTCCTTCAGGGCACGGAGGACCTCCACCACTACCTGAGAAGCTGAGCGCATATGCTCAATTTCATCCTTGTTTTTTAACACAATCATATTCACAATTAACTCAATATTTCTCCGATTCTGGAGCTAACCTCATCTATCGTTCCTAAGCCATTAACTTCTTTAAGCAAACCGAGATCCCTATAATATTGTTTTAGAGGTTCCGTTTGGCTCCTATAAACCTGGAGTCTTCTTCTCATAACATCTTCCCTATCATCATCCCTCTGATAAAGTTCTCCGTCACACTTGTCGCAGTGGTCCTGAGAGGAAGGGGGATCGAACAAAATATGATACATTGCTCCGCAATTTTGGCAAATCCTTCTACCATCTATTCTCTTTACAATATCCTCGTCAGGAACCTCAATTGAGATTACCGAGTCAACATTTAACCCTTCATCATCGAGCATCTTACCCAGTTCTTCCGCCTGCGGGATTGTCCTCGGAAATCCATCGAGGAGGAATCCTTTTCTTGTGTCTGTGTTCTTAATCTTTTCTCTAATTATTCCTATCACTACCTTATCGGGTACTAACTCTCCCTTATCCATATAAGACTTGGCAAGTTTTCCAAGCTCACTTCCATCCTTAGCTGCGCCCCTCAGGATATCACCTGTCGAGATATGAAGCAGTTTATAATTTTCAGATAAAAACATCGCCTGTGTGCCCTTTCCAGCACCAGGTGGTCCGAAAATAATTAAAACCATATGCATAGATTTATATGTATATCAAACATGAAAATACTAAGCCCCATACCTCCTTGGTCCCTTCATTCCCCTCTTTTTTATGAAACCCTCATAACTATGGGTTATTAAAAACGACTCTATCTGCTGTACAGTATCAAGAGTTACCCCAACTACTATGAGCAGCGATGTTCCCCCAAATGAAAATGGTAGGTTGAATGGCTCCCTCTGAAGAATTGATGGGAGGACACAAACTGCAGCTACATAAATTGCTCCTAAGAAGGTTATCCTCCCCAAAATACTATCTATATATTCAGATGTCTTCTTACCCGGCCTAATTCCTGGAACGAAACCGCCGTTTTTTCTCAGGTTTTCAGCCAGGTCATCAGGATTGTAGATTACCGCGGTGTAGAAATAGGCGAAAAATATAATCAATGCTGCAAAGAGTATGTTATATATGAAACCATTCTGGAAGATCAAGTCAGTAAAATTCTTCAACACAGGTATATCCACAAAGGATAAGATTGTTGCAGGAAATATCAAAAGTGAGGAGGCAAAAATTGGGGGAATCACACCTGAGGTATTAACCTTTAAAGGAAGATGAGAAGACTGACCCCCAAACACCTTCCTTCCGACCACCCGCCTTGGATACTGTACTGGAATCTTCCGGTAAGACCTCTCAACATAGACGATAACTCCCACTATTAGAACCAAAAACAGGAAAATCAAAAGCATACCAAGTACAGTCATTTCACCAGTTTCAATCAATTGAATCAGATTCCAGAAAGAACCAGGCATTCCAACCAAGATTGAAGATGCGATAATCAGAGAAATACCGTTACCAATACCACGCTCAGTGATCTGCTCCCCAATCCACATAATAAAAAGGCTCCCTGCAGTAATCGTGATAACAGTAGTGATTCTGAACGGCCATCCAGGATCCCTCACTACAGTTGAACCAGTGCCCAGTCCACCCTCCAAGGTGACTGCAAGCATCAGTCCCTGTATAATACATATTATTACAGTGCCATACCTAGAGTACTGATTTATCTTTCTCCTTCCTACTTCACCCTCTTTTTGAATCGCTTCTAGTGTTGGAAATGCCTTAACAAGGAGAGACATGATGATTGAAGAGGTGATATAGGGCATCACACCTAATGCGAAAATTGAAGCACGTTCTAAAGCACCGCCCGAGAAGAGGTTAAGTATATCAAATATAGTTCCTTTGGTTTGCTCAAAAATCTTAACAAGCTGATCTGGATCAATCCCGGGAATAGGAATGAAAACTCCCAATCTATAAACCAAAAGCATGATGCCTGTGAAAAGAAGCCTTTTGTTTAACTCAGGAATTTTTGGAATAGCTCCGATATTCCTATTCATATGAGAACCGCTTTTCCACCCTGCTTTTCAATCTTTGAGACAGCCGTTTTGCTGAAGCAGTGTGCTCTAATGCTCAATGGTCTTTCCAGCTCCCCTTCGCCAAGAACCTTAATGGGATTTTTCCCCTTTACAAGACCGATCCTTATAATATCCTCGGGATTTACCTCTCGGATATCACTGAATAAATTAAGATCCTTTATGTTTATAACATCGAATCTCCTCTTATTGCGATTATTAAATCCCCTTTTAACAGACCTGAGCTTTAGAGGTGTCTGTCCTCCTTCAAACCATATTGATACCTTGCCTCCACTCCTCGATAGCTGCCCTTTATGCCCTTTCCCGCTGGTTTTCCCCTTTTTGGCTGGACCTCGTCCCAGCCTCTTTTTCCTTTTTGTTGAACCTAAAGGAGGAGTTAATTTATTAAGCACCTTATTTATCACCCCTTGTCAATTATCAAAAATACGATCGCCAAATTAGCTGGAAATAAATTTAGGCAAATCTAAATTCTTCAGTTCCATCCCTCTTATCTTCGCAACCTCTTCAGGCCTCATCACAGAGGAGAGACCATTGATAACAGCCTCAACTACATTTAGTGGATTGGTAGAGCCCATTACCTTACTGAGTATGTCCTGTATCCCGGCAAGCTGGACTACGGCCCTTACAGCGCCACCAGCTATAACCCCAGTACCAGGAGAAGCCGGTTTTAACAAGACCCTTGTTGAAGCGTGATGCCCCAGAATTTCATGAGGAATAGTTTTTCCATTTCTTTGTACTCTTATCAAATTTTTCTTTCCCTTATCAACTCCCTTCCTTATAGCGTCGGGTACTTGGCTAGATTTGCCGAGTCCAAATCCCACAATTCCATCATTGTTACCAATTACTACTAAAGCAGTAAAATGAAACCTTTTCCCACCTTTCGTTACCTTAGAAACCCTCCTAACGTGAACAATCTTCTCCTTTATCTCAAGGCCACTGGGGTCTATCTTCTCACTAATCGGCAAATCTTCCTCCTCTCAATCTTTGTTAAAAAGGTCTAATATCTACTAAAACTCCAATCCCGCCTCCCTTGCACCATCCGCTAAAGCCTTTATTCTCCCATGAAATAGGGAACCACCCCTATCAAAACTCACTCGCTTTATACCCTTAGCCAATGCAATTCCTGCGAGGTATTTACCGACGATTGTAGCCTCCTCAACCCTCTTTTTTGCACTTTCCGAGATCATCTCTTTAACCTGAGGACTAAGTGATGAAGCAGAGACAATGGTATTTCCACTAGCATCATCTATAATCTGGGCATATATGTGTCTCAATGACTTAAATACCGAAAGTCTCGGAACATTAGGTGTGCCGTGTAAACTTCTCCTCACCCTTTGATGCCTTATTATTCGCCTATCATTTCTACTCTGCCTTCTTATCAAGCCTTTGCACCTGCCTTTCCTGGCTTTAGTTTGAGCTTTTCACCACTGTATCTTATCCCCTTCCCTTTATAAGAATCTGGTTCCCTGAGTTTTCTGATCCTGGCCGCTGTCTGTCCTATATTGTCCTTATCAATTCCCCTTATGGTCAATCTTGTCCCCTTCTCCTCGACTTCAGCACTTATACCTTCGGGCAGCACAAACTCTACTGGCTTTGAATAACCCAAGCTAAAATTTATCTTATTTTTTCCAAGTATCTCCGCTTTATATCCCACGCCAACTATCTCGAGGGTTATTGAGAATCCATCAGTTACTCCATTCACCATGTTAGCTAAGTGAGATCGCGTTAACCCATGAAGTGCCTTGACACTCTTGTCATCCGAGGTCCTTTTGACTTTAATCATGCCATCTTCAATCTCAGTATTGATTCCTATTGGAATAGTCTTTGAGATCTTCCCTCTGGACCCAGATATCTCAACAATACCATTGTTTAATTCTACCTTTACCCCACTTGGAATTTTTATAGGTTTAATACCTATCCTTGACATGTGAATTACCTCAAACAACTGTACAGATTATTTCACCACCGACCCCTGAGGACCGTGCCTTTAATCCCGTAACAATGCCCTTTGAAGTTGATAAGATTGAAATGCCTAGCCCCCCCATTACCCTAGGAATCTCGTCCTTTTTTACATAAATTCTGCGACCCGGCTTGCTTACTCTCCTAATCTCTCTGATTACACTTATATAATCATCTGTATATTTAAGTTCTATACTGATCATCTTTTTTAAACCATCTTCAATCAATTTATAATCCATTATGTAGCCTTCGTCCCTGAGTACGGAAACAATCTCTACTTTTATACTAGACGATGGTACAATCACCGATTTATGTTTCGCAATCAGGGCATTCCTTATTCTTGTTAGCATATCTGCTATTGGATCTGTCATTGAAACCACCTCATAATCTATCCATTTATCAGCTGTACATCACCAACTGGCCTTTCTTACACCTGGGATCATTCCAAAACTTGCTTTATCTCTAAAACATAATCTACACATACCAAATTTCCTTAAAAACGCCCTTGGTCTACCACATAATGGACATCTATTCCTTTTCCTAACCTTATATTTAGGCTCTTTCTTTGATTTCTCTAAAAGCGATGTTCTAGTCATATATTTCTCTCTCAGTTGTTTCTAAAGGGTACCCCTAAAGCCTTCAAAAGCTCCAGCGCTTCCTCATCCTTTTTAGCAGTAGTAACTATTGTTATGTTCATCCCCTTCAATTTTTCAACTTTACTATAATCAATTTCTGCGAAGATTATCTGCTCCTTAATACCAAAGGTATAGTTACCATTGCCGTCAAACGATTTTGGGGAAAGGCCTTTAAAATCCCTTACACGAGGAAGCGCGAGATTCACCAACCTGTCAAAAAACTCGTACATCTTATTTCCTCTCAGGGTAACCATACATCCAATGGGCACGCCATCCCTCAATTTAAAACTTGCGATTGATTTTCGTGCCCTGGTTACTACAGGTTTCTGTCCCACAATTTGAGAAATTTCAATTACTGTATCCTCAATAACTTTAACC
>Ga0184627_10001053_pt1 | contig 10952 bp, 11 predicted proteins | sample PLM3_127_b1_FD_133150 | JGI IMG/M metagenome (GOLD analysis project Ga0184627, IMG submission 133150) | Groundwater sediment microbial communities from an aquifer in East River, Colorado, USA - PLM3_127_b1 | ecosystem: Environmental > Terrestrial > Soil > Riparian zone | place: USA: East River...
CCGGGCACGCCCGCGCTCGCGGGGTAGCGCCGCACGGCGGCCCTGGGCATTCTTCTCCCCCATGGCCGCCACGTCGCCGCCGACCAAGTTCAAGGTCGGCCTCGTGCAGATGAGCATGACCGCCGACCCGGCGGCGAACCTCGCCAAGGCGATCGCGCGAATCAAAGAGGCCGCCACGCAGGGGGCGGCGCTCGTCTGTCTCCCCGAGCTGTTTCGCACGCTCTACATCGGCCAGCGGGAGGACCACGCGCTGTTCGATCTCGCCGAGCCGGTGCCGGGCCCGACGACCGAGGCGCTGGGGAAGGTCGCGAAGGAGACGGGAGCGGTGGTGATCGCATCGCTGTTCGAGCGCCGCGCCGCCGGACTGTATCACAACACCGCCGCGATCATCGATGCGGACGGCACGATCAAGGGGATCTACCGCAAGATGCACATCCCCGACGATCCCGCTTACTACGAGAAGTTCTATTTCGCGCCCGGCGACCTGGGATTCCGCGCCTTCGACACGCAGGTCGGACCGATCGGCACGCTCGTCTGCTGGGACCAATGGTATCCCGAGGGCGCCCGGCTCACGGCGCTGCAGGGCGCGAACATCCTCTTCTATCCTACGGCGATCGGCTGGCACCCCGCTGAGAAGGAGAAATACGGCGTGCAGCAGCTCGACGCCTGGAAGACGATCCAGCGCAGCCACGCAATCGCGAACGGCTGTTGGGTGGCCGCGGTGAACCGCGTCAGGTTGGAGAAGCTCGACGGCCAAGGGGGGGGGGACGGCATCGAGTTCTGGGGACACTCCTTTGTGTGCGATCCCTTCGGCGTGATGGTGGCGGAGGCCGGGGAGAAGGAGGCCCTGATCGTCGCCGAGGTGGATCTCGCGCGCATCGAGGAAGTCCGCCGCAACTGGCCGTTCCTGCGGGATCGGCGCACCGATGCATACGGCGGCATCCAGCACCGCTTTCTCACCGATTAGAGCCTTCTACAGAAGGCTGATGGCTGATGGCTGACGGCTTTCGTATGCCGGCCGAATGGGAACCGCATGCGGCGACCTGGATCGTCTGGCCCCACAACGGCAGCGATTGGCCGGGGAAGTTTCCCCCGATCCCTTGGGTGTACGGCGAGATCGTCCGCAAACTCACGCCAGGTGAGCTGGTCCGGATTCTCGTCAATACGGCGGCGCACGAGAAGAAAGCGCGCCGGGTCCTCGACAAGGTCGGCGTGGATCCAAGCAGGATCGAGTTCCTCCGCTTCCCCACCAATCGCGGCTGGACCCGGGACTTTGGTCCGATCTTCGTCCGCAAGAACCGCCGTCCATCGAAAATGGCGATTGCCCGCTTCCACTTCAACGCCTGGGCCAAATACCCCGATTGGAAGAAGGACGACAAGGTCCCCGAGCTCGCCGCCAAGCGGCTCAAGCTGCGCCTGCTCGAAGCAAAGGTCCGCGGCCGTCCCGCGATCCTCGAGGGGGGCAGCATTGACGTCAACGGACGGGGCAGTCTGCTGACGACCGAGGAATGCCTCCTCGACACCGAGGTTCAGCCCCGCAATCCCGGGTTGTCGCGGGCCGACATCGAGGGCGTACTCCGGGACACGCTGGGCGTGACCAACACGCTGTGGCTCGGAAAAGGCATCGCGGGGGACGATACGCACGGCCACGTGGACGACGTGTGCCGCTTCGTGGGGCCGCGGACGGTCGCGCTCTGCCGGGAGGACGACCCTGGGGACGTGAACTACCGGCCGCTCGCCGAGAATCGTGAGCGGCTCCAGGGGATGCGTACCGAGGACGGCTCGGCGATCGAGGTCGTGGACCTGCCGATGCCCGCGCCGCTCTTCTTCGACGGCGTCCGGCTACCGGCGAGCTACGCGAACTTCTACGTCGCGAATGCCGCCGTGCTGGTCCCGACGTTCAACGATCCCGAGGACCGCGCCGCCCTGGGCATCCTCGCCGAGGCTTTCTCAGACCGCCCCGTCGTCGGAATTCATGCGGTGGACCTCGTCTGGGGACTCGGGACGCTGCACTGCCTGACGCAGCAGGAGCCGAAATCGTAACGGCCGTTCCCCCTCTCCGCGGCGCGGAGAGGGGGTCAGGGGGTGAGGCTATTGCAGTTGCCAGATCTCGATCGTGTTAGCCATGAACATCGGGATGATGATCCGGTTCCGCTTCGCGTCGTAGCCGATGTCCGCCGGGCTCGGCACTCCCTTGATCAGGTTCCTTCCCTCGCCATTCACGTATCTATAGACGCTCGAATCCGCCCAGCTCGACACCCATATGGCTCCGTTGGCGATCTCCACGCCGTCGAATTGCCCCGGCCCGGTGCCGATGACCGTCGGGGCTGCATCACCCGGCTTCCAGGCGAAGAGCGACCCACCGCCGAATGGGACGACGATGAATCGTTCATTCGGCGCGTCCCAGGTGATCCCGTTGGGGCGGGCGAGCGTGTCGCTCTTGATGGCGACGCTGACCTTACGGTCGGGCGCGATACGGAAGATCTGGTCGGTGCCGGGATGCTCGACTCCCGCCGCGCCGAAGCGAATCGCGGTGTCCGTCACATAGAGCGAGCCGTCGGGCGCCGCCGCGATATCGTTCAGGAAGATCGCGCCCGCAACGGGCACCGTTGCGACCGACGCTCCGCTCCGCGCGTTGAACGCGCGCACCACGTCGATGTCGGTGACCCACAGCGTGTCCCCGACCAGGGCCATCCCCTTCGGCGCATGGAGGGTGATGCCATTCTTCCCCCCGGCGATGAACGCGCTGTCACGCACCATTCCCGCCGGCCCTACCACGCTGATGAAGCCGTTGTTGTCCTTGTCACCGGGGGCGCCGTTGATGTTGGAGACGAAATAGACGTCCTGTGCCGGGTCCCAGCGCACGGACTCGGGCGTTTTGAATCCCCCCACGGTCGCGGCGCGGTCCGGCGCTCCGCCGTTCTTCTTTCCGCACCCCACGATCAGCACGGCGGCAACGGCGCACCACAGTGTCGCTCTCATCGGTGATCCTCCTCGGCCAGCCTCTTGATGTGTGCCAATACCCGCCCGTGAATCGCCGCGACGATGCCGCGGGCAGGCAGGGTCCAGTACGCCTGCGGGAACATGTCCACGACGAATGTCGTCCGCCCTTCGAGGCGGGTGCGGCCGTCCGGCAGCGGGATCAGCCGGAACTCGCCGTGCGTCGCTCGAAAGTACCCGTCGAGGTGGGGAGGGTTCACCTCCCGATACGGGCTCAGCTCCTGCATCGGCGGCGCCTGGCTTGTGATGTCAAAGGCGAGCAGCCGGTGGTCTTCCCATGCGGTGATCGGCTCGACGAAGGTGCCGGTCGTGAAGTCACAGTAACGGACTGCCCCGACGCCCGTGCCCTCGATCCGGGCCCGCGTCGGCGCGGCGACGCCGGCCCGAAACAGCCACTCGGTCGGGCGGCGAAGGTCGGGGAACGTGACGACGTGGCGCCACACGACCTCCGGGGGCGCCGTGATCTCGACGACCGTGAGCACCTCATGTGTGGGCGGAACGGTGCGAGGGGCCGCGAAGACCAGGACCGGCGCGAGCAGCGCTGCGACACCGGCCCGGGTGGGCGGCTCCGCCGACCGGACGGCGATGGCGCGGCCGAGGAGCGCGCGGAGGCTCCGTTGCGGGCCACACGACCTTGGCGGCCGGCGGCGCGAAGCATAGGTAAAGCATCGACACGTAGTTGACGACCGGCACGAAGAAGAGGAGGCAGGTCCACGGTGAGAAGCCGGCGTGCACGGCCCGGCGCATCGTCATGCTCACGCCGATCCAGAGAAACGGCAGCGTGAGGGCGACCAGCAGCGGGGGGAGCCACAGGGGCGCCGCGCCGAACAGCTCGACGCGCGTGCTCCACAACGGATTCAGATAGTCGAGCGGCGTCCAGAACTTGCCGGCGAACCGCCAGACCAGCGCGCTGTCGATGGCGTACTTGAGCGCCATGAGTCCAAACCCGTGGAGCGCATACGTCTTGCGGTCCACGGGCTCGGCGAATGAAAACCAGAGACGCAACAACCGCGCGAGCATCTATGCCTTCGCTTCCGCTATCTCCTTCTTCCGCGCCTCGGTGACCTTGGCCGCGACATCGGGCGGCGCGTCCTGATAGACGTGGAATTTCATCCGATAGGTGCCGCGGCCGTGCGTGATCGAATGCAGTGTCGTGGCGTAGCGGTCGAGCTCGGCCTCGGGGACGAGCGCCTTCACCTTGGTGAGCCGGCCGTCCTTCTCCGTGCCGACGATGTGGCCGCGCCGCGACGAGATGTCCCCCATCACCGCGCCCTGATAGTCGTCCGGCGTCCACACTTCGATGTCCATGATGGGCTCGAGCAGGACCGGCCGGGCCCCGGGGCTCACATTCCGGAAGGCGAGGATGCCGGCCATCTTGAACGACATCTCGTTCGAGTCCACGTCGTGGTAGGACCCGTCGTACAGCTCCACCTTGAAATCCACCACCGGATAGCCGGCCACCGGTCCCTTGTGCGCCGCTTCGACGACGCCCCGCTCCACCGCGGGGATGTACTGCCGCGGAATCACGCCTCCGACGATCTCGTCCACGAACTGCACGCCTGAGCCGCGCGGCAGCGGCGCGATCCGGATCCAGCAGTCCCCATACTGACCCCGCCCGCCCGTCTGTTTCTTGTGCTTGCCCTGCCCTTCGGACTTGCCGCGGAACGTCTCGCGATACGCGACCCGGGGCTTGGCGGTTTGCGCATGGACGCCGAACTTGCGCGCCAGCCGGCCTACCACGATCTCGAGATGCCGCTCTCCCAGTCCGCGGATCAGCGTCTGCCCGAGCTCGCCGTTGTACTCGTGATGGAACGTGGGATCCTCTTCATGGAGCTTGTGGAGGCCCGTGGAGAGCTTGTCCTCCTCACCCCGCTGTTTCACCTCGACCGCCACCGTGATGACCGGTTCGGGGAACGGGATCTTGGGAAGGACGAGCCCCATTTCCTTCGTGGAGAGCGTGTCGTTGGTATGCGTGTCGCGGAGCTTCGCGACCGCCCCGATGTCTCCCGCGTGCAGCTCGGCGATCTCCACGCGCTCTTTCCCCACCGCCACGCACAAGTGGTTGAGCTTCTCGGACACCTCGCGCGGGGCGTTCCACACATCCTGGCCGTTCTTCACCTTGCCGGAGAAGATCCGGAACAGCGTCACGTCGCCCACATGCGGCTCGGAGACCGTCTTGAACACCTGCGCGGCCAGCGGTCCGCTGTCGTCGGCCGTCAGCGTGACCCGGTCGGCGCTACCCCACTTCTGCGCCTCGACGGGGGGACGCTCCTGCGGCGCCGGGCATAGCTCGACGATCTTGGTGAGCAACGCGCGCGTGCCGTACGTCAGCTCGGCCGCGCCGCAGAACAGGGGGAACAGCTCCCCCTTCGCCATCCCGGTCTTGAGCGCGGCGATGGCTTCGTCGCGTCCGATCTCCTCGCCGCCCAGGTAGCGCTCGAGCAGCGTGTCGTCGGTCGCGGCGATGCTCTCGATCAGCTCCTGTGAGTACTTCGCGAACCGCTCCTGGTACTCGGGCGGCACGTCCACCTCGTCGTACTCGCCTGCTTTCGTTCCCTTCTTGTAGAGATGCGCCTTCTTCGAGAACAGGTTGATGATCCCGTGGAACTCCGGCCCTTCTCCGACCGGGATCTCCACCGGGATCACCTTCGGCGTCAGCTGTGCCTTGATGTGGTTGAAGACACGCTCGAAATCGGCGTGCTCCTTGTCCATGAGCGAAACGAAGAACAGGCGGGGCAATCCCCGCCGCTCGCAGTAATCCCAGACCTTCTCCGTACCGACCTCGACGCCTGCCGTCCCGGCGAGCACCACGACCGCGGCGTCGGCGGCGTATACGCCCGCCAGCGCGTCGCCAGTGAAGTCGAGGTAGCCCGGCGTGTCGATCAGGTTGACCTTGACGTCCATCCACTCGGCGACGGCGAGGGCCAGGTTGATGGAGTATTTGCGTTCGATTTCGTCGGCGGTGTAATCGGTGAGGGCAGTGCCATCCTTGACTGAACCGTGGCGTTTGCTCGTTCCGGCCACGAACGCGAGCGCATCGACCAGGGAGGTCTTGCCGCTGGCGCCGTGGCCCACGACGGCCACATTGCGGATCTCCGGTGTCTTGTACACACGCATCGTCACCTCCTGCGGGGGGACCCGGAATATGACAAGCGGTGAAACGTGTGGCTAGGATATGCAAAGACTAGACGCGTAGACGCGCGGCGGTGAACAGGAAGAACGGGGATCAGGACGGTATGTCCTGACCCCCGTTGACTATGGACCGCGGTGCGTCTGCTGCGTCTAGCTTTTGCAGGTCCTCAGAAGCTCAGAGCTTCCATCTCCTCATCCGCCACTTCGTCATGATTGCGATGCCCATCCCTGACGTGCTCCACCAGCCTGTGGAGGATCTGGATGGAGCGCAGGTTCAAGGCCAGGGCCTGCACGGGGTTCCCGCCGGTGAGCGCCTCGTCCGCCTGGACCCGGAGCTCTTTCACATGGTTCAGGATCGCGCGGATCCGGGGCGCATCGCGATCACCCAGCCGCTCCTCGATCCGGCTGATCGCCTGATCGACGGCAGCACCGGTCCGCTCGGGCGCGTTGGGGAAGACTTCGACCACGGCGCAGAGCACCTTCAGAAAGGAATCACGCAGCAGCTGACGAGCGAGGTCCCGGTTGCCGGCCTCGAAGGCTGCCCGCGCCTGCTGCTGCAGATCCCGCGCTTCCGCGAGGCACGCCTGCGCCTCTGGGTCGTCGCTATCCCGGAGCGCCGCGAACAGGCGACGCAGCCACCCTTCATGAGTGGTCTCGGTGGTGCTCGCCACGTCCCGAGCGATGGCCTCGGCCTGCTGGGCCAGCACGAGCTCTGAGCTCGATGGCCCCGTTGTGTCCTGGCTGCACGCGGTCGCCGTCAGCACCGTGGCGAGCGCGATCATCACTGGTTTGCGCATCAGCTGCTCCATGAAAGGCGTCCGGGTCTTGGACGCTTAAGCATAGAGCGCGTTAAGCCTCGGGGGGAGGGACCGAGGGAACGGGCGGCGCCGGGGAGGCGTGACCTGTTGGCGGCGCATGACTTACGGGCGCGAGCCGCAGGCTGGCGAGGCCGGCCAGAACCATCACGCCGCCCGCCATCAAGAATGCCGTCGTGCCGTTGACCGCGTCATACACGGTCCCCACCGCGGGAGGACCCGCCGTGCGGCCGAGCGCGCCGATCGCCTGCGCGGCTCCTAACACCGTACCCTGCTCCTTGGGGTCGGCATACACGGAAACAAGACCCGTCGCCGCTGGGGCAAAGATGCTATTCGCGAACGCGAGCACGAACGTCCAGGCATACAGTTCGCCGGAAGTCCGGAGAAACGGAACCACGGCGATAGCGAGCGCCATTCCAAACGTGCCCGCCATCACAAGCGTGCGCTCTCCCGTGCGACGAACGATCTTGCCGAACAGGTACCCCTGCACCGACGCCGCCGTGACCCCGATGATCGTAAAGAGAATCGCGAGTTCGCGTTCCTTCCAGCCCAACGCCGCGGCCGCGTGGAGCGGGAGCGCCACGGTGTAGCCCGCGAACGCGAACGGGACCAGGGCCCACACCACCATCAGAGGCCGGAGGCGGGGCCGCGCGATCGCGTCGCCCAGGTGCCGCAGGTCGAACAGCGGCCGCTTCACGCGGTGCTCGTGGCCGAGCGACTCGGGGAGGATGAAATAGGCCGAGACGAAGTTCGCGAGCGACAGGCCGACGGCGACCAGGCCGGGCGCGGTCGGGCCGAAATAGTGGGCTGCGAACCCGCCGATCGCGGGACCGAGACTAAAGCCGATGCCGAACGCCGCGCCGATGATGCCCATACCGCGTGAGCGCTCGGCCGGCGACGTGATGTCGGCGATGTAGGCCTGCGCCGCGGAGATATTCCCGCCTGCGAACCCCGAAACCACACGGGACAGGAACAGCACCCAGTATGACCCGGCGAAGGCGAACAGCGTGTAGCCCACTGCGTTGATCAGCGTGGTCGTGAGAATGATCGGCCGGCGCCCGACCCGGTCCGACAGCTTGCCCAGGAGTGCGGTCGCGACGAACTGCATCAGCGAAAACACGCCGATGATGGCTCCGTAGCCCAATCCCGCCGCACCGAAGCGCTGGGCGTAGTACGGTAGAATCGGCAGGATGATTCCGAAGCCGATCAGGTCGATCAGAACGGTGAAAAAGATGACGCCGATGCGGGAGCGGGATGCGGGCATGAAGGCCGCAATATAGCGCCCGAGTGACTAGGGCCGGCCCCTCCACATGACCTTCCAAATCCGGCCCTGCTGGTCGTCGCTGATGTAGAGGCTGCCGTCCGGCCCGACGGCCAGTCCGGTCGGGCGATGCGCCGCGGTGATCGGCTCCAGCCGCCCTTTCGCGAACCCGTCCGCGAACGTCTCGAACGTCCCCGTCGGCTTGCCGTTCTGAAATGGCGCGAACGCGACGAGATACCCGGCTTCGGGAAGCGGCATACGGTTCCAGGAGCCGTGAAAAGCGATGAACGCGCCGCCCCGATAGCGCGGGGGAAACTGGGTTCCCGTATAGAAGAGAGAAGGCGTTCGGGCCCCAATGAGCCGGGAAAGCGGGGCGATACGGCTGACCTATTCCAGTGGACGCCCCGAGGTTGTGAAAGGTTGTAGCGATGGCGGGAGCCTCGCGTCCACGACCATCCGCACCGCCGTGGCGCCGAGAATAAGCGCGCCACCCACCAGCGAGGCAGGCCCGGGCGTTTCGCCGTGCACGAGCCACGCCCAGATGGGATTCAGGACCGGCTCGATCAACAAAAACAGCCCGACCTCGAGCGCGCGCAACCGCGGAATGGCGCGCGACATGAAGACGTACGGAATCCCCAGCTGGCACACGCCCAGAAACACGACCACCGCCCAGTCCACCGGCCGGCCCGCTACGAGGGGCTGGGCAAGGATCAGGGCCACGACGCTCGCCGTCAGATTGCCTGACGCCGCCGCGGTGGCGATGGACCCGCCGCGTGCCACCAGCCAGCGATACCCGATGACCGTGAACGCCCACGTCACCGCGCACAGAGACGCCAGGACGTTGCCGAGGGCAGGATTGGGCGCCATCGCCGACGGCCGATCCATGCCGAAGAAAAACAGCACCATACCGACGCCCATCACCGCCATTTGCGCGAGGTCGCGCCGGGTCGCGTGCTCGCCGAGCAGCCACGGGGCGAGCAGCAGGATGAACAGGGGGCTGGTGGATTGCAGGAAGATCGCGCTCGCCGCGGTCGTCTGCTTGTTCGCCTGCACGTAGAGGAGCGTCGTCGCGGCATACGCGCACCCGACCAACGCAGTCCGCCACGACCACCCCCGCCGCGCTTCCGGGATCAGCGCGAGGATCGTGATGAGCGCGATGCCGGCCCGGAATCCGGCCAGCTGCCACGCATCGAAGCCGCACCACTTGATGGCCGCGCCACCGGTGGAGAACAGCACGGCCGCGACGACGATCTTGGACCGGGGACTCATGGCACCTCGCGAGGGAGGCAAGAATATAGGTACGTTTGGCGCGTGGAGGTTCAGGTGTTCGGGGTCAGGAAGAGCGCCGACTCGCGCGCCGCCCTGCGGTTCTTCGCCGAGCGGCGGATCAAGGTCCACTTTGTCGATTTGAACGAGCGGCCCGCGTCGCCCGGCGAGCTGCGCCGGTTCGCGGAAAAGTTTGGTCTGCAGGCGCTCCTCGACCGCGACTCGCGCCGCTTCGCCGAGCTAGGCCGACCGGTCGCGACGCTGGAGCGCCTGAGCCTCGAGCCGCTGCTGGTGCGCATGCCCCTCGTGCGCTATCAGCAGCAGCTCACGATCGGCCCGGCACAGGAGACATGGAATGCCTGGTACGCGGCCGCGAAGCCATGACCGGTGGCCTCGAAGACCAACGGCGGTTAGCTCTTCAACGTCACCACAATTGCCGGGCCCTCACTAGGTCCAAAGCGAGCCCCCGTTTCGTTCGTACTGAGCCAGCGCAACGTGAAGACGAGATGGGCCGGTATCGTCTTCAGATACTCCACATCCCCCATGTCACGGTCGTTCAGATAGACGTGCACCCGCGTCATGCGGATGTCCGAGCCGGCTCTCGGCAGCGATAGCACCTCGCGTGGCGCTTGCAGCCACCGTGGCCGCAGCGTCTGCACGGCGTCGTACGCCGTACCGACGAGCGGACGTGCCCGATCGATTTCCTCAGCGGTGATGAGCCTGCTGCTGCTCCGCTGCGCCCGAAGCGGCGCGGCGGCGAATACCAACGCGCATAGCAGCAGTAACGGTCCTTTGATCCTCAGCATCGGTCCCTCCCTCAGGCTCTCCGCAACCAGCCTAACGGTACCCGGCGGCCTGGAGGGAAAATAGCTCAGCGTACAGCCCGCCGCGCGCCACCAGCTGCTCATGGGTGCCCTGGTCCACCAGCTCCCCACCCTGCAGCACGATGATCCGGTCGGCCATGCGCACCGTCGAGAAGCGGTGGGAGATGAGCACCGCCATCCGCCCGCGCGTCAGCTCGGCAAATCGCAAGAACACCTCGTACTCCGCGCGCGCATCGAGCGCCGCCGTGGGCTCGTCCAGGATCAGCACCTGCGCCTCGCGCAGGTATGCCCGTCCCAAGGCCACCTTCTGCCACTCGCCGCCCGAGAGGTCGACCCCGCCGTCGAAGCGCCGGCCAAGCATCTGGTCGTAGCCTCCGGTGAGCCGTGTCGCCACGGAATCGGCCAGACTGCGGCGCCCCGCTTCGCGGATCCGCACCTCGTCGTCCAGCCGCTCCACTTGGCCGACCCCGATGTTCTCCTTCAAGATCAGATCGTAGCGCACGAAATCCTGGAAGATCACGCCGATGTTCCTCCTGAGGCTCTCCAGGTCGTAGTCGCGTAGATCCACGCCGTCGAGCAGGATCTGGCCCTCGTCCGGGTCGTAGAGCCGGGCGAGCAGTTTCACGAGCGTCGTCTTCCCCGCTCCGTTCTCCC
>Ga0184627_10001054_pt1 | contig 10936 bp, 9 predicted proteins | sample PLM3_127_b1_FD_133150 | JGI IMG/M metagenome (GOLD analysis project Ga0184627, IMG submission 133150) | Groundwater sediment microbial communities from an aquifer in East River, Colorado, USA - PLM3_127_b1 | ecosystem: Environmental > Terrestrial > Soil > Riparian zone | place: USA: East River...
ATCGCCGATTTTCTCAAGGACCCGGAGAACTGGGGCCGCAAGATGGGATTCGTGTAAGACCGATTGCGCGGCGCAGGTTCAAAAAGTTCAAAACGTTCAAGTCGTTCAAGCCGTCAGGATTAGGAGACCGGCTACTTTTTCGGAGACAGGGGGACAGGCAGCTTTTTGAAATACAAAAAGCAGCCAGTCCCTGAAAAAGTTGCCTGTCTCTGCTTACCTGTGCATGAGGCCGCTGTGAAAATACTGATTCGAAATGCTCTGATCGTCACGATGAACGAGCAGAACGACGTGATCGACAACGGCTCGGTCGTCATCGACGCCGGCCGGCTGTCCTACGTCGGTCCGGCTGAATGGACGCCGCCCGGGCCGTTTGACCGAACGATCGATGCGAGCCGCATGATCGCTATGCCCGGCATGGTGAACGCGCACTGTCACTCGCCGGCGAATCTTGTGCGCGGCATGATGCCGGGCAAGCCCCTGGAAATCTGGCGCTCTTATTACCGCGCGTCGCTGCGCGACATGCGCGATGAAGATTTTTATGCCAGCGCGCTGCTCGGCGGCATAGAAATGCTGAAAGCCGGCGCGACGACGATGCTCGATCACTTCTTCGGCAATCAGGCCTGCCCCTTCATGGGAGCCGGGGCGGCGATTCTCGCCATGCGCGATCTCGGGCTGCGTCATGTGGTTGCGTTGACGCTCTCGGACAAGAACTACGAAGAGACCATCCCACTGGGTGACGCAGCTTCCAATATGAGCGATCAGGTCAAGCGCATGAGCGCGAGCGAAGCGAAGGCAACGCAGGCGTGGCTCGACGAATGCGAGGCTTTCATCGACACGTTTCACGCGCCGAAGAAATTGACCACCGCATGTCCCGGCCCGTCGGCGGTCCAGCGCTGCACCGACGAGCTTCTGACGGGCGCGGCGGATCTGGCGCACAAGAAAAATCTGCCGTTTCATATCCATCTCGCCGAGACCAAGGCGCAGGCGGTGATGGGCAAACAGCTTTACGGAACGTCGTTGCTGCAGCACCTGGCCTCCATCGGCGTTTTGAGGCCGAATTTGTCCTTGGCTCACTCGATCTGGATTGAACCCGCGGACATCGAGCTGTTCGCCAAGAGCGGCGCGACGCCGGTGCACAATCCCGCGAGCAATCTGCGCATCGGCAGCGGGCTCGCGCCGGTGAAGCAATTTTTCTCCGCCGGTGTGAATGTGGCGTTGGGCACGGACGGTGCGGCGTCCAACGACGGGCAGAACATGTTCGACGCGCTGCGCCTCGCCGCGTTGATACACAACCAGGCGGGCAGTGACTTCAACCAGTGGGTGACGCCCGTTCAAGCGCTTAGCATGGCAACGCGCAATGGCGCCGGCGCGTTCGGTCTCGACGCCGGCGTGCTGGCACCCGGCAAGCTGGCGGATTTGGTTTTGCTTCAGCGCGATACCCCAGCCTTCACACCGCTCAACGACGTGATGAGCCAGCTGGTCTTCTGCGAAAACGGCAGCGGCGTCGCTACCGTCATCGTCGACGGCGAAGTCGTCGTCGAAGGCGGTCGGCTGACGAAGGTTGATGAGCTTGAAGTCCTTCGGCTTGCGGTGCAAGCCCGCACGCGGCTCGATCCGTCCATCCAGCGCGAATTGGCAGCCGCGCGAACCATAGAGCCGGCGCTGGCGGAAATGTATTTTCGGGTGTTTGGCAAACGGGAGTCTTCCTAAAGCGATGGGTGTCGGCGCAGGGCGCCTCCACCCATTCCTACAGGCTCCGTAGAATTGTAGGGTGGGTGGAGCCATGCGATACCCAATCTCCGCACAGCCGCAGCGGTAGGCGCAAATTTTTCTTAGAAGACTGTTCAGACCGGATTGTGTGCGTGATTGAAGGGAAGAGTATACCTACATGAGGAAGAGCGGAGTGGGCACGAGTCGTCCGGTTCTGGGGCTGATCGTAAAGCCTAACGACTCAAGCGCGATAACTCCCAGAAGAGAGCCATCCCCTTTTTCTCCAAAGATGATGGGACTGGGTGCCTGCCGCCCATCGATCTGTAGAAAAGCATTTCCTACCTCCCGCCGAATCGTTGAGCCTTCAGCGAGCGTGAAAGTTTCAGCCCCGTAGGGTTTTACGCTGATCGCCCGCAGAACTTCTTTGGGTACGATTGTGTAAAGCGCCCCCGAGTCGGCCAAGAGTTTTCTTCTGCGCTGCCGCTTCAGGTTAGTCGGGCTGGCTATGGTTACGTTGACGTAGGTTAAACCCATTAAGGTTTTGTATAGAGAATCGCCTACAGAAAGTCAAAGGTCCTTAGGGAACCACGTTTCCTGTTACCCTACAAAGATTAAGATGTAGGATGGGTGGAGCCCCTCGACCTTGCTCGGGACAGGCTCCTCGATACCCAACAATAGGAATCACAGACGCGTGATAGGCGGCGAGGCCCGCTAAAGCGCCGGTCGCTTCTTGTGACACTCCGTCGTCTGCTCGTAGGCGTAGGCGACGCGGAAGCAGCGTGATCGGTTTGGGTCGCGAAAGTACGCACGCAACAGCCAAGGGCCTGCAAGCGCCTCGACCCGACGATTCAACGCGAATTAAAAGCCGCGCGAACCATGTATCCCGCTTTGGCGGAGATGCATTTTAGGGTGTTTGGGAAGAATACTTGAGTAGCATGGGTGGAACGCAGTGATACCCATCAGTCCGCGAGGTTAATGCACGCACCCCAGGACCCCGTCGGTCGCCTTGACAGCACGTGAAAAAGCAAAGAGAATCAGATAAACGGTTGCCAGGGTAAACCGGCGACTACCGATATAATTGAATTCGGCAATCACAGAGGGAGGGGTCCTTGCTATGATCAAGCAGTATGTTGAGTGGCGCGACCGAGGCTATTGGATAGCGGGCAGCCGCGTTTCCCTCGACTCCATCGTCTATGCGTTTCTCAATGGGCAGACCGCCGAAAGTATCGCTCAGTCTTTTCCCACGCTCCTACATGAGCAAGTCTATGGAGCCATCGCGTTCTATCTCTCCAACCGTACGGAGATTGACGCTCATCTGGCACAAGCGAAAGCCGATTTTGAAGTCTTGCGTCAAGCCGCTCGTGATGCCGACCCGATGTTCTACCAGAAATTGGCGGATGCTCGACGTTCGGGAGACACGCGGCAGCCGTGAAATTACGGTTTCAAGCCGATGCCGACTTCAACCAAATTATCGTCTTGGCCACACTCAGACGAGAACCAGCAATAAACTTCCAAACGGCGCTCACAGCCGATTTAGCGCGCCGCCAAGACAGTGAGGTGTTAGGTCTAGCGGCCCGGGAGGGGCGCCTACTCGTCACTCATGACCGCAAGACCATGCCTACACATTTCGCGGAGTTCGTTGCGACACAGACGAGCCCCGGGTTGTTGGTGGTGCCGCAATATCTCTCGGTTGCCTCAGTGGTGGAGGACTTGGTCTTAATCTGGTCTGCCTCCGAAGCCGAGGAGTGGCTTAACCGAATTAGCTTTTTACCGCTCTGATCGAAGTCATAGCTTTCCAGGATGCTTTGAGCCAGTTGAGTTAGACCGGGATAAGCTCGGCGATACCCATCAAATCCTCAATCGGTCTGAGCACCGGCCAACTTCCCGCTGGGAATCGGCGCAGGCGCTTCCGCCCACTCCTACGGGTTTTCAGAGAGGTGGTCTCTGTTTGTGCCACTCCGTCGCCTGCTCGTAGGCGTAGGCGACGCGGAAGCAGGTCGCTTCTTCAAACGGTCGCGCAACGATTTGTAAACCCACCGGGAGATTGCCCGCGGTAAATCCGCAAGGCACGGAGATCGCGGGGAGGCCCGTCAAGTTGAACGGATTGGTAAAATTCGGACGGAGATTCTGTTCATTGGGGTCCATGCTTTCGAAGGCTTCGGGCGGGCGAGGCGCGGATGGCGTGGCGAAAACATCGACGCGGGAGAAGTTGGCGCGGATTTGTTCGTTCAATACGGATCGGGCGCGCTGAGCGGCGATGTAATCCGCGGCGCTGAGAAAAGCGCCTTCGAGCATTCGGCGTCTTACCGAGCTGCCGAACTTCATCGGCGTGGCTTGAAGAGTCTTCTCGTGGTAGGCGTAGGCTTCGCAGACTAAAATCGTCTGGTTGGCTTTGCGCGCGTTAGAGAAAGGCTGGCCGTCGATTTCGATGATGACGGCGCCGAGACTATCCAAAATCTTCAGAGCATCGTTGAAAACCGCCTCGGTTTCCGGATCGGTTCCTTTATTTTCGTTGAACCAGTAGGCGCGCGGCACGCCGACCCGCAGGTCATTGATTCCATCTCGTAACCCGGCGCGAAAGTCAGCGACGGCGACGTTCGCCGACGCGGAATCTCTTGCATCGTAGCCCGCGATGGCTTGCAGCAAGATCGCGCAGTCTTCCACGCTGCGAGCCATCGGCCCGGCGTGATCCAACGACCAGCTGAGCGGAACCACGCCGTAGCGGCTGACGCGGCCATAGGTCGGTTTGATGCCGACGATGCCGCAATGCGATGACGGTGTGCGAATGGAACCGCCGGTGTCGGAGCCGAGCGTGCCGTAACAGAGACCGGCGGCAAGCGCCGCGCCGGAGCCGCTGCTGGAGCCGCCGGGGATATGGGCGGTGTTCCACGGATTGCGCACGGCGGGAAAAGGCGCGTCCACCGACGGCCCGCCGAAGGCGAACTCGTGCATTCCCAATTTCCCAAGCGAGATTGTGCCTGCCTGTTGCAGCTTCGTCACGGCGGCACTGTCGTAGTCGGGTATCCAATTTTCCAGCACGGCCGAATGACAGGTCGTACGGATGCCTTTAGTCGCATACAAATCTTTTAGCCCGATTGGAATGCCGTGCAGCGGTCCTCGGTCCGCTCCGGATTGCAATTTCTTTTCGGCCTCCCGCGCTTCCATGAGCGCGCGATCCGCGGTGAGTGTGATGAAGGTGTGGAGCTTGCCGTCGATGCCTTCGATCCTAGCAAGACAAGCCTTGGTAAGTTCCACCGGCGAGAAATCTTTGCGTCGCAAGCTCGCGGCCGCTTCGCTGATTGTCAGATAGCAGAAATCGGTGGGAGTCATAGTGGCTAAGCCATTTCGTCTTTGAGCGCAGTGAATGCGCCCGCTGGCTCAGCGGTGTCGGTGACGAGCCGGCGCAGCTCGGCGACCTGCTCCCGCGCGCGATTGACTCCCGGCAGCAATTTTAGCAATTCGTCATCTGACAGAGTCAAACCGGCATGCACCGCCATACCCCGTAATTCGTCGAGCGTGATTTCATCCGTCATGCTTCACCTTGATCGCAAAGCGTGCAGAAGGTCCGAATCAGCGCAAATTCCCCGTGTGCCCCAGCGAGTAGCGGCCGGGCTGGGGCCAGACGGTGAGGCCGTGGGGCTCGGTTTTCACGGCAATGGATTTCACGTTGCCGTTCGTCGTGTCGATGACGTAAACCTCGTTGTCGTAGCGCCCCGAGAGCCAGAGCTGTTTGCCGTCGATGCTTAAGTTGCCCATGTCGGGACTGCCGCCCCCGGGGATCGGCCAGGTCGCGGTGACTTTGCGCGTGGCGAAGTCGATGACCGAAACGCTGCCCTTGCCCTTGGGAGGGCCGTAGACCCGGGCGACGCCTCTATTGGCGACGTAGAGCTGCGTGCCATCGCGGCTCGGATAGAGTCCATGGGCGCCGAGGCCGGTTTTGATATGGCCGATCTCGACGAATTTGTCGCCGTCGATAATGAACACTCCGGCGGCCTTCATGTCGGCGATGTAAAAAAGCTTGCCGTCGGGCGAGATGCGCGCGTCCTGCGGCATGCCGCCTTTTGACAGTTTCAAGTAGCCGACTACTTTTCTGCCGACGAGGTCGATTTTCGCCACGCTCCCCGCATACTCGCAGGTAAAAATGGCGTAGCGGCCGTCGATGGAAAAATCCGCATGGTTGATGCCGCCGCAGTTCGGCGTGTCGATGGAATACTTCATCGCCATCGTGTGCGGATCGCGGAAGTCCAATCGCTTGCGCGCCTCGGCGACGATGATCGCCGCGCTGCCGTCCGGGGTGAAGTACATATTATAAGGGTCGTCCACAGGAATATTTTTCCCCGGCTTGCCGGTGAGCGGATCGATGGGGGTGGCGCTGCCGTCGCTGCGGCCTTCGGCATTGTTGTTGACCCAGAGGGTTTTCAAGTCCCAGGAAGGGACGACATGCTGGGGATGAACGCCGACGCTGAACTTGTCGACGACCTTCAAAGATTGGGGATCGATCACCCAAACATCGTTGGAGCTACGGTTGGGCACGTAGACTCGGGAGAGATGCTTGGCGACGGTCGGGCTCAGTTTGTCCGGCCGGGTCTCGCTGTAGAGATTGTTTGGATCGACCACGGGCGGCATACCGGGCACGGTCTGAATGGCGCGCGGCGGTTCAGCTGCGCGGGCGGTTGACATGGAGAAGGACAAGAATGTCAAAGCCAATGCTGCCAGCACAGAGAAACGACCGTGCTTAGTGATCACACAAACCTCCGATTGGACGTGTGCCGGCAAGCGCGGGTTGCGCTTGCCGGCATCACTAACGCGATCTTAGACGAATTTATCGGGAATTTCGAATGTGGAGGCTCAGGCGGCGTCTTTTTTATTTTTCTGGATCGCCCGGTAGACGTTCTCCGGCTTGAGCGGCAAGTCGTAGACTCTGACGCCCAATGCGTCGGCGACAGCGTTGCCGATCGCTGCCGGCGTCGGCGCGAGCCCCGGCTCGCCCAGGCCTTTGGCGCCGTAGGGCCCTTCGGGCTCGGCACATTCGACGACGATGGGAATCATCTCCGGCACGTCGAGGGAGGTGACCAAGTGGTAGTCAAGGAACGATGGGTTGCGCACTTTGCCGCCGGCATCGATGACCAGCTCTTCATGGAGGGCGGAGCCGATGCCCATCGCCACGCCTCCTTCGATCTGCGCGACGCAATTCAAGGGATTGATCGCCTTGCCGACGTCATGAGCGGCGGACATGCGCAGCAGACGCACCCGGCCGGTTTCCTCATCGACGGCGACCTCGGCGGCCTGGGTCGCGTACATGTAAAACGCCGAGGCGTGGTCGCTGTGGCCGGTTTCGAGATCCAAGTCTTTGCCGATCTCGTAGGTGTAGGAACCGTCGCCGCGCACCTCGCCGTGGATGCCGAGCTTGCGCCGCACCACTTCGCCAATGGGCAAAGCCTGCTGCGGCTGGTCTTTGAGAAACACTTTGCCGTCGGCGTAGCCGAGATCCTGCGCTTTGGCCTCTAACATCGGGCCGGCCGCTTCCACGATCTGTTCGCGCGCGTGGATCGACGCGCGGCGCACGGCGTTGCCCATGTGATAGGTGCTGCGGCTCGAGGTGGTCGAGGCGTCGAAGGGGATCACGTCGGTGTCCAGTTGGTGCATGCGAACTTTTTCCATCGGCACTTTTAACTCTTCGGCGGCGACCTGCGAGAGAATCGTGCTGCAGCCCTGGCCGATCTCCACCGTGCCGGCGAGCACGGTGACTTCGCCCCTGGCGTTCACCAACACGCCCGCGGCCGATGTCGTCGGCGAGCGCGTCGGCTTTTGAATGCAGGCGAAGCCCTTGCCGATTTTGACGCCGGGCCTGGCCGCTTTCGTCGGCTTGCCCCAGTCGATCGCCTCGGTCGCTTTGATGAGCGTCTCTTTGAGACCGACGGCGTGGAGCCGCTCGCCCCAGTACGAGATGTCGCCCTCGACGAACATATTTTTCATGCGAATGACGATGGGGTCCATGCCGAGGCGCTTAGCGAGTACGTCCATCTGTTGCTCGCCGGCCCAGGCTCCCTGGGGAATGCCGTAGCCGCGATAAGAACCGGCCACCGGCTTGTTCGTATAGACCGCGTAGCCGTCCACTTTGACATGCGGAATGCGATAGGGACCCGGCGCGGGCAGGCTGCCGCGGATGCACACCGTCGGGCTTTTTTCCGCGTAGGCGCCGGCGCCCCAGTAGATCGTCATCTCGCGGGCCATCAGCGTGCCGTCTTTTTTCGCGCCGGTCTTGGCATAGACCACCGCTTCGTGGCGCGTCAGCGTCGAGATGAAGGTTTCCTCGCGGTTGAACTTCACGCGCACCGGCCGGCCGTTGGTCTTGAACGCGAGCGCCACGGCGATGGGCTCGACTTTGAGGCCGCCTTTCGAGCCGAAGCCGCCGCCCTGGAACGGATTGATGAAGCGGATTTTTTCCTTCGGCATACCCAGCGCTTCGCTGATTTCATGGAGCGCGCGAAAGGGCGCGTCATTGGCGACCCAGATCGTCAGCCGCCCCGATTCCTTGTCGAACTGCGCGTGGGCGCAGTGGGGCTCCATGGCGGCGTGCTGGATGATCGGCACGAAGTAGCGCTCCTCGACAATCACGTCGGACTGCTTGAAGCCAATCTCCACGTCGCCGGTGCGCAGCTTGAAATGCTCGGCCACGTTCGGCGCCGCGCCCTTCACCATGAAGTCGGCCTTGCGATACTTGTCGAAGTCCTCGTGGATCTCCTCGGAGTCCGGCTTGCAAGCTTGTTCCGGATCGGTATAGACGGGCAAATCTTCGTACTCGACTTCGATAAGCTTTACCGCGGCCTCGGCCGTGTCTTCATCCTCGGCGGCGACGGCGGCCACCGGCTCGCCAATGAAGCGCACCTTGCCTTGGGCGAGAAAAGGTTTGTCCTTGACCGCTTCACCATGGGTCCACGGCGCGTCTTCGGCGGTCACGACGGCAACGACGCCGGGATAGGCTCTGGCTTTTTCGGTGTTGATCCGTTTGATCTTGGCGTGGGCTTTCGGGCTGAACAGCGTTTTCCCGTAGAGCATATCGGGCAGGACCAGGTCGTAACCGTAAACCGCCTGGCCGGTGATTTTTTCTTCCGCGTCGACGCGCTGAATCGGTTTGCCGACGACCGTCAGTTCGGACATCGCGATCTCCTCAAAAAATTCCGTTCAAGTCGTTCAAATAGTTCAAAACGTTCAAGCCGTTTCGTCGCGGGGGACGCGTATTGAAAACCGTTTAAAGAGTTCAACGGTTTGAACGGAGCGCCCCTCGATACAGCCCTACGGGCTTACTCGGGGAAACGGTCTTCACATCCCGGTCATCCTGAGTAGCGCGAAGCGCGCATCGAAGGATTGAACGACTTGAACGTTTTGAACCTCTTCATCTGTTTCTTAAGATCGCCGCGGCGTCCTTCACCGCCTCGACGATCTTGGCGTAGCCGGTGCAGCGGCAGAGGTTGCCGGCCAGCGCGAAACGAATCTCTTCTTCGCTCGGGTTGGGATTTTCATCGAGCAGTGCCTTCGACATCATCAACATGCCCGGCGTGCAGTAGCCGCACTGGGCGCCGCCGTCCTGTAAGAAGGTCTTCTGAATCGGATGCAGCTCGGGGCCGATCTTGAGCCCTTCGATGGTCACGATCTCCGCGCCATCCAGCTCGCCGGAAAGCACCAGGCAGGAATTCACCGGTTTGCCGTTCAAAAAGACGGTGCAAGCGCCGCAGTCGCCGGTGCCGCAGCCTTCCTTCGTGCCGGTGACGCCGATCTCATCGCGCAATAGATCGAGCAAGAGACGATGGGTGGGGACGTCCCGGCTGACGGGTTTGCCGTTTAAGGTGAATTGAACGTTAATTTTCATCGTTTGGCTCCGATGCTGTCTCTCGATCCAATGCAAAATGTATATTGCAGAATGTAAAAGTCAAAACCGATGATTGTTTTTTGCCGTTCATTTTGCATTTTTCAATCTACATTCTGCATTTTGCATTGGGAGTCCGTTGTCAGTATCTTCTCTCCCGCCGCTCCAACCACGACTGCGCCGGGCCGACGGCGGCGTTGAGCAGGGCGCGCTTGGTCATGGCGCCGACCATGGCGCGGCGGTAATCCGCCGAAGAACGGACATCGCTGATCGGTTTTGCTTCTTCCGCCGCGATTTGGCCGGCTTTTTCCGCCAACGCTTCAGTCACAACTTGTCCTTCGAGAGCGGCTTCCGCGCGCTTGGCGCGGAGCGGCGTCGGCGCCACGGCGCCGAGGACAATGCGCACACCGTCACATTTCTTGTCATGCTCACCGAGATTGTAAGCGACGGCGACACCGACGTAAGCGAGATCCATCATTTCACGGGGGGAAAATTTTATATATTCGCCCACGAGCCGCGGGCCGGTTTGGGGGATCGCAAGCTCGGTCAGAATCTCTTCGCCGGTCATGACCGTCTGGCCTGGACCACGAAAGAATTCTTCCAAGGGAACCGTGCGGTCGCCGTTCGCGCCGGCAATCTTTGCCGTCGCGTTCAGCGCGATCATGGCGGGCGCCACGTCGGCCGACGGCGTCGCATTGGCCATGTTGCCGCCGACGGTGGCGCGATTTCTGATCTGGATCGAACCGACTTCGGCGGCGCTCTGGGACAGAAAGGGATATTTTTTTGTGATCAGCGGCGAGGTCTCGATCTCGCGCATGGTCGTCAGCGCGCCGATCGTAATGCTGCCATCGCCGTTCTCGCGGATGCCGGAAAGACCGGCAATGCGCTTGAGATCGACGATATACTTCGGCACCAACCCTTTTTCCTTCATGGCGATGACCAGGTCGGTTCCGCCGGCGAGAAAACGGCCGCCGGGGCCGTTCTCACGCAATAGCCGGCTCGCTTCTTGAAGCGAAGCCGGTTGGTAGAAGTCAAAGGGTTCGGTGCGCTTCATAAACAAGAGTAAGGGGTAAGGAGTGAGGAGTAAGGAGGGCGCAATCCTCAACCCTCGTCACTCATGTCTCTCTATATAAGCGGTGTGAGCATCCGGCCGATCGCTTTGCCGCAGGGCTCGCCGTCGCGCATCTGCACGTGGCCGCGCACGACGGTCAGCACCGGCATGCCTTTGACCTTCCAGCCATGCCACGGCGACGGTTTGTTCTTGCTGTGGAGCTTACTCACGTCGATGGTGCCTTCCTTATCCATGTCGATGACCGTGATGTCGCCGTCGGAGCCGAGCCGGATCGCGCCTTTTTTAGG
>Ga0184627_10001056_pt1 | contig 10929 bp, 8 predicted proteins | sample PLM3_127_b1_FD_133150 | JGI IMG/M metagenome (GOLD analysis project Ga0184627, IMG submission 133150) | Groundwater sediment microbial communities from an aquifer in East River, Colorado, USA - PLM3_127_b1 | ecosystem: Environmental > Terrestrial > Soil > Riparian zone | place: USA: East River...
ATGCTGCGACGAATCAAGGGTTGCGTGACACGGTCCGGATGCGTCGCATAGCCGTAAGCGAAACGACCCTTCACGCACGCATGTCCCTGGTTCGCGTGACCGTTGCGATTCGGCACCATGCGCACGACCTCTTCGTTGCGCACTTCCGCCTGCAATGAGCAACCGACGCCACAGTAACCGCAGGTCGTCGTGACCGCCTGTTGCGGTCGCGCCATCGCAGCCAGGCTCTTCTCGCTGAGCGCGCCGGTCGGGCACGCCTCGACGCAAGCTCCACACGAGACGCATTCTGACTCGAGGAACGATTCGTGCTGGCTGGCCGACACGCGCGATGCGAAGCCACGCCCTTCGATTGTCAGCGCCAATGTGCCCTGAGTTTCGTCACAGGCGCGCACACACCGTGAACACACGATGCACAGATCTGAATCGAAACTAAAGTACGGATTGCTGGTGTCTTTGGGCGAAGGCCGCTGGGTTGCGCCGTCGAGTCCATAACGCGAGCCGGTGATGCCGTGCTGCTCGGCCATGTTCTGCAGCTCGCAGTGGCCGTTTGCCGGACAGGTGTCGCAATCGAGCGGGTGATCCGAGACGTACAGCTCGAGGACGTTGCGGCGCAGTTTCTCCAGTTGTTCGCTGTGCGTTCGGACTTTCATCCCGCTCGCCACCTCGGTCGCGCACGACGCGGGGTAGCCCTTGCGCCCTTCGATCTCGACCAGGCACAACCGGCAGGAACCAAACGCTTTCTGGGTATCGGTGGCGCAGAGTTTTGGAATACTGTTGCCGGCCGCAGCGGCGGCGCGCATGACCGATGTGCCGGCCGGCACGGTGACTTCGACGCCGTCGATTTCGACAGTGACGCGAGTCTCGCCCTGAATTGCCGGCGTTCCCTGATCACGGTAGTCAATCGCGTACATACATCCACTCCTTCGCTCGCAGCGTCCGGGGCGTTGCTCAGTGCTTGCTGGTCCCGGTAAAGTCCGCGGCGAAATGTCTTAGGGCGCTGCGCACCGGGTACGGAGTCAATCCTCCGAGCCCGCACAGCGACCCATGCAGCATCGTTTCGCACAATTCCTCGAGCAGGACAAGATTTCGCTCCCGGTCGATGCCCTGCACGATGCGGTCGATCACCTCCGTACCCCGGGTCGAGCCGATGCGGCAAGGTGTGCACTTGCCGCACGATTCCAGCGCACAGAATTCCAGTGCGAAGCGCGCCATGCGCGCCATATCCACGGTGTCGTCGAAAACCACGACGCCCCCATGCCCGAGCAAGGCATCGATGGCGGTGAAGGCCTCGTAGTCTACCGGCGTATCGAACTGCGACTGCGGGATGTAGGCGCCGAGCGGCCCGCCGACCTGTACCGCACGGATCGGCCGCCCGCTCGCGGAGCCGCCGCCATAGTCGTACAGCAGCTCGCGCAACGTGACACCGAATGCGCGCTCCACGAGGCCGCCCTGCTTGATGTTACCCGCCAGCTGGATGGGGAGCGTCCCGCGCGAACGTCCCATGCCGTACTCGCGATAGAACTCTGCACCGCGGTGGAGAATGACGGGGACACTCGTCAGCGTAACCACATTGTTGACGATCGTCGGCATGCCAAAGAGACCCTTGATGGCCGGCAATGGCGGGCGCACACGCACCTCGCCGCGCTTGCCTTCCAGGCTCTCGAGCATGGAGGTCTCCTCGCCGCAAATGTACGCGCCGGCTCCGAGGCGAACCTCGAGATCAAACTGTTTGCCGCTGCCGCGAACGTCGTGGCCGAGATAGCCCTCGCGATAAGCGATGGCGATCGCTTCGCGCAATACATCATGCGCGTGCGGGTATTCGATGCGTAGATAGATGTAGCCGCGGGTGGCGCCGACCGCGATCCCGGCGATCGTCATGCCCTCGATGAGCGAAAACGGGTCGCCCTCCATCAACATGCGATCGGCAAACGTCCCGGAGTCCCCTTCATCCGCGTTGCAGGTGATGAACTTCCGCGGGGTCACCTGCTCCAGCACCGTCTTCCACTTGATCCCGGTTGGAAAGGCCGCTCCGCCCCGGCCACGCAAACCCGAGTCGGTGACGGTCTTTACGATGTCTGTACCACTCATTGCGAGAGCCCGTTCCAGGCCACGATAACCGTCGTGCGCGCAATAGTCGGCGAGCGACAATGGATCGATGATGCCTACGCGCGCGAAGGTGAGTCGCTGCTGGGTGGCGAGATATGGGATGTCCTGAGTTCGCCCGAGACTGAGCGGGTGTGTCCCGCCATGCAGAAAGTCGGCATCCAGAAGGCTCGCGACATCGCGTTCGGCGACCGGACCGTACGCGACGCGTCCCGCCACAGTGTCCACTTCGACGAGCGGCTCGAGCCAGAAAAGGCCGCGGGATCCCGGGCGCACGAGCTTCACATCCAGCTGGCGCTGGCGAGCCTGAGTCGCGAGGGCGCTGGCAACCTCGCCCGCGCCGAGCGAACAGGCGCTGGCGTCGCGGGAAACGTAAACCGTCGTCGTCATGACCGACGCCCCCAAAGCGCCAGCAGTTCCTCGAATTTGCCCGGAGTAACGCGACCATAGAGCTCACGATCGATCATCACGGCGGGCGAACAGGCGCAATTCCCGAGGCAGTACACGGGCTCGAGCGAAAATTCGCCGCCGGGCGTGGTCTGGTGAAAGTCGATGCCGAGCTTGCGCCTGGCGTGTTCCACCAGTGCCTCGCCGTTCATCGATTGACAGGCCTCGGCCCGGCAGATGCGCACGGTGTGGCGGCCGACCGGTTGATCGCGGAAGTAATGGTAGAAAGTCACGACGCCATGGACTTCGGCGCGCGACAGGTTGAGCCCCTCGGCGATCACCGGCACTGCTGCAGGAGGAACATGGCCGAGGGCGTCCTGCACCGCATGCAGCACCAGGAGCAACGGACCTGGCTCGCCTTTCAGACGGCCGATGATCGCGTCGATCTGCTCGCTCGCCGCTGGATCGAGCGTGCGCTTCATGACGGCTGCCTTGTTCCTGACCGGTCCTGTGACCTTCAGTAACGGTAGTGATCCGACTTGTACGGGCCCTTCTTGTCGACCCCGATGTAGCGCGCCTGCTGATCGGTGAGCTCGGTGAGCTGGGCACCGAGCTTTCCGAGCTGCAAGCGTGCGACCTTCTCGTCGAGCTGCTTCGGCAGGATGTAGACGCCGATCGGGTATTTCTCTGGATTACCCCAGAGCTCGATCTGCGCCATGACCTGGTTGGCGAACGATGACGACATCACGAAGCTCGGATGCCCGGTACCGCAGCCCAGGTTCACCAATCGTCCTTCAGCCAGCAGGATGATGCGCTTCGACGGCAGCTTGCCTTCCGCGGGAAAGATGACGTGGTCGACCTGTGGCTTGATGTTCTCCCACTTGTAGGCCTTGAGCGAGGCGATATCGATCTCGTTGTCGAAGTGCCCGATATTGCAGACGATCGCGTTGTGCTTCATCCGCCGCATGTGCTCGTGCGTGATCACGTGGAAATTGCCGGTCGCTGTGACAAAGATGTCGGCCTTGTCGGCCGCGTAATCCATCGTCACGACGCGATAGCCCTCCATTGCAGCCTGCAGTGCGCAGATGGGGTCGATCTCAGTGATCCAGACCTGCGCGGACAGGGCGCGCAATGCCTGCGCCGATCCTTTGCCGACGTCACCATATCCGCACACCATCGCCACCTTGCCGGCGATCATCACGTCGGTCGCGCGCTTGATGCCGTCGACCAACGATTCGCGACAGCCGTACAGGTTGTCGAACTTGGACTTGGTGACCGAGTCGTTGACGTTGATGGCGGGAAACGCCAGGGTCCCTTCCTTGGCCATCTGGTACAGGCGCTTGACGCCGGTCGTCGTTTCCTCGGTGACACCCTTGATGCTCTTGAGCCGCGTCGAATACCACTGGGGATCGCGCGCCAGGGTTCGCTTGACCGAAGCAAACAACGCCTCTTCTTCTTCACTCGTCGGGCGGCTGATCACGGACGCATCCCGCTCCGCCTGCGCTCCCAGGTGCACCAGCAGCGTGGCGTCACCGCCGTCATCGAGGATCATGTTGGCGTGGTTGCCGTCCGGCCACTCGAACGTGCGGTGCGTGTAGTCCCAGTAGTCGCTCAGCGATTCACCTTTCCAGGCGAACACCGGTGTACCGCGCACGGCGATGGCCGCGGCCGCATGGTCCTGGGTGGAAAAGATGTTGCATGAGGCCCAGCGCACCTGGGCACCCAGTGCCTGCAACGTCTCGATAAGCACCGCAGTCTGAATCGTCATGTGCAATGAGCCGGTGATGCGCGCGCCTTTCAAGGGTTGCACCGGCGCGAATTCCTCGCGAATCGACATCAGTCCCGGCATTTCAGTTTCCGCGATGGCGATTTCCTTGCGACCCCAGTCGGCCAGCGCCACGTCCGCCACCTTGAAATCCTGTTGACGTTTCAGTTCCGCATTCATCTTTCTTCCTCCAATCCTCGATTCCATTGGGGCATCACCCGCTGCTGAGGCCATGGGTCACCGCCAGCGCGCGCAGCGATGACTGCGGTCTTGCACCGAAGTGACCGATCACTTCCGCCGCACACAGGCTTCCCAGTTTGCCACAGCATTCCAGATCAAACCCTTTTGCCAGCCCGTACAGAAAGCCGCTCGCATACAGATCACCCGCGCCCGTCGTATCGAGCACCGGCCCCAGCGGCACTGGGGCGATGTCATGCTCCTCGCTGGCGGTCACGATCTGCGAACCCCGTTCGCTGCGCGTGATCACGGTGATGGCGACATCGGGCGACAGCGCGGAGCGAATCTCGGCGGTCGCGTCGCTACCGATCAGCCGCTTGATTTCCGACTCGTTGGCAAACAGCACGTCGACGCCGCTGTGCAGCAGCGCAAGAAAGTCGTCGTGATGCCGTTCTACACAAAGAGCGTCCGACAGCGTCAGTGCCACGCGGTTGCCGGCGGCGTGGGCAAGGTCAAGCGCACGGCGGAACGCCGCTTTCGCGAGTGGCGGGTCAAAGAGGTAGCCCTCGAGATAAGTGATGGCAGCGGCCCGAATGGTAGCGACATCGATGTCGTCGGGCGCGAGCTGTGTGGCCGCGCCGAGATAGGTGGCCATCGTACGGTGCGCGTCCGGTGTGACCAGCACCAGGCTGCGCGCGGTGGCCGGTCCCTGCCGTAGTGGCGATGTGGGGAAATGGATCCCCAGCGCGCCCAGGTCGTGGCGGAACACCTCACCGAGCTGATCGTCGCGCGTCTTGCCGATGAACGCACCACGCCCTCCGAGCGACGCCAGGCCGGCGATGGTATTGGCGGCCGATCCTCCCGAGTATTCGATGGCCGGCCCCATCGCGCCATAGACTCGTGTTGCCGTCGCATCGTCGATCAGGATCATCCGGCCCTTGGCCAGATCGTGCTCTTCCAGAAATGCGCTGGTGGTGGTCGCGACGATATCGACGATCGCATTGCCGATGCCGACCACGTCGAATTGCGTCGCACTCATGTCGGGCCTTATCGCGCTTCAGCGAAAGATGACGGTGCGGTGCCCGTTGAGCAGGATGCGCCGCTCCACGTGCCAGGCAACGGCCCGCGCCAGCACCAGGCATTCGACATCACGCCCGGCCGCCACGTATGCGTCGAGACCCATCGAATGGTCCACACGCGCCACGTCCTGTTCAATGATCGGCCCCTCGTCGAGATCGGCGGTGACGTAGTGCGCGGTCGCACCGATCAGCTTGACCCCGCGGTCGTGCGCCTGATGGTAAGGCTTGGCCCCCTGGAAGCTCGGCAGGAACGAGTGATGAATGTTGATCACACGCTCCCGCAAGCGCTGGCACACCGATGGTGACAGGACCTGCATGTATCTTGCGAGCACCACCAGCTCGCAACGCTCCGCCTCGATGAGCTCGAGCAAGCGCTGTTCCTGGCGCTCCTTGCTGCCGGAATCGACCGGCAGATGGTGAAACGGAATGTCGTGGCTCGCCGCCAGTTGGTAGAAATCGCGATGGTTCGAGACGATCGCGGGGATTTCGACCGGCAGCGCACCTATCCGGTAGCGATAGAGCAGGTCGTTTAGACAATGCCCGAATTTCGACACCATGATGAGAATGCGGGGTTTGATCGCGGCGTCGTACAGCTGCCACTGCATCCCGAATTGCTCGCCGATCGGCGCGAACGCTCCGCTGAGCGCCTCGAGGCTGGCCGCCTCCTCCGGCGCGAAGCACACGCGCATGAAGAAACGCCGGTCGACGTCGTCGCCAAATTGCGCGCTGTCCAGGATGTTGCAGCGCTGGGCCACCAGGAAGTTCGCCACGGCGGCGACGATACCCATGCGATCCGCGCACGCCAGCGTGAGTACGAAGCGGCGCATCACGCAGGCTCATCGAGAGTGAAGCCATGCACGTCGTCGAGCGTGAAGCGTCCCTGGGCCACGGCGTGTATCCAGCGACAGGTTCGCAGCAACCCCCCGAAGGAAAATAGATGTATCCCTTCGATATCGAGCCCTTCATTCCGCGCACGCGCCAGGTCGCGCACCAGGTCCTCGGGGCCGCGTTCACCCAGCAGGCGCCCGAAACCCGCCCCACGACCGCTCAGCGCGCGAATGGAAGGCCCGACGCCGCAACGCAGGGCGTACTGGAGCAGAGTGGGAAGCCGCGCAGGCCCCGCCAGACCGATGCGAATGGCATTGCGCACGCCGCGCACGCGCAACTCGCTCGCCCATTCGACGATCGGCGCACTGTCGAAGCCGAATTGGGTAATGAAGGCCGCCTCCAGGCCGATGCGTTCGGCGCAGGCGATTTTCTCGAGCTCGCTGGCACGCAAGACTTCACCTGACACCTGCGGGTGCCCTTCCGGATGCGCCGCCAGGCTGACGCGTGTGACACCGTGTTGCTCTAGCAGGCCCGTGCGCAAGACATCACTCGAAGCGGCGAACGGACCCGCCGGCTGGGGTCGGTCGCCCGCGATCAGCAATACGTGATTCACGCCCGCTTCGCTGACCAGTTGCTGGAGCAGCTGATCGAGGTCGCGCGCTTTGGCAACCTGGCGCACCGGAACGTGTGGCACCGGCGTCAGGCCGCAATTGCTGACCTCGACTGCCGCATCCACCGTCTGCTGCCAGGATTGCCGCGGCAGATGACTGATGAACACGCGGCTGGCGGCCGGCAGCAGCGTCGCGACCTCCTTGAGTTTCACCGCATCGTGAAACGTCATTTCCACCGAGGCGTCGTGGCAGAGATACATGATCGCTGCGTGCTCCGCAGACCACTCGCGGGAGGCATCGGGCATCACATCGGGATTCGGGGGAACCGTCATTGCGGGACTCGTGGTAGCCAGGCCCAGCGTTCAGGTGGAGAAGCGCTGACGAGAGATGACGTATGACTCGTTCTGGAACCACAGCTTGCCGTGCTGCTGCAGCACCTCTCGCGTGGCATCGAGGTAACGCCGGTCGCCCATCACGAGTTCCAGCTGCTCGTCCTCGATCTGCGCCACGTAAACGGCGGCATTCCATGCCGCCATCAACGTCGAAGTACCGATCGACGAGGTAATCTCCGATGGCAAGGTGTGCATGTCATAGCGAAAGATCGAGCGCTGGTCCGAGTAGGCGTTGAAGTTGAGGCCACGCGAGTCGGTGCCAAGCACGTGCTTGGTAGCCTTGAGCAGCTGGTGACGATCCATCTGGAACGGGTCTTCGCCCGGCCAGATCCGCTGGATGATTTCGAGACCCGGGTCATGACCATAAGAATGAATGCCGATCAGCCGTCCGCCGGGCCCCAGCGCGCGTGCGAGCGGAGCGACCACCCTTCTGGCCTTGAACTCGGTCGACGCCCGGGCCCGATACGGCTGCGATGCGAGCACCAGGTCGAAATCCCCGCGAACAGCACCCTGCTGAGGCCGCACGGCGTCGAGCAGCAACTTGTGATCGTCGCGGTAAATCACCAGCACGATCGGCCGCTCGTACACCGGGTTTCCCGACGTGGTGCTGATCTTCGCAGTCCAATGCGACGACAGGAAACCCTGCAGGTCGGTGATCTGACGTTCGAATTGACCGGCCGTGCCGCCGGCAAGCGCGACCTCTTTCCACACCAACCCGCTGGCGGCGGCCAGCGAATTCGGCTTGAGCCATGGCGCTTCGGAGTAATACATGTTGGTCATGACGAGCACCGTGGCGGGATGCTCGTAGAATCGATCGGGCATCTTTTCCAGCGCCAGGCGCACGTCTTCGAGACTGATCTCCTTGCCAAGGATGTAGAACGGAATCGTCGGGAAGCGATCGTGCATGGAGCGCATGACGCGCGTCAGCACCGTGCCATCGCCAACGCCCGCATCGAGCAGCCGGAGCGCCGGCGGCCGGGGTCGCACGTGCTCGAGCTCGAGCTCCACGCGTTGCGCGGCAACCCATTTTTCGGTGCAGGTATGGACAAACAGCAGGTACTTCTGCCGATTGTCGTAGAAGCGAAAGTGGGTCCCCGAAACGCTGCCCGCTGCGGCCGGCGGCTCGACCCCGGCCGGCACCGATACCGACTCGCCGTTGCGGCCGATCGAATCAGCTGTTTGCGGCAAGGCAGTGCGTGGCGCGAGCGTGCCGCCGAACAGCTCCGCGGCACGCGGAGTTTCCCCCGCCGTGCGGCTGATGAAGGCCCGCACCCGTTCCACGGTATGCGTGGTGACACGGCCGCCGAAGCGCAAGCGCGTCACGAACTTGCCGTCATTGACGGCGCGTCGGCCAAACGTGCTCTCGGCCATGCCCACGCGACGGCAGAAGTTGGCAATCTCCTGCAACAGCTTTTCGTTATCCGCGCGGTGCCGTACCTTTGCGAAAGGCGGTCTTTGTATTGGCGCGTGCATGAGCCCCTCTATGTTTCGGACCGGTGAGTTCGCGGTGCCTTGCCCGAAAGCGAGTTGATTGAACTCGCCCACAGGTCCCACTTTCAAGGTGGGACTGGATGTGGGCCACGTCCCAAGAGTACGCTGCTAATGTCCCGTCGGCACTGAAATTGATGTAATTCGTAGCGCTATCGACCCGAGCGGCAACGAGGGGAGCGATTCGTAGATGGCAACCGACTATCTCTTTACTTCCGAGTCCGTGTCCGAAGGCCACCCGGACAAGGTGGCCGACCAGATTTCCGATGCCGTGCTCGACGCGATCCTGATGCAGGATCCTCGCGGCCGGGTGGCGTGCGAAACGCTGGTCAAGACCGGCATCGTGATCGTGGCGGGCGAAGTCACCACCAGTGCGTGGGTCGACATCGAAGCCCTGGTGCGCCGTACGGTGCTGCGCATCGGCTACGACGACTCCGACATGGGTTTTGACGGCGCGAGTTGCGGCGTCTGCAACATCATCGGCAAGCAATCGCCGGACATCGCGCAGGGCGTGGATCGCAAGGATGAGCGCAAGCAGGGCGCGGGCGACCAGGGCCTGATGTTCGGCTATGCGACCAACGAGACCGAAGTGCTCATGCCCGCCCCCATCACGTATGCGCATCGGCTCGTCAAGCGCCAGGCCCAGGTGCGCCGCAAAGGCAAGCTCCCATGGTTACGCCCGGATGCGAAGAGCCAGATCACTTTCCGTTACGAGAACGATCGTCCCGTCGGTATCGAAGCCGTGGTCCTTTCGACGCAGCACAGCCCGGGTGTCGCCACGCGCACCTTGCGCGAAGCCGTCATGGAAGAAATCATCAAGCCGGTCCTGCCGGCGAAGTGGCTCGACAAGCACACCCGCTACCACATCAATCCCACGGGGAAATTCGTGATCGGCGGACCGGTCGGCGACTGCGGGCTCACGGGCAGGAAAATTATCGTCGATACCTACGGCGGCTTTGCACGTCACGGCGGTGGTGCGTTTTCCGGCAAGGATCCGTCGAAAGTGGACCGGTCGGCCGCGTATGCGGCCCGCTACGTCGCGAAGAACATCGTCGCCGCGGGTCTCGCATCGCGCTGCGAAGTCCAGGTGTCATATGCGATCGGTGTCGCCGAGCCCACTTCGGTGATGATCGAGACTTTCGGCACCAGCAAGCTGCCCCGCCGGAAGCTCACCGAGCTGGTGCGCAAACATTTCGACCTCACACCCTACGGCTTGCGTGAAATGCTCGATCTGGCGCGCCCCATCTACGAAGCGACGGCCGCCTATGGCCACTTCGGCCGCGAAGAACCCGAGTTCACGTGGGAACGCGCGGACAAGGCCGGCGCACTCGCGGCCGATGCCGGCGGCAAGCTCAAAGCCGTTGCCGCCTGATTCGGGCGTCAGCGCAATGGCGAAGCGGACCGCACGACGAGGATCACCCCGTGGGTGATTCGCGCGTCGCTGCAAACACGCCGGCTGGAAGCGCGGCAACCACTCTGATCGACGGCAAAAAGCTCGCGGCAGAACTCCGCGAGCGCATCGGACGGCGTTGCGCGGAGCTTAAGGGCGACCACGAACTGGTGCCGGGACTTGCGGTGGTGCTGGTGGGAGATGACCCGGCGAGCCGGCTCTATGTCGAAAGCAAGGCCAGGCAGGCCGCAACGACTGGAATCCGCGCGTTCGATCATCGACTACCGATCACCGCGACGACGGCCGAGCTGCGCCGCCTGATCGAGCAATTGAACTCGCAACCTGACGTGCACGGCATCCTGGTGCAGCTGCCGTTGCCGCCCCAGATCGATGCCACCGAAATTCTGTGGTCGCTCGATCCCCGCAAGGATGTCGATGGATTTCATCCGCTCAATGCCGGCCGGCTGGCGTGCGGAATGGACGCGGTCGTTCCATGCACGCCGCTCGGCTGCCTGCTGCTCATCCGCTCCGTGCAGCCGCGGCTTGCCGGCGAGCGGGCTCTCGTGGTCGGGCGTTCGAATATCGTCGGCAAGCCGATGATGCAATTGCTGTTGCGCGAGCACTGCACGGTGACAGTGGCTCACTCCCGCACGCGCAACCTCGCCGCCGAGTGCGGCCTGGCGGACATCGTGGTGGCGGCGATCGGGCG
>Ga0184627_10001059_pt1 | contig 10908 bp, 8 predicted proteins | sample PLM3_127_b1_FD_133150 | JGI IMG/M metagenome (GOLD analysis project Ga0184627, IMG submission 133150) | Groundwater sediment microbial communities from an aquifer in East River, Colorado, USA - PLM3_127_b1 | ecosystem: Environmental > Terrestrial > Soil > Riparian zone | place: USA: East River...
AACGAGTGGAACACCGTCTTCAATACCCTGGCCTGCACCTTCTCGAACACCACGACCTCGACCGGGCCGGTGGCGTCGTCCAGGGTGAGGAACACGATCCGCTGGCCGCTCCGAACCGCCGGCGTCTGGGAGGCCACCTTCACCCCGGCCACCACGACCATCGTGTCGCCCCGCTCCTTGTGGAGGTCCCTGGCCCGGGTCACGCCGAGGTCGGCGAGGAGCGGCTCGAAGAACGAGACCAGGTGGCGCGAGGCGTCCAGGCCGATCACCTCGAGCTCCGCGCGCACCCGTTCGGCGTCGCTGTACTCGGGAAGCGAGAACCGCGGTCCCGCCGCTTCGCTCGTCGCCGACCACAGGTCCAGCGCGAGCTGGTCGCCCTCCCGCTGCGGGTCGGTGACCATGGCCTCGTACAGGCGGTCGCGGCGCGTGCCGGCGGGGAGCGCGTCGAACGCCCCGGCGTGCGCGAGGGCAAGGGCGACGGGCCGCGACACGTTGGCCCGGCGCAGGAAGTCGCCGACGTCCCGGAACCGCCGGTCGGCCCGGGCCTCCTGGATGGACCGGATCTCCGCGTCGGACATCCCGTGCACGTCCTTCAGCGCCAGCCGGATCCCGTAGCCCTCGCCGACGCGCTCGGCCACGTAGTCGGGTTCGCTCTCGTTCACGTCGAGCGGCAGGATCTCGATGCCGTGCTCCCGGGCGTCCTCCAGGATCAGCCGCCGGGGGTACATGCCGGGGTCGTGGGTAAGCACGCCGGCCAAGAAGTGCGCCGGCCAGTGCGCCTTCAGGTACGCCGACTGGTACGTGGGGACGGCGAACGCCGCCGCGTGGGCCTTGCAGAACCCGAACGAGGCGAACTGGGCGACGTCGTCCCACGTCTTCTGGGCCACGTGGTCCGGGACGCCTCGTTCCTGGGCGCGCTTCAGGAAGTCCTCGCGGAGCGACGGGAGCATCGAGTCGTCGTCCAGGTGGCGGCGGATGTGGTCGGCCGTCGTGAAGTCGTAGCCGGCGAGAGCGGCCAGGGTCCGCATGACCTGCTCGTGGTAGACGATCACGCCGTAGGTCTCGCGGAGCGCCGGGCGGAGCGCGGGGTGCGCGTAGACCGGCCGCTCCATCCCGTGCCGGCGGTTCAGGTACGGGCGGATCATGTCGGACTTCACCGGGCCCGGGCGGAACAGCGAGATGTCGACGATCAGGTCCTCCCACCTGGTCGGCTGGAGCTTCTGGAGCAGCTCGCGCTGGCCCGGCGACTCGATCTGGAAGCAGCCGAGCGTGTCGGAGGCCCGGATCAGCTCGAAGGTCGGCTCGTCGTCGGTCGGGATCTCGTCGAGGTCGACCTTCACGGCTTCCGTACGGGCGATCTCGTCCAGGGCATGGCGCATCGACGAGAGCATCCGGACCCCCAGGACGTCGAGCTTCAGGTACCCGAGCAGCTCGACGTCGTCCTTGTCGGCCTGGATCATCCGGTAGCCCTGGAACGAGCGCTCCAGCGGCACCCGGTTCACCAGGTCGTCGTCCGACAGCACGATGCCCGAAGGGTGCAGCGCGAGGTGCCGGGGGAACCCCTCAAGGCGCTCGGCCACCCGGAACAGCAGCTCGAGCTGCCCGGCGTTCATGTTCGACCCGGCGAGCTCCGGGAGGATCTCGATGGCCTTTCGGATGTCCTGGGCGCCGATGTGCGGAAAGGCCTTGGCCACCGTGTCGACCTCGACCTCCGGATACCCCAGGGCCTTGCCCACCTCGCGGATGGACGAGCGGGCCCGGTACGTGTCGACCATGGTCACGCAGGCGCACCGGTCCTGGCCGTACCGCGACAGGATCATGTCGTAGACGTCCTCGCGCCGGGCCGACTCCACGTCGACGTCGATGTCGGGAAGCTCGTCGCGGAGCGGGTTCAGGAACCGCTCGAACACGAGGTCGTGTCGGACGGCGTCCACGTCGGAGATGCCGGTGAGGTAGCAGACCAGCGACCCGGCCGCCGAGCCCCGGCAGGCGCAGCGGATCCCCATGGCCTTGATGTCCGCGACGATGTCGGCGACCGTAAGGAAGTAGGCCGCGTAGCCCATCCTCTGGATCAGCGCGAGCTCGAGGTCCAGGCGGTCCCGGACCTCGGGCGTCGCCTCCATGCCGCGGCCATCCATGCCGCGCCAGCACCGCTCGGCCAGGACCGACGCCGCCGAGCGGCCCTTCGGCGTGGGGAAGTCCGGGAAGTGGACCTTGCGAAGGCCGACGTCGAACGTGCACGACTCGGCGATCTCGATGGTTCGGTCACAGAGGTCGGGGCGTTCGGCGAACAGCGCGCGCATCTCGGGGGCGGGCTTCAGGAAGCCCTCGGCGTTCACCCGCGAGACGTGGTGCTGGGCGACCGGCACGATCTCGCGCATGCACTCCAGGGCGTCGGCCAGGAACGCGTCCCCGGGAACCAGGTAGCGCACCGGGTTGGTTGCCACGGCCTTCGCGCCGATCCACTCGGCCAGCCGGAGGAGCATCCGAACCTCGGTGGCGGAGTTCGGCTCCAGGCGGTGTTGGACCGCGACGAACAGCCGCTCGCCGAACGCTTCCCCGAACGGGTCGATGGCGTGCCGTGCCGCGTCGAACCGCCCGTCGACCGCCAGCGACCCGGGAAGCGAGGAGGGGCCGAGCAGACACAGGAGGCCCTGTGGGTGCGCGCAGACCTGTTCGGCGGCCAGCGACGGGTCTCCTCGCTCCCCGGTCATGTGGGCATCCGTGATGAGCCGGCACAGGTTGGCGTAGCCCCGCTCGTCCTGGGCGAGAAGGATCACGCTGGTGTCGTCGGGGCCCGGCGAGGGATCGCGCACGGTCAGCGTGGCGCCGAGGATGGGCTTCACGCCGACCTTCTCGCAGGCGTGGACGAAGCGGGCGGTCCCGTACAGCCCGTCCCGATCGGTGAGGGCCACGGCCGGCATGCCGAGCCCGGCCGCCCGGCGAGCCAGGTCCTCGGGCGAGAACGCCCCGTCCTTCAGGGAGAAGAAGGACCGGACGTCGAGGTGCACGAATCCGGGGGAGGTTCCCATCGCTTCGTTCGAGGTCAGTCCCAGAGGCGCTCCACGTGCCACCGGTCGGCGGCCCTGTCGTGGTACAGGTCCCACACCGCGCCGCCCCTGGCCTCGACCCGCCAGTACTCGCGGTCGCGGCCGTCGGCCCACCATCGCCCCTCCACCCGCCACCGGCCGATCACGTCGGCCACCTCGTAGCGCCGGTCCCGCCACACGAACACGGCCGGCATCCCGGCGTCCCGCTCCACCCGCACCTCCTCGTCGTATCGCTTGGACACGGGCGGCCCGCCTCGATCCCTTCTACCTCCCAGTCGAACGTATGTTCGAGAGGGGAGGCGACTCTACCCCCGGGCCCGGACAGCGGTCAAGTGGAAGCGTTTCCGCAGCTCACGAGGCTCTTTCGTGCCGGCGGGGCGCCGGTCGGTATCGTTCCCCGGGCGAAGGAGGAGGGATGGCGGAATCTGCGCGGGACGAGCCGCTCGTGGCCGTCATCCCCAACTTCAGCGAGGGCCGGCGGCAAGAGGTGATCGACGCCATCTGCGCAGCCCTGGAGGTACCCGGCGCCCACCTCGTCTACCGCCAGGCCGACCCCGACCACAACCGGCTGGACTGCACGGTGCTGGGGAGCCCCGACGCCGTCCGCCGGAGCGCCCTGGCCGGCGCGGCCAAGGCCGTCGAGCTGATCGACATGGCGCATCATCGGGGCAGCCATCCGCGCATGGGCGCCGCCGACGTGATCCCGTTCGTGCCGATCCGGGGCATCACGATGGACGCGACCGTGGAGCTCGCGCGCGACTTCGCGCGCGAGCTCGCCGACACGCTGGACCTCCCGGTGTACCTGTACGACCGGGCCGCGCTGCTGCCGGACCGGCGGAGCCTGGCCGAGGTCCGAAAGGGCGAGTACGAGGCCCTCAAGGAGGCCGTGGCACGGGGCGAGCGGCTGCCCGACTTCGGGCCGCACGAGATGGGTCGAGCCGGCGCCACCGCGGTGGGCGCGCGCAAGCCGTTGATCGCATTCAACGTCTACCTGTCCGGCACCGACGAGGCCGCGGCGAAGGAGATCGCCCGCGCCGTACGCGAGTCATCGGGCGGCCTTCCGGCGGTGCGGGCCATCGGCTTCCTCGCCCCCGAGCGAGGCTGCGTGACGGTCTCCATGAACCTCGTGGACCACGAGGTGACCGGGTTGCGCGCGGCCTTCGAGGCGGTGAAGGTTGCGGCGGAGAAGCGAGGGATGACGGTGCTCTCGAGCGAGATCGTCGGCCTGGTCCCCCAGTCCTCGATCTCCGACCAGGACGTGACCGACCTGCGATTGGAGGGGTTCGATGGGGACCACCAGATCCTGGAGCGGCTCGTGAGCCGGGCCGAGGACCGGCCAGCGTGATCGGCGAGCAGACCATCGACCGGTTCCTGGCCACGCTGGCCTCCGACTCCCCCACCCCGGGAGGAGGCGCCGTCGCCGCCCTGGCCGGGGCGGCCGGCGCCGCGCTCATCGAGATGGTATGCAACCTCACGATCGACAAGAAGAACTACGAGAACGCGTGGGATCGGATGCGCGAGATCCAGGCGGAGGCCGAACGCGTCCGGAGCGAGCTGGTGGCCCTGGCCGACCGCGACGCGACCGCGTTCGACGGCGTCATGGAAGCCTTCCGGATGCCGAAGGACACCGAGGAACAGAAGGCCGCCCGGGCCGAGGCGATCCAGCGCGGGTATCTTGCGGCGGCGCAGGTCCCGTTGGAGATCGCCCGGGCCTCGGCTTCCCTGATGCCGATGGCCCTGGAGACGGTGGAGCGAGGGAACGTGAATGCAGCCTCGGACGGCGTGTCGGCCGCCCAGATGCTGTTCGCCGGCACCGAGTGCGCGATCTACAACGTCCAGATCAACGCGGCCGCGCTCAAGGACCAAGCTGCGGCCGGAGGGCTTCGTAGCGAGGTCGCATCGTTGCAGGGCAAGGCCGAGGAGCAGCTCGCCGCGGCGACCGCCGCCTTCGCCGCGCGCCTGGCCTCATAGGCAGCGTGCGACGCTTCCGACCCGGCGAGTCCATCGTCCTTCGCGAGGTCTGGCAGGGCAGGATCTGGTCGGCTCGTCCGATGATCGTGGTCCAGGACGACGAGGACCAGCGGATGCTCTACACCCCGAACGGCATCCGGTTGATGGTCGCGGGCAGAGCAGGGGAGAAGCTTCGGCTGCCGGAGCCCGATTGGGACCTCGTCGAGCGGACATGGGACAAAGGACCGATCCTGTCGTTCTCGTGGCCGTCCGTGGGCCACGCGATCCTGCTCTTCTTCCATCCGGACTGGACCCCGTGGGTCTGGTACGTGAACATCGAAGCGCCCCTTCGTCCCACCGAGCTCGGCTTCGACACCGAGGAACGCGTCCTCGACGTTCTGGTCGTCCCGGACCGATCGAGCTGGGAGTGGAAGGACCAGGACGAGTTGGAGGAGGCTGTCGGGCGTGGCCTGTTCACACCGGCGCAGGCGGCGGAGTTCCGCGCCGAGGCCGAACGTGCGCTCCGACGGCTCCTGAACCGCGAGCCCCCCTTCGACAGGGATTGGACGACCTGGCGGCCGAACCCGGAGTGGCCGGTCCCCGAGCTCCCGCCCGGGTGGGACGCCGTCTAGGGTATGCGGCGATGGACCACCTCGATCCCTCGGCACTCCGGGCACGGTTCCCCGCCCTGTCGCGAACGCTGGACGGGCGGCCCTGCGTCTTCGCCGATGCGCCCGGCGGTACGCAAGTGCCGGAGTCGGTGATCGAGGCCATGGGGGCGTACCTGCGGACGAGCAACGCGAACGTGCACGGCGCCTTCGTCACCAGCGCCGAGACCGACCGCCTGATCGAGGAGGCGCACCGGGCTGGCTCCGACCTCCTCGGCTGCGACACGGACGAGGTCGTGTTCGGACCGAACGCCACCACGTTGCTGTTCGCACTGTCGCGCTCCATCGCACGGACCCTGGGGCCGGAGGACGAGATCGTCGTCACCCGGCTCGACCACGACGCGAACATCCGGCCCTGGCTGATGGTTGCCGAGGACACCGGCGCCACCGTGCGGTGGGTCGACGTCCGCGACGACGACGTCACGTTCGACCGCAGCTCGTTCGAGGGAGCCCTGACCCACCGGACACGGATCGTCGCCTTCACGCTGGCGTCGAACGCGGTGGGCACCGTGACGCCGGCGGCGGAGCTGACGCGCACGGCGCACGATGCGGGTGCCCTCGTCGTGTGCGACGGCGTGCACGTCGCGCAGCACCAGCTGATCGACGTCGAGTCCATCGGGGCCGACGTGGTCGTCTGCTCGCCGTACAAGATCTTCGGCCCCCATCTCGGCATCCTGTTCGGCCGCCGGGAGCTTTTGGCATCGTGGCAGCCGTACAAGGTCCGGCCCGCGAGGGAGGACCTCCCGCACCGCTGGGAGACCGGGACCCAGAACCACGAGGCGTTCGCGGGGTTCGTAGCCGCCGTCGACTACCTGGCCGACGTGGGCAGGACGCACGGGAACCCCTCGGGGAGGAGGCGGCGCGACGCCATCGCCGCGGCCTTCGATGCGATCGGGGCCCACGAAGCGAACCTGTCGCGCCTGTTCCTCGACGGCATCGGCGGCATCGACGAGCTCCGTCTGTACGGCATCGCCGGCACCGACCGCGTGTCGGAACGCACCCCGACCTTCGCCCTCCGCGTCGCCGACCAGCACCCGGTCGACACGGCCAAGCTCCTCGGGGAACGCGGGATCTTCGTGTGGGACGGCCACTACTACGCGCTGGAGCTCATGGAGCGGCTGGGCCTCCAGGAGACCGGCGGAGCGGTCCGGATCGGATTCTGCCACTACAACACCGCCGACGAGGTCGACCGGGTCCTGTCCGAGCTGGCCGCGCTGGTCTAGCCACGCTGCCGCGCTCCAGGATGGCCGAACGGCCGATTTCCGCTGGTGGCGCGGTTGATAGGATGGGCCCGCTCCGCCACCCAACCTGAGAGGAACGCGATGCGCATCCTGATCCTGGGCGGCGACGGGTACCTCGGGTGGCCGACGTCGATGCACTTCTCACGGCGCGGCCATGAGGTGCACGCGCTCGACGACTACCTCCGCCGCCGAGCGCACGCCGAGGCCGGCACCGACTCACTCACCCCCATCCTTCCGTCGCTCCCGGCCCGGGCCAAGGCCTGGCGGGAGGTCACCGGCCTGGAGATCGGCGTGACCGAGGGGGACCTCTTGGACTGGGACGTCGTGGAGCGCGTCTTCCGGGAGTTCCAGCCGGAAGCCATCGTCCACTACGGCGAGATGCCCTCGGCGCCCTACTCGATGATCGACCGCGAGCACGCCGCGTTCACCCAGACGAACAACGTCATCGGCACCCTGAACGTCCTGTTCGCCATGGCCGAGCTCGCTCCCGACGCCCACCTGGTGAAGCTGGGCACGATGGGCGAGTACGGCACGCCGAACATCGACATCGAGGAGGGCTTCATCACCATCCATCACAAGGGACGGAGCGACACCCTGCCCTTCCCGAAAGTGCCGGGGAGCCTGTACCACCTGAGCAAGGTCCACGACTCGCACAACATCCACTTCGCCTGCCGCGTGTGGGGGCTGCGGTCCACGGACCTCAACCAGGGCGTGGTCTACGGCATCGAGACCGACGAGACGACGCTCGACCCTCGCCTGGCGACGCGGTTCGACTACGACGAGGTGTTCGGCACGGCCCTCAACCGGTTCTGCCTCCAGGCCGTGATCGGGCACCCGCTCACCGTGTACGGCAAGGGCGGCCAGACCCGCGGGTACCTGAACATCGTCGACACGCTTCGGTGCGTGGAGCTCGCAGTGCTGAACCCGCCGGAGCCCGGCGAGTACCGGGTGTTCAACCAGTTCACGGAGCAGTTCTCCGTCCTCGACCTGGCGAGACAGGTGCACGAGGCCGGGAATGCGTACGGCCTGCCCGTGGAGGTCCGCCATCTGGAGAACCCGCGCGTGGAGTCCGAGGAGCACTACTACAACCCCGCGCACACGAAGCTCCTCGACCTCGGGCTGGAGCCCCACCTGTTGTCGGAGACGCTGATCGAGTCGATGTTCGCAGCGATCCGCCGGCACAAGGACCGCGTGATCTTGGACCACATCATGCCGAGCACCAGGTGGCGGCCCCCGGCTCGCGAGCGCACCCCGCGCTGACGGGAGGGCCATGATCGCCCTGCGGATCGTCGGAGGGCTCGCGGCGGTCGCGTTCCTCACCGTCGCCATGCTCCGCTACCGGCGCCGTCAGATCAGCCGGCTGTCCCTCATCATCTGGTCGGTCATCACGCTCGGCGTCCTGTTCCTGGCCATCGTGCCCAACCTGTTCAACCCCATCTTCGACCTCATGCACTTCCGGCCGGGGAGCGGGCGGCGCCTGACCGCACTGTTGCTCGTTGCGGTGGCCGTCCTGTTCGCCTTGATCATCCGGCTGCAGTCGTACGTGGACGTGAACGAACGGAACATCCGACTGCTGGTCGAGGCCTTCGGGAGGGAGCGGTTCGATTGGGAGGCGGCTGCCGGCCTGCCGGCGGGGAAGCGGATCGTGGTCATCTCCCCCGCCCACAACGAGGCGGAGAACGTCGGCGCGGTGATCCACGCCATGCCCGAGGACATCGAGGGATACGCCGTCGTCCCCATCGTTATCGACGACGGCTCCGAGGACAGCACGGCGGACGCGGCGCGAGGGTCCGGGGCGCTCGTGGCCAGCCTTCCGATCCGCCGGGGCGGAGGCCTGGCGCTCCGCGTGGGTTATGAGATCGCGCTGAAGCTGGGGGCCGACATCGTGGTCACGATCGACGCCGACGGGCAGCACTTGCCGGAGGAGATGCCCGTCCTGGTCAAGCCGATCATCGAGGGCCAGGCCGACCACGTGAACGGCTCACGGATGCTCGGGGAGTTCGAGCGGGGGCCCCTGATCCGCCACGCCGGCGTCCACTTCTTCTCCTGGCTGGTCACCATCCTCACGGGCCAGCGGATCACCGACGCGTCGAGCGGCTACCGGGCCACCGGGGCGGATACGCTCCGCAAGCTGGTCCTGGAGCAGGACCAGTTCTGGAGCTCGGAGGTGCTGATCGAGTGCCTGCGGCACCGGGCCCGGATCGTGGAGGTGCCGGTCACGTTCCTCACCCGCCGCGGCGGAGAATCGAAGAAGCCGAAGTCGCTCCGCTACGGCTGGCACTTCTCCAAGGCCATCGCGAAGACCTGGCTCCGGTAGCGAGCTCCGCTAGCGAGCTCCGCTAGCGAGCGCCGCCGCGACCTCCGCCGCGAGACCTGCGTTGGATTCCAGCAGCGCGAGGTTCGCCTGGAGGCTCTCGCCACCCGTTCGCTCGGCCAGGCACGACAGCAGGAACGGCGTCAGGTCCTTGCCGCGAACGCCCCGGCTGACCGCCTGCTCCTCGCAGGCGCGAACGGCGTCGGCTACGACGTCGCGGTCAAGCGCGAGACCCTCCTGAAGGGGGTTGCACAGCACGACGGACGAGCGAACGTCGAGCCTTCGCAGGGCCAGGGCCACGGCGGCGGCTTCCTGAGGCGTGTCGACGCGGTGCTCGAGCACTATGTCGGCCAGCCCGGCCACGAAGAACGGGAGCCGGTCGCACCGGTAGCCGACCACCGGCACGCCGAGCTCCTCGAGGCGCTCCATCGTGGCCACGGGGTCCACGATCGACTTCGGACCGGAGCACACCACGAGGGCCGGCGTCGCGGCCAGCTCCAGCAGGTCCGCCGAGACGTCGCCCGAGCCGTGGTGGACTCCCCCGATGCCGCCGGTCGCGAGGACGTCGATCCCGGCACGGTGGGCCGCCCACAACGCCGCCGAGACGGTGGTCGCGCCCAGGCCACCCGACGCCACCACGACCGGCAGGTCTCGCCTGGCCACCTTGGCGGCTCGCCCCGGCACCGCGAGACGGGCCACATCCTTGTCCGTGAGGCCGATGCGGACCTGCCCGGCGTCGACGGCGATCCAGGCTGGCACGGCCCCTGTGGCGCGGATCACGCCGGCCATGGCGCCGGCCGCTTCGCGGTTCCGAGGCACCGGCAAGCCCTGCGCCAGGACGCTGGTCTCCAGGGCGACGACCGGCCGCCTGCCGGCCAGGGCGTCGGCCACCTCCTCCGAGAGCCGGATCGGCCCGGTCATCCTGCCCTTGGCCACAGGTCGGGCCCGGCGGCCACGCGGGCGCCCGCCGCGCACGCCGCGCGAAGGGCCTCCCCGGGCGACGCCCCGGTCGCCAGGGCCGCCAGGAACACTCCGTCGAACGCATCCCCCGCGCCGGTCGGATCGGCTTCGACCACCGGCTCACCCTCGTACCGGATGAGGAGGCCCTCCCACGACATCGCGGCGCCGCGAGGACCGCGCTTGACGCACACCACCTGGTACCGCTGGGCCAGGGCCTCCGCGGCGTCCTCCCCCCGCCGACCGCACAGCACCTCGGCCTCGAGCTCGTTCACCAACAGGACCGACGCCGACTCCGTGGCGGCGAAGAACCGCGTCGTGCCGAACTCCCGGAGGAGCGGCCAGGAGGCCGCGTCCACCGCGATATAGCGAGCCTTCGCCCGCTTCAGGGCGGCCATGGCGGTCGGAAGCGTTCCCTCGTCCAGCAGGAGGTAGCCCGAGACCAGCACGGCGCCGGCCTCGATCTCGGCGGGAAGGTCGGCCGGGGACAGCCGGGCGTTCGCTCCGCGGTCGGCAACCATCGATCGCTCCCCCGCCGAGTGCACGACCAGCATGGCCCCGGTGCGGGCCTGGGCGTCCACCGCGAGGACGGTCTCGACGCCGTGCTCGGCGATCGACTCCTGGACCACGCGGCCGCTCAGCTCGTCGCGCACCCGCCCGGGGAGCCAGCGCTGGCAGAGCGGCACAGCCCCCGCCTGCGCTCCAGACCCCGCGCAGCCTGTCGCACG
>Ga0184627_10001060_pt1 | contig 10907 bp, 10 predicted proteins | sample PLM3_127_b1_FD_133150 | JGI IMG/M metagenome (GOLD analysis project Ga0184627, IMG submission 133150) | Groundwater sediment microbial communities from an aquifer in East River, Colorado, USA - PLM3_127_b1 | ecosystem: Environmental > Terrestrial > Soil > Riparian zone | place: USA: East River...
AAAAAAATGACGCCTGAACCTACGGCATTCACGGCAATCACGACATTCACGACATTCACGATATTCACGTGATTGCGGTTGATTGGGGAACGAGTTCACTTCGCGTATATCGTCTGGACGCACAGGGAGGCGTTGTGCAAATGCGCTCTTCGCCGCAGGGAATCCTATCGGTTGAAAACGGCAAGTTCTCCGAGGTGCTGGAAGCGCAGGCCGGAGACTGGATCGCGGCGGGCGACGGACCGGTGGTGCTGAGCGGAATGATCGGCAGCCGCCAGGGCTGGTTGGAAGTGCCCTACGCCGCTTGCCCTGCCGGATTCGAGGAAATCGCAGCCGGCATGCGCAAAGTAACCTGGAACGGCGGCACGGCCTGGATCGCGCCGGGACTCACGTGTCGCGACGAGGCGGGCATTCCGGACGTAATGCGCGGGGAGGAGGTACAGATCCTCGGCGTGCTGGACCGGCTCGGGCCGGGGGCGTATACGGTCTGCCTGCCGGGCACACACAGCAAATGGGTCGAGGTGACGGACGGCAGGATCGCGCGTTTTACGACGCACATGACCGGCGAGGCGTTCGCCGTTCTCAAGGCGCACAGCATCCTCGGCAGGATGATGTACGACGGCGCAACCGACGCTGCCGCCTTCGAAGACGGTGTGCGCCGCTCGGCGGGCGCCGGCGGCCTGCTCCATCACCTGTTCGGCGTCCGGGCACGCGGCCTGTTCGGGGAACTTACTGAAGCCGCTTCGGCTTCGTATCTCTCCGGTATGCTTATCGGCCATGAGATCCGGTCGGCCCACGGCAGGCGGGGTCCGGTGCACCTGCTGTGCAGCGCGCAGCTCGCGGAGATCTACCGTTTCGCCTTCACCGTGCTGGGAATCGAAGCAAAGACCCTCGACCCGGATTCCGTGACCAAGGGACTGTTCCGCCTGGCAGCTTGTCTATGAACATCGAAGCATTCGGCAACTGGCTCAAGCGCTGGCCACTGGTGGCGATCCTGCGTGGGATCAGGCCCGGCGAAGCGCAGGACATCGGCACCATGCTGGTCGAGACCGGCTTCACCATCATCGAGGTCCCGCTCAATTCGCCGGAGCCCTTCGCGAGCATCGTGCGCCTGGCCAAACGCCTGGGCGACCGGGTGCTGGTCGGCGCGGGCACGGTGACCGACTGGGAGCAGGTGACGAAAATCGCGGATGCCGGCGGCAGGGTCATCGTCATGCCGCACGCCGACGAGCGCGTCATCGAAGCGGCCAAGCGCCGCAATCTCTTCGTGGTGCCGGGCTTCGCCACACCGACCGAAGCGTTCCGGATGATCAACGCCGGCGCGGATGCGATCAAGTTGTTTCCCGCAGAAGCCAATCCGCCGAAAGTGCTCAAGTCGCTGCGCGCGGTGCTGCCGAAGGAAATACCGATACTGCCGGTGGGCGGCATCACACCGCAAAACATGACGGACTACTGGGTCGCCGGTGCCGACGGCTTCGGACTTGGCTCGGCGCTCTACAAGCCCGGCATGACCGTCGAGCAGGTGGCGCAGTCCGCGGCGGATTTCCGCTTGGCTTTGAATGCATTGCCAAAGAGACAATGACAGCCGTGACGGACGTGACGAGATGACGGTGTGAAAAGCGAATTCAAAGCCGAGACCAAAAACGCTCCGTAAGTACCCAGCTTCGCAGGTACGTCGTCGCGTTCGTGACGGTACTGATAGTAGTTGCCACGAGCGCGAATTTGGCGCGATACTGGTATCCGCTGGCATACGGCGTTTTCCAAGGGAGGAAGACAATGAAAAAGCTGACGTGGGGAACAATTCTTCTGTGCATCCTTTCCTCCGCAAGCCTCGCTGCGGAGCCGGACGCTGCCGGTACTGCCGGTGCCGAGGGTGGCGCCTCGAAGGGTGCGGATGCTGCGGGCTGGGGCAATTCGAGCGACAAGGCCACAGTGGCCACCGTTACCACGATCATCATCTTGACGGGGATAGGGATGGCGGCAGTCTTGAGCGGCGGGGACGATTCAAGCTCGACGACGACCCATCACTGACCAGCAGCCACCTAAAACACCTAAAATGGGGTCCCAAGTGGGGTAAAACGGGTCCCAAATGGGGTCGGACTCGATATATCCATCCCAAATGGGCTCAAAATGGGGTCCAAATTGGGTCAGACTGACCCCATTTTAAGGGGTGTCGTTGGCCAGCGCCCTGGATAGCGCCAGGTCTTCTCCCGCGATCATGTCAACTCCGTTCTGCGCGAAGCGCGCGGCCGCGGCGAGCGGGCGTTGATCCTTCTCGTGGTCGAGCGACCACTGCGCGTGGCGGCAAAGCAGCATCAACGCGAACGCCCGCCCGAGCGTCATGGCAAAGCGCCGCGCCCCCGCTTCCAGTGCATCGCCGGAAGTCTGCGAGATCCAATTCTGCGCATGTGACAGCGCGGCCTGGGCCGCTTTGACGCAGGTCAGCAGCCGCGTGTCGCGCACCGCGGAAGCGAGCGTTTCCACTTCGATCTGCAGCGCGCCGAGCGCGCTTCCGGCTTGCAGCGCGCGCAGCGCGTCCAGCGCCAGCACGTTGGTGGTCCCTTCCCAGATCGAGAAAACCTGCGCATCGCGCAGCAGCACCGGAATCCCTGTGTCCTCGATGTAGCCGGCCCCGCCGAAGCTCTCGACGATCTCCGGCAGCAACGCCACCGCCTGCCTGCCGGTGGTGAGTTTCACGATCGGCGTGAGCAGCCGCAGCAGATCCTTGCCGCCGCCATCGAGGCAGTCGGTCTCGTCGCGGCCGAGCAACTCGACCACATAGAACGTCAGCTGAAATCCGGCCTCGTATTCCGCCTGCAGGCCGGCCAGCGTATCCACGTGCAGCGGCTTGTCCGCGAGCGGCGCACCGAATACGACGCGCTTTTTCGCATAGTCGCGCGCCTGCGCCAGCCCGCGACGCATGTACGACACTGCGCTTACGGCGTTCCAGGTACGGGTGACGTTGAGCATCGGCGCGATGTTGCGCACGCCTTCGGACTCCCCTGCCACCGCCCAGGCGGGGGTGCCGTCGAGCGTGAGTTCGGCGGTGGGCACCTTGCGCGTGCCGAGCTTGTCCTTGAGGCGGTGTACCAGGATGTTGGCAAACCGGCCGTTCGCGTCGCGAGTCTCGAGGAAAAACAGCGCCAGACCTTTGCCGCCGCCAGGATTGCCCTCCGGCCGGGCGAGGGTCAGAGCCATCTGCGACGTCACCGTTGAGGTGAACCACTTGCGGCCATAGAGCCGCCACCGGTCGCCGTCCTTGCGCGCAATGGTCTCGGAACGGCCGACGTCGGAACCGCCGGTGCTTTCGGTCATCCACTGGCCGCTGGTCCAGAAACGCGCAGGATCGCGCGCCGTCAGCCGCGGCAGCGCGCGCGCGACCAGCGCCTGATTGCCCGACGACAACAGCGCCCGCGCCGCGCCGTCGGTCATCGCCAGCGCGCAGCTATAAACGTCGGTGGCCGGCGTGAACAGATGCACCAGCGCGAACTGGTGGATGCGCGAAAATCGCCCGTGCTTGCGTTCGTAGGCGATGGCGACCAGCCCCCTTTCGGCGGCGATGCGCTCGGCAAGTTTCCACAGGGGCGAGACTTCGACGAGATCGACGCGGTTTCCCCATGCGTCCCAGGGCGTGTGCCTCGGCTCGTTGAGACGGTCGGCGATCTGCATGCGGTACAGCTCTCCGCCGGCCAGCTCGCCGAGGCTCGCCAACTCCGGCTCAACCGACGCCAGCACGTCGGCGGGGAGTGCACGCGCGAGGTAGGAGCGCAGCACGCGATCCGAGGTGTACTGATTGTCCAGCTCGGGGGCGGGTTGGTTGAAAGGCATGAAAGGCCGTGAATGTCGTGAATGTCGTGAATGTCGTGAATATCGTGAATACCGGAAGGGCCGTGAATACCGTGAATGTCGTGAATGTCGTAACTGCCGTGAAGACTAGAATTGATTCTGAAATTGCGGATCACGGTATCTCGGATCTTCAAGACCTTTTCGAGTCTTTGCGACATTCACGATATTCACGGTATTCACGACATTCACGGATCTTCAAATACCGATACACAGGTATTTGATTTCCAGATATTCCTCGATTCCGTACTTAGATCCCTCGCGACCGATGCCGGACTGCTTGACCCCGCCGAAGGGCGCGACTTCGTTGGAAATGAGCCCGGTGTTGACGCCGACCATGCCGGATTCGATGCCTTCGCCGACACGCCAGATGCGGCCGATGTCGCGGGCGTAGAAATAGGAAGCCAGCCCGAACTCGGTGTCGTTGGCCATGGCCACGCCTTCTTCCTCGGTCTTGAAGCGGAACAGCGGCGCCACCGGCCCGAAGGTTTCCTCCCTGGTCACCTTCATGGTGGTGTTCACGCCGATGAGCACGGTGGGCTCGAAGAACAGGCCGCCGAGCGCGTGTTTCTTGCCGCCGACCACGATTTTCGCGCCCTTGGAAACCGCGTCCCGGACGTGCTCTTCGACCTTCGCCAGCGCGTTTTCGTCGATCAGCGGACCGATGTTGACGCCGGTTTCGGTGCCGCGGCCGACCTTGAGCGCCCTCACTTTCTCGGCGAGTTTGGCGGCGAACCTGTCGTACACGCCGTCCTGCACCAGGATGCGGTTGGCGCAAACACAGGTCTGACCGTTGTTGCGGTACTTGGAGATCATCGCGCCTTCTACCGCCGCGTCGACGTCCGCGTCGTCGAACACCAGGAACGGCGCATTGCCGCCGAGTTCGAGCGAGATTTTCTTGATGGTGTCCGCGCTCTGCTTCATCAGCACCGACCCGACTTCGGTGGAGCCGGTGAAGCTGATCTTGCGCACCGTGGTGTTCGACGTCAGCTCACCGCCGATCTCCTTCGCGCTTCCGCTGACTATGTTGATGACGCCCTTGGGGATGCCTGCGCGCTCGGCCAGTTCGGCCAGCGCAAATGCGGAGTAAGGCGTCTGGGTGGCCGGCTTGATCACCACCGTGCACCCTGCGGCGAGCGCCGGCGCCGCCTTGCGGGTGATCATCGCGGCCGGGAAGTTCCACGGCGTAATCAGGCCGCACACGCCGACCGGCTGCTTGATGACAACCAGGCGCTTGTCGGCCTGGTGCTGCGGGATCACGTCGCCATAAACGCGCTTGGCTTCCTCGGCGAACCATTCAATGAAGGAGGCAGCGTAGGCGATCTCGCCCTTGGCTTCGGCCAGCGGCTTGCCCTGCTCGGTGGTCATGATCAGCGCCAGATCGTCGGTGTTGGCGATCATCAGCTCGAACCACTTGCGCAGGATGTTGGCGCGTTCCTTGGCCAGCTTCGCGCGCCACGCCGGCAGCGCCGCGTTCGCTGCCTCGATGGCACGGCGTGTTTCCGCCGCCCCCATCTTCGGAATCGTTCCGATCACCGAGCCGTCGGCGGGATTGGTGACGTTGATCGTCGCCTTCGAGTCGGCATCCCGCCATTCGCCGTTGATGTAACCGTGTTGGCGGAAAAGTTTCTGGTCTTTGAGCGATAACGTGAAAGTGTTGTCCCTTGGTGCATTCATTGGAAACCTCGCATATCGTGATTGCGGAAGATCGTGACTGACGTGACGACGTAACTGTCGTGGAGCCAAGATTAACTATCCAGATCTGATTTTACGCTTCGGATCAATCCCCGCAGCATCTGTGCAACTCGCGCCAACAACGCATCGAGTCGTGCAAAATCCCCTTCGGCCACCAAGCCTACCCGCTTGGCGATTTCCAACTGGGTCTCCAGTTCGCTAGCCGAACCCAGGGCAATGTAGAGAAACTCGGTGAACTCGCGCCGGCCATTCCGTGCGGCACCCTCGGCAATGTTGCCCCCAATTGAGACCGCCGCTCTGCGCATCTGCGACGTCATGCCGAACTGCTCATCGCGCAGAAAATCCTTGCTGACCTCATAGACGTTCTGGGCCAGATCTATCGCTAGCCGCCATACGTCCAGGTCCTTGTGGGATTTCACCGGTTCGCCGAAGTTCCGCAGTACCACACAGTCACGACAGTCACGATAGTCACGCAGTCACGCCCATGCACCTTCGTCAGAAGGTGCCTGGATACGCTCCGCCATCGATGAGGAAATTCTGCCCGGTGATGTAGGAGGCGTGGGCGCTGCAGACGTAGGCGCACAGCGCGCCGAACTCGTCCGGATTGCCGAAGCGCCCGGCGGGAACGGTCTTCATGCGCGACTGATGGATTTCCTCCATGGTCTTGCCCTGCATCTTGGCGGCCGCCTCGCTGCGCTTGCGCAAGGTTTCGGTTTCGAACATGCCCGGCAGGATGTTGTTGATGGTGACGTTGTGCGCCACGGTCTTGCGCGCAACGCCGGCGACAAATCCGGTGAGCCCGGAACGCGCGCCGTTGGACAGCGCCAGGATGTCGATCGGCGCCTTGACCGCGGCGGAGGTGATGTTGACGATGCGCCCGAACTTGCGCGCGATCATGCCGTCCACGGTGGCCTTAATCAGCGCGATCGGGGTCAGCATGTTGGCGTCGATCGCCTTGATCCAGTCGTCCCGGGAAAAGTCGCGGAAATCGCCCGCCGGCGGCCCTCCGGCATTGTTCACCAGGATGTCCGGATTCGGGCAGGCGGCGAGCGCTTCCTCGCGACCGGCCTCGGTGGTGATATCCGTGGCGACGATGTTCACTTTGACGCCGGTGGCCTTGCGGATTTCGTTCGCGGTCACTTCCAGCGCTTCGCGGCCACGCGCGACGATAGTGACGTTCACGCCTTCGCGCGCCAGCGCAAACGCGCAACCCCTGCCGAGTCCTTTGCTGCCGGCGCACACCAGGGCAGATTTTCCTTTGATGCCGAGATCCATGGAGTTCGATCCTTTTTGTCCGTGTCTTGTTCGAATGTCGGCGCGTCCGGCCGGGGGCGAATATCGTGACGCAAGCAGGCGGGTTTTGCAAACCGCAATAATGTTCTAATCGAGCCGCCGGATGCCGCGATATAATCGCCGCCGCCCGCCATAATGCAAGGCATGATGATCCCGCGCACCCTCGTCCCGTTCGCCCTCGCCTGCGCGTTTTTTCTCGCAGGTTGCGCAACCGGCCCGAATCCCCGCGATCCGTACGAGAGCTTCAACCGGAAAGTCTTCGCGTTCAACGAAGGCCTGGACAAGGCCGTGCTCAAGCCGGTCGCGAAAGGGTACGACAAAGTCCTGCCGAAATTCGTGCGTACCGGGGTGACCAACTTCTTCAACAATCTGGGAATGGTCGTCACGACGTTCAATGATGCGATCCAGCTCAAAGGCGAGAAGGTGCCGGTGGACATCGCCCGCTTCGCCACTAATCTGACCTTCGGCATCTTCGGCCTGATCGACGTGGCAACCGAACTCAGGATCGAGAACCGCAACGAGGATTTCGGCCAGTCACTGGGTTACTGGGGTGTGGGCAGCGGGCCTTACATCGTGCTGCCCTTTTTCGGGCCGAGCTCCGTGCGCGATGCTCCGGGACTGGCGGTGGATTTCGTGGTCAGCCCCTACTATTACGTGTTGGAAGACGAGGCGGGCATCCGCTGGGGACTGCTGGCAGTCAACATCGTGAACACGCGCGCCAATCTACTACCCGCGGAAAGAATTCTGGATGAAACGGGCGTGGAGCGTTACGCGTTCCTGCGCGACGTCTACATTCAGCGGCGCGAATACCTGATCCACGACGGCAACCCGCCGGTGTCGACGACCGGCCCGCGTCCGAAGAGCCTGCGCGAACTGGAGGAGGAAGACATGCAGGACGAGCCGGCTTCTCCGCAGGAAAAACCGTGACGGCGTGACTGTCGTGACTGTCGTGAATATCGTGAAGTAGTAAATCCTAAGACCACGGTCTCTTTACGGCATTCACGTCTTCTTGTTTCACGACATTCACGGCCCTTCCGGCATTCACGACAGTCACGATAGTCACGTCTGTCACGGTCTTTCCGGCAGTCACGACAGTTACGGCCTTACCCGTCACGGCTTCATCCCGCCGTCACGGCGGATTCCGGAACCCCGTAAAAAGGATGCTCGGGGCATGAAATCTTTGCAGAAAAACGCCGGAAATTCGTCTAGACTTACATCAGGAACTTCGTCAAAACATGATGCCAACCTTCCATTGCCCGCTCAAGACCATCGCACTGGCGGTGCTGATCGCCGCCAGCGCGCCGGTTTTCGCTCAAAAAGAGGACAACTGGTACGGGGGCTACAGGAGCGGATTCTGGGGACTGAGCGATTCGGTCGGGTTCCGGGGATCGCTGCCCGGGGTGTTCGAGTTACCGGGCAGCAGCCCGGAGGGCCTGTCGGCATCGAGGTATTTCAGCGGCTACCGTATGTCCGATTCTTTTGCCATCGAGGGGGCGCAGACCAGCTTCGGCCTGCGCGGATCGGCTTGCGGCGGCGATCCCCTGACCGGTGACTCGTACCGGTCCTGCTACGGCTCGGCGTGGAGCGTCTCGGGTGTAGCCACCCTTCCCTTCCAATCGACAGGCTTGGCGCTGTACGGCAGGATGGGAATGCATTATTGGCAGAATGGCTCGCAGGACGAAGGCGGCAGCCGTCGCACCCTGGACGACCTGGGCACGGTGTATGGAATCGGCTTGAGCTACGAGTTCTCGAAGGCCGTGACTTTTCGCGCCGAAACGGAACGCTACGACCTCTCGGGCAACTATGGTAACGGTTCCGCCTCGGGCATCGGAGTAGACGCCAGCGTTCATTCCATCGGATTGTCGATCAAGTTCTAGTGGCTAGTGGCTAGTGGCTAGTGGCTAGTGGCTAGTGGCTAGTGGCTAGTGTTGGTGCGTCTTGGTCAAATCCGGTTCCATGTTTTTCTCTCAGTACGCAGTACATAGCGCCCGGCATCGTTGTTACGTCTCTCGTCTGTCGCCTTTCACTAGACACTAACCACCAGCCACTGCCTCACGACTTTCTGGTCGTGAGGTAAATTCCCCCGAAAATCAGTACCGCCCCCGCGATGTGGTAGGCGTACAGTCGCTCGCCGAGGAAAACCACCGATAGCAGCGCGCCGAACACCGGCATCAGGTGCACGAACAGTCCCGCCTTGTTCGGACCGATCTGCGCAACGCCACGATTCCAGAACAGATAGGCCACGATGGAAGGCAAGGTGCCGTAGTAAGCAAGCGCCGCGACGGCGTGGATGGAAACCGAAAAACCTCCGCGCGTGAACAGTTCCCACAGGTAAAATGGCAACAACAACGGCAGACCGAGCAGCAGCATGGCCTCCAGGAAACCGATGGCGGTCAGCCCGGGCGGCCGCCGGCGCAGCACGATGGTGTAGATCGCCCACAGGAACATCGCCGAAATCAACCACAGGTCACCGCGGTTGAATGTCAGTGCCGCGAGTGTCTGCGGCTCACCGCGCGCAACGATCACCGCGACCCCCGCCAGCGACAGCACCACGCCCATTGATTGCCAAGGCCCGAGCCGCTCGCGAAACGCCAGCCACGACATCACCATGATGAGGATGGGCGTGACCGAGTTGAACAACACGCCGTTGGTCACTGTGGTGTACTGCAACCCGACGTAGATCATGGTGTTGAACAGCGTCGCGCCCAGGCCGCCCAGCAGCGTCAGGGTGAACCAGTTAACGCGCACGACGTGCCAGTTGCGCTTGAGTTCGGGTGCGGCAAATGGCAGGAGGATCAGCAACGCAACGGCCCAGCGCCAAAAGCCCATCGCCACCGGCGGGATGTCGTTGTGCATCGCCCGCCCGACCACCCAGTTGCCGGCCCAGAAGAGCGAGGTCAGGGTGAGCAGGAGGTGGGGAGATGCCAGCCAGCGGAAGAGTTTCGATTCGGGATGCATTATTGTTGGTACGGCGAGAGACGAGAGAAAAGAGAAAAGAGAAAAGGTTAAAAACCAGAACAGGAGAACCCTGCAAAAACAGGGCCGCGACTGCGCGGCCCGCTCGTCCCTTTGGCTCCGGCTAACGCCCCGTCTGCGTCATAGGGAAATGATCGCGGAACGGCGCATTACCCTACGCCGCAACAAGCCGCCAAGGCGGCGTGTTGTCTCTTTTATCTTTCCTCTTTCCTCTTTCCTCTTTCCTCTCGCTTTTTCAGTTCAATCGCGCCGCATGCCGCTGCAGTTCGACGACGCGGCTGCGGATGTCGTCGCGATCTTCGCAACCGGGGGAGAGTTGCAGATAGCGCTCGAAATCGGCGAGTGCGGCACGGGAGCACTCGAGTTCCTGGTAGATCATTCCCCGGTCACGCAGCCCGGTTGGCTGGTCGGGAACTGCAGCGATGATCCAGTCCAGGATCGGCAGCGCACGATCGAACTGCTGGCTGCGCAGGTAGATGGCCTTGAGGTTGCGCAGCAGTCGCAGGATGATTTCCTTCTTGCCGGCCGTGCCCAGCATGCCGGCGACGATGGCGCGCGAAACCTCACCGCCGCGCACTTCGCTCAAACGCTTTTGCAGATCCGCGACCCCGAGCGAAATGCCGCCGGAGTACGGATCGAGCACCACGGTGCCTTCGGGCGACACGCACTTCACCAGGAAGTGCCCCGGAAAACTCACGCCCTGCAGCGGCAGGCCAATGCGGCCGCCCACTTCCATGTACAGCACGCTGAGCGTGATCGGAATGCCGACGCGGCGGTCCAGCACCTGGTTCAGGCAGCTGTTGCGCGGGTCGTAGTAGTCCTCCTCGTTGGCGGCGAAACCGAGTTCCGCGAACAGGTATTCGTTGAGCGCCAGGATGCGTTGCGAGGGACCCGCATCCGGGTGGATGCGCGACGCCAGCGTTCTGGCCAATTCTTCAATGCGCGCCAGATGGTGCGCGACGTCAAGATCGGGATAGGCGTGGCTGGCGATCAGCAGCGCGGCTTCGGCGAGATCGACTTCTTCTTCCGGGCCGAAAATCACCTGCTGCAGGCGCTCGCCCCTCAAGCCTGCGGGCCGGACTTCCGTTGGGGACGGATAGCGC
>Ga0184627_10001061_pt1 | contig 10903 bp, 9 predicted proteins | sample PLM3_127_b1_FD_133150 | JGI IMG/M metagenome (GOLD analysis project Ga0184627, IMG submission 133150) | Groundwater sediment microbial communities from an aquifer in East River, Colorado, USA - PLM3_127_b1 | ecosystem: Environmental > Terrestrial > Soil > Riparian zone | place: USA: East River...
CAGGCGCAGGCGCGGCGGCGTCATCTTGCCGTTGTCCTGTTCGACGCGCATGTAGGGGCGCGAGAAGATCGCGGTGGTCAGCCCGACGAAGGCGGTCAGCGTGACGAGGAAGACGTTGAGCGGATCGATGAAGAATTCGCGATCCCAGACGAACAGCGGCCCGCCCGAGATAATCTGCGCGGTCAGCACGCACGCGGCGACGAAGGTGCCGAGGCTGAAGCCCACGTTGATGTCGCGCGCGAAATCGCGATGCCCGGTGAACGCTAGAACGATGCTGCCCACGAGCGGGATGCCGAGAACGAAGAGCAGTGCCTCCATGGCTTCAGTCTTCCTTCAGCTTCTCGAGGTGCGCGATGTCGAGGCTGTCGAACTTTTCGCGGATCTGGAACATGAAGACGCCGAGGATCAAGATGCCCACCAGCACGTCGAGCGCGATGCCGAGCTCGACGATCATCGGCATGCCGTAGGTGGCCGAGGTGGCCGCGAAGAACAGGCCGTTTTCCATCGACAGGAAGCCGATCACCTGCGGCACCGCCTTCGAGCGCGTGATCATCATCATGAAGGACAGCAGCACGCAGGCGAGCGCAATGCCGAGCGTGCCGTGCGCGATCGACGTCGAGAAGCGCGCGATCGGCGCGGCCAGGTTGAACGCGAAAATCACGAGCACGATGCCGATCAGCATCGTGGTCGGGATGTTGATCAGCGTCTCGACGTCCCAGCGCACGTTGAGCCGGTCGATGACCCGGTGCAGCAACAGCGGGATCAGGATGACCTTCAGCGCGAGCGTGAGGCCGGCGGACAAATACAGGTGCGGCTGGTGCGTGACATAGCCGACCACCGCGGTGGCCGCGACGAGCGTGGCGCCCTGCAAAGTGAACAGATGGATCAGCGTCAACACGCGCCGCTGCGAGATCATCGCGAACGCAAGCATCAGCAGCACCGCCGCGAACAGGTTGACCAACTGGCTGACGAGTTCGATCATGAGGCCCCCAACGGCGCGTACGCCGGCCTCGAGGGGGAGCGAATCCGCTTGAGACGGCTCGGCGCTGGATTCACTTCACACTCCCAGCAGGATGCGAACCAGCATGCCGATGACCGCCAGCAGGAACGCGGTGGCAAGGAACTCGGGCACCCGGAAGATGCGCATCTTTGCGCTGACCGTCTCGAACACCGCGAGCAAGGCGCCACCGACGGCGAGCTTGAACAGCAGGGTCGGCAGCGCGAGCACCAGCAGCAGCGGCGCATGCGCCTCCGCCACGCCCCACGGGAAGAACAACGCCAACCCGATGCACGAATAGGCGAACATCTTCAGACTCGCCGCCCATTCGAGCAGCGCCAGATGCCGGCCCGAGTACTCGAGGATCAGCGCCTCGTGAATCATCGTGAGCTCGAGATGCGTCGCGGGGTTGTCGACCGGAATGCGCGCGTTCTCGGCCAGCGACACGATCGCGAAGGCCACGCCCGCGAACGCGAGGCTCGGGTAGATCGCCAGATCGCGATGCGCTAGCGTCTCGACGATGGTCGTGAGCGAGGTGGACTGCGAGATCAACGACGCGGTGAAGAGCACCATCAGCAGCGCCGGTTCGGCGAGGAAGCCGATCAGCATCTCGCGCCGCGCGCCGAGCGTCCCGAACGACGTGCCTACATCCATCGCCGCGAGCGAGATGAACACGCGCGCCAGCGCGAACAGCCCGACCAGCGCGATCGCATCGGCTGCCGGCGACAGCGGCAGATCGGTCGACAGTGTCGGAACGATCGCGCTGGCAAGCAGCATGCAGCCGAACACGATGTACGGCGCGGCGCGAAACAATGGCGACGCGTGTTCTGCCACCACCGACTCCTTGTTGAACAGCTTGTGCAGGACCCAATAGGGCTGCAGCAAGCTGGGCGCCGACTTGTTCTGCAACCAGGCGCGGCATTGGTTGACCCAGCCGGAGAGCAACGGCGCGAGCGTGAGCGCGACGATGATCTCGAGCAGTTGCGAGACGAAGCCTAGAGGGCTCATCGCTGCACCACCATCAACACCGCGATCAGCGTCACGAAGCTGTACAGCAGGTAGAGCGCGATGCGCCCGCGCTGCAGCAGACCGATCAGCCTCGACAGGCGCTCGACGGCGGCGGCCACCGGCAGGTAGAGCCAGCGCCAGGCATGGTCCTCGACGCTGACGCGATAACGCGGCGCCTCGTCGAACGGCGATGGAAGCTCGCGCTCCATGCGGAACAGCGGCTCGAAGATCTGCCGGATCGGCTGGCCGAAGCCTTCGGCCGTGTCCTGCATGCGCGCGGTCTGCCATGGGAAGCCGCAGTCCCACGGTGGCGCGCGCCGTGTGCGGCCGTGATAGAGCTTGCGCACGAGCAGGAAAGCCACCACGAAGCTCGCGCCCACGCCGATCAGGAAGATCACCGGCCCATAGCTCGCGCGCTCGACCGCGACCGGCACGAGCAGCCAGCCGCCGGCGGCAACCGTTTCGCCGAGCCCCGCGGACACGAGTTGCCGCGTCACCGGATCGATGAGCGCGATGAACTGGACCGGCAAAAGCCCGAGCAGCACGCAGCCGATCACGAGCCACAGCATGCCCACACGCTCCCACGTCGCAGCGTCACGCGCTTGCGCAAGCTTCTCCTCGCGCGGCTGGCCGAGAAAGATGACGCCGTAGAACTTGACCATCGTGTAGCCGGACAGCGCGGCCACCAGCGCAATCACCGCTGCAACCAGCGGGATCAGCATGTTGAGGAACGAGCTCGGCAAGCCCGGCGTGAACAGGAAGCTTTGCAGCAGCAGCCATTCGGAGACGAAGCCGCCGAGCGGCGGCAGTCCGGCGCTTGCGAGCACGGCGATCAGCGTGAGCCAGGCCACCCACGGCATGTAGCGGATCAGGCCGCCGAGCTTGCCCAGGCTGCGCTCGCCGGTGGCGTGCAGCACCGCGCCCGTCCCGACGAACAGCAGGCTCTTGAAGAAGGCATGGCTCGCCACGTGGTACAGCGCTGCCGTGAGCGCGAGCGCGGCCATCGGCTTCATTGCGTACCCCGAGAACAGCAGCGCCAGGCCGATGGCGGCGAACACGAGCCCGATGTTCTCGATCGACGAGTAGGCGAGCAGCCGCTTCATGTCGACTTGCACCGCGGAGAAGACCACGCCGAACAACGCGGTGCCCAACCCGATCGCCAGCATCACGACGCCCCACCACGTGAATTGCGTTTGCAGCAGGTCGAAGGCCACGCGCAGCACACCGTACAGCGCGGTCTTCAGCATCACGCCGCTCATCAGCGCGGAGACCGGCGACGGCGCGGCCGGGTGCGCTTCGGGCAACCAGATGTGCAGCGGCCAGATGCCGGCCTTGGCGCCGAAACCGAACAGTGCAAGCAGGAACGCCGCCGAACCCCAGAACGGCGTGAGCTGCTGGGCGCGCATGTTGGCGAAGGTGTAGTCGCCGGTGTTGGCCTGCAACACGCCGAAGCACAGCAGGATGCCGAGCGCGCCGATGTGGGCGATGAGCAGGTAGAGGTAGCCGGCGCGCCGGTTGTCCGCGATGCGATGGGCGGCGATGACGAGGAAGAACGACGACAGCGCCATCGTCTCCCACATCACCATGAACGCGTAGGCGTCGTCGGCCAGCACCACGAGCGCCATGCTGGCGAGGAAGACGTGGTACTGCAGACAGAGCAAGCCAGGCGGCGTGCCCTGGCCCTTGCGGAAGTAGCCCGCGGCAAAGGCCGACACGCCTGCCGCTGCGCCGGCGATCACCATCAGAAAAAAGGCCGAAAGGCTGTCCAGACGCAAATGGAACGGCAGGCCGGGCAGGCCCAACGGCAGCACCGCCACTTCGGGGGTGTCGAAGACGGAGCGCAAGGCCACGCCGAACAGCACGAGAGCGACGAACGCCCCGGCCGGAAAGAGCCTGAGTGCCACCCAGTCGAAGCTGTGCAGCGCGAACACGCCCGCCACGCCGATCAGCAGCCAGGCCGCGATGGCGACCAGCGCCCAGTCGAGGTGGATCCACTCGGTGATCGGGATCATGCAGTCCGCGCGGTGGGTGGTGTTCCGCCTGGCCTCAGCCGCGCTCGCGGGCCTTCTTCACGGCGAGCGGCCCCGCGCGACGGGCACGTGGGCGCGTGGCACTTCGATCGGCGCCGCGTTCCGTTCGAGCGCCGCTCGGCACGTACGACACCTCATGCTGCGTGAGGTAGTCGCGGATGAGCTGCCGCACGACCTGCGAGGGCGTCAGGTCTTGCCGTGCACACAGTTGCTCGAAGGCGGCCTTCTTTGCAGGATCGATCAGCAGCGTGAGCCGCGCCGTCTTCAGTTCCATGTGCTCTCCGCATGTTAATGCGATGTGCATCGGGCACGAATGCTACGCGCATAGAATGTGCCCGGCAAGCTTCGATGTCCGGCGCAAACGAAGGAGTCCCTCGTTGCTCAACGATTTCTTCCCCATCGATCCGGACGTCGTGCGGCCCTTCGTGTACGAAGACGAGCGCACGCTGTCGTTGCACTTCGACATGTCGGCAACGCAAAGCCGCATGCGCCGCGACGATCCGACGGCGCTCGAGCTCGAATACACGCGAACGATGATGGGCTTCCTGCTTTTCGAGCCCGAGCCGAAATCGATCCTGATGATCGGGCTGGGCGGCGGGTCGCTTGCGAAGTACTGCTACCGGCATCTGCCGGTGTCGCGGATCACCGTCGTCGAAATCAACCCGCATGTCATCGAGCTGCGCGACGCCTTCTGCGTGCCGCGCGACGATCAGCGCTTTCGTGTCGTGCGCGACGACGGCGCCGCGTTCGTCGCGCGTACCAGCGAGCGCTACGAGGTGGTGCTGGTGGACGGCTTCACCTACGAAGGCCAGCCCGAGAGACTGTGCACGGCGTACTTTTACGAGGACTGCCGCGCTACGCTGACCGAGTCGGGCGTGATGGTGGTCAACCTGCACGTCGAGGACGCTGGCCCAAACGCGCTTGTCGATGGCATCGGCTGTGCCTTCGATGGTGCGTTACAGGTCGTTGTGGCCGAGGCCGGCAACCGGATCGTCTTTGCTACGCGCTCGCCAGAGTCTGCATGCCGAACGACCGAACTGCGGCGGCGCTGGGCGGCGCTTGCCGATGTCCACAAGCGCACGCTGAGCACGAGCGCGCGTCGCATTGCCAGCGGCTTGCGAAGGCCGCAGTCGGAAGCTGGCGCGCAAGCGTTTGCGGGACGCGAACCGCTACGCCTTGCAGTCGGTTGCGCTTGAACCGGTAGCCGTTTCAGCGCACGCGTAGCCCGGGCGTCGCGCCGGGCCAGGGTTCGAGGATGAACAGCCCCGGATTCGCGTCCTCGTCGGCATGCGACGCGGCCAGCACCATGCCTTGACTGGTGCCGAACTTCATCTTGCGCGGCGCGAGGTTCGCGACCACCACCGTGAGCTTGCCGATCAGATCCGCGGGCTGGTAGGCCGAGCGGATGCCGCTGAAAACGGTGCGCAGAATCGGATCGCCTTTCGCATCGGTGCCTTCGCCGACGTCGAGCGTGAGGCGCAGCAGCTTCGTCGAGCCTTCGACCGACTCGGCGTTGACGATCTTCGCGATGCGCAGGTCGACCTTCGAGAAGTCATCGATGCCGATGCTCGCGGCGATCGCTTCGCCGCCGGGCAGCGCGTTCCCATTGGGCGACGTGACCGCGGCGGCGACCACTGCCGGCGCTGGCTCGAACAGCGCGTCGAGCTGTTTGGGCTCGACACGTTGCATCAGGTGACGGTACGGCTTCAACGGCCTCGCCGCATCGAGCGAGCGATCGACGTCCGACCACAGGAGCGGCGCTTCGACGTTCAGGAATGCTTCGGCCTCGCGCACCAGCTCCGGAATGATCGGCTTCAGGTACAGCGACAGCACCCTGAAGCACTCGATGACGCCACTGCAAAAGCGGTGCAGTTCGTCGGCACGGCTCGTATCCTTCGCCAGCACCCACGGTTTCGCTTCGTCGACGAGCGCGTTCACGGCGTCGGCAAGCTGCATGATTTCGCGCACCGCCTTGCCGAACTCGCGCTGCTCATAGAGGGCAGCCATGTCGCCGGATCTGGCGCGCAGCGCACGCAGGACGACGCTTGACGCCGCATCGATGTCCTCTCGCACGCGTCCGCCGAAGCGTGATTCGATGAACTTCGCCGCGCGGCTCGCGATGTTCACGTACTTGCCGATCAAGTCCGAGTTCACCCGCGCGAGGAAATCGTCGGGGTTGAAGTCGATGTCCTCGACCTTGCTGTTGAGCTTGGCTGCGATGTAGTAGCGCAGCCAGTCGGCGTTCATGTCGAGCGACAGATAGCGCAGCGGATCGATGCCGGTGCCGCGGCTCTTGCTCATCTTCTCGCCGCTCACGGTGATGAAGCCGTGCACGAACACGTCGCCCGGCACCTTGCGGCCGCTGAAGTGCAGCATCGCCGGCCAGAACAGCGTGTGGAAATACGTGATGTCCTTGCCGATGAAATGCACTTGCTCGACGGCGGGGTCGGCGATGAATTCTTCGAAGCTTCGCGTGTCGCCGTTCTTCCGTTTCGGGCCGCCCTTGTCGAAATAGTTCTTCAGCGACGCTAGGTAGCCGATCGGGGCGTCCAGCCACACATAGAAGTACTTGCCGGGCGCGTCGGGGATCTCGATGCCGAAGTAAGGCGCGTCGCGGCTGATGTCCCAGTCGCTCAAGGCCCCGCGGCCTTCTTCGTCCTTCGTGAACCACTCCTTGATCTTGTTCAACACCTCGAGCTGCAGGTGACCGCGGTGGGTCCACTCTTCGAGGAACTCGGCGCAGCGCGGATCGCTGAGCTTGAAGAAGTAGTGCTCGCTGCTCTTCATCACCGGCGTCGCGCCGCTGAGCGTCGAATACGGGTTCTTCAGCTCGGTCGGCGTGTAGACCGCGCCGCACACCTCGCAACTGTCGCCGTACTGGTCCTTCGCGCCGCAACGCGGGCATTCGCCCTTGATGTAGCGGTCGGGCAGGAACATGTTCTTCACGGGGTCGTAGAACTGCTCGATCACTTTCGTCGTGATCAGCTCGTTCTTGCGCAGCGCGAGGTAGATGTCCTTCGACAGCTGGTGGTTCTCGGGCCCGTCGGTCGAGCTCCAGTTGTCGAAGCTCAGGTGAAAGCCGTCGAGGTACTGCTGGCGCCCGGCGGCGATCTCGGTGATGAGCTGCTGCGGCGTCTTGCCCGCCTTCTCGGCCGCGATCATGATCGGCGCGCCGTGCGCGTCGTCGGCGCCGACGAAATGCACTTCGTGGCCCTGCATGCGCTGGAACCGCACCCAGATGTCGGCCTGGATGTATTCCATGATGTGCCCGACGTGGAAGTTCGCGTTCGCGTAGGGCAGGGCGGTGGTGACGAAGAGCTGGCGGGTCATTCGCGCTGGCCGGCTTTAGGGTGGCACAGGGTCCGGAGGGAAGCCCGGATTCTAGGCGTAGGGGCTCACTCGCTGCGCTAGACTGCATGCGCCTTCTACAGCCGTGTCACCCGCTCCATGTCCGTCACCGAAGCTGCCCTGCTCGACGCACTGAAAACCGTCGTCGACCCGAACACCGGCAAGGATTTCGTCTCCACCAAGCAGTTGAAGAACCTGCGGGTCGAAGAAGGCGAGGTCGCTTTCGACGTGGAGCTCGGCTACCCCGCCAAGAGCCAGATCGGCGCGTTGCGCCGCAGCCTGATCGCCGCCGCGCGCAGCGTGCCGGGTGTGCAGAACGTCAGCGCGAACCTGGCGACGAAGATCGTCGCGCATTCGGTGCAGCGCGGCGTGCAACTGCTGCCGAAGGTGAAGAACATCGTCGCGGTCGCTTCGGGCAAGGGCGGCGTCGGCAAGAGCACGACGGCGGTCAACCTCGCGCTCGCGCTGGCCGCCGAGGGCGCGAGCGTCGGCATTCTGGATGCCGACATCTACGGCCCCAGCCAGCCGACGATGATGGGCATCGAGGGCCGCCCGCAGAGCGCAGACGGCAAGACGATGGAGCCGATGGAGAACTACGGCGTGCAGGTCATGTCGATCGGCTTCCTGGTCGAGGCCGACAGCCCGATGATCTGGCGCGGCCCGATGGCCACGCAGGCGCTCGAGCAGTTGCTGAACCAGACGAACTGGAACGACCTCGACTACCTGATCGTCGACATGCCGCCGGGCACCGGCGACATCCAGCTCACGCTCAGCCAGCGCGTGCCGCTCACCGGCGCGGTGATCGTGACGACGCCGCAGGACATCGCGCTGCTCGACGCGAAGAAGGGCCTGAAGATGTTCGAGAAGGTCGGCGTGCCGATTCTCGGCATCGTCGAGAACATGGCGGTGCACGTGTGCTCGAACTGCGGCCACGCCGAGCACATCTTCGGCGAAGGCGGCGGCAAGAAGATGGCCGCCGAATACGGCGTCGACTATCTCGGCGCTCTGCCGCTCACGATCAAGATCCGCGAGCAGACCGACTCGGGCCACCCGACGGTCGTCAGCGAGCCCGATAGCGATATCTCGGCGATCTACAAGACGGTGGCGCGCCAGATGGCGGTGAAGATCGCGCAGCGCGCGAAGGACTTCTCGTCGAAGTTCCCGAGCATCTCCATTTCGAAGACCACGTGAGGCAGCGCTATGGATCGCCCCGCCGTGCAGGTGGCCGTCGTGATGGAGCACGAGGCGCAGCCCAACCGCTGGGAGGAATGGCGGCACCGCGTGGCCGAGGTGGTGCTGCAGGAGAGCGTGTTCGGCGGCGAGCCGCGTCTGCTGCGCGAGGACGGAAAGCTCGCGCACTGGCTCTACCCCGGCTTCGAACTGCAGTTGTACGTCGACGAGGCCGAGGGCTACTACCTCAACCTCACGTCTGAGTCGCCGGTGTGGTTCGTGATGTGGCGAGTGAGCGAGGACGATCCATCGCGCGCGTTGCCCGAGGCGGTGAGCCTGTCGTACAACGAGGCCGGCCGCTGGCTCGACGCGCAGGAGCACGTCGACAACGTTCCGCTCGACGCCGAGCTGTGCGCCTGGCTGCAAGCCTTCACCGATGAGCACTACCGGCCCGAGCCGAAGCAGCGCAAGCGTCCGGCGTCGTTCGTGACGCCGAAGCTGCGGCAGTGAGTAGGCAATGAGCGACGAAGGGTTTCTTTCGCGGTGGGCAAGGCGCAAGGCCGGGGTGCAGGGCGGCGGGGCGGCCGCTGAAAGCCCTCCCTTGCAGGGCGCGTCTGGGCCGGTAGGCCCAGACCGCTCGGCGGGCTCGCCGCATGCGGCTCGAAACTCCCACCTCGCCCCCAACCCTCTCCCGCAGCGGGAGAGGGAAGAAGATGTCGCCCCAACTTCCCCAACTTCGCCAGTTCCCCTCTCCCCGCTTGCGGGGAGAGGGACCGAGGGTGAGGGGCCGGCCGTCGCGCCCAGCGAGCATGAGGTTCCGCGCCCCCCCACGATGGACGACGTCGCCCACCTCACCCGCAGCTCCGACTTCGCGCGCTTCATCGCGCCGGGCGTCGACGAGAGCGTGAAGCGCGCGGCGATGAAGAAGCTGTTCTCCGATCCGCATTTCAACGTCATGGACGGCCTCGATGTCTACATCGAGGACTACAACCAGACGACCCCGCTCACCGAGGCGGACTTGCGAAAGATGGTGCAGTCGAAGGTCCTGCGCCTGTTCGAGCAGGACGAGCCGCCGTCCAAAGAGGCCATGGCCAACCCCGATGGCGCAGCCCCGGCGCAGGTGTCACAGTCCGACGTGGCCGGGCCCCCCGAGGCCCACACCGATGGCCCGAGCGAATCTGCAGTACCCCCCCATGAAAACGCTGATCTGCGACTGCAACCGGACGATGCCGCTGGACGCGCAGGCGCTGAGCCAGGCGCTCGGCGCGCAGGGCGCTGACGGGCTGCAGACGGTTCATTCGGTGCTGTGCCGGCGCGAGGCCGGCGCGTTCCAGCGGGCGGCCAAGAGCGGCGACGAACTGCTTGTCGCGTGCACGCAGGAAAGCCGTCTGTTCGTCGAATTGAACGAGCAGACCGAAGGTGCACCGAGCCTGCAGGAGCGGCCGATCCGCTTCGTCAACATCCGCGAAACCGGCGGCTGGTCGAAGGATGCGAAAGCCGCCACGCCCAAGATCGCCGCGTTGCTCGCCGCCGCGCAGTTGCCCGATCCGGATCCTGTGCCCACGGTGTCGTACAAGTCGGGCGGGCGCCTGCTCGTGATCGGAGGCGCCGACGCTGCCGAGCGCGCCGCGCGCATGTTGGGAGATCATCTCGAGGTGAGCCTGCTGCTCACACGCAGCGGCGGCACCGTCGCGCAGGAGCGCAAGCTCGCTGTGCACGCCGGCACCGTGCAGCGCATCAGCGGCTGGCTCGGCGCCTTCGAAGTGAGCTGGGAAAGCGGCAACCCGATCGATCTCGACCTGTGCACCCGCTGCAACGCCTGCATCGAGGTGTGCCCCGAAAGCGCGATCGATTTCAGCTATCAGATCGACCTCGACAAATGCCGCGCGCATCGCGAATGCGTGCGCGTGTGCGAGGCGGCCGGTGCGATCGATTTCACGCGCGCGCCGCAACAGCAAAGCGAAAGCTACGACCTGGTGCTCGACCTGAGCGAGGCGCCGTTGCTCGCGCTGCACCAGCCGCCGCAGGGCTACTTTCATGCGCCGAACGACGCTGCGCTGATCGAAGCGGTGTTGAAGCTGCGCGAGATGGTCGGCGAGTTCGAGAAGCCGCGCTTCTTCCAGTACAAGCAGAAGATCTGCGCGCACAGCCGCAACGAGCGCGTGGGCTGCAACGCGTGCATCGAGGTCTGTTCGGCGCAAGCCATCACGAGCGAGGCGACCACCACGGGTGGCATCGCGGTGAACGCCCACCTGTGCGTGGGGTGCGGCGCGTGCACGACGGTGTGCCCGAGCGGTGCGATCAGCTACGCCACGCCGCGCGCCGACGAGCAAGGCCGGCGCATCCGCAC
>Ga0184627_10001062_pt1 | contig 10898 bp, 7 predicted proteins | sample PLM3_127_b1_FD_133150 | JGI IMG/M metagenome (GOLD analysis project Ga0184627, IMG submission 133150) | Groundwater sediment microbial communities from an aquifer in East River, Colorado, USA - PLM3_127_b1 | ecosystem: Environmental > Terrestrial > Soil > Riparian zone | place: USA: East River...
AGCTCCGCCAACTCGATCAACGCGGGCACGGTCTTGGGATTGCGCCCGAGCGTATCCGCGACGATCAGCGGCGTTTGGGCGTTCACCAGCATCTCGGCCGCCCGGCGCAGCGCCTCGGGATTCGCCTGCATCGGCGCTGGCGCCCCGTAGCGGCTGATGTCGGGAACTTCCATCGGGCTGGTAATCGCATCTTCCTGAAGATCGGCGTCGTAGTTGATGTAGATCGGCGCCATCGGCTCGGTGGTGGCGATGCGGAAGCCGCGAATGAAGGAATCCGGCACGTCGGCCAGAGAATAGGGCTGATCGTCCCACTTGACGTAGTCGCGCACCTGGTTGCCTTGAACCAGCGCCGTGTGAATCCAGTCGATGCGCGGGCGGCGCCGCTTGGAATTCATCGGCCCGGTGCCGCCGAGAACCATGATCGGCACCCGGTCGATGTAGGCGTTGAAGATCGCCATGCTGGCGTGCTGCAAGCCGACCATGTTGTGCGCGATCGCGATCATCGGCTTGTTTTTCGCCTTGGCGTAGCCGTGGGCCACCGCCACGGAGATTTCTTCGTGGTGGCAGAAGATCACTTCCGGCATGTAGTTGCCGCCGTAGTTGACGATCGAATCGTGGATGCCGCGGAAGGTCGCGCCGGGATTGAAAGCGGCGTACTCGATGTCATGCGCCTTCATCAAATCGACGACGACGTCCGATCCATACTGGGGTTGTTTCTTCTCTACTCTCGACACCTTTGTAACCCTCCCTCAATTGCGTGCTCTGAACTCAATACCAAGAATCGGACGCGATGGCCAGCGCCCCACTAAGAAGTTTTTTCCGCCGCGGCCGTTCGCAACAGCCCTTTCTCATAGAACAATTCCAAGGTCTCCGGCAAATCACCCTGCCGCGCGCCGCTATCCGAGACCTGGCCCGTTCCCAACGCGGCGATCGCTTCGAGCACCCTTTGCGCCGCCGGCGCCATAAACGACTTCATGCCGTGATGGTTGAAGGTCCGCTTGAGCTCGTCCATCTCCTCCGCGCGCCGGGCGGCGTGGATGCGCAGGCCGACAATGCTTGAAGAAATTTTATCCAACAGCCCAGGGAAGCTTTCCTCGTACTGGGCGCGCACCTCATTTAGCAGACCGAAGCGGCGCGCGCCCATCAACAGCTCGACGAACAGACCTTGAAGTCCCTTGGTCAATCCCGCGTAGACGACTTTGAAGGCGGACGCCTGGCTCGTGTTCGGCCCCAGGACTCTGATCGGGATGCCGAACTCCGCCAAAACTTGCATGCTCTGTGCCTGCGGGCCGGAAACATAGACGATCGTTCCCTTGCCCATGCGCGCCGCCGAGCCGATGATGCAGCCGTCGACGAAGCTGACGCCGGCCGGTTTCAAAACAGCGGCAATCGCATCGGCGGTCATCGGCGAGATCGCGTTGGCGTCGAGAAACAGAAGTCCCTGTCTGCCGGTCTTGGCCACCGCTTTGGCGACTTTCGCCGCCACCCGCTTAGCGGCGGACGGCACCACGATGGAGACGATCAACTCGGCTTCTTTAACTAACCGGGCCATCGAAGGCAAAGACTTCACGCCGGCATTTTCGCCGCGCTTGCGGCTCACTTCGCCCCGGTCCTTGTCGTAGGTCAACACTTCGACGCCCTGGCCCTTGAGCAGCTTGGCCCAGTGGTACCCCATCTCGCCGATGCTCAATATGCCGATCTTTTGAAAGGCCACGACTTTCTCCTTAATCAATCACGCCATGTAATCACTAATCAAAATCCGAAATCCGAAGCTCGAAATCCAAAACAAACCCAAAGACTTAAATCCCAATTACGAAATCCGAAACGAGTTTGTTTGGAATTTTGTGTTTTTTGATCATTTAGAATTGTTTCGAATTTCGGATTTCGAATTTCGTGCTTCACTTTTGTCTGCGCCTCTCATTCCCTTGGCGTCCTTGGCGTTCCTTCGGCGGAGTCTATCCTGAGCGTAGCCGAAGGGCTCAGGGCATGCTTTGCGCGAGATCATCTTCTTCCGATTCCCCTGATCCGTAATTCGGTTGAAAAATTCAAACCGCTCTGGCTAGTTTTCCCGATTGATGACATCGATCATCTGGCGCAGCCGGGCGTAATCCTCACGATTGAAGTGGACGAGCAGACGGTGCAGGTGCACCGTGCCGGGGTCGTCGGATTCGTCGGGCAAGGGCTCGGTCTGCCGTACCGGCCTCGCGGTGAGGATATCGGCGAATTCCCGGTTGAGCGTATCGATCAGGCCGGGCGACGGCGGGTTGTTGAGGCGAATGACCAAGTCTTCCTTGACGAAGCGGTAGGAATGATAATTGCGGTAAAAGTTTTTGATTTCCCGGATCGCCGCATCGATATCGGTGAATTTTTTAAAAAACTTGATCTCGTCTTCGGATATATAGCCGTGGCTCAGCATCCCTTCGCGGAGAAACTCTTCCCATTCCTGCCAGTAGTTTCGCTCCGGCGAATCCACCAGAATAATCGGCACGAGCTGGCTCTTGCCCGTCTGAGCCAAGGTCAACGCCTCGGTCAGCTCGTCATGGGTGCCGAAGCCGCCGGGGAAGATGACCACCGCGTCCGCTTCCTTCACGAAAATCAGCTTGCGGGTAAAAAAGAAATGAAAGCTCATCAGCTTTCGATCGCCTTTGATGAATCGGTTGGCGAGTTGCACGGTGGGCAGGCGGATATTGACGCCGAAACTCTTTTGCCGTCCCGCCCCTTCGTGGCCCGCCTGCATGATCCCCGGCCCCGCGCCGGTGATCACCATGAATCCGTCCTCGGCCAGACGGCGCGCCAGCTCGCGCGCCATCGTATAATAAACGTCGTCTTCGGCCACGCGGGTGGAGCCGAAGATGCTTACCTTGCGCACCGAGCTGTAGGGCGCGAATATTCTGAACGCGTGGCGCAGCTCTTTGAGCGTCCGATTGATGATTTTCAAATCCCCGCGGCTGGCTTTATCGCCGGCCAGCTTGAGCACCGTCCGGAGCATATCGGCGATTTGGTCTTCGTTCCCGCTGCTCGGTTGGGCGCGCAGCCATTCTTCGATCTGTGCTTCGAGGCTCGCCAGGCTGGGTTTAGGAAGCTCCATGGGCTCTTCTTTCTATGACATAACCCTGCCGCGTTTTAAAGGATGAACCGGCAATTGTAGCCGAGCGATCGTGCAGCAATCGGAGCGACGAAATTTCCGCGGCGAAACTTTTTTACTAATGGCGGCGCCGCTCCGCCGAACGGTCTCCCTTCGCCCTTGACAGCGGAAAATAGCTGCGACTACTATCGCGGCGTTTCCAACCCAACGAGAAGGGACCGCTTTGCAAATTAGAAGTCTGACTTCTATAATGCACACATGATCGAACGGCACTATGAACCCGTTCTTCGCCGTCTGCTGCGCCGCTTTCCGTGCGTTACCGTCTTAGGGCCGCGCCAATGCGGCAAGACAACTTTCATTCGCGCCGCCTTACCGGCTTGGACCTATCTCGATCTGGAACGGCCCTCGGACAGCGCACCGCTTACCGCCGACGTTGAAGCCCGCCTGACCCAATTGGGGAACGGGGTCGTCTTTGACGAAGCTCAACGCGTCCCCGAACTCTTTCCGGTCCTGCGCGGGGTTATCGACCGCCACCGTGGCCAGCGGGGCCGCTTCGTGCTGCTGGGATCAGCCTCGCCCTCCCTTGTGCGCCAGTTCTCCGAATCACTCGCCGGACGCACCGCGTTTTTGGACTTGCCGCCGTTTCGTTGGAGCGAGGTCAAAAGCCAACGTCAGATAGGAGATCTCAAGACACTCTGGTTTCGCGGCGGCTTCCCAGAAGCGTTCTTGGACCGGGATGATCGTGCGCGCCATCACTGGCTGGAATCGTACACTCGATCCTTTATCGAACGCGATCTTCCGGCTCTAGGTATCGATGTTTCCGCCTCGCAGATGCGAAAACTGTGGGCGATGTTGGCCCATTGCAACGGCGGGGTGTGGAATGCCTCACAATTAGCGGCCTCGCTCGGGGTGAGCTACCACACCGTGAATCGATACGTCGACATCCTGGACCAGACGTTCTTGATTCGAAAGCTGCCGCCCTATTTTGCCAACGTCGGCAAGAGACTGGTGAAAAGCCCGAAGTTATACTTTCGCGACACCGGCTTGCTTCATTTCTTTCTTGGCATTCATTCCGCTACTGTGCTCGATACCCATCCCGCCCGCGGCATGAGCTGGGAATCATTTATCATCGACGAATTGATTTCATTCTTTCTGCGAGCAGTGCCAGGCAGCCAACCTCATTTCTGGCGTACTTCGCAGGGGCATGAGATCGACCTACTAATCGATCTTGGCGCCAAGAAGATTCCCTTTGAAATCAAGCTGCACACATCTCCGTCCGCTCAAGACGCCGCGACTCTCCGGCAATGCATGCGAGACTTGCATCTCACGCATGGCTACCTCGTCCACTCGGGGCGCCAAAACTATTCGCTCGGCAATGGAATCACGGCGCTCCCCGCCGAGCAAATGCTGTCCCGCCCTGAAACTTTGTTGCGCAGATAGCGTCGGACTTTGGGGTCGTGGCGGGACATTGATTCTGCTGAAAAACCTTCCGTTCATCCTTCGAGAGCCTCAGGACGAACGGAGGAGCATTTGAAATCATTGGAGATTTTCCGTTCATGCTGAGCCTCGTCGAAGCATTCATAGGGTTTTTCAGCAGAATCGACATTTAAGTGTAGCGAAAATTTCGGGTGTCACCCTTCGGCCTTGACAGCGGAAATGAGCTGCGACTACTATCGCGGCGTTTCCAACCCAACGAGAAGGGACCGCTTCTATGGACATCATTTTCCGAACCGACGGTTCATACGCCTACGTGATCCTGCGCGCCGGCTTGGCGATTACATTCTTCGCCCACGGCACCCAGCACATACTCGGCTGGCATGGCGGCCGCGGGTTCAACGGTATGATCAAAAATTGGCACGAAAAGTACAACATCCCCGTGACGGTTTGTGTTCTCGGGATGTTGACGGAACTGGCCGCCGTCTTGGCCATGACCTTGGGCTTTCTCGTGCGCCCGGCGGCTCTGGGCCTGGCGCTCTTCATAGCCGTGGCTCTAAAAAAGGCTCACTGGGAAAATGGCTTCTTTCTCGCCCAGGGACAGGGGAGGGGCAGCGGCATCGAGTATTGTCTGGCGCTTCTCCTGATGTCCGTGGCGCTGCTGATCGGCGGGGCTGGCGCGCTCTCGATCGACGGTTGGCTCAGCCGGTAGCGCGTATTATTCACGGCAGACAGAGACCAAAGGGTGAATCCTTCCGGGAGAAAGTATGTCCTGAGCAAAGTCGAAGGGGCAATGGATCTGTGCCTTGAAGCGGACTTCTAACCGCTCGTCTGAAGCGAACGGCAGTGGTAACAAGTAACAGGGTGTGCAAGCGCCGCATAAGCCGGCGCAACTGTACGTCTGGGTGCCTTCTCCCTCCAGGTTTCACCCTTTGGTCACCGGCGTGTTGTCAACTTGCCCAGGAGCATGAACAAACCAGGTCAGCGGCGCGATACACCGCGCGCATCGGATCACATCGTCAACCGTTTATATAGTTGCGGTAAACGCAGCGGCAACTCGTTCACGTCGGCGAGCACCTCGTAGCTGAAATCCTCCATCATGGTTCTGAGATAGTCGTTCCCCTCTTTGTCTATGGTGAGGCAGAAGGGTTGAATGCCGTCCCGGCGCGCTTCGATGAGCGCCATGCGCGTGTCCTGCACGGCGTAAGCTTTCTCGGCGCTTTCCTGCGAGTAGCCGCGGTCTTGCGGGCGGCCGTCGCTGATCAGGAACAAGAACTTCGAGCGCGTCTGCTGCCGGCGCAACTTGGACGTCGCATGGCGGATCGCCGGTCCCATGCGCGTGGCGTGCAAAGGGCCGACGCGGCCGATGCGCTTCGCCACCTCCGGTGAAAACTCTTCATCGATGTCCTTGATGACGAAGAATTCGACGTGGTCGCGGCCGTGGCCAGAAAAGCCGAAAACTCCGTAGCGGTCGCCGATCGTTTCCAGGGCGTCGATCATTAATACGATCGCTTCCTTTTCCACGTCGATGATACGCCGGGGCGTCCGTTCGTGAGATTCCGCGCTCCCCGCAATTTGCGAAACACCCTGAGCCCGCCCAATCGCTTCTCCGGTCGAACCGCTCATGTCGAGCAGAAAAGCCACTGCCACGTCGCGCTCCGTCTTGTGGTTGCGCCAGAAAATTTTTTCCGACGGGCTGATGCCGATGCGGATGTCGGTCATCGCTTCGATGGCCGCGTCGAGGTCATGGTCCGAGCCGTCCGGCAAGCGCTTCTCCTTGTGGTGCAGTTCCGGCGCCGCGAGCTCGAATTCGCGGCGAATCTGCCGTGCCAGTCCGGCGTGATTAAGAAGCGTGTCACGGAAAAAATTCAGGTCGCCGGCTGGCATCACTTTCTCGTAGAGTTTGCACCAGCGGCTGCGGTAATCACCCGCGAATTCGTCCCACTCGTCGTATATAAAGGTGTCCGCCTGATTGGCCGCCAGCGGGCCGCCATCATCGTCGCTCTGGAACCACGGCCGCTGCTGAACGCTCTGCATCCGCGGGTCGCGCCCTTCGAGCTCGCGCATCAAGTTCTGCACCATCCGCTCGATTTGCGGGTCCTGCTCTTCGTTTTCTTCCTCGGATTCCTTCGGCTTGGGCGAATGCCGGCTCTTGAGCAGCTCAGCCAATTCCTCGGGCGTCAGGGATTTGCGCTGCTCGCGGGCGTTGGATCGCGGCTTGCTCAAAAGCTGCGCCAACTCAGGCTTGAACTCACCGCGATAATCCACGCCCTGCGGCGACGTATAGGCCTTTTCCCGCGTCGCGGGGGCTGAAATCGCCAAGACTTCTCCGGTTGCGGGATAGCCTTCCCAACGATTTGAACGGCTTGAAACCGTGTCTTCCAGTTCGAATGTCGCAAACTGATTTTCTTCGAGAAACTCGTTCGTCACTCGGCTCAGGATCGCGTAGAGTCTCAGCGTCGCTTCCGCCGCATCCTCCACCGTCGCGCCGCGCTCATATGCGGAGCGAATCATGCGGACAATTTCGCCGGCCGTATTTTTTTCCTCAGAGGGGACCTTGAACGGGCCGCTTTGGCCGAGGCTGACGCGGATCAGCAATTCCAGCAATGCTTCACGCGCGGGCAGCAGGACCATGCCCTGGCGCAGCGCCAAGACACGCTCTCGCATGACGCGATAAAGCGGCGCGATGCCGGGGTACTCTTGGATCACCCGCGCTTCGATTCTCGCGCTCTCCACGATCGCAAAAATGTCGAGCGCCAACCGTCTCTTCGGAAAGAGCCGGAAAAAGCGGGTCAACTCCGTCGCAGTCGGATGGTCGTGATCGTGACCGTGGTCGTCCCGTGGAGGTTTGAGCCGCGGGCGCAAGTCGGCGAAGCGGGTCGACGGCCGGTCGAATTGAAACTCGAAGCTGCCGAACTCGATATGCCCCGCCTGCTGCGTCAGCATTACCTTGAGAAATTCAAAGTTTTCGGCTTGGCTTTCAAACCGCTCGATCGCCGCCGGCAGGAAAATCGCCGCGCCGTCGCTGGTGGCGACGTCGCCCCGCGACCAGCCGATGTTTTTGTCGATCAGTTGCTGCAAATCGCGCAGCTCGACGCTGCGTTCCACAAGCGCGTGGCAGTACAGCCGCAGCATCTCGCGCAGCGGCGCCAGCTCGACAGCGGGTGAATCAGCTTCGGTCATATCGTCACGGACCGGAATCGTCAGGCGATGGTACGATTAACCACGAAGGACCTAGCGCGGCAAAACCGCAACCAAAAACGAAAAAACAGATTTCACCACGAAGGCCACGAAGAGCACGAAGTTTACCATTAAAGAACTCCGAACCCTTCGTGTCCTTCGTGAGCTTCGTGGTGAGAAAGTGTTTCGCGATGCTGCTCGGTCATCGGAAAATTCGCAAAAGTTGCGCAAACTCTCAACTATAGTAATACACGCTTTTCCCCAGACTGCGCTGGGAAAAAGAGGTTCGCCTGTCGGCGAACAGCCGCAACCGAATCTCGGAGTATCTCCCGCAAAGACGCCAAGGCCGCAAAGGTCGGAGAAAAAACGTGAAAATCATTCGTAAGAATATTTATCTTCCCCCTCCGAACTTGGCGACTTGGCGCCTTGGCGGGAGGAATTTCCGAATCCAAGAATCTTCGACTTCCGGAATATTTAAGCGGCACGCTATGACAAACATGTTGGTGTTAGTTTTTGGATAGTAATACGTGGTGAACGGTCCGATCGTTTCAGGGGAAAATCGCCGTCACGACTTCGTCGAGGCTGCGCTGCACCTGCGGATCGTCGGTGATGCCCCAGGTCACCGCCGCGTGGCAGGCGCGCCGCGGCGCGATTCCTTCTTTAATCAGCCGGCCGGCGTAAATCAGCACCCGCGTGCTCGCGCCTTCCTTGAGGCCATGCTCGCGCAGGTTGCGCACCTTGTGGCCGAGCTTGGCAAGCAGCATGGAGGTCTCCTCGTCCGCGCCCGATTCGTGCGCGATGATTTTTGCTTCGCGCTCCGGGTCGGGGAATTGGAAATCGAGCGCGACGAAGCGCTGCCGCGTGCTGTGCTTGAGGTCCTTCAGCACGTTCTGGTAGCCGGGGTTGTAGGAGACGACGAGCAGAAAACTGTCGGCGGCCTCGACCACCGCGCCGAGCTTATCGATGGTCAGTAGCCGGCGATGGTCCGTCAGCGGGTGAATAATGACGGTGGTATCTTTGCGCGCCTCGACGACTTCGTCGAGGTAACAGATGCCGCCGGTTTTCACCGCGCGCGTCAGCGGACCGTCGATCCAGCGCGTGCCGTCGGCGTCGAGCAGGTAGCGCCCGACCAGATCGCTCGCGCTGAGATCCTCATGACAGGCCACGGTTACCAGCGGGAACGCGCCGTTCGCCGCCGCGTCGCCGCCGCGCGCTTGGTCGCCGTCTTTGACGATCGTCAGCGGCCGGCCGAGCTTCCACGCCATATATTCCACGAAGCGCGTCTTACCGGTGCCGGTAGGCCCTTTGAGCAAAACCGGGACGCGCTGCCGGTAGGCGGCTTCGAAAATTTCGACTTCGTCGGCGACGGCGAGGTAAAACGGCTCGTCCTTGATGACGTACTCTTCGATGCGATACTGTCGGCTTTCGTGGTTGTCCGGCATAGAAATTTACCTTCGCTTCACTCGAAACATTGGCGAAAACGGTATCCGATGGCCTTCACGCTGTCAAATCAGCGGCTTCGTGTAACGCCTTTCATTGAACGGCCGGCGCTTTTCTGTTGTAATGCGCAGCAGGCAAAGAAGGAGAATAGCGATGAGCTATCAGAATATTCTAACCGAACGCGTCGATAAAATCGCTCTGATTACGCTCAACCGTCCCGAAAAACTCAACGCCTTGAATTTCGAGATCGTTTGCGAGCTCGATCAAGAACTGGCGAAGATCGAAAACGACGACGAGGTCCGCGTGGTGATTTTGACCGGCGCCGGCCCGCGCGCCTTCTCGGCCGGCGGCGACATTCATCAGATGGTAAAATCGACGCCCGAAGAGATGGCCGCGCGCAGCGAGGTGCGCAGTCAAGCGACCTGGCACCTTGCCACCTTCCCTAAACCGATCATCGGCGCCATCAACGGCCTCGCCTACGGCGCCGGCGCGTTGTTGACTTCGATGCTGGACATTCGCATCGGCTGCGAGCACGCCGAGATTCAATTCCTGGCTGCCAAGTACGGCCGGGCGAACTCGACCTGGTCGTTGCCCGTGATCGTCGGCATGCCCAGGGCGAAGGAGCTGCTTTACACCGGCCGGCCGGTGAGCGCCGAGGAGGCGGAACGCATCGGCTTGCTTAATCAGGTCGTTCCCTGCGCGCAGCTCCGCGAAGCTTCGCTGGAGATGGCGCAGCAGATCGCCGCAAACGATGAGCGCATGGTGCAAGGCATTAAAAAATTATTGCACGACGGCGTCGGCATGGCGTGGCGCGAGCGCTACGACAGCGAGCTCAACGCGCGCAAGGGCAAACTGAAAGCTAATTCGCCGCGCGAAGGCTTCAAGGCGTTTTTAGAACGGAAAGGAATCCGCGGCTAACCGCGACTGTGTTGCGCCCATCACTGACCAAGTTTACGTCATCGCGGTGGCGGCGTCTGGGCGCGATGGAAACCGCGCCACGTTCAAAGTTTAACGTTCAATGTTCAACGTCCCCGCTCCACACCTTGAACTTTGAACCTGGAACCTTGAACAGCAATTCTCGACGCCGGCGAATCTAAGGTTAAATGATCCCGGCGTCTTTGAGTTGCTTGAGCCGCTCCTTCGATAATCCCAGCTCGCCGCAGTAAATCTCCTCGTTGTGCGCGCCCATGGCGGCGCCGAGAAAATCTACCGAGCCGGGCGTCGCGGAAAACTTGGGCACGACGTTTTGCACGATCGCCTCGCCGAGGTCGGGGTCGGGCACCCGGACCATCGCCTCGCGGGCGCGGTACTGCACGTCGCGGAACGCGTCTTCCATATCGAATACCGACGAGTAGGCGACTTCGCATTTATCGAAGCGCTCGATCACCTGGTCGCGGCTGTGACGCTCGATCCACTCGCCGACGATGCCGTTGATTTCCGCCGAGTTCTCCACGCGCGCCGGATTGTCGATGAACTTCGGGTTGGCCGTCAGCTCTTCGCGGTCGATCGCCTTGGCGAGCCGCAGCCAGACGCTTTGCGTGCTGGCGGCAAGCGTAAGATATTTGCCGTCTTCGGTTTTGAACATCGAGCTCGGCGCGACGTAGGCGACGCGGTTGCCGGTGCGCCTATGCACGGTCTTCATCTGATCGTACTGGATCGGGTCGAAGTCGAGGAAGCGGAACACCGCCTCGTACAACGCCAGATCGATCACCTGCCCCGCGCCGCCGCGCAGGTCGCGGTGATAGAGCGCCATCATCAC
>Ga0184627_10001064_pt1 | contig 10893 bp, 10 predicted proteins | sample PLM3_127_b1_FD_133150 | JGI IMG/M metagenome (GOLD analysis project Ga0184627, IMG submission 133150) | Groundwater sediment microbial communities from an aquifer in East River, Colorado, USA - PLM3_127_b1 | ecosystem: Environmental > Terrestrial > Soil > Riparian zone | place: USA: East River...
CATCGCCCGGCAACGTCGGCAGTGCCGCGCGATACTAACGGCTTTCGCCCCCGGCCCGTATAGACGAATAACCCCAATCTTTTGCCGGTTTCCATGTACAGAATGCACAGTTCTCGGCCGCGATTGTGCCCAGGGGTATCTGCTGATAGACTCGCACTCTGTCGAAGTGGGGAGGCCGCATGGACGAGCCGAAATACCTCTACTCCCGCCTGTCTCTGGCCGAGCGTGACCGGCGCTGGGTGGCGGTACGCGAGATGCTGGAGCGCGACAATCTCGACTGTCTCATCACCCCGAACAACACCGGGCACTCGATGCACTTTCAGGCTGAGTCACGCTATCTGACGCACTGTGGGGGCGGGGGGGACGCGGATATTGCCTGCGTCTTCCCGCTCCACGGCGAGGTCGCAGCAGTCGCCACGAGCGCCGAGCGGTGGCGCGACGTGCAGAACTGGGTGTCGGACCTGCGGGAGGCGCGACGAGCCTACGGCAACGCAACCGCCGAGAAGCTCCGCGAGGTCCCGCTCCCCCATAAGCGCGTGGGGATCGTCGGGCTCCAGGACTACGTCCGCGCCCCCGAGGGCGTCGTCCTCTACGGGTTTATGAATGCGCTTACAGACGCGTTTCCCGACGTCGAATGGGTGGACTTCACGCGCCAGCTGCAGAGTCTGCGCATGGTGAAGAGCGCCGAGGAGACGGCCTTCCTCGCTGAGAGCACGAAGCTGGTCGACCGAGCTTTCGCCAGAGTGGCTGAAGTCGCACGGCCGGGCGTGAAGGACTACGACGCCTGGGGCGCAGCGATCGGGGAGATCTGCAAGGGCGGCAGCGAGATCCCCGTACACAACCACTGGGGGAGCGGCCCACGGCCGACCACGTTGACCCGCCCCACGCACGGCGAGCTGCAGCGCGGCCACCTGATCGTGAACGAGATCGAGGCCGCGTACGGTGGCTACCACGCCCAGGGCGTCCAGCCGATCGCCATCCAGGACTGCGACCCCGTCTACAAGGACCTGTACGCGCGCCACGCCGAGTATTGGCAGCGCTGTTTCGACGCCCTTCGCGTGGGCCGAACCGTCCGGGAGGTGGACGACCTCTGCCAGGAGATCGCGTCCGAGGTCGTGCCGGCCGGCGGCCAGTACGACAAGATCCGCGGCCGGCTCGCGATGCATGGCCGCGGCCTGGGGTCCGATGGGCCACTGGTGACCGGCACGGGACGGGGCGACGAGACGATGAGCCAGGTCTTCACCGAGGGCTGGGCCTTCGTCTTCAAGCCCTCGCTGAGCGTCGAGGCGTCGGGCAGGCGGTATGGCGCGAACTGGGGCGACACAGTTGTGATGGAGAGCTCAGGTGCGCGGCGGCTCGGCTCGAGGCCGCCCGGGCTGGTTATCGCTGGAGGGTGAGCCATGAAGATGACGGTCTCGGAGGTCCTCGTCCGCTACCTCAAGCAAGCTGGCGTTCGCTACATCTTCGGCGTGAGCGGCCACTCCATCTTCGATCTGACCGATGCGATCTACGTCGAGCCGGATATCGACTTCGTGCCCGGCCAGATCGAGATCTCGGCCGCCTACATGGCCAACGCCTATTCGCGTGCGACGCGGCGGCTCGGCGTGTGCCTCGCCTCGGCCGGAGCGGGCGCCACGAACCTGGTAACCGGCGTCGCGCAGGCCTACAAGGAGTCCTGCCCCGTCCTCGCGATCTCCTCCGACGTCGATTCGAAGCTAGCTGGGAAAGGCGCATCCTCCTGGCACGAGGTGCCGCAGGAAGATCTGTTCCGCCCCATCACCAAACGGAGCCTTACGCTCCGGCGGCCCGATGACATCCTCGAGCTCCTGACTGAGGCGCTGCGCGAGGCGACGAGCCCGCGCACGGGCCCGGTCTACGTTGGCATCCCGCGCGATTTTCAGATCGAGGAGGTGGAGGTCCCGAATCCGCCATGGGACATCCCTGACGTGACGATCCCCGCGGCGAGCCCGGACCTGATTCGGCGTGGGGCCGAGGCGCTGGCGGCGGCGTCCGCGCCGACGCTGATCCTCGGCGGTGGAGTCCACTGGGCGAATGCCGCTGGCGAGGCCCAACGCCTCGCGGAGCGCCTGCAGGCGCCGTTCGGCACAAGCCCGTCGCACAAGGGCCTGGTCTCGGAGGAGCACCCTCTCGCCCTCGGCGTGCTCGGTTTCGGCGCGTTTCCCTTCGCCAACGCGGTGTGCCAGGAGTCCGACGTGGTCCTGGCCGTGGGCACAACGCTGAGCGAAGCGCTCACTCTGGGCTACGGCGACCGGGTGATCCCCGCCGGAGCCAGGCTGATCCACGTCGATCTCGATCCGACGGAGATCGGCAAGTCCTACCAGCCTCACCTCGGAATAGTCGGCGACGCGAAGGAGGTCCTGACGGACCTCCTCACCCACCTTCCCGAGCGACCCAACAGCGCGGCGGCTGCTCGCGCTCGGCGGATCGGCGACGAAAAGACGGCGTGGGCCGCAGAGTTGGCGCGCCGCGGCTCGTCGACGGAGGGCCCAATCAACCAGTGGCACATCTTCAATGCCTTGAGCGAGGCGATGCCACCCGACACCATGGTTGTGGTAGAGGGCGGCACAGGCGAGGCCTACGCGCGCCTCGTGGGACGGGCCCCCGTTTTCGGCGGTGGCGACTTCCGCCCGATCGGGCATGGGATCGCCACCGCGATCGGCGTAAAGCACGGCTTTCCGTCGACGCCGGTGGCGTGTGTGAGCGGCGATGGCGCGTTCATGATGGAGATGCAAGAGCTGGCCACCGCCACTCGGACCGGGTGGCCCTTCGTGTTCCTCGTCGTCCACAACGGCGCCTACGGGAACATGAAGCGGGATCAGATCCGCCACTATGGCGGCCGGGTCATCGGCACCGAGCTGAACGTGCCCGATCTGTGCACCCTGGGCTCGGCGTTCGGAGCACACGTCGAGCGCATCGAGCAGCCAGCTCACCTCGTCGACGCGATCAGCACGGCGTTCTCGGCGAACAAGACGGCCCTGCTCGACGTGGTCTGCCCGATTGAAGGCATTTGATGGCCTGGACCCGCTCGCCCTGAGCCCGTCGAAGGGCGCCGCTGTGGTTCGACAAGCTCACCACGAGCGGTTTGCACGGCAAGACTCACTTGGCGACTGAGCAGCCGGCCGGACGCCTGATAAACCGCCAGTCCCTCTTCTCCCTCTACCTGCCCGCTATGGCGCTCGCGCTCGGCACCGGCATAGCCACGCCGGCTATCCCCGTCTATGCGAAGTCCTTCGACGTGACCTTCGGCGTGGCGGCGCTGGTCCTGATCGTGTACGAGCTCGGCGGCGCCGTGGGCACCGTTCCCACTGGTTTCATGATCGATCGCATCGGCCGCCGGAAGATTCTTCTCGCGGGCCCCATCCTGGCTGCCATCTCTTCGCTCCTCGTGGCCCAGGCAAGCTCGTTCCCGGAGCTGCTCGCCTACCGGTTCGTCGGCGGCTGGGCGCGCCAGATGTGGATGCTGAGCCGGCTCACCATGATCGCGGACACCGGCGCGGAGCGGCAGCGGGGCCGGGAGGTGACGGGCCTCGTTGGCATGGAGTCCGTCGGCAGGCTGCTCGGCCCGGCGGTTGGCGGCTTTCTCGCAGCGGCCTGGGGCGTCCGCATCGCGTTCGTCGCTCACGCTCTGTTGTCGTTGATGGCGATCGCTCCGAGCTTCGTGCTGACCCGGGAGACGGCGCCGACTCGTTCAGCGCAAACGAGCAGGGACGCAGGAGGGAAAGGTGCGCGCAATGCTACGCTGGCAGCGCTGCTCACCATCCCCGTCCTGACGTTCTTCGTGGCGCAATTCCTCACGAACCTCACCCGGGGCAGCCTCACGGCGGGCACCACGCACCTCTACGCGGTTTACGCCTACGGCGTCGGACCGGAGACTATCGGCGCCCTGGCCGCGGCCGCAGGGGTGGTCGGAATTCCCATCATCTTCAGCACCGGCCACATCATGGACCGCTTCGGCCGAACGGCCACGGCGGTTCCCGCCTTTGCGATCATGGGCCTGGCCCTCGTGTTCATGGCGTCGACGGCGTTCCTGGAGTCCCCGTTCAGCTTCTTCATCGCGGCCTTCATCCTCGTGCAGGTGGCTACGTCGATGGCGGCCGGGAACATGCAGGTGATCGGCTCGCTGATCGCGCCTGCCAACGTGCGCGGCCGCTTCTTCGGCATCTGGCGGCTCATCGGCGAGGGTGGATCGACGATGAGCCCCGTGATGTTCGCCGTTCTCGCCGAGACGTCGGGGTACGCCGCGGCCTTCGTCTCGCTCAGCGTCTGCGCGTTCGCCGGCGCCGTCATCCTGTTCACGCAGGTGCGCACGACGCTGCGGCGCTCAGAAGAGGCCGCTGCCCAGCAAGCGGCTTCAGGATCGGCCTAGCTGCCTATTGACATACCGAACACTCGTTCTATAGACTAGGCCATCAGAACACCCGTTCGATTACAGGAGCTTGATGGCCATGGTTCCACCGATCATTCACGAGCTGGAAGCGCGATCCGCCATCAACGCCGTTCAGGGCATGCCGTTCAAGTGGTCCCTCAACCCGTACAAGGGCTGCGGCCATGCCTGCGGCTACTGTTACGCGCGCGCCTACCACTCCTTCCTCGATCTGCCCCCGTCCAGTTTCGAGACTCAGCTTTTCGCGAAGCTCAACGTCGCCGAGGTCTTGCGCGCCGAGCTACGGCGGCCATCCTGGCACGGCGACTACGTAGCCGTCGGGACGGCGACTGATCCCTATCAGCCCATCGAGGGGCAATACCGCCTCACACGCAAATGCCTCGAGGCGCTGGCAGAAGTCGATAACCCTGGATCCGTGACGACGAAGGGCACGCTCGTCACGCGTGACATCGACGTTCTTTCAGACCTCGCCCAGCACACGGACTTCAGCGTCAACGTCAGCCTGATCAGCCTCGACCGAGACCTGCTGCACAAGCTGGAGCCGGGCGCGGCTGCACCCGCCAATCGGCTGCGGGCGATCGAGCGGCTCAGCCAGGCCGGCATCCCGGTCTCGCTGTCCCTCTCCCCTGTACTCCCCGGCATCACCGATCAGCCCGAAAACATCGCTGAGGTGGTGCGGGCCGCGGCAGAACACGGCGCCAGCGACGTGTGGACCGGCTCGCTCCGGCTCGCTCCCGGGGTGAAAGAGCACTTCATGGAGATCGTGGCGCGGGAGTTCCCCCACCTCGAGGCCGGCTACCGCCGCCTCTACGGCACGAGCGCCCACGCCCCGACCCCATACCAGCTGAAGGTCGAGGGACAAGTCAGCGCCGCCCGCCGCGCAGAAGGCCTCGCCGCCGGCGCTCCACGCGGGGAGTCAGAGCACGTCAGCCGACGAAGGCAGTTAGCGCTCTTCTAGCAACTGGGCCTGACCCAACCCCTAGAATTGGGGCATGGACCAGTTCTTCCGCGCACCGCTGCCCGACATGAAGGACCCGGCGTTCGCCGAGCGCGTCGAGCTTGACGGCTACACCGTTACGGTCGGGATCTCCACGATTCGCCGCTACCGTGACCACGGCCCACACACGGACGTGGTCCACGTCTGGGCGGTGCGGGAAGACGGCGTTCCGCTGACGTTCCGCGATCTCCAGCCCGAGGCGACTCGCGAGGCGGCCTTCGCTGCCTGGAGCTTCCTCTGCGACCAGTTGACCGCCGCCGCGACCCTGGCGTACGAGCTCGAAGCCGACGAGGACGCCGTCGAGCCCAACCCGAAGCTGGGCTGCTGGGGCCCGCGCCCCGACTTGGCCCTCGCCGGTGAGGACGACGATGGCGCGACGGCCCTCGTGATCGGCGTCGCGATAGATACCAGGGACGCGCTGCGGCCAAGAAGGCACCGGCTTCTGACGCTCGCGCTCCGATCGGCGGTCATCGCTTCGCTCCGCCAGTGGAGCGGGTCGCCCGCTGTTACCCAGTAGCGCGAGAACCCGCCCACGGTCCAATCTGCCCTACCCAGGGCCCACGTATCATGTCGTGGGGGACGAACATCTATGTCATGGAGCTTCGGGCGCACGGCGGCGCTGCTAGTGGCGGGGGCCTCTGTGCTCGCCGCCTGCGCCTCGCCGAGCGCGTCTCGAGACTCTGGGTCAGGCGCCGTTGGCAGGCAGGCGCAAGGCGTCAGCGGACAAGCGCCGTCCGTCGTCGAGGACCAGGCACCCGCCGCCGTTGACGGACAGCAACAGAATCCCACCGAAGCCAGCGTACCCGTCGGACTCGTCGTCGGCCAGCGGGCGCCCGCTTTTGTGGTTACCGGGCTCGACGGGCGCCAGATCTCCGACGCCGATCTGAGGGCACAAGGCAAGCCCTACATCCTCTACTTCTACGCGACGTGGTGAACGGTATGTCGGGCCGAGTTTCGGCTCCTGAAGACCGAGTGGCCGCCGTACGCCGACCGAGTGAACTTCGTCGCCATCGGCATTGATCCGACCGAGGGACCCGACGTGCTGCGCGCATACCATGCCCAGCAGGACTATCCCTGGACGGCAGCGGTGGGGAACCGGCAGACGATCGAGGCTTATAACGTGATCTCGACGTCCATCAAGTTCGCGATGGACCGCAATGGAATCGTCGTGAACCGGCGAGGGTATGGCGTCGGCTCGGAGCAGAGCTGGCGCGACCTCCTGCGGTCGCTGGCTTCGTCGTGAGCGCGACCGCGGCGCCCCGCGGTAAGACGGGGCCTGAGCTCGGCCGCGCCGCGATCTTCGTGGCGCTCGGGGTTGGGCTGGGGCTCGTCCTGATTGTCGGCACCGACGCGGTCTATCAGCTCCAGGGCGGCGCGTCGGACGTCGTCAGCCTTCTCCCCTTCGGCTACGCGTACGCCGCTGGTATGGTAGCGGCCGTCAATCCCTGCGGGGTGCTGCTGCTCCCATCGCTCGTCGCCTATTACCTGGCCGGCGAGCACCAGTCCGAGACGGCCTGGTGGCAGCGTAGTGGAAACGCCTTCGTGCTTGGCGCGATGGCAACGCTCGGCTTTGTCGCCCTCTTCGCGGTGGTGGGCCTCGTCTTCGCGCTGAGCGGGCGCGCGCTGGGCGCCTATTTCCCGCTCGGCGGGACGGTGGTGGGCGTCGCCCTCGCCGCCCTCGGCCTCTGGCTCGCCGTGACCGGTCGTTCGTTCGGGCTAGCGAGCGCCAGTCGGGCGATGGGCAGCGTCCGGCTCAACTCGAGTCTGCGCTCGCTGTTCGCGTTCGGCGTGGCCTACGGAGTGGCATCGCTCGCCTGCACGCTGCCCGTCTTTCTCGTGGTCGTGGGGACAGCGCTGAGCGCTGAGGGCTTACTGCAGGGGGCTAGTCAGTTCGTGGTCTATGCCCTGGGGATGGGGACCGTCCTGACGGCAGTCGTCGTCGGGGCAGCGTTTTTCCGGGCGGCCGTCACCAGCCTGTTGAAGGGCGTTGTCCCCTACCTGCACCGTCTATCCGCGTCACTGCTGCTCGGCGCGGGGATCTTCCTTATCCATTACTGGTGGAGGGCACTCTGATCCGGTGCAGCTGGCCGATCCGCTCGATGCGCTCTCGGGCCAGGCGGCCGGCCGCAATGCTCGGCGCAACGCCCTCCTGATCGGCCAGACGAAACACTCGCCGCGTCGTCTCGCCGACGCGCCTGGCGATCGTCTCCGCCCGCTCGCGAGGCGCTTTCATGATCTCTGACTCCGCGCTGATCACGCCCCCCGAGTTCACCACGTAGTCCGGCGCGTACAGGATGCCGCGCGCGTGGAGCGCCTCGCCGTGCCTGTCTTCCGCCAGCTGGTTGTTGGCGCCGCCACAGACCAGCTTGCATCGCAGCCGAGGGATCGTCTCATCGTTCAGGACTGCCCCCAGCGCGTTCGGCGAGAACACGTCGCACTCCACGCCGTAGACGTCCTCAGGCGGGACAATGCGCGCGCCGAACCGGTCGGCAGCTCGCGACGCGCTCGCACCGACCACGTCCGACACGAGCAGCTCTGCGCCCTCTTTCTCCAGGTGCTCCATCAGGTGGAAGCCGACCTTCCCCGCGCCTTGAACGAGCACGCGCCGGCCCGCCAGAGAGTCTGACCCCCAGACCGTCTCGGCCCCGGCTTTCATACCCAGGTAGACGGTCAGGCCCGTCAGGAGCGAAGTATCGCCGAGGCCGCCCCATGCTTCCGGCAATCCGGTCACCCAACGCGTCTCGGTGCGGACGTACATCAGGTCTTCAGTGGTCGTCCCGATGTCCGTCGCCGCGATGTAGCGGCCGCCGAGCGATTGAATGAAGCGGCCCATAGCTCGGAACAGCGCCTCACTCTTGTCGGTGTACGGGTCGCCGATGATCACCGACTTGCCCCCTCCGAGGTCGATCCCCGCGGCGGCCGCCTTGTAGGACATCGCGCGGGCGAGCCGCAGGACGTCGGTGAGCGCGTCTTGCTCGGTCGGATAGGGCCGCATACGGATGCCGCCAAGAGCAGGACCGACGGTCGTGTCGTGGATGGCGATGATGGCGCGCAGCCCACTGGTACGATCGTGGCAGAACACGATCTGCTCGAACTCGTCCGCCTCCATGCGGGAAAAAAGCTCGGGCAAGCGCGCTTCCTGCTTGACAGGCTCGGAGATGGCCACTCGGGCATCCTCCTCACCTTTATTATCGGCTATGGGACCTGAAGCACCTGTGAGCTACTGCTCCGTCGGAACGAAGATCTGGTACGTCGCGCGGCCCACAGTCATGACGCGATCGAGCTCATACGAGCGACCAATGGCCGCCAGGACCGGCGCCGGATAGAGCTGCGCGTGGAGGATGACAAGACCAAAGCGTCTCGCCTCGACGTCCGCGATGAGCGCCGACCCTCGCCACAGCCCTGCCTCGTGCAGGTTGCGCAGGTGAGTGGCGTTTCCAACGATCGGTTGGCCAGCCGCCACGGTAAAGCTCGGGTCCTCCCCCAGCGCCTGCCCGTTGGCCGCCATGATGATCGCGACGATCTCCTCGCCTGCGACACGGTCCTGTTCGGTAGGCGCCTTGCCTAGAAGCGGGGCCTGGAACCCACGGTCGGGCAGCCACGGTGCGACCTCGCTCAGAGGACCATGGGCCAGAAGGAGCGCCTGGACCAACAGCGCCCCCGCGACAAGATAGTGGGCAGCGGAAGGGCTGCGTCGGCTGAGAGCTCGGGACCGGGTCCGTCGGACGAAGGTGCGGCTGCTGCGGACCAACGCGGTCAGGCCATGACGCCGCTCCTGCCAACGTCGGTCCAACTGCCGACGCCAGACTGGATCGTGGCCCTCGAGCAGTCGAGCGATGGGGATCGCCGCGAGCACACAGGCCGCCGCCAACGCCCCCAGAAAATACGACTCCCCAGCGCCCCATTTACCGGCCGCCAGGGCCATGGTGGCCGAGATCAGCAGGTAGAAGACCCACGGCGACCAGTCTCTCCTGGTTATCAGCTCGCGCGCCGCGCTGACGGCGAACGCCAACAAGACGCAATGCACCGCGACGAAGTTGAGCCCGTACGAGGCCAGCTGCCCGAGGTCAAAGGGGTTGACGTTCCCCGCGAAGGTGTTCAGCCAGAAGGCGCCCCGCGTTAGCCACGCCAGCAGGGCAATCCCAAGGAGGCCGCCAACGCCAATCATCGCTGCACCCAGCGCCGCCCCTGGACGACTGACGAAAAAGACGTACAGGAGGCCGGCGATCACCGCATCGAGCGCAGTTTGCTTCGTGAAAAGCGCGCCGAGGAGGGCCAGTGAGCCCAACACGACGCGGACGCGGGTGGGCGCTTCAAACAGGGTCAGGCCGAGGAGGGCGAGCAGCAGGGCCGTGCTATTCACTCGCGCGAGCGGCGCCGTGTGGAATACGTAGGGAGACGCCAGAAACAGACCACCAGCCAGCAGGGCCGCCAGCGCGCTTCCCGAGTATCGCCGGGCTGCCAGAGTTACGAGCAGGACGGCGAGGACTCCGGCCGCCGCGGAGATCGCCCGGGCCGGGGCGAGCCCGGGACCAGCCCAGCGCATCGGCAGCGAGACGAGCCAGCTCCACACCGGCGGGTAGTTCGACGAGTAGTAAGGGAAGGTCTCGTTGTCGGTGTAGGGAAGGTGCCCGTTCGCGAGAAGCCAGCCGCTCCAGGCGTCATAGCCCTCGCCCTGGTCGAAGTCAAAAGGAAAGGCGACGAGATGGCCAGCAGCCTGGACGTAGAATGCCGCGTAGAGCACGAGTAACGCCACGGCGGGCCACAGGGCTGGCGACGGCAGAATCAGCGTTCGCGAGCTGCGAATGGGAATCGCTTGTGCCACGGGGTGACAGCATGATGGAAATGGCCCAGCGGCGGCAAGACAGACGACCCTCCCGCGGGCGGCAGGGCCGCCTGCCCAACCTTCAATCGGTGGAATGATGGAGTCGGGACACTACCCAAGGCGATCGGAAGCCCGAGATATCAAGCTCCTGCGGGAGGAGCACGTAGCGCAGCTCGTGGAGCGCGACCTCGGCCTCCGCTCGGCCGTCGACGCGCTCGAGCGTGGCTTCCACGACTACCACGCGGGCAACCTCGGGCTACCTGAGCGCGACGAGCGCGTGCGGGTCGTCTATCCGCCGGGCCAGAAGGTGCGGCCGTACGAGAAGGACATGCGCATCCTGCCCGCTATGGTGCCGGCCATCAACGCCGCCGGCCTGCGGCTGGGCTGCGGCTCGGAGACGCAGCACGGTGGCGGCACCAGCATGACGATCCTCATGGACTTCGAGCAGATGGGCCTCCTCGGCTTCATCGAGGACCACATCCTGCACGGCATTCGCTCGGGCGGGCCGACGGGAATCGCGGTCAAGCATCTCGCTCGGCCGGATGCGAGCCGGGTCGGCATGATTGGGACCGGACGCATCTCCGGGGTGCAGCTCACGGTGACGAGCGGCGCCCGCAAGATCGAGTCGGTGAAGGCGTTCAGCCGCCGGCCCGAGCCCCGCGAGGA
>Ga0184627_10001067_pt1 | contig 10890 bp, 11 predicted proteins | sample PLM3_127_b1_FD_133150 | JGI IMG/M metagenome (GOLD analysis project Ga0184627, IMG submission 133150) | Groundwater sediment microbial communities from an aquifer in East River, Colorado, USA - PLM3_127_b1 | ecosystem: Environmental > Terrestrial > Soil > Riparian zone | place: USA: East River...
ATTTTATTGGCAGGTTTAACAAACCCAACTCCACCTTTGGGGCCCTTAAACGACTCCAGTAGCTTTGCTTCCGTGAGTACTTGCATTATTTTGGTTAGGAAATGAAAAGACAGGCCCAGTTCGTCAGACAGTTCGCGCAAAGGGATAAACTTGCGCTTTTCCATCGTTTCTTTGCGAGTAATTAGAATTGAGGCCCTAATGGCGTAAGTACATGCTTTTGAAAACAACATATTCTATTCCTGATTTAAGACTCTTATATCTGATAATCTATATATTGTATCGACCGTGTCAAGAGAAAATTGAGAACAATTTCACTAACTTTTTATTGTTCTCTCAATAACTCTCTAACTCATTGATTAATAATAAAAAGTGTAAAGCAAGATTTTATGGGGAGAAGGTAATATGAAGAAAAATATAGGTGAAATCTCGGACTAAAAAAAGCGGAGTCTACGAGACTACTTTCGCAACCGGGTAATCGCGAATGTGGACTGAATTCTGCCCCATTAGGGCCGTCTTAGAGCTTTCAGGTTGGTAGTGAAGTATTTCAGGAGTGCCTGCTTATCAACTGAAGTGCAGTTCAGGAATGCTTGGAAAACAAATAGTGAGACTAATATCTATGCAAAATTTTTACTGTCAGAAGTAGGTAGGCGTAATATCTGCCCTCTTATTAATGATTAGGAAGCGGGTGCGAGACTTGCAAGCTTTATTCCTTTGCTGATTTGACCGCGAAGGCCACTTTCATGTTAACGTGATATTGCGTAATCATCTTGTTGTCAACCCTCGCCGTTTGTTTTAACACTTCGGCGCCAGTAATGCCGTCAATGGTTTCACTGGCTTTGTGCAAGCCTTGTTTTACGGCATCTTCGAAGCCGCGATCGGATATACCCACGATCTCAATGACCTTTACGGCACCTTTGGTAATATAGTCAGACATGATGAATTCCTTTCTTTGACCACATCCATATCAGACTCGCTCAACTTACTCTCTCAAAAGAAAGGTCGGGTTCCTTTTGGGCTATTGATCCTCACCGATATCTCTACCCGATTGGACAGATTCCGCATCTATCTACAACTTCGGAACCCAACCCGCTTGCAAACAACCAGATTAACAATCAGCCTTAAGGGGAAGGCTTTGAGTCCTACGAAACTATCTGGTTGTAACCGGAATCCGATGCGGCTTGGCTTCAAGCGTTCTGGGAAGATGTGCTTCCAATACACCCTTGTTGTACACCGCGTTGAGCTTGCTTTCATCAACGGCTGTGGGAATCGGTAAGATTCTCTCGAACATTCCCAGTTTGCGCTCCAAAGAGTAATAGTGTTTCTTCTTTTCCTCTTTTTCTTCCTTGCGCTTACAAGAGACATTCAGACAATCCCCAGACATCGATACTTTGATGTCCTTTTGTTCCATGCCGGGAATGTCCATCTTTACGATGATTTCGTCATCGGTTTCGGACATGTCGAACTCCGGCAGCCAGTTGCCGTTGGTTACGAGTTTGGATTCTGTTCCAAGAAAATTGTCGAACAGGCGATCCATTTCGCGGCGAAGCGACAGCCGCTCTTCAAACGGTTGCCATTTTATTAATCTCATTTTAATCCTACTTGTTTGTTAATCTTCTAAGTCTTAATGCCTTTCGCAGTCTTCCTGCGAGCAAACAAAATGTCAATTCATTCCTCTGACTCAATTATTTCAGAAATGCCACATTCCACCGGGTTCGCGTTCTTTTGCGTTTTTTGCAGTCAGTCCGGCAAGAATCCATTCATTTCCGGGACTCCAGTTGTCATCAGTGACGATGCCGCAGGTATCGGTCCGCTTCAATTCCTTCACCAATCTGATCACTTCGTGCAGGGTATCCGAATTAGCAGCATGGTAATACACGATTGAACGAAGAATCTGCTTGTCGTCGATTATGTATATCGAGCGATTTATTCCGGCGGCCTCGTCCTCAGGATTAATCATGCCAAGTATTCTGGCCAGCTGATGACGGGCATCCAGAATTATCGGAAACCAAATTCTAACGCCGTATTGTTCCCGCAAAGATTGAGACCAAGTTAGAGGCGAATGAATGTCCAGTCCGCTGATGCCGAATAACTCACAATTCAATTCTCGGAGCTTATTGAAGAGGTCAGTGAAGTTTTTGATTTCATGAGCGCTGCCGGTACAAAAGTCGCCGGGCTTGGAAAGCAAAATCACCCATTTCCCCCTATAATCCGTTAGGCGCACAAGTCCATAAGTTGAATCAGCTTCAAACTCGGGTACCATTTGGCCCAGCTTGAAACTGGTGAAATCAATTCCGTCATTTAATTGAAACTTATTCATCACTGACCTCCCAATTTAGGAGTTCTCGACCCTTGTATCGATAACATCGGCGCTCGCGCACTTTTTGTCAAGTGAAATCGGAATTTTTTGCTTTTAAGCGCATTTTTAGGGCTTCAAATGAATTACACTGAGCTGATGCTATATCTATATATATTTCAATATCTTAGCTTGATATTACCATTAGAATCCTCATTGACTTAGCTGCTTGCTTTGTCTTGATGGATTTTAATTGACAATAATTGAATAATTGGTAACTTATAGATACTAAAGTCGGCAAACTATTAGCTGATTTGCCCCTTCAAAAAAAGACTATTCGAGAAGGACTCAAGATTAGAGGACTTATTTGATATACCCTCAAGCGACATCATATGCAATTGAAGCACTGGCCTTTCTCGCGGGATTAGATTCAGGCACTCCTGTCAAGACTCGTCAACTTTCCGAAATCCTAAAGATTCCCGAGCAATATCTTGGCAAAGTGATGACCCAACTGGTGAAAAAGAAATACATCAGTTCGTCCAAAGGTCCGACTGGTGGATTCGAGTTGATAATTAATCCCGAGAAGATCACACTCTATCGGGTTATGGCATCCTTGGACAGTCTTACGCCTCTTGAGGAAGATTGCGTAATGGGATTGGGAAAATGTTCGTCAGAAACTCCGTGCGCTTTTCATGACCGCTGGACGAAGTTCAAAGAACAAGTTGTGTCCGAAGCACAACTACTGACGCTTAGGGATCTTTCCAAAATCCTTTTAAACAAGATGCGAATGCGTCAAAGCAATCAGAGATTAAGTTTTCAAGAGTTAATAAGCTCCTGAATTTACAGCAGTAGTCATTTGACGCTGACCCCAAGTGCAGCCATGTCGGCAACGACAACAGACAATTCCTGAACCAGTTCGTCGATATCATCTTGGGTCGTTCGAAAACTGGTGATGCAGGCTCTTAAAACCGGAATACTCTTTTTTAGCTTTGTCTCGGAAATCCAAAAATTCTTGCGATCGTAAAGATTTTTCAATACGGCCGTTATCGTCAATTCACCTCTATTCATATTTGCATGAGTAAAACAGACAATCGGCAGAGGAGTGTGATTTACTATTTCGAAGTCAGATGCTTGGAGCTTGATTCGCAAGTATTCACCCAAATGTGACTGTTTTTCGATAAAACCTGAATAGCCTTTTTCCCCTAATTCGGCCAATGTCATAAACAATTTCAGGCCGATAAACCGGCGAGAGCATTGAATCGTTGTGTTGTAGGCGTCTATTGTATCTATAACAGATTCAGGCAAATAAGCGGCACCGGCCTGAAATGTCTCTGCGACATGTTTTTTGTGACGGCAGAAAAACATTCCGGCGCCCATTGAAACTGAAAACCACTTGTGCGCATCGCATGTAATTGAATCCGCCTTCTCAATTCCGACTAGGACATGCTTTAATCGGTCCGACATAATTGCTGCTCCGCCATAGGCCGCATCAGCATGGAACCAAAGATTATTGTCCTTACAAAATTCTGAGATTTTAAGAAGCGGATCAATTACTCCGGCGCTGGTAGTTCCCGCCGTCCCTACGACCATAAACGGTGCGAAACCATCGGACTTATCTCTTTTTACAAGCCGTTTCAATTCCTTAATGTCCATTTTGAATTCATCGTCAGTTTTAACATTTCGCACTGCATAGTAACCAAGTCCGGTTATCTGGCCAATTTTTATAAATGAATGGTGGGCTTCTTCAGACACATAGAAAACCGGCTGCTTTTTCAAAGAGCGAATCCCATTTTCACCGATATCCGGGAACGACTTGGTCAGGGCAATTAATACCGCCGATAGATTTGCTTCGGTGCCGCCAGTTGTAAAATTGGCACTCCCACTTTCCGGGTCCATCCCAAACTTTTTCATCAAGAATTGCAACGTATACCGTTCAATTTCGCAGGCGGCAGGAGCATGAGCCCAAACTCCCAGCTGCGGATTGTATAACGCAACAAGGGCGTCGGCTATAACCGAAGGCAGCAATGTCCCAGGTACATATAAGCCAAGATAGTGCGGGTGATTATTGTGAAGGTTCCACCGTCGAAGCATGTTTTGAACATCCAGACAGACGCCCTCAAGTAACTGTGGCTGACAAAAACTGTAATTGATATTTAGGTATTCGCGAATTTCCTGAACGGTCACCGACGGGATTAAGGGAATTTCTTCGACGTGATTATAGAAATCCTGGATTTCCTGGGAAAGATTGTCCAGTAGCTTTCGCATGGGGGATCACAGGACTTTGTGTTTTTTCAGATCTTGCCAAATCCTGACAAAATATAAAACCAATCCAACTACAATCAAGATATGACCGATTGAAAAGTAAGAAAAAATTGGCAGTGAGGTGGGTTTAAGTATAGCAATTAATCCCAGGAAAAGGCCTGTCAAGATAAACGTCTGCGCGGTTCGGATAAACTTCATTTTATGTTACTCTTTCACAGGGTGCGAAGGTCCGTGGCATTCCAAACACGAAAGATCTTCAGACACCATTTCATCAAGGTTATCTTTGTGTTCTTCGACCATAATCCAAGTTGAAGATTTCATGTGACAGGAAAAACAGTTTCCGTTTGGATAGGGCTCATACAATTTGGGTCTTTCTTTTTCACTTTTCATGTAATTGTTTATTAGATGGCGCATTCCCCGAATTTTGCCTTTAACGCCACCCAACATATCATAATCCGTGTGGCAGGTATAACACGCTGCTTCACGAATGCGCGCATGCTGGACATGCAGCGCAGCTAATCCTTCACCTTCAAGGTCATTCAGGCTTTCCACAAAGGGCTTCATTATGTGACAGGAACCACAAAATTCGACTTCTTTCATTGAATCCAAAAGTGTTCTGTCGGTAAAATACAGTGAGCCTAAGGGAAGAAGTCCCATGGCAAAGAACAAAGTTATTTTGCCCGATCTCTGTGCAGCAAATGGAGCATCGCGGACCATACTGTAAATTATCAGTACTAAAGTAATAATCGTGATTCCAAAACTCACCCACCATAGTACTTCCAGCGCGGATGTGTGTGCTTGCATTTCAAACTCGTTCAATCATTCCTCCTAATAAATTGATATTAATTCTCCAAAACCTATTTTTTGGCTTCAGCTTTACGTTTTTCACGTGCGGCGGCCATTAACGGATTGGGATGATTAATCTTTTCGAAGGCCTGATCAAAATCAAAGCCGGTTTTTGTCCCGTCTTTTAGAGTATACTTCTGGGGATCCCAATTTGGGTTATCCTTGTTATGGCACTTTACACAGTTTTCTTCTGGATGAGGATTCATCCCTGCCTTAACCGAAGCGTCAAAACTCTCCATTACCTTTTTAGGCTGATAAAGCGAACCGGCCCAGTGGCAGCTTTCACAACTGATGCCTTCTTCTACCGCCAAGCGGGGGCTACCGTCCTTTTTCACAGCAATATTGGTGACTTTTTGCTCCGTGAAAAAGTAGGCGGTACTGTGGCATTTCAGACATTTCCCGCTTTTCTGGGGATCCTCAATCCCCATCCCTTTAGCTACTTCTTTTGCCTTGTCCGTAGCCAACAATGTAAAGGCCTGGGAGTGACTGGCCTTAGACCACACAGTAAACTGGGCCCCGCTTTCTACTTTGTTATGGCAGATTTTGCATTTTGCGGCACCCACAAATTCAATGGCCGTGGAAGTTTCTTCTTCTTCGGACATCACACCCTGCGAAACAATAAACAGCCCAAACAGAGCTGTCAGCATGAGCGCAATCGTCTTAAACAGCGTTTTCATGGTACTTTCCTCTCATTTCAATTTGCCCCATATCAATTCTTAGGTTACCAAAAACTTGTAATACTCTCGTCCCTTCGCGAATTTTCAATTGGTCAATCTCACTGGCTCAATATATTCTACAATCAAATGGAATAAAATCTTAAATAAACCATGAAGAGGTCAAATTCAATTCTTGTGTTCACCCGGTGAATGTCTGTTTTAATCAAATTCACCATTTCAATCCTTCTATACTAGAGCGAACGAATCTTGACTGTCAGCAGAACCGATAACAGAAGAATAACTATAACCGAAAGAATGAATCCGCGGCGCCGAAAATTATATTGGTTCATCAATTCCTGCCCCTGGCTGTTGGCTTCAATAGCCAATTTTATCCCCTCTGAAGTCGCCGGAGCCACTTTTTCCGCTGAAAAGGTATGTATCAGCGCTCTGGCCTGCACCAGTTTATTGTGAGCCTGGCGCAGCTGATATTCGGGTTCTTCTGAACTCATGCCGTAGGTTCGCCCCAATTCCACCACACCATTGGCGGTATTGATCATCATTTTCAGCGAGTCGATGGATGCCTTCATGGCGGCGGCGGTAAGCAGTCCCTTACTACCTTCATCATGACATTTCTGACAGACTCCTTCGGAATCAGAAAGAAGCATATCATCAGAAGTTTTGGTGATGGCGTGATTACCGTGACAAACCTCACATTCCGAATAATTGTTTTTTTCGAAAGCTGCATTGTGCGGAGAGGCGACGAAGAGTTCGCGATTATAATTATGGCATTGAGCGCAAGTGTTGGCCACGCCGCTTGGTTCCGGGCGACGCGCTTCGTGACTGCCGTGACAGCCGGTACAAGTGGGAGCGGCTCGGTCATCTCTATTCAAGAGGGCTTCGCCGTGAACGCTATGCGCGTAAAGTGCAAACTGGTTGGTCGGAATGTTTCTTCCAGTCATATAGGTCGAATCACTATGACATTTGGCGCAAGTATTCGGAATGTTAAGTGAATAGACCGATGATGACGGATCGTTTGGTGCCAAAATTCCATGAGTTCCGTGGCAACTCGTACATACTGCGACTTTAGGGTCACGTTTTTTCGTCAAGCGTTTGCCGTGTCCTGATATGAGATATTTGGAATACTGGTCGGTGGGTATATTAGGATTGAAGCCCCTCATATAGTTGGGATCGGCATGGCAGTGCGCGCACATGGCCGGTATTAAGTGCCTGGCGAGTTTCCCCGTATAGCCGGCCTTTTCGTCCATGGCGTCCTCCGCTTCTTCGGCGGTGGGATCGCCACCATGGCAGCCTTCGCACCCGACACCTCTTTTGGCGTGAACTCCATTGAGATGTTCTTCGACCAGCTTCGTGTGGTCCTCATCGACTTCTTCTAGATGGCAGGAAACGCAAGTACTTTGCTGTTGAGTCTTTGCCGAATTTGCCAGTCCGAAAATTATGAAGAGGAGAACATAGAAGGGAGAACTTGACCTCATGCAATTAAAGCCAATTCTATCAATCAGTAAATACGATTTATTAAATCGTGCTGGCATGACTAATCTAAAACTCCCCAAATTGTGAGCCCGACAATAGTAGCTATCATAAACCATCCGATAATTGTAAATGCAGGACTGCGCTCATCTTTTGCAGATTTTTTGTCAAGAAAAGGCACCAGAAAAATTAGGATTCCCACAATCCCGAACCCGATTATACCGATGTGTTCACCCTCAAACCATAATATGTGTGCCGGGAAAAGTTTTAAAAGTTGAAACGTAAACAAAAAGTACCATTCCGGCTTTATGCCGATCGGCGTGGGCGACAAAGGGTCGGCCGGTTCACCGAGATGGGTAGGAAAATAGAAACTTAAAATTGTCAGAATTGCCAAAACAAGAAGCCAGACATTTAAATCCCGAAGCAGAAAATGAGGGAAAAACGGCATTGATTGTTTAGGTTTGGATGATTCGCAATGGGGCCGGCTCATGCCATGCTTCTGTACCAAAATCAAGTGAAGTCCTGCAATGGCGAAGAGCATCAACGGCAGAATCCAAATATGCAACGCAAAAAATCTAGTCAAAGTCACTCCGGTTACATTTGTTCCGCCTCTAAGGAATTCCTTGAGTGCTTCTCCCATTAAGGGTACAGCAGCAACTATTTCAGTACCAACTTTGGTGGCGAAGTAAGCCAGTTGATTCCAAGGCAACAGGTAACCTGTAAATCCCAATCCCAGACATGTCAGGAACATCAATATGCCGGTCATCCAGGTAAATTCCCGTGGTGGTCGGTAGGCCTTCATCAAAAACGTAGAGAACAGATGAATGAACAAAGCGACCATTAACATATTGGCCGACCAGGCATGAATGGAACGAATAAGCCATCCGAAACTCACCTTGGTCATTATAAATTTTACGGATTGATAGGCCTGGTCTTCGCTCGGACTGTAATAGATTAGCAATAGTACGCCGGTTACAATTTGCACGATAAGCAAATAAAGGCAAATCCCTCCCAGATAATAAAAAGGACTTAATCTATGGACTGGCACCTCTTTTTTCTTCAAAATGTCCAGAGCCTCTTTGACTGGCAGTCGGGAGATTAAAAATTCTTTAATTGCCATCATGAACTCTCCAGGAGCATCCAATATCTGGGTCGGCAGAACATTTTTTGTAAGATCGAGAATGATGGCTATGCTTTGCTGACAAAGATATCCTCGCCTTCTTCATATACTTTGAATTCTTCCAAGGGCCGCGGAGGCGGACCGGATATTACTCTGCCGTTCAAATCATATCTCCCGTTATGACAAGCGCAGAAAATATGCCTTTTCCCCGGCACATACTGGACTGTGCAATCTAAATGTGTGCAGACTGCGGAAAACGACTTTAGTTGGCCTTCGGGAGTTCTTATCAAAATTGCCGGTGAATCTCCGAAACGAAATATTTTCCCGCTGTCGTTGGGCAATTCGGAGATTTTGGCTGCTACAGTCGTTTTGACATTAATGCCCGATGCCAGTGGCTGCTTCAAGTATTTGAAAACAGGGTAAAAGACAAACCCCAAAAAGGCCAGGCTTACCGTGGACAAGGCGGTCGAAAGAAAAGAGCGCCGCTCCGGGTTCTCGGGTTGCAGCGCGGGTATTTTTGGGGATTTTAAATCAAAATCCATGTGAAAATGGTACGGTTTTTCGTTGAATTTGCGAAGGAACAACCCTGCCTTCGAATACTACCATAAATGATCTTCACCCTTGACACTTGTCGTTGTTTTGCCTTAATGCTTTCGGAATTAATCATTTGACGGATTGCAATTTGTTCATAAAGGTCTGCGAAAATTCTTCAAGTGTCAACTTTTGAGTTTTCGAAATGGTCTTTTCCCTAAAATCTGTCCAGAGGTCGTGCAAGGCGCATGGGCTTTCTTCGGTACATTCGCTTAGACCCATCACACAGGAATCTTCCAATTTCTCAAGGCCGCCAAGTTTTGTCAAAATGCGATATATTGAAATATTTGCCGAATTAGCAGCTAAAGCGAAGCCACCGGAAGGCCCTTTGATAGACATAACTAAGCGTTTTTTGACAAGGTCAGTCAGCACTTTCCCCAGAAAATGACGAGGAATGTGGAGTTTTGAAGCCACATCCTGCGCTTTTATGTATTTATTCTCGGGCGGACTGGCCAAATAGGCCAATGCTTCCAGCGAGTACACGATGTGTTTAGGGTAAATCATTGGTTTCACTTAACAGTCTTATATGCTATAAAAATTAGTCATCATTGGTTTCCGACTCTAATATCGACAATATGTTTGATGTCGTTAACGTTGTCAAGAAGATATTCTTCTGCCAGCCCAGAAAAAGTAGATATTAAGAATTATTATTCGTAAATCATTAAAGGGAAGCATCATACGGTCTAATATTTGGAACATAAACGGCCAGTGCCTTTATACCACAATGTTATTTCTTTCGATTTTACTTGACTGCCAGAACGGATATAAGCTATTTTACGATAGCACAAGCGGAAATACTATCAGTTTGGCTTCGGGGAGTTCCCGCAACTGGAGGAAGTGTTGAAAGCAAATCTGCTGGCATTCGGCGTCCCGGGTGTCTTGTTCATAATGCTTCTTTGCATTTCGTTTCCAACCTCTCGTGCAAATTCAAACTTATTCAAGAATTCTCCTGATGATATCGAAGCCGGTGAGTTATGCAAAGATTGCCACGAAGATTACGACACCGGCCTTGTCGGCACAGCGCACGCTTCGGCGATGCTGCCTCACAATCTTGAGATCAATTGTGTCAATTGTCATTCGGGAGCTGCCGCCCATGTTGAAGACCCGAACGTGAGCAATATCGGCAACCCGGAAATTATGGATAACGGCGGGGTTCTGGCGGTGTGCACACAATGCCATCAACCCCATATGCAGTTGGACAATGCCGGATTTGATCCGCATTTGGGTGAGGGTCTTTCTTGCATTTCCTGCCACAGCGTTCACAAAGGTAGGGACGGATTGCTCCTTGATGACAAAACTAAATTCTGTGCCGAATGTCACCAAGCTGTAACCACACAATTCGCCAGAAATTCAAATCATCCATTGACCGACAACGCTGTTTCCTGCATCAGCTGTCACGACTTTACAGGAAAGCTGGAACCAGCATTTGCGCATGGGGCATCGGCAAATTGCGCCAGTTGTCATCCGGTGGAAGGCGGCCCGTATTTGTTTGAGCACGATGCTACGAGCAGTTTCGCGACTGAAGGAAGCGGCGGGTGCATTTCCTGCCACATGCCGCACGGAAGTCCCAATGACAAACTGTTGAGCCGTCCGAACAATTTGCTCTGCCAGCAATGCCACGGCACTCCGGCCGG
>Ga0184627_10001068_pt1 | contig 10886 bp, 11 predicted proteins | sample PLM3_127_b1_FD_133150 | JGI IMG/M metagenome (GOLD analysis project Ga0184627, IMG submission 133150) | Groundwater sediment microbial communities from an aquifer in East River, Colorado, USA - PLM3_127_b1 | ecosystem: Environmental > Terrestrial > Soil > Riparian zone | place: USA: East River...
GATGCCCGGTAGTCGATCGGTACCGCGATCGCTCCGATAGACAGGCAGCTCCACAACGCCGCGATCCACTCGGGACGGTTCTCCGCCCAAAACAGCACCTTGTCTCCGTGCGACACGCCCGCGCGGGTTAGACGTTCGGCAAACGCCCTAGCGGCACGATGGACATCGGCGTACAAATACGAACGACTGCGATACCCATCGTCATAGCTCAGGAACGCGCTACGCCCGGCCGAGAGGTCGTTGAAGAAGTCCAACAGACTGCGACGGACCATGAGTGGATTATGATGTAGTCGGCTTGCCATGCGCATCTTCCTGACAGGCGCGACCGGGCACGTCGGTTCAGTAGTGCTCGATGCGCTCGTCCGCGCGGGCCACGACGTGACGGCCCTCGTCCGAACGGCCGACAAAGCAAAGCAGGTTGCCTCGCGGGGTGGCAGGCCGGTGCATGGTGACCTCTCCGATTCCACCTCGTATTGCAACGTTGCCGAAGCCCACGACGCGTATATTCACACCGCGCGCGATCGATCGAATCGAACGTCTGAGGTCGATCAGCTCGTCGTCGAAACATTGGCGGACCTGGCGAGAAAGCCGCGCACGGGCGGGAATGGCCGCATCCTTATTTACACGTCGGGATTGTGGGTTCTCGGTAGGACGCCGGATCCGGCTGATGAGAACGCTCCGGTCAACCCGACCCCGTTGGTGGCCTGGCGTCCCGCGGTCGAGTCGTTCGTGCTTGGCCAGGCGCGCCCCGCCCTTCGTACCGTCGTCGTTCGGCCTGGTGTCGTTTATGGCGGGACGCGCGGGATCGTCGCGGATCTGCTTCGGGACGCCAGCAATGGACTGATTCGTGTGATCGGCGATGGCCAGAACCACTGGCCACTCGTCTACGACCGAGATCTGGCGGAACTTTATGTACGATGTGTCGGGCGTAATGATGCGGCGGGGATCTATCACGCCAACGATGAGGGCGACGAGCGGGTGAATGACATCATCGACGCCATTCGCTCGCACATTCCGATGCGGCCCGTCGTGCGCCACATGCCGCTCGAGGAGGCCCGGTCAAAGATGGGTCCGTACGCGGACGCCCTGGCGCTCGACCAGATTGTCCGAAGCCCGCGGGCGCATGCGCTGGGTTGGGTTCCGACACTGCATTCGGTTCGCCGAAACATCGCGCGGCTGCTCGAAGAGTTTCGGGGCGGCAGGGAAGATCGTGAGCAGGCTGGACGCCGCGAGCGCGTGAGGCGGTAACGCCTGCCGCCTACCGCCTACCGCCTTTCTTCGTGATCAGTTCCTTTGCCAGCTCGATTCCCTCGTCCGTCGTTCTGAACACGCCATCGAGCTGTCGCTCGTAAATCTCACTCAGCATCTCGCCCATGTGGGGCCCAGGCGTCACGCCCAGCTCGAGGAGATGCCGTCCCAACACCAATCGTGCGGGCGGCTGGTGCTCGACGCCCAATGATCGCGCGCGCTCGAGGAACCAATCCATCGCAGAACAGTCGAACGAACCGGTTCGGCCCAGGCAGTCAGCTTTTGCGACGCGCGCCAGGAGCTCGAGATTTACTTTCAACGCCAGTCGGCGAAACGCTGCGTCACTGACCTGGTCACGGCGCTTGTGCAACATGCCGGGCTTGAGATGATGCGCCACGAGTGCCAGCACCTCACGCCGAACGTCCCGGCCGCCGATCGACTGGATATTGAGGCGGTCGAGGAATGTCGCCGCGGGCGCCACCCCCTGCTCTTCATGATCGAGCGATCGGATGCGGCCCTCGACGAACGCGGTGGTCGTTGGCTTGCCGAAATCGTGGCAGACGGCGCCAAGCATCAAAATGACGCGATCGGGCCGTTCCAAATCGTCAATCCGCTGTCTCGCCCGATCGATCACCATCAGCGTGTGCACCCACACGTCACCTTCGGGATGCCACTCCGGCTCCTGCGGGCAATCAATCAGCGCCTGCATTTCTGGAAACAGACGTTCAATCACGCCGAGCGTCCGTGCCAGTTCGAAGCCGATCGAAGGACGAGACGCCTGAAGCAGCAGCTTTTCGAGCTCGCCCCAGATCCGCTCGGGCGGAAGGTCGTCGAGCGCTGTCTCGCGGCAAATCGCTGCGGTGTCCTCGTCAATCTGCAGTTCGAACCTAGCCGCAAATTGCAGCGCGCGCAGCACGCGCAGGCTGTCCTCGGTGAACGTCCGCGGATCGACGGCGCGTAGAATCGACTCCTTCAAATCGTTGCGGCCACCGAACGGATCGAGATACTCGTCGGTCAGCGGGTCCCAGGCTATTGCATTGATGGTGAAATCGCGGCGGCGTGCGGCTTCGTCGATCGACATGAACGGGTCGCCTTCGACGATGAAGCCCTTGTGTCCGCGTTTGGTCTTCGATTCGCGGCGAGGGAGCGCGACGTCGATGTCGCCGACCTTGTAGACGGGAAAGCTCTGGCCGACAGCCTCGACGCGCCCGTAGGGGGCCAGCAGTCCCGGCAGCTCGTCGTGTGGCACGCCAAAGACTTCCAAATCGAGATCCTTCGAGTCACGGCCGAGCAGCCGATCGCGGACCCACCCCCCGACGATGAGCGCACGGCCGCCGCGCTCCCGCACGGCCTGGGCAATCACCAATGCTCGATCAATCGGCGCCGCCGTTTGTGCTGGCCCAGGCTTCATAGATTTTAGGATCAAAAAGAATGCTCGTGGTATACTCGAAAGGTTGTGTCGGATCTAGGACACCCTATCTAGTTCCGAACCGTCCGAGGGGGGGTCGACAGTGAGCCTTCCCTGCCGAACGAAGGCGGCCTGAGGCCGCGTCTTGGAAGGGATCCCGGATCCGCGCTGGGCGGCCCGACTCCCTCCGACCACTCACTATAGGGTCATGTGCTTGCGGGCGCCAAGCGATGTGCTTCTAGGCCCGGAGCGACTGTCGGCTGTTTCGCGTGCAGCCCAAGCCGGACTGTCCGCGGCGCGGTCGGCTGGTATTTTCCGGGGGCAGACCGAGCTCCCGGCGGTAAAGGCTGTCGGACCAAGCACAGATGCCCACTATCAGTCAGCTGGTGCGCCAGGGACGTGTCAAGATCCTCAGCAAGACCAAGAGTCCTGCGCTGCAGGACTGTCCGCAGAAGCGTGGTGTCTGCGTACGCGTCTTTACGCAGACGCCAAAGAAGCCGAACTCGGCGCTGCGGAAGGTGGCCCGCGTCCGGCTCACTAACGGTATCGAGGTGACGACCTACATCCCGGGCGTCGGCCATAACTTACAGGAGCACTCGCTGGTGCTCATCCGCGGCGGCCGCGTCAAGGATCTGCCGGGCGTGCGATATCACGTGGTGCGTGGAACGCTGGATGCCGTGGGCGTGCAGGGACGGAAACAGGGACGATCGAAGTACGGAGCGAAACGGCCAAAAGCATAGTGGCTAGTGGCCGGTGGCCAGTGGTTAGAAGCCGACGTCCTGATCCCTGCCCACTAACCACTGCCCACTGACCACTACAAGGATCAGTGCAATGCCTCGTCGACGAGAAATAACCAGACGTGAGCTCCAAGCGGATCCGCTCTACAGCAGCCCGCTCGTGACGCGGTTCATCAACACGGTGATGCGCGACGGCAAGCGGAGCACCGCGGAGAGCATCCTGTACGGAAGCTTCGACATCATCAAGGATCGCACGGGCGACGATCCGCTCAAGGTCTTCAAGAAGGCGCTTGAGAACGTGAAGCCGAGCCTCGAGGTGAAATCACGGCGCGTCGGCGGATCGAACTACCAGGTGCCGGTGGAGGTCAATCCGAACCGCCGGCTGTCGCTGAGCATCCGTTGGCTGGTCGGATACGCGCGCGAGCGCGGCGATGGGAAGACGATGGAGGAGAGGCTCGCGAACGAGTTCCTCGATGCATCGAACCTCCGCGGCGGCGCGGTCAAGAAGCGCGAAGACGTGCACAGGATGGCGGAAGCAAACAAAGCTTTCGCACATTACAGGTGGTGAACACCCGAAGTCCTTGGTCCAAGGAAGCAGACTGAGGACGAAGGACGAGGAACGAAGGACTGACAGCGAAGCAGGAAGCAGAGCGAAGTCACCGAAATGCCCAGGCAAGTCTCACTCGACAAGACGCGGAACATTGGCATCATGGCGCACATCGATGCCGGCAAGACGACCACCACGGAGCGGATCCTCTTCTACACGGGGATTACGTACAAGATCGGCGAGGTCCATGAGGGCACGGCGGTCATGGACTGGATGGAGCAGGAACAGGAACGCGGCATCACCATCACGTCGGCGGCGACGACCTGCTTCTGGCGCGACCATCGCGTCAACATCATCGACACGCCGGGTCATGTCGATTTTACCGCCGAGGTGGAGCGCTCGCTTCGTGTGCTGGATGGCGCCGTGGCCGTGTTCGACGCGGTCGCCGGAGTGGAGCCGCAGTCGGAGACGGTGTGGCGTCAGGCAGACAAGTACCGCGTACCTCGGATCTGCTTCGTCAACAAGATGGACCGTGTCGGCGCCGACTTCAAGCGGACGCTGTCGCAGATCCAGAGCAAGCTGCAGGGCAACCCGGTCGCCATCCAGATTCCGATGGGCTCCGAGGATCGCTTCGAAGGCGTCATCGACCTCGTTCGCATGAAGGCGATTCGCTACAAGACCGAGACGCTTGGCGCCGAATACAGCATGGAGGAGATCCCGGCAGACCTGCAGGCGGACGCGCGGGAGTATCGCGAAGCGCTGATCGAGAAGGTGAGCGAAGCCAGTGACGAGTTGCTGGAAAAGTACCTCCATGGCGGACCGCTTCCCGAAGGAGAGATCCGCGCCGCGCTGCGCAAGCGGGTGATCGAATCGGTTCGCAAGGAGAAATCGCCGTTCGTCCCGGTGATCTGCGGCGCGGCGTTCAAGAACAAGGGCGTTCAGCCGCTGCTCGACGCGGTGGTTGAGTATCTACCCTCACCGCTCGATATTCCCGCGGTGATCGGGCTGGATCCGAGAAAGGCGGAGCCGACTCACATCGAGCGACCGGTGTCCGACGACGCGCCATTCTCCGCGTTGGCGTTCAAGATCATGACCGATCCGTTCGTCGGTCAGCTCACGTTTATCCGCGTCTACTCAGGTGTCATGAAGTCTGGCGCCTCGGTCTACAACGCCACGAAGCAGAAAACGGAGCGCATTGGCCGGCTTCTGAAGATGCACGCCAACAAACGTGAAGAGATCAAGGAAGTGTACGCTGGCGATATTGCCGCGGCTGTCGGGTTGAAGAGCGTCACGACAGGCGACACGATCTGCGACGAAAAGCATCCGATCGTCCTCGAGTCGATGGAATTTCCTGAGCCGGTCATCTCGCTGGCGATCGAGCCGAAGACGAAGGCGGATCAGGAAAAGCTTGGACAGGGGCTGGGAAAACTGATGGCGGAGGATCCGACCTTTCGCGTGCGGACCGACCAGCAGACCGCTCAGGTGGTGATTGCCGGAATGGGCGAGCTCCACCTCGAGATCATCGTCGACCGCTTGAAGCGGGAGTTCAGCGTCGAGGCGAGCGTGGGACGGCCGCAAGTGGCCTACAAGGAAACGCTCACCGTGCCATCAGAGGGCGAAGGGCGCTACATCCGACAGACCGGCGGCCGCGGGCAGTACGGCCACGCGAAGATCCGCCTGGTGCCGCGCAAGCCCGGTGAAGGCTACGAGTTCATCAACAACATCGTCGGCGGCGCAATCCCTCGCGAATACATCAAGCCGATCGACGAAGGGATCCGCGGGGCGATGACGACTGGCGTGCTCGCCGGCTATCCGGTGGACGATGTGGCGATCGAGCTGTACGACGGGTCGTACCACGACGTGGACTCGTCGGAAATGGCGTTCAAGATCGCCGGCTCGATGGCGTTCAAGGAAGCGGCCAAGAAAGCCAAGCCGGTGTTGCTGGAGCCGGTCATGCGGGTCGAGGTGGTGGTCCCGAAGGACTATCTCGGCGACGTGATGGGCAACCTGTCGAGCCGGCGGGGGCACATTCAAGCGCAGGAAGATCGCGGCGGCACGCAGATCATCACCGCACGTGTGCCGTTGTCCGAGATGTTCGGCTACGCGACCGATCTCCGATCGCGGACCCAGGGCCGGGCCACCTATTCAATGCATTTCGATCGGTACGAACCGGCGCCACAGGCCGTCAGCGAAGAGGTCGTGGCCCGTATTCAGGGTAGGTAGCACGTAGGGCGGGTCTTGAGACCCGTCGGCGAGGAGATCATCGTAATGGCGAAGGAAAAATTTAATCGCTCGAAACCGCACGTGAACGTGGGCACCATTGGGCACATCGATCATGGAAAGACGACCCTGACGGCGGCGCTCACCAAAGTGGCCGCCGAGAAGGGGTGGGCGAAGTTCGTCTCATACGACGAAGTGGCGAAGGCGTCCGAGTCGCAGGGCCGCCGCGACGCGACGAAGATCCTGACGATCGCCACGAGCCACGTTGAGTACAGCACGCAGAACCGTCATTACGCGCATGTGGACTGCCCGGGCCACGCCGACTACATCAAGAACATGATCACCGGCGCGGCGCAGATGGACGGCGCGATTCTGGTCGTGTCGGCCACCGACGGTCCGATGCCTCAAACGCGCGAACACGTGCTGCTGGCGCGGCAGGTCAACGTGCCATACCTCGTCGTGGCGCTGAACAAGGTCGATGCGGTCGACGATCCGGAGCTGCTCGACCTGGTCGAACTCGAGGTCCGCGAGCTGCTGAAGACCTACGGGTTCCCCGGTGACGACATTCCGGTGGTTCGTGTCTCCGCGCTCAAGGCGCTGCAGGGCGACAAGGAAGCCGCCGACGGCATCTTGAAGCTGATGGAGGCGCTCGACAAGTACATCCCGATGCCTCAGCGGGAAATCGACAAGCCGTTCCTGATGCCCATCGAGGACGTGTTCTCGATCTCGGGTCGCGGCACGGTCGTCACGGGGCGCGTGGAGCGGGGCAAGGTCAAGGTCGGGGAAGATGTCGAGATCGTGGGGTTCGGGCTGACCAAGAAGAAGGTCGTCACGGGCGTGGAGATGTTCCGCAAGCTGCTCGACGAGGGAGTCGCGGGAGACAACATCGGCGTGCTGCTGCGCGGCACGGAAAAAGACGAGGTCGAGCGCGGACAGGTGCTCGCGAAACCGACGTCCATCACCCCGCACACGAAGTTCAAGGCGGAAGTCTACGTGCTCTCGAAAGAAGAGGGCGGACGCCATACGCCGTTCTTCAATGGCTACCGGCCGCAGTTCTACATTCGAACGACCGACGTGACCGGATCGCTGACGCTCCCGGAGGGCGTGGAGATGGTGATGCCGGGCGACAACACGGGCATCAACGCCGAGCTGGTGACGCCGGTGGCGTTGGAAAAGGGGGCGCGGTTCGCGATTCGTGAAGGCGGCAAGACAGTTGGCGCCGGCACGATTACGGACATCGTGGCGTAGACAAGAACGAGTCGGGCTTGGGGATCCCAACCTCGACAAGGATCAGGCATGGCGACATTCAGCGACAAGATCCGCATCCGTTTGAAGGCCTACGATTACCGGGTGCTCGACCAGTCGACCGGTGAGATCGTGGAGACCGCCAAACGGACAGGTGCGCGGCTGGCGGGCCCGATTCCGTTGCCGACCGCCATCAGCAAATGGACCGTGCTGCGGTCGCCGCACGTCGATAAGAAGTCGCGCGAGCAGTTCGAGATTCGGACGCACAAGCGGCTGATCGATATTTTCGAGCCGACGCCGCAAACCGTTGATGCGCTCATGAAGCTGGATCTCCCGGCAGGCGTCGACGTCGAAATCAAGGCATTTGGGAAGGAGCACAAGTAGGGGCTTGGTCCTTGGTCCTCAGTTCTTGGTCCGCTGCAGCGGGAGTCGAACCAAGAACCAGGGACCAAGAACCAGGAACCATTCAGCGAAGAATCGCGATGGTGACAGGCATTATTGGCAAGAAGGTCGGCATGACGCAGCTCTTCGACAAAGACGGCAGCGTTCAGCCGGCCACCGTCATCAAAGCCGGCCCGTGCGTTGTCGTGCAGCGCAAGACGGCATCGACGGACGGGTACGAGGCCGTGCAGCTTGGGCTGGTCGACGAGCAGCCGGCGAAAGTGAACAAGGCGGTTGCGGGGCATTACAAGAAGGCGAACGTGCCGCCGACTCGTGTGCGTCGCGAGGTGCGGCTGGCCGGGGCCGATGGCGATCCAAAACCGGGCGACCAGGTGCTCGCCTCCATGTTCGCAAACGGCGATCGCGTCGACGTGATCGGAATTAGCCGCGGCAAGGGATTTCAAGGCGTGGTGCGGCGGCATCACTTCAGTGGCGGCGCGGCAACCCACGGCTCAATGTTTCATCGCGCGCCCGGCTCAATCGGCGCTTCCTCGTTCCCGTCGCGCGTCATCAAGGGCATGCGGGCGGCAGGCCGCATGGGCGCCGATCGTGTGACGGTGCGAAATCTGTCAGTGATCAAGGTCGATGTGGATCAGCATCTGCTCGTGCTCTGTGGCGCGATCCCCGGCGCACCGGGCGGCTATGTGGTCATCCGTAAAGCGGTCGCGGCCAGGCCCAAGCGCGTGGTGCAGGCCGTGGAGAAGCCGAAGGCGGGGAAGAAGTAGGGATTGCGTTCGAGCAGTGGCCAGTGACCAGTGGCCAGTGGTCGGAAGGACAGCTCGCTTTCTAGCCACTGACCACCAACCACCGACCACTACAGGGTTCACCGTTATGACCGTAGATGTGGTGAACGCAGACAACGAGAAGATCGGCTCGCTCGAGCTGAAGGACACTGTGTTTGGGAGCCGAGCGAATGCGGGATTGGTGTGGGAGTCGGTCGTCCACGCGAACGCTGCTGAGCGACGCGGCACCCATGCCACGAAAAACCGCGCGCTGGTGAGCGGCAGCGGCCGAAAGCCCTGGCGTCAGAAGGGCACAGGCCGCGCCCGCGTCGGCGACATCCGAACCCCGTTGTGGCGTAAGGGCGGCACCGTATTCGGGCCTCAGCCGCGAAGCTACGACTACCGGCTGCCACGCAGGACTGAAATTGGTGCGCTCAGGACCGCGCTGGCACAGCGGGCGCAGAATGGGGCGCTCGTTGTCATCGAGGCGCTGGAAGTGAACGACGGCAAGACGAAGTCTTGTGCGGAACTGTTGCGCCGGCTTGGCGCTCAGGGCAAGACCTTGCTGGTCGACATCACACCAGCCGACACGCTGGTGCTGGCCGTCCGAAATCTTCCTGACGTGCAGCTCGTGGCTGCTGGACGCGTGCGCGCGCGCGACGTAGTGCATGCGACGCGCGTGATTGCCACGAAGGCCGCCATTGAGCGATTAGAGGCGGCGCTGAGCGTCCGGTAAGGAATGCGACTCACTGAAGTCATTCGTCGACCACTGATTACCGAGAAGAGCGCGGTGCTGCGCGAAGAGGGACGCACGCTCGTCTTTCAAGTGGCAATCGGCGCCAACAAGAAGGAAATCAGGCAGGCCGTCGAGCAACTGCTCGGGTCGAAGGTCAAAAGCGTTCGGACGGCGATCTCGCACGGCAAGGTGAAACGTCAAGGACGTTTCGCCGGCCTGCGGCCGGACTGGAAGAAGGCGTACATCCGTCTGCGCGAAGGCGAGAAACTGCCGGAGTTCTTGGAGGGAACGTAGGCAAACTTTTTAGTGCTTGGTTTCAAGGATCAGCAGATATGCCCATTCGGAAATACAAACCGACGTCGTCGGGTCGGCGTTTTCAGACTGTGCAGGTCTTCGAAGACCTCTCGACGTCGAAGCCGCACAAGCCGCTGGTCGAGCCGCTCCATCGCTCGGGCGGCCGCAACAACCATGGCGAGCTCACGATTTGGTGGCGTGGCGGCGGCCACAAGCGGATGTACCGGGTGATCGACTTCAAGCGCGACAAGAAGGAGATCCCGGGCGTGGTGGCGACCATCGAGTACGACCCCAACCGTTCGGCGCGAATCGCGCTCGTCAGTTACGCGGACGGCGAAAAGCGATACATCCTGCAGCCGCTCGGATTAAAGGTTGGCGACCTCGTCGTGGCGGGCGAGAACGTGGACATCCTGCCGGGGAACGCCTTGCCACTGAAGAACATTCCACTGGGCACGATGGTTCACAACGTGGAGCTGCGGCCTGGCAAAGGCGGCCAGCTTGCACGTAGCGCGGGGTCGGCCGTGCAGGTCGTGGCTAAAGAAGGCGACTACGCGTCGGTGAAGATGCCATCAGGCGAGATTCGCCTGCTCAGCATGGACTGTCGGGCAACAATTGGACAGGTCGGCAACATCGATCATGAGAACGTGTCGATCGGCAAAGCCGGTCGCAGCCGGTGGCTTGGCAAGCGTCCGCACGTGCGCGGCGTCGCGATGAATCCGGTGGACCATCCATTGGGTGGCGGTGAAGGCAAGACGTCGGGTGGCCGGCATCCGGTGTCACCGTGGGGCATGCCGACCAAGGGTTATAAGACACGAAATCGCAAGGTGACCGACAGATTCATCGTGCAAAGGAGACCTAAGTAGTGGGCAGTGAGCAGTGGACCCACTGCCCACTGCCAGCTACAGGGATCAGACATGAGCAGATCATTAAAGAAAGGTCCCTTCGTCGACACGCCGCTGCTCGAGAAAGTCGAGACGATGAATCGAGGCGGTGAAAAGCGGGTGATCAAGACCTGGTCGCGCCGGTCGACCGTCGTGCCCGAGATGGTGGGGCTCACGTTGGCGGTGCACAACGGCAAGAAGTTCATTCCGGTTTACATCACCGAGAACATGGTCGGCCACAAGCTCGGCGAGTTCGCCGCGACGCGAATATTCAAGGGGCACACGACGAAGAGCGAAAAAGCCGCCCAAGTGGCGGCAGCGACGGTGGTCACAGCCGCGCCGGCCGGCGGTGGTGGCGGTGCTGGGGCCGGCGCAGGCACAGCTGGTGGTGGCGCCAAGCCCGCGGC
>Ga0184627_10001070_pt1 | contig 10880 bp, 6 predicted proteins | sample PLM3_127_b1_FD_133150 | JGI IMG/M metagenome (GOLD analysis project Ga0184627, IMG submission 133150) | Groundwater sediment microbial communities from an aquifer in East River, Colorado, USA - PLM3_127_b1 | ecosystem: Environmental > Terrestrial > Soil > Riparian zone | place: USA: East River...
AATCGTTTAATAAATCGTTTCAGCATATCTCACGCCTTATCCATTCGGAATATTATGTAAAGTTCCGCTCCACCTTGCGAAAGTGCTCTGTAATTTATCAATTCTACCAGCACGGTAGAGTGGATGTTTTCATCTTTGCGCTAAATCTGATAGTCGAAATACAATTAAGCGTAAATTCCTTGTTCACCATGCCCAGATACCACCAAATATACTCTTAAGTATAGGTACTTGCCGGTTGTTCCATAAGATCGAAAATCGGTGGTTGACTCACACTCATTTTATGATACACTAGAAAAATTCAATTTACACGTGTAAGCTGACGCGTGTAAACTGCCAAATCTGGTTTGCTTATAAAGAATTAGGTGACAACTGAATGAAGCGGCCTACCCAACATGATGTAGCTAAATTAGCAGGCGTATCCAGGGCAACTGTTTCATATGTCCTGAATGGGCAGACCAATGGCCGTGTGCTTATATCAGAAGAAACCCACAAAAAGGTTACTAAAGCCATTGACGAACTTGGATACGTGCCGGATGCCAGCGCCCAGGCATTGAGAACGGGCAACACAAAAAACATTGGGTTGATCATTCCCGAAATGGACAACCCTCATTTTTGGGAACATGCAGATGGGGTGGAAAAAGAGGCTCTGGCGTCGGGCTATAGATTGCTTTTATCCAGTATGGAACTAAATGTTGAATACGGCGAAGACATATTTAAGGATTTATCCCGCCAGCGTATAGATGGGCTGATCTTAACGGGGGCATTTATTAACCGCTCAGAACATGTGCAAAAAACATTGCGTCAATTTCAAAAACGGCGATTGCCCATTGTGGAGATTACCGACAACACCGATCTTGACAACCATTTAGATCGGGTGTCATCGAATTATTATGCGGCCACTAAGGAAGTGATGGCGCATCTATTGTCGATAGGACATCGCCAAATTGGGTTTGTATATGGCGTCCAAGGACCTTTCCTGGGTGAAGACCGGCTTGTACCTTATCAGGAAAGTCTTTTGGCGGCAGGATTGCCAGTAAAGGACGAGTTGATTATCCGCTGCGGAGCAACAATTCAGGATGGGTATCAAGCTGCTGAAAAACTCTTACAACACTCCATAAGACCCACTGCACTAATTGCAATTAATGATTTATTGGCAATTGGCGTTATGCGGGCGGCTGTAGACGTTGGATTAAAAATTCCCCAAGACTTATCTGTGGTTGGATACGACGATATTCCCTTCGCCAGGTATATGGTACCGCGCCTAACAACGGTCTCGAAAAATGCAGTCGGCCTCGGAAGGGAGGCGGTTAAGTTGCTATTGGCGCGTATTCAAGAACCTGATCGGCCACAACAGACGATCAATCTCTCGACTCAGGTAATTATTCGCGAATCCACAGGCCCGGTCCTGTAGAAATTTTGATATTGAGTTGGCAATATTTCAGGAACTTCAAATCTGTCACTTTGTCTTCGTTGTTTAATGGGTATCAGATTTGTTCCGGTTGAAGAGCAAGCTATGTGACCACTTATATATATGGAAAGGAGGCTTATGAAGAAAATATCCAAAAGAATTACCCCAGAAATAAGAAGCGTACACCGTTAGATTGGCATCCGGGGTGTACGCTTCAGGCGAGACGGACCGCTTACGCGGTATAGCCTCATGCCTATTATACCTGTCAATTCAACTGCTAAATTTTATAAGGAGAGAGAAATGTCTACAAAACGACTATATCACCTGTTAGCTATTTTGATGGTGATTGTTCTAGCCATCTCAGCCTGTGCTCCCGCTGCTACTGAAGCGCCCGCCGCAACAGATGCTCCAGCAGTAACAGAGGCTCCTGCAGCAACTGAAGCCCTTGCAGCAACAGAACCTGCTGAGGTGGTCACCATTACCTACTACATAGACGATAATCCAACCAATGTGGCTTCTGCAGAGAACCAAATCGCTGCATTCGAAGCCGCAAACCCGGACATCAAGGTTGAAATGGAAACCCATCCCGGTGGTGCAGATGGAGACAACCTCGTCAAGACTCGGCTTGCCACGGGTGAGATGTCTGACGTGTTTCGCTACAATGCCGGGTCGTTGTTCCAGGCGTTGAATCCCCAGGAAAATCTCCTTGATCTAACCGATGAAGCATTTCAGGCTGATGTTATCGACTCTTTCAAGCCGACGGTAACAGCGGGTGGGCGAGTCTACGGGGCACCTGAAGAAGCTGCCATGGGTGGGGGCGTACTGTACAACAAGAAAATCTATGACGAACTTGGCTTGTCGGTTCCCAAAACATGGGCAGAATTCATGGCCAACAATGAAAAGATCAAGCAGGCTGGTAAGGTTGCTGTGATCCAAACTTTTGGCGACACATGGACCAGCCAACTCTTCGTACTTGCAGATTACTACAATGTGCAGGTTGAGGTACCGGATTTTGCAGAAAAATATACCGCCAACCAAGCTAAATATGCCACCACTCCTGCGGCGCTTAGAAGTTTTGAACGACAAGAAGAGATTTTCAAAGGAGGGTATCTCAACGAGGATTTTGCCTCTGCGACGTTCACTGATGGTCTCCGCATGGTGGCATTGGGTGAAGGCGCCCACTACCCCATGCTAACTTTTGCGATAGGAGGCATTGCGCAGGACCACCCCGATAATCTCGCGGATGTAGGTTTCTTCGCAATGCCCGGCGACGATGCGGCCAAGAACGGACTGACAGTTTGGATGCCGGCCGCGGTCTATATCTATGAAGGCACCAGCCATCCCGAAGAGGCAAAGCGCTTTGTGGCATTCCTGGCCAGCGCTGAAGGCTGTGATGCACGTTCGGCGGCGAACGGCGCGACGGGTCCGTATGTGATCAAGAGTTGTAGCTTGCCTGCCGATGTCCCGCCCGCTGTGGCAGACCTGCTTCCGTATTTCCAAGAGGATGGCGCCACGGCTCCCGCGCTCGAGTTCCTCTCCCCCATCAAGGGTCCGGCGCTTGAACAGATCACCGTCGAAGTCGGTTCCGGCCTTCGCACAGCGGCTGATGCAGCCGCGCTTTATGATCTGGATGTTGAGAAACAGGCTCAACAACTCGGTCTACCAGGCTGGTAGACACTCACTTTCAAGACCGGGTCTCTGTTGTTCCTGGGGGACAGGGACCCGGTTACATAGAGGCGCAACTGTGGTGAAAAGAATTGAAGCAACCCCGAAAACCCCGTTCAAACAATGGATGACATCCTCCTATCCCTTGTGGTTCTACCTCCCGGCGGGAGTCATATTCTTCGTGTTCTTTCTCTTCCCCACGATTGCATCCCTTTTTTTCAGCCTCACCCGTTGGACTCTGTTCGACGCGACGTTCATTGGGCTGGATAACTATGGTCAATTCTTCAAAGAACCTTTCCTTTTTCAGGGATTAAGAAATTCGCTCATCTATGGCGTAGTGACCTCCGGGCTGAAGGTGGTACTAGGCATGATGCTCGGCGTATTCCTCACTTCACAGATCGTCGCCCGTGACTACCTGAGGTCGGTTGTATTTTTTCCGGTATTGGTGAGCACGGTGGGCGTTGGCATCACGTTCACAGCGTTGATGCACCCCACCCAGGGCTTCATCAATGAGGCGCTGGAGCTGTTGGGCGTTAAAGGACCCGCCTGGCTGACCGACCCGCGCTTTGCTCTGCTATCGGTTGCGCTGGTGGATGTTTGGAAGGGCGTTGGGCTTGCCACTGTGATCTATATCGCTGGGATCAATGCCATTCCCATTGAGTATTATGAGGCTTCAGAGATTGACGGCGCCAGTTCGTTCCAGCAGTTTTGGAATATCACTCTCCCCTTGGCGCGTCCGGCGACGTTCACCGTAATTATTTTGAGCTTGATCGGAGGACTTAGGTCCTTCGACCTCATTTGGTCTATGACTCGCGGCGGACCAGGTTTCACCACCGATGTGATCTCGTCCGTCATTTACAAACAATACCAGGCGGGCTTTTACGGACTCTCCACGGCGGGCAATGTTGTATTGATCGTTTTGGTGGCAGTCATCATCGTGCCGCTTTCGGCTTTCCTCAACAAGCGGGAGGTCGAGCTATGAGTGCTGCACGCAGGTATCTGAGCAGCGGGCTTGCCATCCTACTCTCCAGCGTAGTCTTTCTGGTGCCATTCACCTTTATTCTGTTGATGGCACTCAAAGACCGCAAAGAAGCCTCCCTGCGCAGTTTCACCCTGCCAGCCTCGTATCACTTCTGGGACAATCTCGTTGAAGTCATTCAAACCCGCAACTATATGTTGTTGACCGCCTTCATGAACAGCGTGATCCTCACGGTTGCCAGCGTCACGCTTCTCGTCCTTCTAGGCGCGATGGCGGGGTTTGTTCTGCAACGTCACCCCTCCAAATGGACCGGGCTGGTCAACTTCCTCGTCCTGGCAGGGCTTATCATTCCACCCGCTGTGGTGCCAACCATTTGGCTGTTGCAGGGTATTGGGATGTTCAAGACAATGCCTGGAATGATCTTTATAGAAGTTGCTTATGGGTTGTCGTTCTGTGTCCTGTTGTTCCGCGCCTTTGTCGCCACAATTCCACGTGAACTCGATGAAGCCGCAATCATTGATGGTGCAGGACCTGTAAGATTGTTTTTCGAGATCATTCTTCCGCTTCTGAGGCCGGTGATAAGCACAGTTATCGTGGTGCAATCGGTGGCGATCTTTAATGATTTCACCAATCCCCTCTATTATCTGCCTGGAAACAAAAACGTGACGGTGCAACTCACGCTCTACAATTTCCAGAGTCAGTTTAGTACATCCTATAACCTGCTGTTTATGAACATTTTGCTAATTACCATTCCGCCTCTCGTGATATTTCTTTTCTTCCAACGTCAGATTGTTTCGGGGTTGACGGCTGGCGCTGTGAAGGGCTAAATTTTGCGTGTAAGAGCGCCAACCGGGCAGATAAAACCTTCAGATTCACCGTCCAGTAGTTGCAAGTGCTCTGCAGAAGATAACCCCGCCACTCCAACTAAGCTCCAACTAAATCTGCAAAGGAAATCATTATGTCTTTGATCGTTTCAAACTTAACCTGCGAATATCGAGTCAATCCGCTGGGGATTGATGTATTGCAGCCACGCATGAGCTGGCAATTGGAAAGCAATCAACGTGGTACTCGCCAGACTGCTTATCGTATCCTTGCGGCGTGGTCTGAAGAGGGTCTCTCTAGCGATGCTGTGTTTTGGGATAGTGGCAAGGTTCTATCTGATCAATCCATTCATATTCCCTATGAAGGTCCAGCGCTTATATCTGGCCAACACGTTTACTGGAAAGTATTGGTCTGGGACGAGGCCGGGCGCGAGGCTGAAGGCGCCCCCGCTTGGTGGGAAATGGGTTTACTGGAGCGTACCGATTGGGAAGCGCAATGGGTTGGAGCTCCTTTTTCCGGTGGTCCAAGAACAACCAGCCCGGCTCCCTATCTTAGGAAGGAATTCAAAGTTACAAAGCTGGTCGTTTCTGCGCGTCTGTATGCGACTGCCCTTGGCCTATATGAGTTTTATCTTAACGGTACGAGAGTAGGGGATGCACTCCTTACACCAGGTTGGACGGATTACAACAAACACATTCAATATCAGGTTTACGATGTAACTGACCTTATTCAATCAGAGACGAATGCCTGTGGCGCAATCCTGGGTGATGGCTGGAGTGTAGGTCACATTGCCTGGGTAGGTCGGCAGCGTTATACAGATCGCCCACAGCTCTTGGCACAACTTGTTCTAACTTATACTGATGATAGTCAGGAAATCATTGCATCAGACAAAAGCTGGAAACTAATACAAAGCCCCATCCTGGAGTCAGATATGTTGATGGGCGAAAGCTATGATGCGCGGCGGGAATTAACAGATTGGTGCAATCCTGGCTACGATGATTCATCCTGGTGGGCCGCGGAGGTTTTTGAAGATAACGGCGCTGCGTTGGTAGCCACAAATGGGCCTGTAGTAAAACGCCAGGAGGAATTGCGGCCGGTTAATATCCATGAAATTCCGGACTTTGTAAACCCGCGCTGGATTTTTGATCTGGGTCAGAATATGGTCGGTTGGGTACGCTTGCGTGTTTGTGGAGAAAAAGGAACAACAGTTTCCATTCGGTATGCAGAAGTTCTCAATCCTGATGGAACGCTCTATACCGCAAACCTGCGCACCGCTCGCAATACTGACTATTACACTTTAAAGGGTGGCGGAGAGGAAGTATGGGAACCGCATTTTCTGTTCCACGGCTTTCGTTATGTCGAATTATTGGGCTTCCCCGGTATTCCAACAAAGGAAACGGTTACTGGGATTGTCATTCACTCTGAGATGCTCCCGACTGGTACATTTGAATGTTCCGATCCATTGATCAACCAACTTCAGCACAATATCATTTGGGGTCAGAAAGGCAACTTTGTAGATGTCCCCACTGACTGTCCACAACGAGATGAACGCCTGGGTTGGACAGGGGATGCGCAGGTCTTTATCCGCACTGCAGCTTTCAATATGAATGTTGCCGGCTTTTTTACGAAGTGGACGCGTGACCTGGAAGACGCCCAGTTACCAGATGGGGCCTACCCGGCAGTGGCTCCTAACCCTTCAGCCTGGTCGATCGGGGATGGGGGTCCGGCCTGGGCTGACGCGGGTGTGATCTGTCCCTGGACGATTTATCAGTGCTATGGCGACATCCGCTTGCTTGAAGAGCGTTATGCCTCAATGCAACGTTTCATCGAGTTTTTATCCCAGACCAGCCAGAATGGATTGCGCTGTTACGAGGACTATACAGGCTGGCATGGTTTTGGCGATTGGCTCGCCTTGGATGGAAGCGACGGGCGCGAAGGTGGAACATCCAAGGAACTGATCGGTACTGCATTTTTTGCTTACAGCAGTCACTTGCTTGCAAAGATCGCACACATTCTGGGCAGGGACGAGGACGTAGAGCGCTATGACAAATTGTCCAATGAGGCCCGTGATGCATTTGTCAAACGCTTTGTCCTTCCGGATGGCACCCTTAAGGGAGGGACACAGACCTCCTATCTGCTAGCCCTGCATTTCGATTTGCTTCCCGCGGATCTTCGCTCAACCGCTGTGGCTGAACTGGTGCGAAATATCAAGCAAAGGGATGATCATCTTAGTACAGGTTTTGTAGGCACTCCTTACCTCAACTGGGTTTTGAGTGATATGGGTCATTTAGATACCGCTTACGCGTTGTTGAAACAAACCACCTGGCCTTCGTGGCTCTACTCCGTCACCCAGGGGGCAACGACGATCTGGGAACGCTGGGATGGCTGGACACATGACAAAGGCTTCCAGGATCAGACGATGAACTCATTCAACCATTATGCATATGGTGCCGTTGGCGCCTGGATGTATGCTGTGGTGGGTGGGATCGATCTGGACCCGGAGCAGCCCGGCTACAAACATATCATCATGTGTCCACAACCTGGGGGTGGCTTGACCTATGCAAAAACAGGACTACACTCGATGTATGGTTTGATTCGAAGTGAGTGGACCTTGGAAAACAACAACTTTGACTGGCGCATTACAGTCCCAGCGAATACCACTGCGACAATTTATGTGCCTGCGAAGGATGTCTCTCATGTCACCGAAAACGGGCAACCTGTGGAAAATTCAAACAAGGTGACTTTTTTACGTATGGAAAATGGGTTTGCAGTTTTTGATGTTGATTCCGGATCATACACTTTTTCAAGTAAGATCCAATTATGACAAACGGTATGCCAGATGCTGAGGTTGGCAGATCAACATCGTAAAATTAGACAACCAGAATTTTTGGGATGAATGACAAGGAGATAACAGTGAATTCAACTCAAAGTGAAATTCCTAATCCCGTAAATGAAATCGCAGGGCAGAAATCAGATCTGATCAAGACAGAAAATGGTTTTACGTTTCGTGATCTCAATAAAAATGGCAAGTTGGATGTTTACGAGGATCCTCGACAACCAATTGATGCACGTGTTGATGATCTTTTAAAGCAAATGACTTTGGAAGAAAAAGCCGGGCTCTTGTTTATCAATGGGGCCATAGTAAATGAAGATGGTTCCATCGAAGACAAACCCGATGCACCAGGGTTCGCACGCGCGGCTGTGACTCAAATCTCCCACCAGCAGATGAACCATTTCAATCTCTGGCAGATCCCGGAAGCACAGACCGTTGCAGCCTGGCATAACAAACTCCAGCAATTTGCCGAACAAACCCGGCTTGGAATCCCAGTTACCATCGCATCTGATCCGCGCAACCACTTCAGCAATAACATCTTTTCAATGCGCGCCACTGATTTTTCGCAATGGTGTGAGACGCTGGGTTTCGCGGCGATTGGCGACGCTGAACTCGTTAAGCAATTCGCAGACATTGTCCGGCGGGAATATCTGGCTGTGGGGATTCGCATGGCGTTGCATCCGCAAATTGACCTCGCTACTGAACCGCGCTGGGCCCGCATCAGTGGCACTTTTGGGGAAGATGCCCATCTGACTGCATTGCTCACTCAAGCCTACATTGAAGGCTTTCAGGGTGCAACCATCGGTCCACACAGTGTGGCCTGCATGACCAAACATTTCCCTGGCGGAGGCCCGCAAAAAGATGGGCTGGATCCACATTTTGAGTTTCAAAAGGGCCAAATCTATCCGGGCAAGAATTTTGATTACCATCTTATTCCCTTTGAGTCCGCGTTCGCCGCGAAGACCGCCGCGATCATGCCCTATTACGGCGTCCCCATGGACCAGACCAACGAAAACGTAGCGATGTCATTCAACAAAATGATCATCACCAGTTTGCTGCGTGAGAAATACCAGTACGATGGAGTGGTGTGTACGGATTGGGGATTGATTACGGATGCTCAGATGCCAGATACCGTCTGGCCCGCGCGGGCCTGGGGTGTCGAACATCTTACCCGAACCGAGAGAGTGCAGAAAGCTCTAGAGGCCGGGGTGGATCAGTTTGGCGGTGAAAGCTGCCCGGAATTGGTTGTTGAATTGGTAAAAACAGGCCAGTTGTCGGAAGCGCGGCTGGATCAATCTGTGCGACGCCTGCTGCGACTCAAATTCCAGTTGGGACTTTTTGATAATCCATTTGTAGATGAAGCGCAGGTTTCACAGGTATTTGGAAATCCCGATTCAGTGGCATTGGGCTTATCCTCGCAACAGAGGGCCATGACCCTACTCAAGAATGAAGATCATATTCTCCCATTGCAAAGCCAATCAAAAATATTTATCAAAAATATGGATCCATCTGTAGCGAGTAAGTACGCGCAGGTAGTTGCTACCCCCGAACAGGCAGATTTTGCCATTTTACGATTGGAGACGCCGTGGGTTCCGGTAGAGACGAAGAATCCATTTGCCCGCAGCTTTCATCATGGCGACTTGGATTTCAAAGGGGAGACTAAAGCCGAAATTTTATCCTTATTAAATGCTGTGCCAACCATTGTCATATTGTATTTGGATCGCCCCGCTGTCATCCCTGAAATCAGTCGCATGGCAAAAGCTCTCCTGGCGGAATATGGAGCCAGTGACACAGCAGTGTTGGACGTTCTCTTTGGCAATGCCAGCCCAGAAGGCAAATTGCCCTTTGAACTTCCTTCATCAATGGAGGCTGTACGCAACCAGAAGGCGGATGTTCCTTACGATTCAGAGGATCCGCTCTATCGCTTTGGCTTTGGATTGTCTTACTGATTTTGCGAGATCGAAAGATAAGAAAAGGCGCTGCAAAAAGCCGCTTCGATTGAAGAATTAATTTTTATTATTATTGCCATGCGATGAAACGCCACTGGCATATAGGAAATTAATCGGTCGCTTGATTGCGACCTGTTTTGATTCAATCAGCTGAAACACTTACTTATATCGCGCTATATGAACCACGCAATCTATTGTCCACTGTGGAGCGCGAACGCGGCGATGAACATCAGACAGACCGTCCGCGATTTTGCGGAAAATCCGTAGGCAGGCTGGATCTTGAAACCTAGGGCCTTGTATTAATCTCAGTGAATATCATATTATTCTTCATCCCCCAGCTCCTCAGCGATCCCTTCAAACTGCGTCAGAGCGGACCGTAGATCCTCCGCGATCTCTGCAGCCAGCACATCAGGGTTTGGCAAGTTAGCGGAGTCTTCCAGTGATTCATCCCTGAGCCAGAAGATATCGAGATTGACTTTGTCGCGCGCAATAAGTTCTTCGTAGGTAAATGCCCGCCAGCGACCCGCATCATTTGACCGCGACCAGGTTGGCGTCCGTTCGAAGCGGTTGTCAGCGTGGAAGCATCCCACAAATTCGTCCAGATCCCCGCGCGCCAGCGGATTTGTCTTGAGTGTGAAATCCATATTTGTGCGCAGATCGTAGATCCAGAGTTGCTTCGTCCAGGGAGTTTCGGAGGCGGGCTTACGGTCGAAGAAGAGAACGTTAGCCTTGACGCCTTGTGCATAAAAAATTCCCGTCGGCAGTCGCAGAAGCGTGTGGACATCACATTCGTGCAAGAGTTTGCGGCGCACCACTTCGCCAGCCCCGCCTTCGAAAAGCACATTATCAGGCACAACGACCGCCGCCTTGCCGTTCATGTTGAGAATATTTCTGACGTGCTGGACGAAGTTGAGCTGTTTGTTGCTGGTGGACGTCCAGAAATCTTCGCGGACAATATTTTGAGACTCGCGCTTGATCTCGCCTTCGTCGGTCACAAAAGTGACGCTGGACTTCTTGCCAAAAGGCGGATTCGTGAGCACCATGTCGAAGTATTCGCCAGGATGGGAGGCGAGACTGTCGGCCACATGGATAGGACTGCGACCCATCTCAGAGCCATCGCCAAATGAACCGATGCCATGCAGATATAAATTCATCACACACAGCCGCGCAGTGTTATCCACGATCTCCCAGCCATGGAGAGCTTGATGGCGCAAATGATCCCAC
>Ga0184627_10001071_pt1 | contig 10877 bp, 17 predicted proteins | sample PLM3_127_b1_FD_133150 | JGI IMG/M metagenome (GOLD analysis project Ga0184627, IMG submission 133150) | Groundwater sediment microbial communities from an aquifer in East River, Colorado, USA - PLM3_127_b1 | ecosystem: Environmental > Terrestrial > Soil > Riparian zone | place: USA: East River...
CAACTACTAGTAGGCCGACCGGCATATCTCGGCCGACCCTGCAAGGCCCGCAGCATAACGCCAAAACGACCTCATCGAAACACCTCTGTAAACCGATGCGGTGGCAGGTGCTTGTTGGAACCAACGGGTTCGGCGAAGCCTGATTAGCCCGACCTGCATAACACCCCGCCAGGTCGCCGCATGTTCGCAGCTGGACGGATCGGTCCCGGGTAGTCGGGTAGTGTTTAGGAATCGGGGCAATCCGAAGTCTCCCCGCCCGTTCTCGAAACTCCGATAGCTAGCCGTGCAGCCGCCTCCTGCTGCATGTCTGGCAACACGTAGTACACCTCCATCGTCATGGATACCTTCGAGTGTCCCAGCCGCTCGCTCACGACGTGAACGGGGTCGGTCCAGATTTACGCGATTTTACATGAGCGGCGACAAGGCCAGTAGCTTCGTGGATCGAGTGCGGTTTTCCTCTTGCAGTTCTCGCAGTTTCCTCCTATATTGCGTGATGGATCGATGTGAACGCGCCTGCGTTCGACCGTCGGTTCTCGTGGGTGAAACAAGAGGCACGAACGGCACCCACTGATGCGTCCTCCAGTTGGTCGCGCCCGATCAACTGAGCAGGTGGTGTTTCCTCTCTTCGCAGTCTCGGTCTCGGCTGCTCGGGAGGAACAGTGTCGGCTCCGCCATCTCCACGTTACAGCCCGATCACGATCAATCTGACGGCCGACCTCCGCGAGAACCTTCAGCAGATCGCTGACAAGCGGACGGCCACGGTGTCGCAGGTCATTCGCGAAGCGTGCATCGAAGTCGTGCAGCGCAATCGAGAGACGCAGCACGATGCCCGCTGATCTGGTGGCCGCACACGGGCTCGGACCCGTCGTGACGCGCTCGACGCCCATCGACGAACTCCCGGAACTGCTGACCGCTGATGAAGCGGCGGCGTGGTTGGGGATCTCGCTGTGGTCCGTCTACGACCTCGCGCGCCGTGGCGAAATTCCGAGCACGCGTCTCGGGCGCCACGTGCGAATTCAGCGCCGTGGCCTCGCGGCACTTGCGGGTCGAGATGATGCCGTCGCGTGACCGGCGATCCGCGCGCCGCCCGAGCGCGCTGATGCTCGCGATCCTGCGACTCGCGGCCACGCACGAAGACGGGGCGACGGTGCCCGACCTCGTGGCTGCGTGCGCGTGCACGCGAGACAGCCTGTCCCGGTGCCTGCGTCGGCTGGCCCGACGTGAGGCCATCGTACTCCATCGTCCGGCCCTGCCTCGCCGTACCACGCGCCGCTTTTATACAGAGCGCATCTCGATTACCCCGAGTGGTCGGTCGATGCTGGCGTCGGCCAATTCTCGGCCGCTGGCGGTACGGAATTGACTGCGACCGTGGAAGTGCTTCGCGTTCGGCAGAGCGATTTGCGGACGGTCTTGGCACTGCCAAAGCCCCAGGGCATCGCTCGCGTGATTCGCGATGTTGACGACCCCGAAGTCGCCTCACTGCCAGTGTGGGAGCCGCCGACACACGGTTTCGTGACGTTCACAGGTCTGGCCCAACTCCTCGCCGAACCCGACGAGACGGTGGACTACCTCGTCACGGATCGTATTGCGTGTGGCTCCGTCAACCTGCTCGCCGGTAAACCCAAGGCGGGCAAAAGTACCTTGGCCCGTGCGCTGGCGTTCGCGATCGCTCGCGGCGGTTCGTGGCTGGGCTTCACCTGTCTTCCGCGTCCAGTGTGGTATTTGGCGCTCGAAGAAAAGCGCTCAGAGGTCCGACGCCATTTTCGCCAGATGGGCGCCACCGGTCACGAGCCGGTGCGCTTCATCTTTACCGCCGACGATGACCTGCTCGATCGACTGCACGCACTGGCCGCACAGGAACATCCGGGGCTGATCGTGGTCGATACGCTTCAGCGCCTCATCAAAGCCGCTGACCTGAATAACTACGCCGAGGTCACCAGCAAGCTGACGCCGATCCTCGCGCTGGCGCGGGACACCGGCGCAGCCGTCCTGCTCGTCCACCATGCCGGGAAGTCAGAGCGCGGCGGCGTGGACAGTGTGCTGGGCTCGACAGCACTGACCGGCAGCGTCGACAACGTGTTCATCCTCACCCGCACCGAGCGATACCGCGTGTTGTCGTCGGTCCAGCGCATTGGTCCCGACCTGCCCGAAACCGTCATCACGATGACCGAGACAGGGCGGGTCGAGGCGGGCCCGAGCCGCCATGAGGCCGATATCGCGGCGCTGGAGCGGGCGCTCGTCTCGGCGCTCCGTACTGGTTCCCTCACCCGCGCGGACCTGCTCGATCAGGTCGAGGCGCGCCGTCAGCTCAAGCTCGAAGCGGTGCGCCGAGCCGTCGCCTCGGGAACCATCATCCGCTCGGGTGCGGGCTCGAAGGTCGATCCGCATCGGTTCCACCTCCCGTACGGTTCCGGTTCTGGTTCCGAGGTTCCCTCCATAGGGTGGGAACCTGAATCCTCTCTCTCTCTGGTTGAGGGTTTCTCCAAGGAAATCCGTGCGGATAGTGGTTCCCGAGTTCCCACGGTTCCCGAGGTTCCCACGGGAACCCGAATCGACCTCGACGTGTGCTGTCCACAGTGCGGACGCGATAGCTGCGAAGACCACTTGCCGCCGGAGATGTAGACGATGACGACGACGCTTTCTGTTCTGGATCTAATTGCGGATGTTCACCGCCACGGCGCGCGCTTGACCGCCGACGCGGATGGCGAACTGCGCCTCAAAGGCCGTGTCTGCTCCGGCCTGCATCGCGATCTCCGCGTGCATCTCCCGCAGTTGCTGGCGGTGCTGTCGCGCTTTCATCGCATGGCCGCGCACGACGCCAGCCACGACCGTCCGCCTGTGCCGATGGTGTACTGGCCTCACCACGCCGCGCCGGGTCATTGCCAGTCGTGCGGCCAGACGCTCGACCATCCGCGCGCCATCGGTCGATGTGATTCGTGCGAGGTCGCTGCGGAACTGTTCCACCGCACCCGCGCCGCGAGAACAGCCGCCGATGGTCAGGCGTCGCAGAGCACGCGACGTGAGAGGACCCCACGATGACGATCCCACACTCGCGATCCAGACTGGTGCGAAATGCTGAGGGTTTTCGGGCATTCGGCCGTGCAGCCGTCGGCCGGTTGGCCGTTACGCTGTTTAACGTAACGGCGATGGATCGTGCGAAACACGCTGATTTTATTGGCGTTGTCGAGCGTTGGCGTTGGTTAGCTCTTGGTTAGCTACGTGAAAAATGCTGCGGATTCCTAGCGTTTTGAGCGGTTTCGGCCTGAGGCAGAAGCTGGTCTTCTAGCTCACCCGAGCGTTTTTCTAGGCTTTTCGAGAGTTTCGAGGATGCGTGACATGGCTCATTCCACCGATGCAGTAGACGACGGCGCAACGACTGGGAACGGGACCGTGGCGCACCTGGGCGACTTGCAGCCAGACCCGGCAAACAGGCGCGTCCACAACCCGCGCAACGTCGGGATGATTGTCGATTCCCTGCATCACGTCGGTGCAGGCCGGTCGATCGTCATCGACGAGGACGGCGTGATCCTGTGCGGCAATGCGACGGTTGATGCGGCGGCTGAGGCTGGCATCGAGCGGGTCCGCATCATCGAAGCCAGCGGCCATGAACTAATTGCAGTACGCCGCAGGGGCTTGACGCCCGAGCAGAAGCGCCATCTTGCCATCAGCGACAACAGAAGCAGCGAACTGGCCGAGTGGAACCTTGACCAGCTTCGCGCCGATGCCGACGCTGGGTTGGATCTGGCGTCGTTCTTCGGGGCCACGGAACTGGCCGACCTGCTACACGCAGACGCACCAACGCCACGGTTCGAGCCGGTCGAAGCCGAGCATCGTCTTGATGAATTACAGCCGCACTGCAAGACCTGCACATGCCGACAGGAGGCGAAGTGACGGTCCCGGCAACGGGCCTGTTCGTGGCGCCATGCAGTCGAGAGGCGGCTTTGGTGGCCGTGCGTTGCTGGCACTATTCGCGGACCTTGCCGTCTGGTCGATGCCTGTACTGGGGCATCTGGTTTGACGGCGTCTTCATTGGCGTCGTGGTTGTCTCGCGCGGCAGTTGTCAGCACATCGGGACCGCGCTGCACCTCCGACAAGACCAAGTCGCGGAAGTCACGAGGATTGCGCTGACGCCTGACCATGTGCCGCCCGTCTCACAGGTGCTGGCCGTCGTCGTGCGGCTGCTGAAGAAAGCGAACCCCGGACTGGTAGCGCTGGTGTCCTATGCCGACAGCCGGGAGCACCACGACGGGCGCGGCGTCTACGGCGGCGCTGGCTGGATCTATTTGGGGCCGACGCACAAGGAGGCCACGCTCTGGTTACACGGCAAGGAAGTTCACGCGAGGACCGTATCGAGCAAGTTCAAGACGCGCAGTCTTCGATGGTTGCAGGCCAACGTCGATCCGAATGCCACGCGCATCATCAACCCGGTGAAACACAAGTGGGCGTTGGGCCTGACGCCGGTTATGCGTGAGCGGCTGGCGGTGATGGCGCAGTCCAATCCGACACGCGACGGAGGTGTTGCTAGCGCACACGCGGGCCGCAACGCTGGTTGTCTCCTTCCCAGCGTGGCGGGATCCACCCGCGAGGAGACAGGTGCGATTCCTGATCCCGTCGCTCCATTCGTCCACGAGGCGGCGCATGTCTAGGGAGGCTGCGATGGAACAGGCAGACACGCTGACGCGGCGTCACAACAACAGCATCGCGAACGACCCGTGTGCGCTCTGCGGTGCGCGGTGCGATCCCGACGGCTTGGACTATTTCCTCGGCGAATCTTGGGCTCTGGTCTGCCACGCCTGTGTCAAGGCGCACGTCGGCCCGATTGTGGACCGCATCGAACTGGAGCACACCGAAATGCAGGACTCCTGTCAGGTGTGCGGACCTTTGCCAGCCGGGAAGCAGCGATGAACGTCGAACGAGCAGCCGAGACGGTCACGCCGGTTGACCGTGCGTCGAATGAGGACACGCCGGTCTGCTCGTGCGGGGCTGGTCCGCATTCAACGACGGCGGGCATGTGCAGCAACGGCCATTTCATTCGGGGCAATTCCGCGCGGCGGCTTCACGGCGTGCGCGGTTTCGAGACGACGGGCCGCGTGCCGGATGTCCTGCGGCAGACCGTGGAGGAATTCCGCGAGTCGGTCATGACGGACCGTGGCGGCTCATCCGAACTCTCGACACTCGAAGCGGCGTACGTCCGGCGGCTGTCGGAAGCGGAAACCGTGGCGCGGCTGCTCGCGCACGATCTGGCGGCGCGCGGCTTGTTCACGCCACGCGGCCGAGTCAGGAATACGTTTCAGCGGTGGACCGAGGCCGTCAGCTTGTGGGACCGGCTGGCGCAACGTGTCGGCGTCGATCGCCGAGCGCGACAAGTGCCGAGCTTGCAGGACTACTTGCGGCAGGCGCAGACGACTGGCGAGGAGAACCAACCATGACTGCGCTGACCATGCCCGACCATCTGTCGGCGTTGCGATCGGACCTGAGCGCCGCAGAGGCCGAATGGGACCGTACAGACGCGCAGGGCGATACGTCGGCCATCGTCCGCACGAGGATCTTGATTGACCCGCGCATCGCTCATCTGCGCGCTCAACTGCGGCGGGCGCTGGCAGCGGCTGACCGGGACCGCACACAGCAGGGAGTGAACTGATGGATGCGTTGCTGGGATGGTTGAAGTCATTTCGTCGCGTCGAGCCGGTGACGGCCCAAGAGATTCGGCGGCAACTCGCAGCGCTGCGGGAGCAGCACACACAGACCGTCAGACAGCGTCACGCGCTGGCGCTCGACGCGGTGCGTGATGAGACCGCCGCCCAGCGGTGGACGGCGCTCGACGAGACGGCCCGCCACCTCACCCGGCGGATCGACGTGCTCGCGGCGGCACTCCCGCAGGCCGAAGCGAAGGAAGCCGCCGCGCGCGAACAGGCTGAAGCCGCAGTACACGCAAAGCGGATGCAGGACTATCAGCGGCAGACGGTCGAGGCCAAGCAGTGGGCCGATGCGGTGCTGGCGCGTCTGCCGACCGGAGAGGAACTGACACGGGCGCGAAACATTCGCCACGTACTCGGCAATCAGGCCCGCACGCTGTCCGGTCGATCACAGGATGTCGCGGTGCGTCGGCCGTTCGACCCGCTCGACGCGATTTACGACGCCCTCGCCATGCGCGTCCAGCGCATTGAACGCGCGCGGTGGATTCACGGCGATCACCCGATCACGCTGCTCGACGACACGCGGGCCGCATCTTGAGAGAGGACAGACACATGGCCAGTCTCACCTTGGGCGAACTCATTCAACGCGATCCCCGCCTTGCCGGGCTTCGGATCGATCTCCCGGCGTCGAGCGTTCCGGCCGAGCGCCGAGCGCGGACGACCGTGCATCACTTGGCCGATGTGGGTCAACGCGTCACGTTCCTGCCTGACGCCTCGCGCACGCCGGAATTGGGCGACGAGGAGCGCCAACGCACGTACGTCGTGAAGGCCACCATCGGCGCGGGTGAGGAGCAGTTCGTGCGCCTCACGACGCTGGACGGCCTCGTAGAGGTCGGGTGGTTCCAAGCGAAGCAACTCGCGCCAGCTCGCGCACCGCAGCCCACGCGCACCACACAGCAGGAGGACGACATGCAGACGACCGAAACGGACCTTGAGCAGAAGGCGGAAGCATTCGCGGCACGCGTGACGGCGTTGTCGAAGGGCCGCACGCTGCGGGACGCGATGAATCTCGCACAGACGCAGGACGCCGAGGGGGCGGAGGCGTATCGGCTGGCAGGCACCGGGGCCGAACAGGTGGAGGCGGAGCCCGCGCCGGTGCTGTCGCTGTCGGCCCGCACCGGCGAGACCTTCGACGCGCTCGCCCTACGCTACGCCACCGAGCACGGCGTCTCGCTGCGGCAGGCGGTCCATGAAGTCGGCACGGCGCGGCCGGATCTGGCGGCACAACGCTGAGGCCGGACCGGACCTGTGATGCCAACGCCGCCGGAAGTTCTCTCCACCCCTGCGGCGGCACTCCGCCGTGCCGTGGAGCTGGTGGAGCGCCACGCTCCGGCGGCGTTCGCCAACGACATCAAGGAGATCCGGCGGCGCGTCGGCTGGATTCTGGCGGGGCTGGACCACACGGCGACATGCAAACGCTGCGCGCAGGCGTTCGTCTTCGATGCGGTTTTTTACGCCCGCCAGCGGATGCCCCCGCCGCGGACGTGCCCGGCCTGTCGGCGTCGTCGCTAACGCAGAGGGACACGTCTACGGCATGACGACACCCGATCCGCTCATCGACGATCTGCACGCCGCGATCGCGAAGGTCGCCTGCCGCATCGTCGAGCGGCCGGACTGGCTGCTGGACGTGTCGCCGACCGATCGCGCCCTGGTCGAGCGGGTGCTCGAACTCGCCGTGCTCGTCCTCGGCGGTCGCGCCGACGTAGTGCATTGAGGAAACGCTGATGGCTCGCACGACACCGCCCATTCGCTGGGGCCACGTGGTCAACCTCCTGAAGTGGATCGACGGGACGCCCCTGGTGAGATACATCGAACCGTATCGCGCCCGGCTGTTCGAGTTGGCGCTCGACACGTTCGATCCGGACGGTCGTCTCCGGTTCAACCTGATCGTCTGCGGGCGCGGAAAAAAGAATTGGAAAACAACGGACTTGGTAGTGGCGGCGTTGTTCGCCCTCGTCAGCGAGTCGCCTGCCGGTCACGACAGCGAGTGCTACTTGCTCGCGAACGATGCCGATCAGGCGCGCGACGATCTCGCCCTCGCGAAGAAGATCGTCAAAGCCAACCCGGACCTCGCCCGTTGGCTGAAGATCAAGGCGAACAGCATCGAGCGCAAGGACGGGCGCGGGTTTCTCGAAGTACTCCCCGCCGGTGATGTCGTCGGCCAGCACGGGAAGTCGTATCGGTTCGTCGGCTACGACGAGATCCACGGGTACCGCAATTGGGATGTGCTGGAGGCGATGCAGCCGGACCCGCATCGGCTCGACGCGCAGCAATGGATCACGAGTTACGCCTCGCTGTTCCATCGGCCGGGCGTACCGCTCTTTGACCTGATACAGCAGGGCAAGTCCCACTCGGACCCTCGGATGCTGTTCGACTGGTGGGCGGCGGACTTCTGTACGTCACCTGACGTGGCGCATCTCACGCCCGAGCAGCGCGCGAACCCGTCGATGGCAAGTTGGAGCGACGCGAACTACCTCGCGCAGCAGCAGCGGCGATTGCCCGCGCACAAGTATCGGCGACTCCACCTGAACCTGCCCGGTCTGCCGGAAGGGTCCGCGTTTCAGCCAGAGCCGGTATTCGATGCGATCGATCGGGGCGCGGCCGTGCGCGCGCCGGAACTGGGCGTGCAGTACGTCGCCTTCGTGGATATGTCGGGCGGCTCGAACGACGATGCCGTGCTCGGCATCGCGCATCGGGACGCCGACGGGCGCGCCGTGCTGGACAACCTGACCGACCAAGGCCAACGTCCGCCGTTCGACCCGAACAAGGCTGTTGAGCGGTTCGTGCGCGTGCTGCGCGACTATCGGGTGTCGCGAGTCGTCGGCGATCGGTACGCGGGCGAGACGTTCCGCTCCTCGTTCCGCGATCGAGGCATCGCGTACGAAGTCGCCAAGCACAGCGCCTCGGAACTGTACGAGGCGCTGGAGCCGCGCTTGAACGCGCACACCATCATTCTGCTCGACGTGCCGGTGCTCGAACAGCAACTCCTCGGCCTCGCGTGGCGCGGCGGGAAGATCGACCATCAGTCCGGCGAGCACGACGACTACGCGAACGCGGTCGCGGGCGTTGCGCGCCTGCTGTCGTCCGGCAAGACCGATGCACAGGCGGCGGCGTTTACGCGGATGTGTTTGTCGATTGGCGACGACGAACCACGCGCGGCGTGGCTGCAATCGGCCTCGGACGGGTGTCCCCGACCATGACGGGAACCGGCCCAGAACGGCCGTAGGGCGACGACAGGACGGGAGGCGACCAACACGCCGGGACGGGAGCGGATCACGCCCCAGCAGCCGGGGAAACGGCCGTGGGTGGCGTGCTGACGATGACGGCCAGACCGGGAGACGGACCCGGCGACGCGAACAGGCTAGAAAGCAGCGAAAACCGGCGGAAAACCGCCTGTTTTGCGCCAATGGCGGCTACTCTGAGGAGGTCAGAAAACCGGGACTCGCCAGCGTCTTGAACACGCCGACGAGCCCCTAACCACCAACTCGGAATAGGCGAGTCGATGGCTCCCGCCATGATACCGGGCGCCTCCATCGACCGCACGAAAGGGGCGTCACGATGCCGATCGATCCTGAAGTCTATTCAGAACTCACGAACGCATTGCAGGCCGCATCGCTGCTGGCGGCGGAGCGGGCAACGTCGGCACGGGCAGAAACGGCAGCGGCCGATCAGTTGTACGCAGCGGTCGCGCGTGCCGTCGAAGCCGCCCGTCAACTTCGGGCCAACGGCAAGGAGCAGCAGTCATGAGGGGCACCATCAAGAAACGCTACGGCGGTTCGTGGTCGTTGATTCTCGATCTGGGCTATCAGGTCGATCCAACAACAGGCAAGACGAAGCGCAAGCAGAAGTGGATCACGTTTCGCGGGACACGGAAGCAGGCCGAAGCGGCGCTGACCGAACACGTTCGCGCCGCGAATCGCGGGGAGTTCGTCGAACCGTCGAAGTCCACCCTTGGCGAGTGGCTGACCGAGTGGCTGAAGAAAGCCATCACGCCGCCGCTGAAGTCACAGGCGACGTTCGACAGCTACAAGCGCATCATCGAAACGCGCATCGTGCCGAAGCTCGGCGGAACACGTCTTCAGGCGTTGAAGCCGCTCGACATCGAGGCCTACTACTCCGGCCTATCGGGCCTGTCGCCGTCCACCGTGCAGATTCATCACGCCATTCTGCACAGTGCCTTGCAGACCGCTCTCCGAAACGGACTGGTGACGCGCAACGCGGCGGCGCTCGTCTCGAACAAGCCCCGCAAGACGGCCGGACAGGACGTGCTCGATCATGTCTGGTCGGCTGACGAAGCCGCGACGTTTCTGAGGACGGCGATGGCCGCAGGTCCACAACCGGCGGCGTTCTACACGCTCGCGCTCGACACGGGCGCACGTCGCGGCGAGTTAGCGGCGGTGCAGTGGAGCGATGTTGACCTGCCCGTCGGCAAGGTCACGATCCGCCGGACGTTGCTCAAGGGCGGCAAGGCTCCCGTGTTCGGCCCGACGAAGACCGGGACGATTCGCACGCTGGAGTTGTCAGCCGAGACCGTGGACCTGCTCAAGGCGCATAAGCAGCATCAGGCCGCTGTCAAGATGCGGAACCGGCAGCACTATCACGACCTCGGCCTCGTGTTCGCGAAGGAATGGGGCGACCTGCACAATCGGGCCGACTCGCTCGGCCTGCCGCTTCAGGTGAACACGATCGGCGAACGGCAGTTCGGCCCGCTCACCAAGAAGGCGGGCGTCAAGCGGATCAAGTTCCACGGCCTGCGCCACACGGTAGCCACGTTGATGCTGTCAGCAGGCGTCCCGGCGCACGTCGTCCAGCGTCGACTCGGCCACGCCAAGATCGAGATGACGCTCGGCATCTACGCGCACGCGTTGCCGTCGATGCAGCAGGATGCGGCGTCCCGGCTGGCGAAGCTGCTCCACGGGACGGCTAACGGATAGCTAACAAACGCTGCCAAACAGGCGCAAACTGGACCAGCGAACGGGAGGACGGAACGGCCGAAATTCCTAAGAAAACCACACGAACGCAACCGGACGCACACACGTCCATCCTCGCTCGGTCCAATCCCCTCTTCCGCACCACACAGGTCTCTTTGAACGATCGACAGTGAGAGCGGTTCAGCGGCCGAATCCTTCGAGCAGCCCCTTCATCCGTCGCTCGATCTCGTTACGCAGGCCGCGTCTGGCG
>Ga0184627_10001072_pt1 | contig 10874 bp, 11 predicted proteins | sample PLM3_127_b1_FD_133150 | JGI IMG/M metagenome (GOLD analysis project Ga0184627, IMG submission 133150) | Groundwater sediment microbial communities from an aquifer in East River, Colorado, USA - PLM3_127_b1 | ecosystem: Environmental > Terrestrial > Soil > Riparian zone | place: USA: East River...
CCCGAGGCGAGCGAAGGAGGAAGGACGTGCGAGCCGCAGGGCCGGCCGGGGGCTGGGGCCCCCCGGCCCGAGGCGAGCGAAGGAGGAAGGACGTGCGAGCCGCAGGGCCGGCCGGGGGCTGGGGCCCCCCGGCCCGAGGCGAGCGAAAGAGGAAGGACGTGCGAGCCGCAGGGCTGGCCGGGGGCTGGGCCCCCAGGCCCGAGGCGGGCCCATGAACGAAGAAGGGCGGAAGCGGTGGGTCCTCGTCGGCATCATGCTGTCCATCTTTCTGGCGGCGATCGAGTCGACGGTCGTCGCGACCGCGATGCCGACGGTGGTGGCGAGCCTCGGCGGCATCCGGATCTATTCGTGGGTCTTCTCGGGATTTCTGCTCACGCAGACGGTGACGATGCCGCTCTGGGGGCGGTTCTCCGACCTCTACGGCCGCCGGTCGATCTATCTGGCCGGGCTCGCGACCTTCCTGGCGGGCTCGGCGCTGTCGGGCGCGGCCCAGGACATGGCGCAGCTCGTCGTGTTCCGCATGGTGCAGGGTGCGGGGGCCGGGGCGCTGATGACGCTCGGGTACACGATCATCGCCGAGCTGTTCGGCTTGGAGCGACGGGCCAGGATGCAGGGGTACATTTCGGGCATCTGGGGTCTCGCCTCGCTCATCGGCCCCTGGGTCGGTGGGGTGCTCACCGACCACGTCTCATGGCGCTGGGTCTTCTACATCAATCTGCCCTTTGGGGCGATCGCGATGGCGGTGATCGCGACCGCGCTCACCGTCGTCGAGCGGCCCGTCCGGCGGCCCATCGTGGATTGGGCTGGCGTGGCGCTCTTCGCCGCCGGCGTCTCGGCGGTCCTGCTCGGCATCGTCGAGGCCGGCCGGGCGGGATCCTGGTCGAGGATCGAAGTCGTCGCGCTCCTCGCCCTGGGCGCGGCCGTGCTCGTCGCGTTCGTCGCAGTCGAGCGGCGGGCGGTGGAGCCGATCGTCCCGCCGCGCCTCTTCAGGAGCCGGATGGTCGTCGCGGCGGTCCTCACTCGATTCCTCGCCGGCATGGCGATGTTCGGGGCACTCTCCTTCGTTCCGCTGTTTCTCCAATCGGTCACCGGAGCCACCGCGACGGGTGCCGGCCTCGTCCTCACGGCGTTCGTCCTCGGCTGGGTGACGACGTCGGTGCTGAGCGCGCGGCTGGTCCTGCGCGTCGGCTACCGGAGCATCGTGCTGGGCGGGATGGCCTGCCTCACGGGAGCGTTCATGCTCTTCGCGCGTTGGACCTCCGCACTCACGCACGGCGCGGCCATGAGGGACGTCTTGCTGGCCGGCGTCGGGATGGGGCTGGTCGTGGTGCCGATGCTGATCGCGGTCCAGAGCGCGGTCGCGCGGAGCGACCTCGGCGCGGCCACCTCGATGACGCAGTTCTTCATGTCCATCGGCGGGGCGCTGGGGTTGTCGGTGATGGGCACCGTCATGGCGCAACGGCTCCACGCCGGGCTGCCGATGAGCGAGGCGCTGCACGGCGTCTTCATCGTGGGCTGCGTCGTGTGCCTCGCGGCGCTCGCCTCCGCGTTCCTGGTGCCGCCCGGACGCGCGAAGGATCTCGCCCGGGCCGAAATGCGCCGCGCGCCGACACGTGTGGGAGGATGAGTCATGGCCGGTGACGCGCCGCTCCTCGAGCGGTTGGCCAAGCTGCCGGCGGTTCCGGCGGCGGTGGCCCTGGAGCTCCTCGAGCGGCTGTCGCAGCCGCAGGCGGATCCGGTGATCGGCCCGCTGTTCGGTGTCGACGAGGAGGGCGACGCCGCCGTGAATCCACTGGTCCCAGCGGTGCTCAAGCAGTTCGAGGACCGGAAGGAGCTGACGTGCTACGCGGCGCTGATCGAGGGTCTCACGGGAGTCTGGAACGCCGCCGTGCGCGCCGCCGTCGTGGCGCGGCTGCGCGCGTCCGGGCTGCCGCCCGATGACCTGCTCCTGCGGCTCGGGGCGCTGTCGCCCACGCTCGGCTTCGCCGCCGAGAAGCCCGAGTTGGCGCGGGAGTGGCTCGCGGATCCGTTCACGCAAGACGCGCTCCTCGTCCAGCAGTGCGTGATCCGGATGTTGTTCGCCCTGCGCGCCATGGCCGACGCCCGCGCCGGCGAGCTGACGACGTCTCAAAGGTAATCGGAGGACCAGACCATGCACATCCACGAACGGAACACGGAGCGAAAGCGGCTGAACGGGCTGATGCTGAAGTCGCCCATGAAGGTGTACGCCGCCTTCGGCGACCTCGGCCAGAAGGTCTTCGCCGACGGCGCCATCTCGAAGAAGCACAAGGAGCTGACGGCGCTCGCGGTCGCCGTGTCGCAGCACTGCTTCGACTGAATCGATCACCGCGTCGAGGAGGTCCTCGACCAGGGCGCGACAGCCGCCGAGATCGCCGAAACGCTCGATATCGGCGTCTTGATGGGCGGGACGCTCGCGGTCAAGTCGGTGCGCCACGCCTTCTCGGCGCTCGACGAGCTCAAGCGCAAGGGGGAATGACCATGGCGACGATTCCCGAGAACTGCCGTGACCTGTTCGCGAAAAAGGCGTTCGCCCACGTCGCGACCGTCGGCCGGGACGGCACGCCGCAGGTGACCCCGGTCTGGGTGGATTACGATGGCGCGCACGTCCGGTTCAACACTGCCCGGGGGCGGGTGAAGGACAAGAACCTTCAGCGGAATCCGAAGGTCGCGTTTTCGATGCAGGACCCGGACAACCCCTACCGCTATCTCCAGGTCCGGGGACGAGTCGTCGAGATGACGGAGAAGGGGGCCGACGATCACATCGACGCGCTCGCCAAGAAGTACCTGGGCCAGGACCGCTATCCGCAGCGCCGGGCCGGCGAGGTGCGTGTCGTCGTCAAGATTCTTCCCGAGAAGATCCAGAGCATGGGATGAGCGCGCCCCCCCGTTTCCGGCGTCCCCCGCCCGCATGATCCAGGTCGAGGGCATCTCGAAGGGCTACGCGGGGCAGGAGATCTTCCGTGAGCTGTCGTGGCGGATTCCCGACCGCGAGCGCATCGGGCTGGTCGGACCGAACGGGGCGGGCAAGACGACGCTCTGCCGGCTCCTGGCCGGCGTCGAGGAGCCGGACGACGGGCGCGTCACTCGACCGCGCGAGACCACGGTCGGCTACCTCCCTCAGGAAGCTGCGGGCGCGCCCGCGGGCTCGGTGCTGGTCGAGGCGCTCGCCGGCTTCGACGCCGTGTGGCAGGTCGAGCGCGAAATGGAAGTGGTTGCTGCGCAGCTTGCGGCGGTGGCCGGCGGCGACGGAAGCGACGCGCTGACGGCGCGGTACGGAGATCTCCAGCACCGGTTCGAGGCGCTGGGCGGGTACCGTCTCGAGACCGAGGCGAAGACGATCCTGGGCGGCCTCGGGTTCCGAGAAGCGGATTGTCCGCGCCCGCTCACCGAGCTCTCGGGAGGGTGGCGGATGCGCGCCGCGCTCGCGCGTCTCCTGCTCCAGCGCCCGTCGCTTCTCCTCCTCGACGAGCCGACGAACCACCTGGACATCGAGTCTCTCGAGTGGCTCGAGGCGTTTCTCGCCGACTACGAGGGCACGGTCGTCCTCGTGTCGCACGACCGGTATTTCCTGAACCGCATGGTCACGTCGATCGCGGAGCTCGGGCCGTCGGGCCTCACCGTCTATCCCGGCGACTACGACGAATACCTGGTCCAGCGGGAGGCGCGTCGCGAGCTGCTCGAGGCGCAGGCGCGGAATCAGGCCAAGCGCGTCGCCGAGATCGAGCGGTTCATCGAGCGGTTCCGTTACCAGGCGACCAAGGCCCGGCAGGTCCAGAGCCGGATCAAGATGCTCGAGCGCATGGATCGCGTCGAGGTCGAGCGCGAGGCGCGGGTGATCCGCTTCGCTTTTCCGCAGCCGCCGCGGACCGGCCGACGCGTGGCGACGCTCAAGGGCGTCCACAAGGCGTACGGCGACAACGTCGTGTACGCGGGCGTCGACTTCGAGGTCGAGCGGGGCGCGCGCCTCGCCCTCGTCGGCCCGAACGGCGCCGGCAAGTCGACGCTGCTGAGGATGCTGGCGGGGGTGCTGCCCTTCGACCGGGGTGAGCGCACGCTCGGCACCCACGTGGCCGTGCACTACTACGCGCAGCACCAGCTCGAGGCGTTGACGCTGTCGCTGACGATCCTCGAAGAGCTGGGGCGCGCAGCCCCTGAGCTCGGGCAGACACGGCTCCGGACGATCCTGGGCACGTTCCTCCTCTCGGGTGACGCGGTGGACAAGAAGATCGCGGTGCTGTCGGGCGGCGAGAAGGCGCGCGTCGCACTGGCGAAGATGCTCATGCGCCCCGCCGCGTTCCTCTGCATGGACGAGCCGACCAACCACCTCGACCTCGCCTCGCGCGAGGTGCTCGAGCGGGCACTCGCCGCGTTTCCGGGCACGATCGTGTTCATCTCGCACGATCGCTACTTCATCAATCGCATCGCGACCGGAATCGTGGACATCGCGTGCGGAAGCCTCGTCGCCTACCCGGGCAGTTACGACGATTATCTCGACGCGAAAGCACGCGCCGCGGCTGCGGCCGCACCGGGGGGGACGCCGCGGGGGACGAGGGGTGCTGTCCGGAACCTGAGAGAGACGACAGGTTCCGGGCAGCACCCCTCGTCCCTCGCGGCGTCGGCGCCGCCGCGGCCCGAGCGTGCGCGAGCGTGGGAGGCGTCGAAGGCGAGGCCGGCGACGAGAGAGATGCGCGATCTGCGCAAGAGGCTGGAGGAGGTCGAGCGGCAGATTCACGCGCTCGAGGCGCAGCTCGCCGAGATCGGCACGCGGCTGGGCGATCCGGCCCTCTATACGGACGGCGAGCGCGTTCGCGCCGCGGCGAACGAGCGCAAGCGTGCCGAGGAGCAGGTGACGTGGCTCATGCGCGAGTGGGAAGCGCTGTCCACCGCGCTCGCAGCCCATGAGTGAGTCCTACGTGCCGGTCGAGCCCGAGGCGCTGCGGCGCGAGCGGGCGAAGGCGCGCGAGCTGCGTCAAAGCCCGTGGTGGAAGCGGCGCATCGCCGACGGCGTGTGCTACTACTGTCGCCGCTCGATCGGGCACCGCGCGCTGACGATGGACCACCTGGTTCCGCTCGGACGCGGCGGCCGCTCGACGCGCGGCAACGTCGTCCCCGCCTGCAAGGCGTGCAACTCGAATAAAAAGTCGCTGGTCCCGGTGGAGTGGCAGGCTTATCTCGATCGGCTCCACGGCTCCCTCGTCGACTAAGCCGTATCTATTTCGCGTGTCTGAATGATTGGACGTTGACGCGTTCCGCCACCGGCGGGTTCAATGGCATTGCGCGCGAGCGCTCGCGTGAATGCCGTGCACCTGAACGAAGGGAGGAACTCCATGAGTCACTTTTCCATCGCGATCCTCGTCCTGCTCGTCGCGTTCTCCTGGCTCGCTCCGTGGCCGGCCGTCGCGGCGCCGCCGTCGCGCCCCGGAGAGACGCAGGCGTCGGCGCCGACCGGCGCTCCCGTCAACATCAACACCGCGGACGTCAAGGAGTTGATGAAACTGGAGGGCGTCGGCCGCCGCGTGGCCGAAAAAATCGTCGAGTACCGAGACACCCACGGCCCGTTCAAGAAGCCGGACGAGCTTCGCAAGGTCGAAGGCGTCGGCAGCGGGCTCTGGGAGCGCAATCGCGCGCGCATCGTGATCAAGTAGTGTCGGCTAGCAATTTGTGCTTTGGGGCGCGCCGGACCCGGGTGTAGGATTGGGCAAATCGACCGGAGCGTCACAGCGTTCCAGCAGCGTCCCCCGTCGACAATTCCGCCGGCGGCTGACGTGGTCGAGCCCCGGGCCGGGAGTCGGCATCCGGTTCTGGGTAGGTGGGAACTGGGCCCGCGTGGCGGCCTTGCCGAGAATAGGAGGTGATCCAGCCGATGTGTAATCCTACGGTGATCTGTGAGGTGGTTGCCTCCTAGGCAGGCTCCACGCTAGCTCCGGGTGGAACGCCTGGGAGTCCAGGCGCCACCGGCCCCGACGGTCCCGCTTTCACCAGCGGGGCGGCGCGACGCGCGAGTGAATGAGTCACAACGCGCCGCAGCCACCGTCGGGGCTTTTAATTTATCCGAGGGGGGCGACCCCCCTCGGACTCCCCCGGCTCTCGACGCGTGAGGGACTGACCCCGGCTAGGCCTTTCGGACGTTGGCGGCCTGGAGACCCTTCGGGCCGCGGGTCACCTCGAACTCCACCCGATCGCCTTCGCTGAGGCTCTTGAAGCCCGAGGCCTGGATGGCGCTGAAGTGGACGAACACGTCCTCGCCACCTTCCTGCGTGATGAACCCGAAGCCCTTCGCATCGTTGAACCACTTCACTGTGCCGTTTGCCATGATGTTCCTCTTCTTTTTCTGTTGTGGAGCTTCACGCTCCGGTGATCCCGGCCCCCATGGCCGGGGATGCTAATGCCGCGGGACGGGATGTCCCAGGTGCCGCTCGATCGCGCGCAGCTGCTCGTGCTCCTCGGGCGCTGCGAAGCTCGTGGCGCGGCCGCTCGCCTCTGCGCGCGCGGTGCGGCCGATCCGGTGGATGTAGTCCTCGGCCGTGTGGGGCATGTCGAAGTTCACCACGTGGGCGATCTCGGGCACGTCGATCCCGCGCGCCGCGATGTCGGTGGCGATCAGCACGCGATAGCGACCGCTCCGGAAGCCGTCGAGCGCCTCGCGGCGCTGCGACATGGAGCGGTCGGCGTGCAGGCGCGTCACCCGGTGGCCGGCCGCGCCCACGGCGCGCGCCACGCGATCGGCGCGATGCTTGGTGCGCGTGAAGACGAGCGTCTGACCACGCTCCTCGCCGAGGAGCCGGAGCAGGAGCGGCGTCTTCTCCGGGGTCGCTGCCTTGTAGAGCATCTGCGTGACTTTCGCGACGGGCTTGGCGATCACGCCGGCGTCGACGCGCACGGGACGGACGAGATGCCGGCGGACCAGCGTCTCGACCTCGGTCGGCATCGTCGCCGAAAAGCAGAGGGTCTGCCGGTCGAGCGGCGTCACGCGGAGGATGCGCTCGACCTGGGGTGCGAAGCCCATGTCGAGCATGCGGTCGGCCTCGTCGAGGACGACGATGCGGAGCGTGCCGAGGGCAAGCGTCCGGCGCTCGAGGTGATCGAAGAGCCGGCCGGGGGTCGCAATAATGACGTCGGGTCTCCTCTGGAGCCCGGCGAGCTGCGGCCCCATCGATTCGCCCCCGATGAGGACGACCGTCTTGACGCCCTGGGCGCGGCCGAGCATGTCGAACGTCTCCGCGGTCTGCAGAGCGAGCTCGCGCGTCGGCGCGAGCACGAGCGCGCGCGGCCCCGCGCCGCCGAGCTTCGCGAGCCGCGAGTCCGCCCCGACCAGGAGGTCAATAGTCGGGATCGCGAAGGCGGCGGTCTTGCCGGTGCCCGTCTGGGCGCAGCCGATCAGGTCGCGTCCCTCGAGGATCGGCCCGATCACCTGGACCTGGATCGGCGTGGGAGTGGAATAGCCCGCGCGCGCAATGGCGTCGCGCATCGCGAGCGTGAGCCGAGGATCTTTGAATGTGCAGAGCATGAAATGGAACGCCTTTCGTGTGTGGTCTCTGTGTTGGGCACCCGGGCCCATTGCCGGGCCCGGGCGGGAGCGAACAGGGTAGGCTATTTAGACCTTCCTGACGTTGGCTGCCTGAAGACCCTTCGGACCGCGAGTTACTTCGAACTCGACCCGGTCACCTTCAGCAAGGCTCTTGAAGCCCTGGGCCTGGATGGCGCTGTAGTGGACGAACACGTCCTCGCCGCCCTCCTGTGTGATGAACCCGTAACCCTTCGCATCGTTGAACCACTTCACCTGTCCGTTCGCCATGCCTCGAACCTCTCTTTAGGGGGTCTTCAAGCCCCGTGCTCCCGCCATCGTGGCGGGGTTGCCTTCCGGAATTGGAAGGCAAACAAAAACGCCGCGCGAACTGGGCCCGCGCGGCGTGTGTCTCAATCTTCACAATTGTTACCTAACTCCGTGTGTGCCAGAACCGAGGCGTAGGATGACACGCACGGTTCGGCGAGTCAATCGAATTATTGCACGGCGCGGATGACCGGGCGCGAGCCGTTCTTCGTACCGAGCCAGCCGGGAATCGCCACCGAGAAGCGCCCGGCGGTGCCGCCGGCCACGACCACGTGGATCTCCTCCGTCGACGGAAACTTGGAGATCATGGTCTCGGGCCCGGGCCGCGACTCGGTCGTCCCGAACCTCAAATTTGTGCCTTCTCCGTGGTCCTCGTCGGGCAGCAGCGTCCGGTACGGGCGTCGCACGGTCTCAAAGAGATGGCGCTTCAGGTCCTCCTTCGACCATCCGTCGTCGGCGAAGGTGCGGGCGTGCTCGGGGCCCACCACCAGCATCGTGTGAGAGTAGAGCGGAAAGTGCTTGCTGTTCCAAAGGCCAGCCATCGACCAGCCCAGCGATCCGCCGAGCGCGCGCGCCGTCCGACTCGAGTGATCCGAGATTCCGTGCGGTGCCTCGCCGGCGAATAGCGTGACGGTCGACGCAACGACCGGGAAGCCACGGCCCGCGTGGTAGGGCGGCCACGGACTCGCGTCTTCGTTCTCGGCGATGCAGTAGGTGTAGCGCCCAGGATGGCCGAGCGTGGACATCGAGATCTCGCCCGGCCGTGCGCCGCCGACGTTGATCATCAAGAGGCGGAGCGCGCGGCCGATGGTCGCGTTCGCGCGATAGCCAGGACCGAAGACGCCGAACGCACTGTTGAGGCCGATGCGCGTGCGGATGGGGCCATTGACGACGATGAGCGGCGCGGCGAAGTGCGTGGAGGTCGCGACCCCGTGGAGGTTGAACGCGGGATCGCACGCACACTCGGCGGCGGCGATGACGACCGGCAGGTAGTCGGGCCGGCACCCGGCCAGGACCGCGTTGATCGCGGCTTTCTCGACGGTCAGCCGGCCGTAGTTCGGCGGCATCTTGCCGAGCAGCTCGTCGCGCGCCCGCCCGGTGCCGGCGAGCATGTGTTCAACGCGCTCGCGCGTGGGTGGGACGACGGGCAGCCCGTCGGTCACGCCCTTGTCAAACCAGATCTCGAACTCGTCGGCCATCATCGTCGGCTCGGCGATGCTATACCCGGACGTCACTTTCCGACAATTCCCTCGCGTTCCGAGAATTCGCGCGGAATGCAGGTAGCTCGGTCGCCAATGACCAGGCGGACGGTTCCGGAAAACGGGATGTCATGACGCTGGCTGTCACCAAAGGTGCCATCCTGGGCACGCTCACCAGCGGGTCAACCGAGGAAAACGCGGCCCGGTGACCCTGCGAAGGAACCCCAAGTCCGATGCGGGGCGCTCCGTCTCCTGGCCTCGGCTTCCTGTCGGAACCCTCTGAATAAACTCGTGTTTTCCATGCCGAAGGTGGACGCGCGGAGTCCTGCAGTGGGTTCTGTGGCCTAAAGCCTTGGAAAAATAGAGTTTTCGTTTCCGGGTGGCACGGACTGTGCTACTGTAAAACCCCCGAGCGCGGGGGTTCAATCGACGACTGATGGAGCGGTGATGTTCTACAACCTGCTGGCCGGGATGTTCTCAAACGATCTCGCCGTCGACCTCGGGACGGCGAACACTCTGGTCTATGTCCGCGGCGAAGGCATCGTGCTCAACGAGCCTTCGATCGTCGCGATCCACCAGGCCGATCACTCCGTGCTCGCGGTCGGTCGCGAGGCCAAGGCCATGCTCGGGCGCACCCCCGGGAACATCGTGGCCATCCGCCCCCTCAGGGATGGGGTCATCGCCGACTTCGACGTGACCGAGAAGATGCTGCACTACTTCATCTCGAAGGTGCACCGCCGCCGCACGCTCGTGCGGCCGCGCATCGTCATCGGCGTGCCGTCGGGGATCACCCAGGTCGAGAAGCGAGCGGTGCGCGACTCGGCGATGCAGGCGGGCGCGCGCGAGGTGTACCTGATCGAGGAGCCGATGGCCGCGGCGATCGGCGCGGGCCTGCCCATCCAGGAGCCGGGCGGCAACATGATCGTCGACATCGGTGGCGGGACGACCGAGGTGGCGGTGATCTCGCTCTCGGGAATCGTCTATTCGAAGTCAGTGCGTATTGCGGGCGACGAGATGGACGAGGCGATCGTCCAGTACATCCGCAAGCACTACAACTTGCTCGTCGGCGAGCGGCGCGCCGAGGAGATCAAGGTCACGCTGGGGTCCGCGTACCCGATGGGCGGCGACCGCCGCACCATGGAAGTCAAGGGCCGCGATCTGATCGACGGCATCCCCAAGACCATCGTGATCACTGATGAGGAGATCCGGGAGGCGCTGCGCGAGGTTGTGATGACGATCGTCGAGACGGTGCGCACGTGTCTCGAGCGGACGCCGCCCGAGCTTGCGGCGGACATCGTGGACAAAGGCATCGTGATCACCGGGGGTGGCGCGCTGCTCCGGGGCCTGGACCACCTGTTGCGTCAGGAGACCAATCTCCCCGTGACGCCGGGCGACGATCCGCTGTGCTGCGTCGCGCTGGGGACGGGAAAAGTGCTGGACGAGCTCGATCTCCTGAAGAAGGTGGCCATCCCCGCCTAGCGGGTTCCAGCGCTCTTCTCTGGGGGTTCGGACGGTGAAGATTCAGAAGCTTGCGTTGCTTGTCTCCCTCGTGGGGATTTGCCTCCTGCTCCTCACGCTCCAGACGCGCGGGTACGGCTCGGCCGCCGGCGACCTCTTCGCGATCGTGTCCACGCCGATCCAGACCGGGCTCGCGAAGGCGAGCCATGCGACCTTCGGCCTTTGGGCCACCTACCTCGACTGGAAGAACGTGCGCGCCGAGAATCGGCGGCTGCAAGAGGAGGTCCAGCAATTGCGGGTCCAGGCGCTGCGCGTGAGCGACACCGACGTCGAGAATCGACGGCTGCGCCGCCTGCTGACCCTCC
>Ga0184627_10001073_pt1 | contig 10873 bp, 13 predicted proteins | sample PLM3_127_b1_FD_133150 | JGI IMG/M metagenome (GOLD analysis project Ga0184627, IMG submission 133150) | Groundwater sediment microbial communities from an aquifer in East River, Colorado, USA - PLM3_127_b1 | ecosystem: Environmental > Terrestrial > Soil > Riparian zone | place: USA: East River...
CGGCGCCATGCGATGGCGGAACGAGGGTTGGTCGAGGTCGTAGGCCCAGAAGAGCGCCGCTCGCCTGCGCTCATCCGTCATGGGCGTCCCTTTGGGCAACTCTGCACCACCCAGGCGATGCTCACGTGCGCGGCGCGTGATCGCGCTCGCCGTAGTGGCGGCGGATCCAGTCCTGGTAGCTGCCGTCCATGACAGCGCGCCACCACGACTCGTTTGCCAGATACCAGTCGAGCGTCTGTCGCAGGCCTTCGTCCAAAGCGATCGACGGGTGAACCCCCAGATCGGCTGCGATGCGCCGTGGGTCGATGGCATAACGAAAATCGTGGCCGGGCCGGTCCGTCACGAAACGGATGAGTCCGGCGCAGGGCTCACCTCGTGCCGCGGGCGATCGCGGAAACCGCGCTGCTAGCGCTGGGTCCGTGGCGAACGCGCGGTCCATTGCGGCACACAATTGGCCGACGAGATCGATGTTGGCGCATTCCGCCAGCCCGCCGACATTCCACGTTTCACCCGGGCGGCCGGCGAGCAGGATGCGCTCGATGGCGCGGCAGTGATCCTGCACGTGCAGCCAGTCGCGGACGTTCTGGCCCTTGCCGTAGATCGGCAATGGCTTGTCTTCGAGCATGTTGATGATGCAGAGCGGGATCAGCTTCTCGGGGAATTGATAGGGGCCATAGTTGTTCGAGCAGTTGCTGATCGTGCATTGGATCCCGTACGTGCGGGCGTAGGCGCGCACGATGTGATCAGCGGCGGCCTTGCTGGCCGCATACGGCGAGCTCGGCGCATAGGGTGAGCTCTCGGTGAACGGGAGATCGGTGAGCTCGAGGGAGCCATACACCTCGTCGGTCGAGACATGATGAAAGCGATGCGGGAACGGCTCGCTGCGGTCGTCGAGCCACACGGCGCGCGCCGCATCCAGCAAGCTCTGCGTTCCGATCACGTTGGTGCTGACGAACACGGCCGGCCCGGCGATCGACCGGTCGACGTGCGATTCCGCCGCGAAGTGCACGATCGTGTCGATCGCGTGGGCTTCGAGCGTGCGGCGCACCAGCTCGAAATCGCGGATATCGCCGTGGACGAAGGCGATGCGCCCTTCGCGGCTCAGATCCGCGATGCTGGAGAAATTGCCCGCATAGGTCAGCGCATCGAGCACTGTCACCCGGCTCTGCGGCCGCACCGCGCACCAATGCCGCACGAAGTTCGCGCCGATGAACCCGGCGCCGCCAGTGACGAGGACGCTGCCGCTCATTCCCAATCCGCCGTCATCGCTGCGAGCATGCGCCGCAGGTTGACGCGCCAGTGTTCAGCGCGCAGCCCAAGTGCCGTTTCGGTGGCGCGTTTGTCGAGCACGCTGTACGCGGGTCTGCGAGCTCGCAATGGATACTCGGCGCTGGTGATCGGCCAGATTGCGGGCGCCGCTTCGATCAATTCCAGCTCGGCCGCTTCCTCGGCGATCGCCATCGCAAAATCGTAGCGGCTGGCGAGCCCGGAATCGCACCAGTGAAACACGCCGGTTTCAGGCCGCAACGCGAACATCCATGCGACCGGCGCCAGCGAGTGAGTCCAGGTGGGTGCGCCGACCTGGTCGAGCACGACTTTGAGTTCCTTGCGCGTGCGCATCAGCTCGAGCATCCGTAATACGAAGTTATTGCCGCGCTCGCCGTACAGCCACGACGTCCGCAGAATGCATGCGCCTGCGGGCAGTTCCTGGAGCACGCGCTGCTCGCCCTCGAGCTTGGTGGCGGCGTAAACGCCGAGCGGTGCTGGCGCATCCTGCGGCAGGTAAGGCCTCGCGAGGCCACCGTCGAACACGAAATCGGTCGACAGATGCACCAGCCTCGCCCGCAGCCGGGCGCAGGCAATCGCCAGATTCGCGGGTCCCTCGGTGTTGCACTGTCTCGCCGCGTCGGGGCGATCTTCCGCACCATCGACATCAGTGAACGCCGCGGTGTTGATGACGCAGTCGGGGCGAACTTCCCCGAGCCGGCGGTTCACGGCATCTGCATCGGTGATGTCCAGATCCGCATGGCGGAGTTTCACGGCTTCGACCCCCGACGGTGTCGATGCGAGTAGCGCGCGTCCCAGCTGACCGGATGCACCGGTGACGGCGACTTTCACCGGCCAGACCTCACGGGTAGGTCTCCGCGGTTGCGAGCGTTGCTCCCTGGCGATCCTTGTCGGACATCAGCGGCTCGGTGGCCGCAGGCAATGGCCACTCGATGCCGAGCGCGGGATCGTTCCACGCCAGCGTCCGCTCCGCTTCCGGGGAATAATAGTCCGTGGTCTTGTACAGGACGCGCGTGTTGCCGACGAGAGTGAGCAGCCCGTGGGCAAACCCCGGCGGAATCCACAACGCCAGGTGATTCTCGGCCGACAGTCGAACCGCCACGTGCTTGCCGTACGTGGGCGAGCTCCGTCGCAGATCGACGGCTACGTCGTAGGCTTCACCGGAGACGACGCGAACGAGCTTTCCCTGCGCTTGCAGGATCTGGTAGTGAATGCCGCGCAGCGTCCATTGACGCGAGCCGCTCATGTTGTCCTGTACGAACTCGGCTTCGATGCCGGCCGCGGCAAGCTCCCTGCGATTCCAGGTTTCGAGAAACTCGCCGCGAGAATCGCGAAACACCCGCGGCTCGATCAGGAGCACAGCGGGAATCGCCGTCGATTGGACGCGCATCAGAACACGCGTTCGCTCAGCAGGCGCCGCAAGTACGCCGCGTATTCGGTGCTCCCGAGCTGCGCGATCAGGCGCTCGAGCTGCGCCTCGTCGATGAAGCCCTGCCGATACGCTATCTCCTCGGGACAGGACACCTTGAGCCCCTGCCGCGATTCGATGGCCTCGATGAACATCGAGGCCTGGAGCAACGATTCGTGCGTGCCGGTGTCCAGCCACGCGACCCCGCGCCCGAGCAGCTCGACGTTGAGAATGCCTCTTTCGAGGTAGTGCCGGTTCACGTCGGTGATCTCGAGCTCGCCGCGCGCCGAGGGTTTGAGCTTGCGCGCGATCTCGACGCAGCGCGAGTCGTACATGTATAGACCGGTGACCGCATAGTTCGACGGTGGCTGCGCGGGTTTTTCGAGGATGTCCGTGGCGCGGCCCGCCGCATCGAATGCCAGCACACCGTAGCGCTGGGGGTCGCGGACGAAGTAGGCGAACACCGTCGCGCCATCTTCCCGTTGCACGGTCTTGCGCAGTTGTTCGGGCAAGCCATGGCCATAGAAGATGTTGTCGCCGAGTACCAGGCACACGCCGGAGGAACCGATGAAGTCACCGCCGATGATGAGCGCCTGGGCGATGCCGGCGGGCCGTTCCTGTATGGCATAGCGCAATTTGATCGCCCATTGCGAGCCGTCGCCCAGCAGCCGCTCGAACGCCGGCAAATCCTCGCGGGTGGAGATCAGCAGGATGTCGCGTATCCCCGCCAGCATCAGGATGGCGAGCGGGTAATAGACCATCGGCTTGTCGTAAACCGGCAGCAGCTGCTTGGAAGTCGCGCGCGTCACCGGATACAGGCGCGTACCCGAGCCGCCAGCGAGAATGATGCCCCGGGTGACCACTGCGCAGACTCCTAGATGCGAAGGGCGCCAGAATAACGAGCTGTTCCCGGACTGTCAGCCTCAATTCAGATTTCGATCATTTCGAAGTCTTCCTTGCCGGCGCCGCAGTCCGGGCAGCGCCACGACAGCGGCACGTCGTCCCAGCGCGTTCCGGGCGGGATGCCGCGCAGCGGATCGCCTTTCTCTTCTTCATACACGAAGCCGCAGATCACGCACATGTAGGCTTTCATGCAACGGCGCTCCCGAGCAGTCGTTCCAGTGCCAACACCGCCTGCTCGACACCGTTGCGCAAGCCGAGCGCCGCGACGCGCGTCTGCAAGGCGCTTAATCGTGCAGGCTCGCGCAGCAGTGCGAGCGTCGCGAGGCTGAGCTCCCGCGCGTCGAGAGCGGCCGGTATGACCGCACCGTGGCGCGCACACCTGGTGATCCGCGCGTGTTGATCACCCGCGACCGGCGCCGCCACGCACGGCACCTTGAGCGCCAGGGCTTGCAACAACAGGCTGCCGCCGTTGATCACCGCAATCCGCGCGCCGCCGAGCAGGTCGATCATTTCGTGCGTCGCGACCGCCGGCAGGACGACGACGTTCGGGCCCGGCTCGCTGTCACCTGAATAGTTCGGGCCACGAACCCAGACACCGTCAATGCGCGCGTCGCGACAGACTTCGGCCGCTGCCTGGGCAAAAATTTCGGGCGCCGGCACGCCAGCGTGCAGGTAACCACCGCCGCCGGCACAGAAGAGCAGGTACTCGCCGGCTTTCAAACCCAGGCGCCCGAGATAATCGGCGGCACGTTTCGCGTCGATCGGTGGATACACGCTGTCGAGATACACGATTTCGGAACTGCCGGCGAGTCGCAGCTTGAGCCGCTCCCACACGGACAGCCCGCCTTCGAGAAACACCGGCCATGCCAGCCAATGCTGATCCAGGTGGCGCAGCCGTCGCAGCCTAAAACCCTTTCTGCGCGCACTCGGGCGCGAGCTCACGTACACGGTGCGCGCACCGGCGTCTCTTGCGGCGCGCAATTGCGCCACTCGGCCGGCGCTGTCGAAGATCACGACCTGCGGCTTGAGCTCGGCGATCGCCTGGCTCACGGCGGGCGAATTGTACGTGGGCGAGCCGTCAACCCTCACGGTCGGATAAGGCACCTGATCGGCATATCCGGCGTTGCGATTGATGACAAAGTGAATGCGCGCACGTGGCCAGCGCCGCTGCGCTCCGTCTGCGATCATGAGCGAACGGAAGTATTCGCCCACGCCCTTTTCACCGCTCACCGGCACAAACAACAAACGCGGCTCAGCAACCGCGCTGACGATTGCATCGACCTCGGGTGGCTTCGTGAATTCCGGCTCGAAGACTTCCAGCGCGGCTATCCTGGCTCGGCTCCAGGCGCGGATTCTGCAGACCGCGATCCGCGATGTCCATGTTGGTTCGCCGCGGCGAAGCCGCCCGGCGCAGGTTCGACCAGCCCGAGCTTTTCAAGCCGCGCCTGGATCCCGGCCTGCGTACGCTGGTGCAGCAAGGCGAGCTCGCCAAGTTTCCGGCCGGCGTTGAACTCGACGATCAGCGTCTGGTCCTCCGTGGGCGACCACGACTTGCCGACGTTGGCCGGCAATGTTCGCTGTCGTTCGGCGCGCTGGCGGCGCTCGTCGAGCGCTCTCGCGGCGAGACACAACGCGCGCACGACGTCGGGCAGCTGACAGGGGTTGTCGGCGTCAAGCAGTTCCCCGGTCGACGGATTGACCCCGCTCGCCAGCGAATCGATGAGCTTCAATGCGGTGATTTCGTCCATGTGACCTCCAGTGCCATCCGTGCACGTTTACTTAAGCGCAGCGCCGGCACTTCTGCCAAGCGCAATTCCGGCCGCAATCACCCACAAACGCGGCGTGCGGCCGGGCGTTGGTGGTAATGTGTTGCGCCTGCATGCGCGCCTTCCTGCTCCTCGTTGTTCTGATGGCCGTTTGCTTCGTGGCCGGCGCCCTGCTCGCCTATCCGGCTTACCTGGTCGTTCACCCACTCAATGCGGACTGGCCGTTCCATCGCGTGGCATCCCGTGTCGCGACGCTCCTGCTGGTGATCGGGATCGTGCTGCTGATTCGCCACCTGCACGTTACCCGGCGCGAGGATTGGGGCTTTGGCGTTTCGCGGTCACAGTTCATCCGTACTTTCGTCCTGGCGCTGGTGCTGGGGCTGCTCTCGATGCTGCCGGTCGTGGCGTTCCTCTTCGGGCTCGATCTGCGCGCCGTCAAATCCGGTGTAACGATCAATTTCGCGACGCTCGCGAGCGCGGTCGGCGGCGGATTGCTATCAGGCCTCGTCGTGGCCTTCACCGAGGAAGCGTTTCTGCGCGGCGCCATGTTTACCGCGATCGCCCGCGAGTCCGGTCAACGCGCAGCGATTCTGCTGACGGCCTTGATCTACTCGGCGCTGCATTTCCTCAGCCGGGTGCGAATTCCGCAAGAAAGCGTCGATTGGGGCAGCGGCTTCGAGCTGTTGACGGGCACGTTCGTCACTTTTGCGAACCCGGGGACGATCGTCGATTCGTTTCTCGCGTTGGCCGCGGTCGGCGTGCTTCTGGGTTTGCTCCGCGCGCACACCGGCAACATCGCCGCCTGCATCGGCTTGCACGCGGGCTGGGTGTGTGTGATTGCGGTGGTGCGTGAACTTTCGGAGCGCCTGCCGCAGAGCCGCTGGGCTTTCCTCGTCGGCGACTACGACGGCGTCGTGGGATTTCTGGTGCTGGCGTGGACGCTCGCCATCATCGCGGTGTTTTGGCTGGCTACACGGAGACGTGTCAGGTCGGGTTAACTACCTCGCTCAGCATTCTCAGCCGCTCCTCGGCACTCTCGAGCTCGAGACAGAACTGTCGCGACGGGGGCGTGAGCGGCAGGATCTCCGCCAGCCGGAAGCCCACCCAGTCTGCATCGTCGAAGCGCTGTTCGATTCCGGCGTAGGTTTCGCCAAGTTCGGGCCACAACTTTTCGAGCAGCTCGGCGAGCGGCCTGAACTCCGCGACGAGCGGCTGCGGTACTTCGATCTCGCAGAGATTCACCTGGCCCACATTGAGCCCGTCGCGTTGCCGGGCGTGCGACTGCACTCGAAAGCGCTGTTCGCCGCGGGTCATGAGCCCGAGCAAGCCATCGGGCATGGCATGAAAGTCGACGATGCGTGCAATCGTCCCCACATCGTGAAACTCCGCAGCGCCACTCTCTTCGCCTTCTCGGATCATCACCACGCCAAAGCCCTGCTGCTCACGCAGGCAGTGCTTCACCATGTCGACGTAGCGCGCCTCGAAGATCCGCAGCGGCAACGGTCCGCCCGGGAACAACACCGTCTTCAGGGGAAACAGGGGAATCTCGCTGAGGGGAGACATCAGGCCCGCGTTGCGCGCGGCCGGTTCGCGCCGAGCATCTCGAGCAGGCGCGCATGCAGACCGCCAAACCCGCCATTGCTCATGATGAGTACGTGATCGCCGTTCCGCACACTATCGTGCAAGCGCTCGGCAAGATCGCCGACGTCGGCGGCGAAATGCGCACGCTGGCCGAGCGGCCGCACGGCGCTTTCGAGATCCCAGCCGAGATCCGCGGGGACGTAAAACCAGACCTCGTCCGCCACCGCGAGCGAAGGCGCCAGGGTTTCGCGGTGTACGCCCATGCGCATCGTGTTGGAACGCGGCTCAAGCACCGCGATGATGCGCTCGCTGCCGACGCGGCGCCTGAGACCATCGAGGGTCGATGCGATCGCGGTGGGGTGATGCGCGAAATCGTCGTAGACGGAAACGCCGTTGACGCGACCACGCAGTTCGAGCCGCCGACGCACACCACCGAAGCGTTCCAGCGCGGCAATCGCGGTGTCCAAAGCCACTCCCGCATGACGAGCGGCGGCAATCGCCGCCAATGCATTCTCGACGTTGTGCGCGCCGATCAGCGGCCAGGAGACGCGCCCGCGGGATTCGCCGTCTTCCTTGATTTCAAAGCTCGAATAGTCCGAGCCCGGCGCCGCCTGCACGGTCCATTTCGCGCCCGGCACCGCATCGCGCGCGAAACCCTCGCGTGGCGTCCAGCAGCCCATCTCGAGCATCTGCTGCACGTTGGCGTCGGCGACATTGCACAGGATCCGGCCCTTCCCCGGAATCATGCGCACGAACTGGTGGAACTGGCGCTGAATGGCGCTGACGTCCGCAAAAATGTCGGCGTGGTCGAACTCTATATTGTTGATCACCGCGGTTCGCGGCCTGAGGTGCACGAACTTCGAGCGTTTGTCGAAGAACGCGGTGTCGTATTCGTCAGCTTCGATCACGAAGAAGGGCTCCGCACCGAGCCGCGCGGTGGTATCGAAGTTGGCGGGCACCCCGCCGATCAGGAACCCCGGGTTGAGACCGGCATGCTCGAGAATCCAGGCGAGCACGCTCGAAGTGGTGGTCTTGCCGTGCGTGCCCGTCACGGCCATCACCCAGCGATCGCGCAACACGTGCTCGGCGAGCCACTGCGGACCGGACGTAAACGGGATGCCGCTATTGAGCAGCTCCTCGACTACCGGCATGCCGCGCGTCATCACGTTGCCGACGACAACGATGTCCGGTGCGGGAGTCAGCTGTGCCGCGTCGTAACCCTCGACCAGTTCGATGCCGAGAACCTCGAGCTGCGTGCTCATCGGCGGATAGACGTTGCGGTCCGAGCCGGTGACGCGATGGCCGCGAGCCCTGGCGAGAACGGCGATGCCGCCCATGAACGTGCCGCAGATGCCCAGGATATGAACGTGCATCGAGCAGCCTACTTGATCACCGTCAATAGACCCAAGGAGATGAGGTATTCGCAGCCCATGTACAGCAACGTCAGCGCCACCGCAGCAAACATTCGAACCTCGAGCGCGGCCCTGAGGATATTCGCAGTAATGAAGACGTACCACACGAACACCGCGAACATGCTGAAGATCAGCGGCACGATGATCGGATGCCCCTTGTCCACCTGCGCGGCAATGGCCAGGGGCCCCAGCACCAGCGGCGTGAGCAGAGCCGAAGTACCGTAGATGGCGGTCGCGGTCTGCAAAAAGCGCTCCTTGCGGCCGAATAGTGCGAGCAGCACCCACAACCATCCGAGGCCCAGCGCCAGCTCTAAAGCGGTCCGCAGCGCGACTGGCGGCTCGGCTTCCGGGATCAGGCGAACAAACGCGATGGTGAGTGCGCAATAAACCGCCGCGGTGATCACCAATAGCAGCGCGGAGGTCGGCAAGTGCTGCGGACCCTTGCGCAGGAGCGCGATCTCGACCAATACGCTGACGAGTGCGAACACTGTTACGAGCGAGCTTCCAACGGCGCGTGCGGCTGCCGATAATGAGGGCGTCGATTGTACACGCGCGTATTCGCACCCCATGGCCAGTTTTCGCTACATCGATCAGCCGCAGGATATCGCCGAGCTGCTCCGCGAGCTCGACGCTGAACCGGAGCTCGCGCTCGACACGGAGTTCATGCGCGAACGCACCTACTTCCCGAAGCTTTGCCTGGTGCAGCTCGCCACGCCGCGCACCGTGGCCTGTATCGATCCGCTCGCGCTCGGGGACCTCGAGCCGCTGGCGACGCTGCTTGCGAACCCCTCAAGCCTCAAGGTCGCGCATGCCGCGCGTCAGGACGTCGAAGCGCTGCTGACGCGTTCCCGGCAACCGCCCGTGAACCTGTTCGACACGCAGGTCGCCGCCGCATTGCTCGGCATGCAGCCGCAGATCGGCTACGGCGACCTGGTGCAGAAAATGCTGGGCACCTCACTCGACAAGGCGCATGCACGCACCGACTGGACCGCGCGCCCGCTGAGCCGTGAACAGCTCGAGTACGCAGCCGACGATGTTCATCATCTCTTGCCGTTACGCGACGCCCTGCTGCGCGAGCTCGGGAAACTCGACCGCCTCGACTGGTTCAAGGCCGAAATGGAACGCTTCGGCGCAGTGTTCGCGACGCGCGCTCAACCGGACGAGGCCTGGCAGCGGCTCAAGGGACTGGACGGGCTCGACCCGCGACGCTTGGCGGTCATGAAGGCGTTGGCGCGCTGGCGCGAATTGCGCGCCATCGATCGCGACCGTCCGCGTGGCTGGATTCTCGCGGACGACGCGCTGTACGACCTGGCGCGAGCCCTGCCGCGGAATCGCGCCGACCTGGAACGCGTGCGATCGGTTCCCAAGGGCGTGATCGAGCACTGCGCGGACGAGCTGTTGGCCGCGATCGCCGCGACGTCTCACCTCGATACCGCGGAGCCCCGACGCGCCAGCCGTCCGGACCCGGCGGAGCAGGCACGCCTCAAAGGGCTCGCGGCCACCGTGCGACAGATCGCGGAACGGCTGCAGCTGACACCGGAAGTGCTGGCCACGCGCCGCGAACTGCAGCAGCTGTTGAACGGCGAGACCGACATAGCGCCGCTCAAGAGTTGGCGGCGCGCAGTCGTCGGCGAAGCCCTGCTCAACCAGCTTGGCTAGCGCCGCGGCTTGCGCGAGCGGCGCACGCTCCTGGAACGGGGCTTCACCGCGCGTTCGAGTCTTCCAAATACGTCCTCGACGTCGCCCTCCGCCTCCACTGTTCGCAGCAGCCCGCGTCCACGATAGTGCTCGACCAGCGGCCGCGTCTGTGCCGCATAGACGTCCAGCCGATTGCGGATCGTGTCCTCGTTGTCATCTGGTCGCTGCACCAATTGATGCTCGCGATGGCCATCGACGCAGGGTGTGTCCGCTGTCGGTGGCGACGTGTAGATATTGAAGAGGCGTCCGCAGCGCGAGCAGGTGCGCCGACCGGTGAGGCGCTTGAGGAGCGCGGTGCCATCGACGTTCATAAGCACGACCGCATCGATCGGCTGGCCCAGCCGCCCGAGCATGTCGCTCAGCGCCTCGGCCTGCGCGATGTTGCGCGGGAAGCCGTCGAGAATGAAACCGCGCAGCGCGTCCGGTCGGCTCAGCCGTTCACGGATGAGCGCCAGCACCAGGTCATCCGATACCAGCGCGCCGGCATCCATCGCCGCTTTGGCTTTCAGCCCCAGCTCGCTGCCGCGCGCCACGGCGTCGCGCAACAGATCTCCCGATGAAATCTGCGGTGCCCCGTACTTCTTCACCAGCTTTTGTGCCTGGGTGCCCTTACCCGATCCCGGCGCCCCGAGCAGAACGATTCTCATGATCGCTTGAACAACCCCTCTTGAAGACACTCGCCGACGCGGTTCGGCCGGTGCACGAAAGGCCGGTACGCTACCGATTGGGCATCGAAGCGTCAACGCACGAGCAGCAGGCCGCCGGGAGTGGAAGAGCCCTCCGATCCGGCTGTCGGGTAAACCCGTGCCGAAAGCGGC
>Ga0184627_10001074_pt1 | contig 10872 bp, 6 predicted proteins | sample PLM3_127_b1_FD_133150 | JGI IMG/M metagenome (GOLD analysis project Ga0184627, IMG submission 133150) | Groundwater sediment microbial communities from an aquifer in East River, Colorado, USA - PLM3_127_b1 | ecosystem: Environmental > Terrestrial > Soil > Riparian zone | place: USA: East River...
ATTCTTGCTCAGGTTTCAGCTCAAGCTTGTGGACCGCGCCGAAGCTATTCAGGATCAACTGCCCCTGCCCACTGATCCGGAGAATGAAGAACCCTTCGCCGCCCAGCAGGCCCCTGCTCAAGCTCTGCATCCGGCTCTCGATCTTGACGCCCTCCGCGCCGGCCAGGAACCCGTCCTTCTGCACCAAATATTCATTGACCCCGTCGAGTTCCAGAATGACGATGTCGCCGGGAACCGTCGGGGCCAGCAGCACTTCGCCGGCTCCACGGGTCGCGCGCAACGTCTGGAAGAAAAACTTCTCGCCGGTCAGCACCTTCCTGGACAGGGCGCCCAGGAGCCCTCCCTCCATCTTGCTTTCCACGTCAATGGTGGGAGCCGCCGCGACCATGGCCCCAGACTCAGCCTTCACGCTCTCCCCCGCCGCCAGATCTACCCGCACCATCGGAAACGCACCCGGATACAGAATCTCGCTCTTCATCTCCTAAGCCTCCTAAACGACGTAAGGGGTAAGGCGTGAGGCGGCCCTCACGATTCACGCCTCCTCACCAGACTCTCCTCTCATCAAGAGCGGTGGCCGAGTTGACTCCAACTGCGCGCGTCCGATTCGTTCTCCTCACTTCTAAAGTCAGGAGGGTTGGCCGGACTGTCCTTTACTGCGCGCATCCGATGACCCTTTCTATATTTCCTCATTTAGCTTCGGAGGGGCTGCTGGGCTAGCCCAACTGCGGCCGTCGAGCGAGCACCTTCCGAGTGTGCGCGCTCCGGGAGCACAGGGCTAGCCCGGCAGCCACTCCACTCTCCCGTTCCAGCGGGCACATTCCGATCGTGCGCGCTGTGCGAGCACGAAGGACAGTCTGGCCATCCCTCCATCCCACACCACCTTCTGATCGTTCGCGGTACGCGAGCACGGGAGTCAGCGCGGCCATCGTTCTCACCCCGCGATCCATCCATAGAACCGATGGCTCGGCTCCACTCCTTCTTCACGATAGGCCATCTTAATCCGGCTCAGGTAATCCTTCGGCAGCTCGTTGCGTTTTGCGTGCACATCAATCCCGAACACCCGCGCGGCGTTCAGCCCGAAGATCTGTGCCTTGACCTCGCGGGTGAGCGGGCTGTACCCGTGCTTCTCGATCAGTTGCTCCGGAATCTGGAATCGCCGAAACGCCTCGATCTGCCACTGCGGCGTGCCGTACCATATCGAGTCCGTCCCCCAGACTACGTGATCCGCACCGAACGACCCGATGATCTCGCCCAGCAAGTGCGCGCAAATCTCCGGAGAGGTGGTCACCAACTGCCCAAATGTCGAGCCGAGCTCCATGTAGATATTCTTGATCCCCGGTTCCGTTCGCTTCATCCGGCAGAACGCACTTGTCCAGGGGATCTGTCCGGTGCGCGCAAAGGTTTCCTCAACGGAACCGGACCTCAGAAAGCCGGAGTGATAAACCAGAAAGTTGATGTCCGGGAAATCCTTGGCCGCCTTGATCAGATCACGGGGATGGTTATAGTCCGCCACCGGTCCCAACGGCAGCCCCTTGTGGACACAGACCCGCGGCACACCGAGCGCCCTCGCCTTCTCCAGCATCGGGTAGGCCACCTTTTCATCGTCCATCCACCAGCCATGCTCAACCCCCTTCGGCGGCGAGCCCGTGTAACATTTCCAGGCATCCACCTTCAGCTTGCCGGCCTGCAGGTCCATGAAGTCCAGGTCAGCCCGGCCCAATTGCGGCGTGACCAGCCCATGCGCCAGCATCCGCTGCGAGCCGGTCACGCGATTGATCTCATCCCGGATGTGGGTCATTTCCTTCGGCGGCACCACCGCCTCCTGCGGGTAGGGGCCCGGGGGCGTGCTGATGAGACCCAGGGAGGTCTCGCTGTCCAAGAACACTTCTTTGACGAAATTCTCCCAGGAGAGGTCCACCAGAGTCCCGCGATCGCCGGCGAGCTTGGGATTCATGCCGGCTTCGCGTGCGCGACGACGGAGCCCGAGGAGTCCCTGCTTGGTGACGGCTCCTTTGCGGGACGCTTCGGCATCCGTCGGATCGTAGCCGGCGCTGACATAGTGCGTTTGGACGTCAAAGATGAAGAGCGGCTCGCCTTTTCGCTCGTCGAACGCCGCCGCCTCTAACAGCTCCACGTCCAGCACGTCGAAGAACCGACCGAAGACGGAGTTCAGCGCCAGGAGAGCCGCGGCCATGCCGCCCGTGGTCTTCAGGAAGTCCCGGCGGCTCAGGCCTAGGCGCCGACCAATCAGCGCGCCGGTCTCGTCAATCAGCCGCTCACCTCGTGCCTGCGCCGGCGTTTGAGCCGGCGGGATAAACTCCTCGTTCGAGACGATGCGCGTCGGCATCGGCGAGCGAGAGGTCACGCCCTGCTTCATTCCGGGGCGCGCTGAAAATGGATTCCGATTAGGCATAGTCGCGGGCCTCCATGTGAGGGATGCAGCGCGCCTGATTCTGGTGAAAAGCGATGAAGCATGTCAAGGTGCTCCCGCTTGCGAGAGAGGATGGGCGTTTGACTAGCTGGCTTCTATGGACTGGGCCGGTTGAGACGGGGATTGGCAGGACGATCTGGCGGGGCATGTCGAGGGGGAGGCCAAGCCCACGTTCCCCGTGGAACTGGTACCGCTCCTCGTCTCAAACTAAAGGAAGGCGCCTCTCTGTGGACAGGGAGCTGAGCGCACGATGGGCTTCAGTCTATGGTGACTGGGGAGCAATCGACACAGTGACGTCCAGCTTGGGATCCCCATCATCGTCTTTCCCGTTCTTCCCAACGCTGTAGAGTTTTCCCTTCTTCGCGTTGAGCAGCATAGGGAACCCTGTAAACGGATCGTAGAACCCTTGGCCGGCCCTGGCGACGCGAGCCGGGACATTAGACTCCTGCGGTGGCCTGCGTATGCGAGCTTGGAGCCCTGCCAAACGGAGGAACGCGTCGGTTTCCATAACGCGTCCGCTATGTTCCTCCCAATCCGGCTTCAACCCAATGGCCAGCAAGTTATCAATGGGGTTCATGAGATAGTCGCTGAAGGTCTGAGGCGGGGTGTCAGCAAAGTCGTAGCGCTTGGGCAGCCTCTTGTGCGGCGTTTCAGCGGCCTTGATCATTGCCTCATAATGGGAAGCATAGCCGTTCAAGGTCCTTTGCTTTGGTAGCGGCATTCGCATCACGACACGCTGGTAGAAGGGACGGTCACCGCCCGCGTCGGATTTCAACCCGGCCTCCATCGTCTTTGCTTCGAGCACCAGGTGATTCTGCATGGGCCAGCGCAGGGAGAGTTCGAGTTCGTCGAGTGGCCGCCCCAGGGCCGCGAGGTTCGGTAACAGCTTGACCGGCAGATCCGGCCTGGTCAGTAACCCGGACACCACCGCCACATCATCGTTGATGGCTTCTGCCGCCATCATCTTGATCGAAAGCGTTTTCGCCTGGGCCAAGACCGTTCGCCAGGCAGCCAGATCACTTTCCAACCGCTCGACCCCTCTCCCCATTTCATGAGAGAACCCGTCCGCGACGTGGAGCCGGTGGGCAACCAAGATCTGGGCACAATCAGGAGTTCCAAGTTCGCCAAAGCCCCAATCATCAAACGACATCCTGAGCCATTGGCGATAGCGGCTCATCAGGACGTCGTGCCGGGCCATCCAGTTTCGCACTTGGGTCGCCTGATTCTGGAAGTATGCCGCTGGATCTGGAGCCCGGAACCATCTTGAGAGGGCACTGGTCGTCGCCTCGAAGCGGAGCGGCAAGGGCGACCCCGCGCCGTCCTTCAGGCAGAGATTGACCTTATCTTTCTCAGCCTTGGTCAATGTGATCTCATAGCCGGCTTGCACCGGATCGCGCGAGCCACTGGCGCCGAATCCGAGGAGGAGCAGGTATCCATTTCTTTTTGGATCGTGCAAGGCGCGCGACGGGGGCTTCGTCAGGCTGTAATACGCGCCGTTCGGTTTTCCCTCGAGACTGAACCACAGGAGACTGACCACGCCGATGCACAGCACGGTGAGCACGAGACTGATCGTGACGGCAGCCAGGGCAGAGAGTGCAACGAAGCGTGCCGCAGCGATGCACCCACGAACTAACAGAGAAATTCTCAAACGCACATAGGCTACTTGTCGAGCGACTCGGCTGGCGAGGCTCCGAGCCGTGCGGCTTCTTGGAATTTCCGTGTGGGCCGCGTCACCGAGGTGGGCAAAAGTTTCCCCAGAAGCCGGATACGTGTTGGCCATGGCCAGCTCTGGCTCTGGCTGCCTGACCTTCAGCGGCTCAGATGGCGGGACTGGAGCCGCCTCCATGCTGGCCTCAGCCTCCCCCATGAACCGGTACCCTGCTGCTGGAGTCTCCTGCCCTGCTGGCTCAAGTGCTGACGGCTGCCAGGGTGGCGATTCCACCTGCCACGCTGGTGCTGCGGGCATCTCCGGTTCGGGCTCCGGCTCCATGACCCTGCCAGGCTCTGGTGGAGGCACTTCAGCCTCCCCCATAAACTGGTGCCCTGCCGCTGGAGTTTCCTGTATCGCTGGCTCAACGATGCGACCCATTCCGAGGGCAGGCTCAGGTGGTGGCGGCTGCCAGGGTGGCGTTTCCCCCTGCAGGGCTGGCGTCGAGGTCGCCGACGAGTCTGGCTCCGTCACGCCCATGGGCTCGGGCAGTGGCGCCTCAACCTCCGTCGCCGGCGCCAGCTCGAGGGACGGCAGCAGCGAGTCTGCCTGTGCGTTTGCACCCGTTACGGTCGGCTCTGAGACCCCCTCCTCAAGAGGTAGTTCGGATGCCGCCGTGGGGGCCAGTTCAAGGGACGGCAGAATCGGATCCAGCTCTCTGGTGTCTGCAACAGCCGGCTCATCCAGCGGCGCCGTTTCACTCTCAGGCAGGATTAGGCCGAGCTCCGCAAGCACTTCAGGAGGCAACGGCAGCAGTGGATCCACATTATCTTGGAATGAAAGAGCGGCTGGTTCAGCCAGCAGCTCATCCAGCGTGAGCTCCGGCGACGGCGCCTCAACTTCCGGCGCCATATGGAGGGACGGCAGCAGCGGGTCCCGCCCCACGCTCGATTCAGGTTCGGCTGGCGCAGGGATCTCCTCCGCCTCAGTGGTAACCGACTCGGTCTGCTCCACGGCTGGCTCGGTCACACCAGCCGGTGCAGGCAACGCGTTGACTTCGGCCGTCGTTTCCCCCGCGACCAAGCGGAACCCTGTGGAAGCTCCAAATATGGAGGCGAACCGGCTGGCCACAGGGCTGGTAGGAAAGATCTCTTTGACCTTTGCGAACAGGTCAGCCGCCTTGTTCGGCTGGTCAGGGTCTGGATCCTCCACGAGGATCTCGATGGCTTTCCCGTACTCGACGGCTGCCGACATGGGATCGCCCTTTTCTTCATGGACGTGGCCGAGCAACTCCAGAAAGGGCACACATCGTGGGCCGGCCGCGAGGTATTCCCTTAGCAGGGTTTCCGCAAGCCAATAGTCCTGTCGCTGCACGGCTTCCTGGGCGAGTGATTCAAAGGCGGTCTTCGCGGCCATGAGGCTGCCGAGCCTGAGGTGGAGCGTTGCGAACAGCCGGCGTGCCTCGAGGTTGTCGGGATTGGCGGCAAGCAGTTCCTTCAGCACAGCGGACGCCTGGCCGTATTTCCCGGCGTTCATCTGCCCGATGGCTTCTTCCAGCAAGATATTTTTCTTGACCGCCTCCGCGGTGACTCGCTTGTGAGCGCGGAGGCTGCTCTTCCTGTCAACCGCGCGTATGGGAGCTTTCTTATTGGCAGGCACGGTCCAACCTTCTCGTCAGTTGCCTTTGAGCCAGAATCCAGGTCAATCTACTAGCAAGGTGCAAGGCAAGTGCCGGACTGCTTCGCACATGAAAGGAATCCATTCCGCTTGAAAAATTAACGGGTTGCCAGAAGAGTCGTTCTGAGTTGCTGGACAGACGCATGGCTGTTGTGTGCACAGATGTCACTAGACCGGCAAGCGAGCCTCTGACATAAAGTCTGATGTCGGTCCCGTCTTCTCGCATAGAGAATGATGCCCTTCATTGCATGCGGCTCTGTCGAACCCGCTCCGTCAGCCGGAGGCCTTTCTTCCCAGACAACTCAGGAGAGGCAGCTCTGTGGTTGAGCATCCAACACTTCGCGCACCTTATCCGCAAGGGCACCAGGGGTGAAGGGCTTCTGGAGAAAGTTGGTCTCCGGAGTCAAGACGCCGTGATGGACGATGGCATCCTCACTATAGCCTGACACATAGAGAACCTTGATATCGGGTCGCACACGCAGCAAGCGTTCCGCCACCTCGCGGCCGTTCATCTGCGGCATCACCACATCGGCCATCAGCAGATGGATCGTGCCCGGATGCTGGCCCCCGATCACCAATGCCTCGATACCGTGCCGCGCTTCCAACACGGAATAGCCGCGCATCCGAAGTGTGTCGCGCACGAGGGCCCGGACCCCCGGTTCATCTTCCACTACCAGGACGGTTTCCGCGCCGCGGGGCAGGTCGGCCGCAACCGTGTCTCCTCCACTCTCTTCGACGGCGTCGTCCACCCTCGACAAGTAGATCTCAAAGGTGGTCCCCCGCCCTACCTCGCTGGAGACGTCAATATGCCCGCCGCTCTGCTGGACGATCCCATAGACGGTGGAGAGGCCGAGTCCCGTTCCCTTGCCCACCTCCTTGGTAGTGAAAAACGGCTCGAAGATGCGGGCCTGAGTCGGCGCATCCATCCCACATCCAGTGTCGCTGACCGCCAGCCTCGCGCAGCGGGCAGGCCACTTCAGACTCTGCCCATGTGTGTCTGACGTCGTCCTCCCCACATTGGCGGTCTCAATGGTAAGTCGACCCCCTTTGGGCATGGCATCACGGGCGTTCACGACCAGGTTCATGATGACCTGTTCAATCTGTCCCGGGTCGGCTTTGACGGGCCCCAGCTCCGGATCCAGCGCCGTGACCAGATGGATATCCTCGCCGACGAGCCGCTGCAGCATCTCTTCCAAGCCGGCCACCACGGCGTTGAGGTCAAGGACCTTCGGCTTGAGCACCTGCCGCCGACTGAAGGCCAAGAGCTGCTGGGTGAGCGAGCTGGCCCGGTCCCCGGCCTTTTTAATTTCCATGAGATTCCCGCGCAGCGAACTATCGGGGCCGACTCGATCAAACAGAAGCTGACTATACCCCGTGATGATGGTCAGAAGGTTGTTGAAGTCATGGGCGACTCCGCCGGCCAGTTTGCCGACGGCTTCCATCTTTTGCGACTGGCGCAACTGCTCTTCCAATTGCTTACGCTCGGTGATGTCAATCGCCGTGCCACCAAGGAATCGTTTCCCCGAGACATCAGTGAAGGGAAACTTGAAGACCAGCCAGTAGTGGGGGGAGCCATCGGGGGCAGGAAGAGTTTCCATCAGTTCGACAGGCACACCTCCGGCGAAGACCGCCAGATCGTTCTCGCGAAGCTTCTGTGCCGTCTCCTGTGGCCATAACTCGAAGTCCGACTTCCCCAACCACTCGGAGCGCGTCAATTCAAAGGCCTGTTCGAACGGCTGGTTGACATAGACCATGCGACCATCCTCGTCCTTCATGAAGGCCACGGCAAGACCGCTGTCCATGAAGGCCCTAAAGCGTTCCTGGCTTTCACCTAGCGCCTCCTCTGCCCGCCGCTGCTCCCATTGGCCGATAACTAGAGAGACGAGGTTCGCCGCGGCGACGGCAAACATCTGTTCGTCCGGTCGCCATTGACGTCTTGCTCCCACGTGTTCGTGGCAGAGAACCCCGTCCAACCTGCCGGCGACGTAGATCGGGACGTCCATCATCGAGGTGATCCCGAGCGGCTGAAGGTATCGTTCGGAAAATTCGCACGTTCGGGCGTCCCGGTGCGCGTCATCTGCTGCGATGAGATCGGAAGCCGCCAGCGCCTTGAAATAGGCAGGGTAGTCCTCGATCAGCAGTTCCGCGCCGGACGAGTGACGGTGGGCGTTCAGTTCGTACAGTTCGACGCAAGAGATCGCCGAATGCGCGTGGTTATAGCGCCAGATGCTCACGCGCTCGGTCTTCAGCGTCCTCGCCACCACGTCTGTCATGCGCCCTAACGCCGCAGGCAAGTCGCGAGCCTGAAGCGGGTTACTCCGGCTGAGGTCATTCAACGCGGAGAGCTGTCGGATCACCCGTTGCGTGTCCACAAACTGATCCTTCGTTCGTTAGTGGGGGAATGTCGGTCGGGGTCACTCCCCTGGAAAATCATGATGAGGAAAGGTTATCCAGTGAGGCGCGAAATGTCCAGAAAAGCGTGAAATTCCGCAAGGAGGTCCCCGCGTGATACGGTTGGGGACGACGCGCTTTTATATCGTGACCTTGATGGAGGCTGACGAGGACCGTCCCGGAAACGTCAGCTCAGCGATGCCTGACTTGTCCAGCTCACCTTTGCCGATCTCGACCAGGCGGCGATATTGCTGGAACGTGACCGTTGCGAGTGGCGGGGTCAATCCGGCGGTCTCAGCCAGCCTCAGGGCAATCCCACAGTCTTTCGCCGCGTGCGCGGCCGAGAAGTAACAGTCATGGGCGCGATTCTGCATGTCTTCGCCGTCCGTCTCCAATACCCGGGAGGCTGCCCCCGTCTGCGCGAAGACCTCGCGCAACATCGTGAGATCGAGCCCCAGGGCCGCGCCAAGGCCCAACCCTTCGGCCAGCGCCGCCGTATTGATGTTCATGACCATGTTCACCAGAGCTTTGACCCTCGCCGCCTCCCCCGCCGTGCCGATGTAACGCAGACTCGCGCTCAACGACTCGAGGAGCGGCCTCGCTCGGTCGAACGCATCCCTCGTCCCGCTGCACATGAGATAGAGCGTCCCCTGGCGGGCCTGGGGGATGCTGCTCGCCATACAGGCTTCCAAGCTCTGGGCGCCGTGCTGCTCCGCGAGCCTCTCTACCTGGACATGAATCTGCGGCGTCACCGTCGCACAGTTGATGAAGAGTCGCCCTCGGCTGTGGTGCAAGAGGCTCTCGTCCCAATCCTCCGCGTAAATTCGCCTCATCGCCTCGTCGTCCGTCACGACGGTGATGACGGTGTTCGAACGTTCAGCGACCCGGGCGGGTGATAGAGCCGCTTCGCAGCCGAGTTCTTCCGCGAGCGCCCTAGACCGTTGTGAGTCGAGGTCGGACACTGCCGTCACGGTGTAGCCATGGTCTTTGAGGCAACGGGCCATATTGGCGCCCATCCGTCCCACCCCCACGAAGCCGACCCGGAAATCGTCCTTCATGGCTCTCCCTCCTTTCTCACCTCAACAGGCTGCTGAAAAACCACTTTGACACCTATTCACGGGATAACCCAGCAATGGCTGCGATGATCTCAGAACACCGTCCAGGGTGTTCACAAACAGGAGCAGCTTGCACCAGGGAACCGATGGCGCGAGGATCAGATCGGAGTGAAGTGAGTCCTTGCTGAGGCAACGATTACGAATTGGAAACGGAGTGAGTGACGGGTTTCGAATTCCTTAGGCAATCACTACAGCCCAGGAACATGGCACGGAGTATAGCTGAGGGGTGCGGACAGGATAAGCCGAGATTGGACACCTGTCCGCACCCTCCACAGCCAAGACGCACCCTGTTACTTAACGGACCGCGCTGCTTGTCTTCTTTGCGGCTTTGGAGACGCCCAACAGCATCTGCCCACGCCGATTCTGCTGATAGCACGACTCATCATTCTCTTTGCAAAAAGGTCGTTCCTTTCCGTAGGAGACGACCGCCAGCCGATTGGCTCCCACGCCAAGCTCAGCAAAATAGTTCCGAGTCGTCTTGGCCCGCTTCTCGCCCAACACCAGGTTGTAGGCCTGGGTGCCACGCTCGTCACAGTGCCCTCCAATTTTGACGCGAGCGTTAGGGTTCGTCTTGATCCATTCAGCATTCCGCGCCAGCGTCTGCATGTTCTCCTCGGAAAGGGTCCAGCTGTCAAAGGCAAAGAAGACATCGTTGAGTCCTGCTGCGGAGGCAGCCGCTTCCTCACGGCGAATTTCTTCCTCCTGCTGCCTGGCACGCTCGGACATCTGCGCCTTGGCCCCCAGGGTCCCGCTGCTCAGTCGCTCCTCGGACGCGGTCTGCCCCGGTTGGAGACGTTCAAACCCTCGCAGTGGACCTCCTTCGGCTGAATCAGAGCCTGTCTGAACTGATCTCATGCTGCAAGCCGGTGCGATCAAGAGAATCAGTCCCACCGCGCCCACTAAGCATGGTGTGGTGAATCGAGCATCCATAACATGTACTCCTGGTTAATGGTTGTGTGATTCGGTGCCCTTTAGACAAATATAGCACCGCCACAGGAGGGGCCTTCAGTTGCAGAACACGTGGCGTATCTTGTGTGTTTTCAGCTAGTTGTGCTGCCTTCCCGGAGGCTTCCTCAAGGGGCGGAAACCCACAGACACCTAGATCGCAGGGGCAAACACGGGTCTGACCCTCTTGTCGACAATTCACGTTCCGAGGGAAAACCGCAACCCAGGCGCACCCTCTCGCCCCCGAGGAGAAGCCAATGACGACTGAAGCGGTTGATTCAGTAGAGAAACGACAGAGAAAGTTTGGGGTGAGTGACGGGTTTCGAACCCGCAACCTCCTGGGCCACAGCCAGGCGCTCTAACCCTTGAGCTACACCCACCGCAAGGGGGAAGGATAAGGTTCAGGCTGAGAGTGGAAGGGCGGGGAATGTTTTCCGTCGACCTTAGCCCCAGCCTCAACCTGTTTGCGCGTGGCAGGGCCTCATCCTAACAAATGGCCCCAAGGCCCGCAAGAGAGCCCACTTTGGAAATGGTAAATGGACAATGGTTCATGGTTGATGGTCAGAAGCAATCTCCGACAGTAACCATTAGCCATAAACCATTAACCATTGACATCACTGACTGCGCGCGTCGAACGCCGCTTGCATCTCGGACACGACCACCTC
>Ga0184627_10001076_pt1 | contig 10868 bp, 25 predicted proteins | sample PLM3_127_b1_FD_133150 | JGI IMG/M metagenome (GOLD analysis project Ga0184627, IMG submission 133150) | Groundwater sediment microbial communities from an aquifer in East River, Colorado, USA - PLM3_127_b1 | ecosystem: Environmental > Terrestrial > Soil > Riparian zone | place: USA: East River...
ATCGCCTCGTATCCGCAATGCAACATTTTGGAAGGACCCGTGAATATTAATTCTCATTGAGAGTGAGTACTAACTTATCGTTAAGCCTAAGCGAGCACTAACTTTCAGGCAGCTTAAACCTCGATAGTGCCAGGGCACGTCTTGCCCCTGAATGAGCGCCAGATATTCTCTCCCATGTACCTGTACTCGCAGCTTGTGACAGCCATTCCTGACACGATGGTCTGCTGCACTCTGCCGGTCCAGTAGGCTGTCCCTGCCACGACAGGCAGAGATATCGTGCACAACATGACAATTGCAAACAGTCGTTTCATTTGATCCTCCCTCCATAGAACGCAAGATTGTGCTCCAGTTCTTTCGAGAATTCGCTAATGATGAACGCTCGAACCTTGTCGTTGACCTTCCTGGCATTGAACATCTGAGGGATATCGATCGTTGTCACGCCTCTGAGTTTAGACCTCGTGCCTTTACCTTTTGCAGTTCTGGCGACCACCGGCCGCCCCGCGACATTAAGGATGAAGGGTTTGTACACTGCCCATGGCGGTATTGGGATCACCCTGCCACTCAGTCTCTTAATCTTCACAGACACGCCTTGTGGCGTTTGCTTTGGCTTGAAGCCGGTGATATTCATCGCTCGTTTTCCTGTGCCGGCCAACTCTGCGGTAAGACTGATCCTGCTACCAGCATAGGCATGGCGCACACGCAGCCTGTCGCGCACACGTGCTGCCGATAGGTTGTAGACCGTGCGTATCTCACGGCTCATCGCAGTGCGCCCGCGGTCTACAGCGCGGTTGAGACTTCGGGCGATGGCCTTGTCGGCGACGTTACGGCCGAATTCCCGATATGCCTCACGGACGCGCGGGAGATCGTGCTTGATTTTGATGAGTGCCATATTGCAAACTCGCTGCGATCGCTATAAGCCCCTGCCTGCCTTGCCTCGCCGCGCCGCGCCGTGCCTGCCCCGCCTTGCCGGGCCTCGCCGCGCCCGGCCATGCCACGCCACGCCTGCCTGCTCACAACTGCGGTCTGTTGAGCAACAAAAACAACTTCTCCGCAGTTTGAGGGACAGCCTTCCTCCCGGCTTCCCACCTGCACCATGTGCGAGCGGAAACCTCGACCTGCCTGCTGGCTTGCGCCAGGGATAAGCCGAGGGTTTTGCGCAACCGCTTAAGCTCCGCTCCGGTCATTTAGCTTTACCTGCCTTGCCCTGCCTCGCCATGCCACGCCTCGCCATGCCACGCCACGCCACGCCCTGCCATGCCACGCCACGCCCTGCCAAGCCATGCCACGCCCAGCCAAGCCCGCCTTGCCTAGCCGCGCCTTGCCCTGCCGAGCCCTCGCCTAGCCTTGCCTTGCCCTGCCATGCCCAGCCTGCCTGATCACTCCGACTCTGCAACAATTTGCCCGCTCACCTTACGGATTGCGGTTTCGACAGCGGATTGCCGACGTTCCAACGCGGTCATCTGAGCATAGATCGCGCCAACGATTAACAACTGCCCTTCGTGCGCGCGCCGCTGATTCTCGTCCATCTCATCCCAGCGCACGTTTTGCAGGGTTTGCACACCGCGCAGCATCTGCCGATCTGCTTTTGATTGGCGATCACCGGCCAGCGTGACGTGATATGCAGCAGGCGCGAGGCGATACCCGACGTTGCGCACGTTATGCAGCGCGCGAGCCTGCTCTTTCAACAGTCGCGGATAGATTTTCGCAGCAACGCCTTGCACTTCGCGATCGGTGTAGACGTGATTCGTGCCAGCCGATAAAGCCACGCCGAGTTCAGCATACGAGTACACCACCCCGGCCACGCCCGACTTGACGTGATCGAGGATCACTTTTGCATTCGATCGCCCATCCTTGCGCTTGATTCTGAATTTGCTGTTCACGTCAGACCTCCTTCACAACGGCAGTAAATCGCCCATACCCGTTGATACGATTGTCACCGATGCCCTCGACCAAACCGGCAAGCTCAACAATCCGCTCGAACTCGTCGAAATTCATCCCGGCGTCTTCAACAAAAAGCCCGCCGACTTTCAGTGCCCAAGGAAAAAATTGCGGGCGTACGCGCATCACGCGCTTGCCGCCGATGCCGACGGATAGGCGCGAGTGGAATCGCTTGTCTGCGTACATCGCATCGATGTCCTTCGGGCCGTCGTGAATCAGCGCAACGTGCAGCGCGGCAAAGCTCAGCGCGCGCTCGATGGTCTTGCCCATCTTCGAAATTTTCGCCGCATTGATGATGCACTTGCGGACCTTCGACGTAGGCTGAACGACTCCGCCGTTTTCCTCATACAACCCGCCGTACCATTCGAGGCGAGCGATCTGAGTTAAGTCTTCATCGGTTTTTTTTCGTTTTGATGTAATGGTTTTGATCTGACGATTAAGGTCGAATTCCGGATCGACCATCCTGGGGTTATGGCACAGCAACGGACTTGTGCCGGTCAACTCTATTAAGATTTTCATTGGCTCCCCTTTACGCCACGCCAAGATGACACGGCTATTGGAAGCTTACGCCAATATGGCGCAGTGGTCAACTGCTAAATGAATAGCGCGAGACCGAACACAGCCACAGAAAACAATAGGCCACAGACCACGAACGCTGCCAAGAACAACATCAGGTAGACGAGACACGTGGCAGGAACCGGATGAATTGGTTTATCCAGCAATATCGCACCTAGCCCAGCGGCAATGAGCGTCTTGTAGCGGCGGAGCCGGAGCGCAGCGGAGGCAGAGCACTGATCGAGCGGAGCGAGACACGACAGATCTTTATAGTCTCGCGGCTTTTGCATTCAGAACCAGAAGACTTGTGTCCGCACGCACTTTTAGACGTTGGACCACAAGATGTAGTGGGTCAACGCCAAAAAATAATCTGTAACACGTGGCCGACTCGCCAGTCAGTTATTTCGCTACATCTTGTGCATGCCACTGTTTTATGCCAGCGACATACAAGATGTAGTGGGTGCGTGAGCAAAAGCGCCTTACTGACTTGCCCGTCATTAAGGAAGAGCACAAAATTGTAACAGCCGTTGACACACGCACAAAGTACGCGCAGAATGTGCGTACTGAATCACCGCACCGCCAACAGAGGAGCACACCATGAATGGCGCAATAGTTTCGATCTGCCGTACCGGTGAGTACGGCTTGCTCACAACCGATCACGCTGCTAGTAGTTACGGGTTGCATGTGTTCATCCCGCTCGATGGAGAATATCGCCAAACTGGCGAACCGGCGCGCGGGGCCGGTGAAGTCGAGCCGCTGATTTCATGCGGGTATGTAGGCGATCTCCCGATACAGGGGGGGCGCAACCAAGGTTGGACGGAGGAGCTAAGAGTCGCAGTCCTCGTCGCCGGATTTCGTTTCGCAAAAGCATAAGGAGCACACCATGACCAAGATCAACCCACTCTGGACGGCCTACAACGCCGTTATGAATGATGGCGGCGAGGGCTATAACCCGCATCCACAGTACATCGGTGAGACGGCTCAACCGATGTGGGCGAGCCTGGGCGACCAGGCATATCGCCTGCAACGCATCATTAGCGGCACATCGAACGCCGATCCGCGGTACACCGAGCTTACGGCCGAGTTAGCCGTAGTTCAAGCCGCCGCGAAAGATGCCAACGAGCGCAATATCTAAAACTGATCACCAACACAGAGGAGCACACCATGACCGAAGCACGCATAAAAGTTGGCAGCCACTACACCAGCAAAGTTTGGCTCAATACTGATGGCACACCGACGATAATGCAAATTACGCGGATCACAAAAAGCGCAATTTACTACCGACCATACTATGGCCTGCATGACGACGGCACTGATTGGCTTGGCTCCTCTGCTTGGATCGAGAACACTCCACAAAAAATAGCCAAGTATTTGACCATACAACACGCGAAGGCCAGTAACGCACTGCAACAGAGGAGCACACCATGAGCAAGCAACTGACCCGTAGCGAAAAGCAAACCGTCCGCGCCTATGTGCTGGAGCGCGACAGCGGCGAGTCTCGTTGGAGCGTGTAGGGGCAAGCTGACAAACATTGGCAAAGCCACATCGGAGATGCGCAAAGGAGTAGCACCATGATCACGCCGCGAATTGAAAGTCACGCCATCCTGACCGCTCGCTTGGCCGCCGGCCTGACTCAACCGCAAGCCGCCGCGATCCTCGGGCGCTCGACCAGGTGGTGGCAGAACATCGAGCACGGCAAAGTTGAGGTCAACCCGATCATATGGGCCGAATGGAAACGCAAGGTCAAACGCGTGCAGCGCAAAAAGACCCACCAGGAATCGACATCATGAGCGCAAATATGCTGGATGCACTGAAAGCAATTGCGGACCTTAAAGTCAGCAAACGCTCAAATCACGCAGAACTATCTGCATTGGCAATCGGCATCGCTCGCGTTGCCCTGCAACATGAATGTTGTGGCGATGCGGTTTGCTACAACGAAAGCTGCGGATTACCTTGCGCCGCAATGGACGTAAAAATTAAGGATCCAACACCATGACCATCTCAGACGCCACGCTGCGCAAATTCTGCGCAACGGAAGATGACCCATTCCACTATACGCACGAACCCTGGTATGCCAACGGCGTAATACTGGCAACCAACGGACACGTACTAGTCGAAATCAAAGACGATTGGCGCAGAGCTAATGCAGGCCCAGAAAAATCATTCCCAAACGTTGACAAGCTGTTTGCAGAGAATCCCGGCACGGATTTCATTGCCATCCCGCCTCCGTCTGAGCCATTAATCTGCGATTGCTGCATTGGCAGCGGGAAACAAATCCCAATCATGGAAGATGACGAATCCGTGGACACTTGCTTGGCTTGTAACGGCAGCGGCGAAGCAATGACTCGTGTCCGTATAGGTTATGCCGATTTTCAGGCCCGCTACCTGAGACTGTTGGCCTCACTGCCGAATTGCACAATTTCACCTAACGGCAACAAGCTCCCGGCAGCTTTCCGGTTCGACGGCGGTCGCGGCTTGCTGATGCCGATGCGAGATAAAGATGCTTGACCAGCTCATCATCGGCGCGCATCTCTACACCGCGCACCTTGACCCGCACTTGGCCGGCGTGTGCGGCGATCAGCGGTGCACAGTTGCGACCTACAACAGCATTAACCTGGGCGTCTATGCTCGCACGTCTACCGGCTGGCAGGCCGGCGCATACCGTAATTCGCACCGCAAGCCGACCGCGTACGCCGGCCGCGCGTGGGAGACATCATGCTGGGCGCTGCATTGCGGTGTCGGCATGTTCGGTGCGACCGGATATCCGAGCAGCGCCGTGGTGCCGATGATCCCAGTATCCATGCGCTATCAATCGGTGCGCTTGGCGTACATGCCGCGGATCGGCGACAAGGCGAGCGGACTGATCCACGTATCGATCGAGTTTGGGCACTGAAACGATGTAGGCAAAACAAAGCCGGGGGAGGCTTCTCCGCCTCAACCCCGGCCCAAGTCGCGCAAGGGAGGCAAGCGCGAGAGGAGAAATACAGTCTATGCCTTTTCCTACCTAAACACAACGGTCATGCAGCGAACCCGACCGCGTGGTCCACGAATCCGCGCAGTGCGCCACCCGATGACCTTCGTAACTCGTTCATCGTGATCGAGCCACCGGCGCCACACAAACGCCCAGATCGGGCAGAGAATCCTCTGCATCATTTATACCTTTCGATGATCGCCTCAAGATCGGCCCGCTTCAGGTAGTTTTTTGCGTGCTTAATGGCGAGCAATTCGTTGACGATTCCGGGACCGTAATTTGCCTGCATGAAAGCGGTGTAGTGGATCATCGCCTCGCCTTGCATGCCGTAATAGTTGCACTGGCGGCACTGGGGGTGCACATTGCGCTCATCGTACGAAAGTGGCGACTGTTTGCTGCAATGCACGAAATGGCCGGCGTGAAGCTCGGCCCACGGAGCAAAAGCATTGCATGTCACACAGAATGCGCCTCCGTTATGCAAAGCAGCGCCTGACCGAATATGCACACTGAACGCCGCCCATGCCTTCTTGCGCAGCGCAGGCAGGCTCGTAGGGCGTTTCTTGGTCTTCACTTTTCCAGCTCTTTAGAACCCATCGAATTCAGACATCCGCTCGAACTGATCGCGCGTTAGCATTATCATACTTACGACATACGGCTCATCGCTCTCAGTCAGCATTGCCATCGCCTCTCTCGGATCCATCACACAAGTTATTTTATCCAACGTCAGCCGAGTGAACTCCTCCTGCTTGAACTCATCGCAATAGGGCGCGTGGTTGCTCATCGGGTATTTCCCGCCATTCTCATCGGTGGGTATCCTGCACCAGTTATTGTCCAAACATTTGCACATAGCGTTTCTTGGCTTTGGGGTGGCTCACCACAGTCCGAGCTGCTTTGTCGCGTCCTGGGGCTGTTCTGGGGCCTCTGTGGGCATTCCCGGCGGGCTTGGGGCCAGCCAATACCGCCGCAGGTGCGCCCGCATCGCCTGTTTGGCCGGCAGGCTGCCGGCGCACGATCGCAGCAAGCGCCGGACGCAGCAGCGGGTCGTCAAGATGTAGATCGGCGAACAATCGCCGCAATACCAACATGTCACCACTTTCTATCGGTTTTCCTGCGCCGCTTGTTCCACGCCGCCAAAGCGCGCGACTCCCACTCGACACGAGGCTCATTGATCTCCTTGCGGATATCAGGGCCAAAAGCGTGGCAGTTTGCGCAGCTTGCATTGGCCCATTCGGGCAAACTTGCCTCGACGCACGTAACGTCTACCCGCGCGCACCACGGGCACGGCTTGAGAGGTTCAGTGCTCATCATCGCTTCCTCGCCGTTTGATTCAACTTACGCACTTGCTCTGCCCCGACGCCCTTCCAGTTTTGCCCTGCACTCACATCCATAGGTCCGAGCTTATCTATCATTGACTGGCTGGCGCGCGGGTTCTTGGCCGCACGCTTGTAGATGGATCGCGTCATGAGGTCCGCTTCTTCGACTTCCGCCAAATGGCGTTTAGTTGCCGCACGTCGCGACGCCCTTTCCCGGTCCAATACTGTCCAGCCGACAAGTCGCTCGGCGGCTGCCGCTCCAAACTGTCTAACCTGCCCTTCTTTGCGTGTGGTTTGCCTGTCATCAGTTTGGAGCGCGCAAACCGCTTGCGCGGGCCATGCGCAGCCGAGCGCACATGGTGGTGCCTCATCGGCGAGCGCACATAGACACTACTCACGGCAACGTCAGCACTGCACGGTAATTCGGACCAGCACCAGGACCGGATGAAATTGGAAACGATTGCGTAGCAAGCGTTGCTCCATCGCCGCGTGTATATGTTGCTGCTTGATCAAACACACACGGAACATGAGCTGATGCGCGTTGCAACCAGCTATCCTGACTCACAAGCGTTTTGCTCAAGATGGCACCCGAGTCGTTGAATTTCACGTTCCAACATGCGAGCCAGAAACGATACTTCCCGCCACGACCGCCGGTGAAACACCGGTTCGTCATTGCGACTACTGTGTCAGAATTACCGGACTCGTCGAATCCATCCGCATACTCGTTGAGTGTGTAACTACCACACCATAGGTATGCATACTGCTGAGCACTCCCAGGATTCAGGACAACGATGGTCTGCGCATTGACCGCGAAGCCAAGGCACAAAGCCAGAACTGCAAATAGCTTTTTCATAATTACCTCCGATTTGTCGCCTAGTGTGGGCGGCGGCTTGCCCATCAAACGTAACTACATCATTGCAGACAGAACATCCCAGGTATCCTGGGACTGCACCGCCTTCGGCGCACACGCGAGACGAATGCCGGCGGAAAGATTGCCGTTGCCGATCTTGCGCAGCCTCTCGGCAAACTCCGGCGGCAGCGATACGTTGTACCGCTTCACCGGAGTTTTACCGATCATGGGACGATTTTTTCGCATGCCTGAATGTAGGTAATAATCGCCTCGCTGAACCCGCTGATCTTCGTCCACTCTCCATAACCCACCCCATGCTTGCCGGTGGCGACATTGATAATGTACCCAGTAGCGTTATGGCCACCGACTGCATCCTGCGACTCTTCGTCGGTTATCACGATGAGGCGATCGTAGCCGATCGCGTTTACGTGCGCCACTGCTTTGCCAAGCAGCGTGCCGTTCGACGGCACAGTCACCTTAATCGCGTCAGCGAGTGCCATCCCATTGCGAGGAGGAACTTCGCCAATTGTGTTCGAGAATGCGAACACGCGCGCATCGTCACAGATTCCACGAACCAGAATTGCGAGAGCACATGCTGCATCAATACGCGTCAAATCGGATTTTGCCGATAGTTTCACGGCCATTGACGGGCTTACGTCCACCAGGACAATCGTGCGCCCGGTCAGATTCGACATGACCTTCATGCTCTCCTGCATGGCTAGGTCAATCATCGGCTCCCAAGCTGGACAGGCTCGCGCCGCAGCGATATATCGGAATGGTAGCGCCTTGGACTTCGCGGCGTCAGCGATCAATGCCGATCCGACAATCGCTTTGTTGACTCCGGCCTGTTCCATGTTTCGCAGGTTGCGAAGCAGGGCAAGAGAGCCGAGCTTGCCTTCGGCGATCAACCGCTCAAATGTCGCCTTCTTGTCGGCACCGGCGGATAGGGCGACTTCCCAGGTATCCGGAGACGGTAGAGTACCGGCGATCAACTGCTTCCAAAGAGCGGCCTGTTCTTCGTCCTGCGGCTTGGCGTGACACAGAAACAAAACGTCTTTGAGCTTCACCGCGCCGTCGCGGTTGTATTTCGCCAGCGAGTAAGCGTTGAACTTGGTGAATGCCTTCGCAAGCCCGAGCTTGACCTGTTTCGACAGAGGTTGCTTTTTCTCCTGCCAGTACAAGCTGACAAATTCTGCAAGTTCGTCGGCGCGCTGAATCACCGATGCGAGAGTATTCGCGATCTTCGGTTTCTTCGGATGGCGAGCGAGCTCACGCACCAGCAACAGCGGGGCATGGCGCAGTTTCATCTCGCCGCGGACTTGAACCGCGAGACTCATCACGTCCGACGGATCGCATTCGTGTACCAGCGTCTTGATGCGGTCGGCGATAATCACGCCTGATTCGTAAAACGAGTCTTCCCACAGCAAACACGAAAGCACGGAACGGCGAAGCTGATCGATGGGCTTAGTGCGCATCGTCGCAACGCCTTCGTTGTTTGTCGGATCGGGATATTTGACGGCCAGATTTGTACGCATGTGATCTCCTGTTTGTTGACGTGAGTTATGCGTGGCCGATGTAGACAATTGGGGAACAAACGCTCTCAAGGGTTGCTGCTCTACCGCTGAGCTACGAGTCTTTCGACTCGGCCGGATTCGAACCGACGACCTGCCCTTTGAAAGAGGAACTTGAGAACTACGCCACCAAAACCTACAGCGGGAACAAGCGGATGCAGAGTCTTTCATCGAAGTATCTGCAACCTACGCCACGCAAAATCCGTGGGGGAACAAGCATTGCCGGGAAATCGTTCGTTGATGAACCCGACAACTTCACCACCCAAAACCGACATTACACAACGCTTGCACAGTTGTCAAGCGATTTGTTGCATCCCCTCGCGTTCGATCGCCGCATCACGCCACCTTCCTCAACCTGACCGCACCGAGCATGCGTCTAAATGCGGCCGCTTTTTCCGGTGTCGGCAGACTTGCTTCTTCCGTTGCGTGCAAAGCTTCGCGCTTGGCAATTTGCTCGGCAACAATTCTGTGCGCATGCTCGCCTGCACGCACGAATTTGTCAACGTGGTCGGCATCTCGCAATATGAGACACAGTGAATCGTAACGCTGCCCGGTGTCATTTTCGCCCATGTGGAATGCGGATGCCGCACACCCGTCAATGGCGAGACACAAGTCCTCGACGCTGTAGCCGTCGCCTAATCGTGCGCGGATGATTTTCGATCTCGCGTTGTCCATCCTGGCGCGTTTGTGTCCCATCGTCTCACGCCACGCGTTGAACACGGACAGCATTTCGTCGGTGACTGGATCTATCATGCGGCAACCTGCACGAATAGATCAGTCGTTGCCACTGCCTGTCGCATGTTTAGTTTTGATTGCTCAAAATATGAATCCTTCAACTCAATGCCGACAAATTTCCGGCCCATTTGTACTGCGACAAAGCCCTCGGATGCGATGCCCATGAAAGGCGACAGCACGACGTCTCCAGGATTCGTCCACAATTCAACGCCGCGGCGAATTACTTCAAGCTGCAGCGGGCATATGTGTCGCTCATCGTCGTGTTCGCGTGCAGACCTGTGTTGCAGCGTATCACTCGCATCAATGTCATCCCAAATTGGCGACGCGATTTTTTGCCACTTGCTAACCGGGTAGTCCTCGGCGTGAGTTACGCGATCCTCAACTTCACCAGGCGTTCGCATTGTCACTAGGTAGTCTGGAATTCCTTGCCGAGCCATGCTCGCGTTGCCACGTACAGTCTTGTGCAACAACCCTAATGCTTTCGTGCGCTGCATTGCAGTTACAGGGTCTTTCCAAATGCAAACCTCAGACGCGTAGATGAATCCATGCTTTTGAAATGCACGAATAAGATCGCCTCGGAAATCGCGCAATCCTATGTATCCGTCTCGCTCTTTGCTCGTCGGCAACAACATGCAATGAAATGATACATTGCGACCCGTCTTCATCACTCGCACAAGTTGCTTAATTAGAAAGTCGAACTGCTCAAAAAACTCATCGTGGTTGCGACAGTTGCCCATGTCGCGCGGTGAATTACTGTATGTGTACAGGCTGGCAAATGGCGGCGAGAAGATAGAGTAGTCCACGCTCCGCGCCGGCAACCCTTCCATAACTTCGACCGCATCTCCATGATAGATTGCCCATTGATCTCCAACATCTTGCGCTATACACTTCATGTTTCCTCCGTCAACCAATTGGGAGCAATGACAATCTGATTC
>Ga0184627_10001077_pt1 | contig 10864 bp, 10 predicted proteins | sample PLM3_127_b1_FD_133150 | JGI IMG/M metagenome (GOLD analysis project Ga0184627, IMG submission 133150) | Groundwater sediment microbial communities from an aquifer in East River, Colorado, USA - PLM3_127_b1 | ecosystem: Environmental > Terrestrial > Soil > Riparian zone | place: USA: East River...
GCAACGCTCACGACGAAGACTCTTGATCTACGCCGCTTGCCGTGGTTTGAAATCTGCGCCTGCACGCCGACTTCGAGGGACCTACCCTCATCATGAGTAAAGCACCGCTACCATCGCTACTGCAATAGTTGCGTTCCTAGCACACAGACTCCCGACCCATTATCCGTCCTCCGGCAATTGTCCAACAAGCTGTTGGACAATTGACTCCTCCAAGTAGGTATCGGCAAAGGCTCGCATCGAAAGAAGGTTGGCGCGAGAAAAGCCATGCATCTCCGGAAACTCCGTCCGTAGGTCTTTGGCTAGTCGCTCGACCACCTTCGTTCCCCACCCCTCGTTCCGCTGGCAGCGCAGAATCTCCCGGCCGATGTGCCAGTACAGCAGAACCAACTCGCGGTTGACCGACAACACCGCACGCACCTGAGCGGCGCGCACGCGGGCCTTCAAATCGGCCAGCAGCGGAGCTAGCCAGACGGCAACGTGGTGACTCGGGAAACTCGGCGAGGTGTGCTCACGCTTTTAAATCAAGAAATGACTCCCAACCTTTCTCCTCTCCTCTGAACCTACCGCTGATCGAGCTTCGCGTCTGACGCGACGGAACGAATCACCGTCTCGGATGACCCTACGATGTACCGGTCGCAGCGCCGTGCCACGGCGACGTTTGTCAAGCGAACGAGGGCCTTTGTTACAGTTTCGCGCGTGATAGACGGCGTTTCCTTCAGGTCCCCGATGAACAGCGCCGTAGTCGGCGAAACCGGGAGCACTTTAATTACGCCAGGTTCAAGCGGGTCGTTGCCAAAGCCGCGTCCGGGATTTAGCAAGCCGAGAGGTCGATCACCAGTTAGAAACAAAAAACCAGCGGGAGCAAAACCCACCAACCACTCCATCCAGAAGACGTGCTGTGCGAGTTCAAACGCGGCTTCAACCATCCCGCCGATATCCTCGAGTCCTGATGCGATATTCGCTGTGTCTTCGCGCGCGATTTGTTCGATCGTCGAGGGATCGAGCCACACTCCGGTCACCGCAGACAATGCTTCCGCGATTTGTTCGTCCCCATGTCCGCTTTCGGACACAAAACCGCTGGACCGTCTCCTCTGAAGCAAATCACGGAAACCGGTTCCCCGCGTTTCGGCGAAACCGGCAAAGAACGAGACGTACCAACGCTCTTCACGCGTCAACAGTTCCTGACGTTCAATCTTGTTGAAGCAAGGAACAACAGCGCCATCGATTTCGGCAAGCCTCGCTTCCGGCCACCGCTCTTTGGTGCCATCCGTCGTCATCAACGTATTGAATTCACGTTCCACAGCGACGTTCCGTGGGACATCGAGCCGGACCCGTCGGCTTAGACGATCAAAGACATAGACCCGTCGGCCGTCGCTAGAAAATCGGCGCATGTACGACTCCGGAATGAGGTGGTGACGCGCTGCGTCGGTATGAGGAACTCGTCGGGACATGTGATACCTATGGGTTCAACGGGCAAGTTCTAACAGACGGCCTTCCATTTCAAACCTTTATCAGTCTCCACAATCTCGATCTCCTCCTCGGACAGCGCATAGAGTTCGTAGACGAGTTGGTCGATTTGGCAGTCGATTGCTCCGATCTCGCGCTGAAGACGAGTCGTGTCCAATAAACTCCCTACGCACCTGGGTCCCGTTGTAAACTTGGTTCTGATAGGCCTCTATGTTACGGTCGAATCTGGCGATCAGCTCTTCAATCTCGTGTGGAAAATCAGCCATACGATCCGAGTGTAACCGAGACCCGACACTTCGAGCAAGCGAGATTCTATTGTTAGGGATAGCCGTGACGGTGGTTACAACCGAATCGTCCTAATCTTGAAGCCAAGCTATGACCGCTATATTCCTCGGGCTAAACCTCCGTTGAATTGATTTCTGCATGTCGTTTGCAAAAGAAATCGTTTGCGCGCGCTGTGACAAAAGCTTCGCGCTGTCGCAATTGCTGAACCTCTGCCCATGCGGTTCGCCTCTGTTGGTCCGCTACGATCTACAGAAAGCGAAAAGTGACTTCGGCAAATCTTCCCTCGAAGGCCGAGTCCCTTCGCTCTGGCGCTACCGCGAGCTTTTGCCGCTGCAAGACGACGCCCATCGGGTCACCCTGGGAGAAGGCTGCACGCCGCTCCTGGATGCGAAGCAACTCGGCGGCGAGCTTGGGTTGCGGCAACTTTGGATCAAAGATGAAGCGCAAAACCCGACCGGGTCCTTCAAGGACAGGGGGCTTTCGCTGGCGATTTCCCGGGCCAAGGAGTTGGGCGTAACCAAAGCCGCGATTCCATCCGCCGGAAACGCCGGCGGCTCTTTCGCCGCTTATGCCGCGCGCGCGGGGATCGAAGCCCATGTCTTCATGCCGCGCGATACTCCGATCGCTAATCAAATCGAAGTGCGGCAGTACGGCGCAAAACTGGAGTTAGTGGAAGGCCTCATTAGCGATTGCGGCCGGATCATCGCCGAGAAGAAAACCACGGAAGGCTGGTTCGATGTCTCGACGCTGAAAGAGCCCTATCGCGTCGAAGGCAAGAAGACCATGGGATACGAGATCGCCGAGCAATTGAATTGGCATCTCCCCAACGTCATCATCTATCCCACCGGCGGCGGCACCGGCCTCATCGGCATGTGGAAGGCGTTCGGAGAGCTTGAGGAACTGGGCTGGATCGACGGCCAGCGGCCGCGCATGGTGTCGGTGCAAGCGCGCGGCTGCGCGCCCATCGTCAAAGCGTTTGACGAAAACAAGGCAGCCGCGGAGCCCTGGCAAAATGCGCAGACCATCGCTTCCGGGTTGCGTGTGCCTCAGGCGGTGGGCGATTTTTTAATGTTGCAGGCGATCCGCAAAAGCGGCGGCACGGCGTTGAGCGTCGGCGACGACGAGATGCTTGCGGAAATTCCCCGAGTGGGGAAAGCGGAAGGGATTTTTTTCTGCCCCGAAGGGGCCGCTTGCGTGGCGGCGCTGCGCCGTCTGGTCGCGAACGGTTGGATCAAACCCGCCGACGAGGTGCTTATTTTCAACACCGCTTCCGGCCTGAAGTATCTCGACGTTATTCAGAAAAACCTTCATGCAATTTAATTCGACCCTCGACCGTGGACATTCCTGGAGAAGGACGAAACAGGGATGCGCCGAAAGGAAGGAGCCTAACAATGGGCCAATTAGACAAAGATGGAATTCTCACGCTGCAAGAACTCATGATAACGGCGCTCGCAACGGCTGACGTTGTGGCGAAGCTATTAATCGACAAGGGCTTCATTACGAAGCAGGAGTTTGACGTGAAGCTTTTTTCAGAACGAGCCTCCTACGAGGGGCTGTTGCAGCGCGTCGGGGGAGCTTCCGTTTAGGCATGGCGTGGATCAATGAAAGGACTCGACGGAGGTAACGGTGGCTAGGACCAAGTATAAATACGATGATTGCACGTATTGCGGCGGCCGTGTGAAAGAGCGGCGGGTGCAGAAGCCGTGCTTCCGGGGTGATAAATTGGTTGCGCTCGCCGACAAGGTGCCGGCAGGAGTGTGCGAACAGTGCGGTGAGCGCTACTACAAGGCGGCCGTGCTCAAGCGAATCGAAGCAGACCTTAAAACCCGCCGTCGCGCCCGACAGATCCGCCTCCCCGTCATTGAATACGCGGCGTGAAGCTTGTCTTCCTCCGAACGAAAGAACGCCATCAACAGCTACCTTACCGAGCTTAGCTTGCTAGCGAAGCTATTAATCGACAACGGCTTCGTTACGAAGCAGGAGTTTGACGTGAAGCTCTTTTCAGAACGAGCCTCCTACGAGGGGCTGTTGCAGCGCGTGGGCGGGGCTTCCGTTTAGGTTTTGCGTGGAAATCCCGAGGGTTAGGCCTGGGAATTCAATTAGCTCGTCACCTAAACTTATCGATTTAATAACGCCACCACCGCCAACCAAACACAAAGGCCATTTTTTCCATGACCTTTTTCACGTCCACTTATTTGCGGGCGCAACAACCCGGTTAAGCAGTGCGGGTGTCATTGCGCTCCTTGAGCCACCCTATCCGCTTCGTGTCACGGTGTTATACACGTAAAAAAAGAATGAGGCCGAGAGCCATCAATAGATTATTAACCCCATGCGCGATGATTGCTGGTAACAGACTCTTAGTTTTCTCAACCGACCACGCCGCGAGAAAGCCACCCCACAACAACGCACAAGTGCCGGCAATCCCATAGCCGTGCACGGTGGAAAACAAAGCTGCACTCGTTGCGGCTGCCACCCCGAACGAAAAACGTTGCCTAAGTGTCGCAAAGATCAGCCCACGAAATAACAGCTCTTCGAAAATTGGCCCAAGCACGATCAGCGCAAAAAGAAGCAAGCCCAATTCCAGGTAATTTCCCCACACTAGGTCTTCAAGAAACCACTCGGTCCAATGGACTGCGACTCCCAGTAAATCACCGAGCCAAAGGATTGCCAGGTCTCCCAGGGTTGTCGCCCCTGCCAAGACCGCGACCCAAGGCACGACTCGGCTCACGCTCACCGTTAAGCCGAACGCTTCGGCAACAGTTTCATCTAAATTGGTCAGCAGACACTTTCGGTACAAGCTAAATAAAACGGCAATTCCAACCGCATAAACAGTCGTCAAGATGAGTGGCTCTCCAATCATTAGAGCAGGAGTCAAAAATCCGACGCCAATACCCAGCAGCAAGAACACGGCCGCGCATCTTAGAGCTACCGCGAACGCCGTCGAGGTATGCCATGCTGGGGGAATTAAAATCTTCCCAAGGGTTACATGCGTCGAATCGGATCTGAGTCGCGCCAAAATCGAAGCCATAGATAGGAGGCCCGTAATGACGATCAACAAGGTCGCTCCCACAAATATTCGAACCAACGTCAACGATACCCTAGGTCCTTGATCCCCGACCGGCAATGCGGCATTCCCAAGCATTGTGACGAGGCGAGCGGTTAAGTGATCACGAAACCACCCCGCCTCCAGTTGCTCGAGGATAGTCGAATCAAGAATGTTAGTTCGATTCCCGGAATCTGGGGTCGTGAGGTAAGCTAGCTCTATTAGTTCCGCAAAAGCGGGGAAATCTCCCCCCAATCGATTCCACGCTGCCACTCGGTCCGCGACCTTTTGCGTCAGACCGTTTTCCGCTTCCAGTATTGCGAGTTCAACGCTGGCAGTAGCTTCATCAGAACTTGCAACGAGTTCTTCAAACCACTTTATCGCGATGGGAACATCCCGTGGCGTGCTTACCAAGAGTGTACTATATAGTTGGCGTTCCCATGGTGATCCCCCTGATATGGCATCTCGCAGTTCCATGATGCGACCCACGATCAATGACAATGCAGCTGCGGGGTTCGCGACCAAACCGAGCCGATGGGATGACCAAGACATCCACACCCCTGCAAGACTTACCGCAAGGACGACAATGGCTGAGAGGACCGTTCCCATCTTCGATAATTCGCGACGGGCCGTCACGTCCATGGAAGGAGGGACGATTTCTGGTCTATCATTTTCAGGTGATTCCATTGGATTCACTTTTCTCGCCGAGTTTTGAAATACTAAAGTCCATCTATCGATTCAACAACGCCACCGCCGCCATTCCGACCACCAGCCCCACGGTTTTTTGCCGTGACAATTTTTCTTTGAATATCAGCGCCGCCAGGAGCGAGCTGACTGCAACCACGCCGACGCTATAGATCGGAAAGAGCTGGGAGCTTTCCCAACCTTCCAGAGCGAGGACCTTCAACAACGCATAGACGGCGGCGTAGTTGATCACGCCGAGAAATATTCCCGTTCCAAGGTGGCGCAGGCGAAAATCAGCGCTCGTGAAGACTCCTTTGGCCGCGCCGATGACGATGCTCGACAGCAAGGCGAAGACGAAAGCCGACATCACGTAGGAATGATACGACGCCTCCGTCAGATAGTAGGTCTGAAGGTACTTCAGGATGGTGAAGTAACAACCGAAGGTCAGGAATAGCACAATGGGCGAGAGTTGAAGCAAATTGGAATTGGCCGCCCGGGTGCGCCGGTCCGGCGCCGTGCATAGATAGAGCGCCAGCAGCGCCGTCGATAGTCCGGCACCTTTCGTGACCGTCAGCGAATCGCCGTAGAGCGAGAACGCGAGCAGCGAGGGAATCGCCACCGACAATCGGTTTGCGAGCGAGGCGATCGCGACTCCCACCCGTTGCGCCGTATGGGCAAGTAGGTAGAAACTCACGGCGAGAATCAATCCCTGTAGGGCGGCGAAGAGAACCCAAGGCTGTGACCTCAGAACGGAGGGCGTGAGCGATTCTCCAGTCAGAAGGCTGCCGACGAAAACACAGGTGAGGTAATTCGCGGGAATTGCCCAGAACACGTTGACGCGCCAACCGTCGAAGGCGCGAAAAACGACTGGAAGAATTCCCGAGGCGAAGATGGCGAGGAGCACGTAGATCATTCTATGCTGGCGTTCCGTCTTTGCCGTCTGTTCAAAAATTCTTCGCCGGCGATCTACGGCCGCTGGCGAAAGAAAGATTTCTCCCGGAGCCTGCCCTGAGTATAGCCGAAGGGGTCGAAATGACATTCACCGCCTACCGTGTCATTTCGAGGAAGCGAAGCGACCGAGAAATCTTTCCGCTCCGGTCATTCCCGGCGAGTGACGACCATAAATGCAATTTTCACTTGTCCAGCGGAATTCCGAGGCATTGAACTAGAACGAAGACCGACTAAGCCGCTCCATCAGATCCCGATTGGCGGCCTTCGCATCGGCGAGTATCCACTCGTCATCGAGCCGCGTGAGCGCGCGGTCCTTCATCAACACTTCGCCGTTGACGATCACCGTCCGAACGTCGCTCGCCTTGGCGCAGTGGACGATCTGGCTGAAAATATCGTTCATCGGCTGACTATGAACGGTGTCGAGGTTGACAAGAATGAGGTCCGCCCTCTTCCCCGCTTCGATCGTGCCGCAGACGGACGCAAGGCCCAGCGCCTTGGCGCCGCCCACCGTCGCCATGCGCAGGACCGTATCCGGCTCGATGACGCCGGCGTCTTGATAATGAACCTTTTGCAGCAAAGAAGCGGCTTTCATCGTGTCGAAGAGATCCTGCGAGTGATTGCTCGCGGCGCCGTCGGTCCCAAGCGCGACGTTCACCCCCTGGCCCAGCATTTCCACCACCGGCGCCACACCGTCGCCGAGCATCATGTTGCTCACCGGGTTGTGCGATACCGACGTGCCGGTCTGTTTGAGCAGAGCGATTTCATCCTTCGAGACGTGAACGCAATGGGCGAAGATCGAATTCGGCGCAGCGAGGCCGAACTCATGCAGAAACTCGACGACCCCGGCCTTGCCATGTTGTTGGCGAACGCATTCAACCACGGACCTCGACTCCGCCACATGGGCGCTGATGCCGATCGACTTGTCGTCGGCGAAGCGGCGGATCTCCTTTAATAACTCGGGCGTCGTATTAATCGGGGGCGTATTAGGACCGGTCATGAAGCTGAAACCAGCGTCGTGCTGGTGTTTCGCTATTATGCTTTCGATATGGCGAAAGGCCGCGTCAGGTTTTTCTTTTACGCAGTCGGGCACGATCTCGCCGGTGTCCATGATCGTGCGCGCGAACACGGCGCGCAGGTCGGAGTCTTGAATGGCACGAATCGTCTCGAAGGCGCACTCCGGACTCGGATTGAGAAAGTTATGCTCGCACACCGTGGTCACGCCGCCGCGAATCGCTTCGACGCAGCCGAGCAGGCTGCCTGCATAGAAATGCTCCGGGCGCAGCACGCGGGCGCAACCATAGATACGCCGCAGCCAGGGCAACAACTCGAGATCTTCCCAAACCGCGCGCAGCAGGACTTGATACAGATGGGTGTGCGCGTTGACGAGCCCCGGCATCAAGACGCAGCCGGTAGCATCGATGATCTGATCGCCGCTCGCGGTATGCTGCGGCGAACCTTCGCCGACCTCCGTGATGAGATTGCCGTCGACTCGAACGTAGCCCGCTAAGCTCCGCCGCTCCTCGGTCATCGGCAGAATGGTCGCATTCTTGATCGTCAGGCTGCCCATCCCCGCTTCTCTATCCCCTATCCCCTATCCCCTATCCTCTATCCTCCATCCTCTATCCTCCATCCTCTATCCTCCATCCTCGATCCTCGATCCTCTATCCTCCATCCTCTATCCTCTATCCTCTATCCTCGATCCTCTATCCTCGATCCTCTATCCTCGATCCTCTATCCTCGATCCTCGATCCTCGATCCTGTTTCTCCGCCTATCTCCCGTACAGCCGGTCGATGAAGCCGCTCTTTCTTATCTCTTCCAAGAGGCTCGTATCCATGAAAGCGCCCGCGCAGGCGCCGCGCCTTCCGAGACGCGAGCGTCACCATCGACGATACCGTTCACGGTTCACTTTCGAATCCTACGCGCGCAATGGTCGCGCGTCTCTCAAAACAAGTCATGTTCGATGGACAGATATAGAAACGCGCCGTGATTATCGGCTTTTCGGTTCAGGCCGACAGGCGCCGCCGCCCCGACGACGACCTGCAATTTTTCCTCGTTGATCACGGCGGCGCGCAATCCCGGCGAGATCGTCGGCTTGAAGGCGCGCTCCGACCCGCCGGCATCGTTGATGCTCTCGTCGAAGCTGCCCACCCACTCCAACATCAGATGAAGCCGCGGCAAGAGCGCAAAGATACCGCTCGCGCCGATATTATAGGAGACCAGCGACCGCCTTGGCGAAAGCTGGCCGGCCGCCATCGGCGCTCTAACGCGCGGCAAATAGGTCAGGCCGAGGTTGGCGTGCATGGCGAAACGCGATGCGACTTTCTTGCTGAAAGGCAAGTTCCACTGGTAGCCGACGACGTTGTTGCCGGTGCCGCGGTCGCGGCTACCGGTGGGAAGTATGAGACTGAACCGGGGCGCGAACGCAGGCAAGACCTCGCCTTCTGCCAACGCCTGGTAGCGGTAGTTGAGCAGGATGTCGCCGACACCATAAACGCGGTCGGACCCTTCGACTATGCGATAGGAAGGAATGGTGTAAGAGAACTGGTGGTCCTGGGAAAAAATCGGCCACTCCTGCGTGAAGCTGAAGGACCAACCGCGATGCCGAGAATCGTTGGTATAGACGGCGTTGAAGATATGTTGAACCACGCCGGCCTCTTGATTGTAAGCTTCTTCGATTAAAAAACTGTTGTCCTCGATAACGTCGATCGGCCGCTCCGCCGCCCAGGCCGCCGTTAAACCGAACCAAAACACCACCCCAGCTGCCAACAAGGCTCGTGCTAATTCCACAATGAAACTCCCATGCGCAACTCCCCGCGCTCTAGATCCGCCAGCGCTTCGTTGATCTGATCGCAGCCGTAGCTCTTGGTAATCAAGCTTTTTAATTCGATCCGGCCAAGCTTCGCCATCTGAAACACCTCCTCGACGTCGTTCGCCTGGCGGCTTGATACGCCGGTGATGGTAATTTCGCGCGTGACGAAATTGCCGCTGCTGATCGTAAACGGCCCGTTGCCCAGGCCGCCGATGATCGTCGCCGTGCCGCCGGGTCGCGTCGCTTGAATGATCTGATCGGCGGTCTTGGGATTGCCGATCGCCTCGAACGCTTTATCCACGCCGCCGTCGGTCAGTTTGATCACGGCTTTCACGGGATCTTCCGATTTCCCGTTGATGGTGTGGGTGGCGCCGAACTGTTTGGCGGCTTCGAGTTTCTCCTCGACGATGTCCACGGCGATGATCGGATAAGCGCCGAAGCACTTGAGAAATTGGATCGTGTTGAGGCCGATGCCGCCGCAGCCGATGACCAGCGCCGAATCGCCCGGCTTCAAGCGCCCGCGATGCTTCACCGCGTTGTACGCCGTCGTCACCCGGCAGCCGACGATGCTCGCCTCCTCCATCGACATCCCATCTGGAATCTTAAAGATCATGTACGCGGGAACCGACACATACTCGGCGAAGCCACCGACGTTCCAGCGCGTCACCACGGTGCCGTCGGTTTTTTTCAAGGACGGCGGCGCCGGGCGCCTTTCGCAGAGGTTTTCCCGCGCCGTGAGGCAGTAGCGGCACCGGCCGCATTTATACCGCATGCCGATGATCACCCGGTCGCCTGCTTTGAAGTCTATGCAGCGAGCGCCGACCCGCTCGATCGTTCCCGCCACTTCGTGGCCGAGTATCGTCGGCGGGGTGAAGCGGTTTCTTCCCTCCACGACTTTCAAATCCGTATGGCACACGCCGCAGGCAGCGACTTTGATGAGCACGTCCTCGTCACTCACCTCAGGCACCTCAAGCTCTTCAATTCTTAGAGCGTGGCGAACTTCGTAGAGCACTGCGGCTTTCATAGACGATTCCTTCCGCGGGCCGATCGGATTAAATCTAATTACGCCAGCCTAAGGGCAACCGTCAAGGGAACGCCAAAACCTTGACAGGTAAGCACAGGCGGCGATAGCCTCCTGACGAGGAAAGTTTTCTCACGGAGTTTACCCTGAGATCGCCGAAGGGTTCGAAATGACGCGCGATTGATATCTCATATCGGCATTTTTCTGTCATCTCGAACAACGTGAGAGATCTTTCCCTAATCCATCAAAGCACGAAAGGACGCCATCATGCCCAACAAACCGATGCCCCAGGAAGTAACCGTCGACGCGAAGACAACAGCGTTGTTGGTCTTGGACCTCAACTGTCGTTGCGAGGACCCCAAGGAGCGCTGTTATCAACTGATCGATCCCGTGGCGAAGTTTTTGGAGCGCGCCCGGCAAGCCAGCATGTTCATCGTCTACACCGCCGCCGACCGCTATAAGGGCACACCGGAAGCAAGGATGCCGCACGCCTTCAAGCAGCGCGCCGACGAGCCGGTGATTTTCCCGCCCGCCTTCGACAAGTTTTACAGCGGCGAGCTACAGCCGATGCTCCAGCAGCGAAACATCAAGACCGTGATCGCC
>Ga0184627_10001080_pt1 | contig 10861 bp, 14 predicted proteins | sample PLM3_127_b1_FD_133150 | JGI IMG/M metagenome (GOLD analysis project Ga0184627, IMG submission 133150) | Groundwater sediment microbial communities from an aquifer in East River, Colorado, USA - PLM3_127_b1 | ecosystem: Environmental > Terrestrial > Soil > Riparian zone | place: USA: East River...
GCCCCGGAGGGGCTGGATGCCCCGGGCAGCCCGTTCATCGAGCGACGGAAATCGGCCACTGAGGGCCGAGTCCTTTCGGTCAAGGCGTAATCTACGGGCACTTATGCACGCCCCGTGCCAAGGTCGCAGCAGGAGGCCGCCCGCAATTTTCAGGACCCGCACCCCGCTCGGGGGGCGCCTTGACCGGCACCGGGCCCTTCAGTATCATGTGGCTCGCGCCGTGACAGGAAGATGAGTTGCGTGGGGAGGGGGGAGCCGTGGCGACGGTCCTCCTAGAGAACCTGACGAAGCGCTTCGACGACGTGCTAGCGATCCAGAGCGTGCACCTCGAGATCCAGGACCAGGAGTTCGTGGTCCTGGTCGGGCCGTCGGGGTGCGGGAAGTCCACGACCCTGCGGATGATCGCCGGCCTCGAGGAATCAGCGAGGGGAAGATCTTCATCGGCGGCCGGCTCGTCAACGATGTCCCCCCGAAGGACCGGGACATCGCCATGGTCTTCCAGGCCCTCGTGGCCGACGGCTTCCGGGTCCCGGTCCCGGCCGCGCGCACCACGGCCCTGCAACCCTACGCGGGGCGGAAGCTCATCTTCGGCATCCGGCCTGAGGACGTCGTCGTCGCGAGCGGCACCGACGGCCGCCCGACCTTCGAGGCTGTCGTGGAGGTCGTGGAGCCGCTGGGGGCCGAAATCCTCCTGGACATGCGGGCCGGCACCGACACGCTCACCGCCCGCGTGGAGCCGCACCTCGTGGTCCGGGCGAAGGACCGCATCCGCCTCGCCCTGGCCGAAGACAAGATGCACTTCTTCGACCCGGAGACCGAGCAGGTGATTCGCTGACCCTCCCACCGCCCGGTCGAAGGATCCCCGCGTGACCGGCGCCGCTGCTGACCTCCACCTCCACTCCTACTACTCCGACGGCTCCTTTTCCCCCACAGAAGTGGTCCGGCGCGCGGCCGCCGCCGGGCTCGCCGCCATCGCCCTCACGGACCACGACACCGTGGACGGGCTCCCCGAGTTCCTGGCGGCCGCGCCGGCGGCGGGCCTGCACGCCATCCCGGGCGTAGAGTTGTCCGTGGACGAGGGGGACCGCGAGATCCACCTGCTGGGGTATCTCATCCGGTGGGAGGACCCGGCGCTGCGGGCAGCCCTCACGCGCTTCGCCGCCGAGCGGCGGGTGCGGGCCGCGGGCATCCTCTCCAGGCTCCAGGCAATGGGCGTGCGGATCCCGATGGCGGCGGTGGAGGCGGCGGGGGGGCGCGGGACGCTCGGGCGGCCCCACGTGGCCGCCGCGCTGGTCGAGGCAGGAAAGGTCGGGAGCGTGCAGGAAGCCTTCGACCGGTACCTGGGGCGGGGCAAGCCGGCCTACGTCCCCCGGGCCGGGTTCACCGCGGCCGAGGCGATCGCCCTGGTCGGGGCGGCCGGCGGGATCCCCGTCCTGGCCCACCCGGTCCGCTCCGGCGTCCTGGACGAGGTCCCGCGCCTCGTCCGGGAGGGTCTCCGGGGCCTGGAGGCCTACCACATCGGCCACGACCCCGCGGACACGTTGGCCGTCTGCCGGGTCGCCGAGGAGTACGGCCTGCTCCTGACGGGGGGCTCCGACTGCCACGGGGAGATGAAGGGGGAGGCGCTCTTGGGACGGGTCCGCCTGCCCTGGGAGCACGTCGTCCGGCTCTATGCCGCTGCCGGGCGTCCGCCCCCGGCATGAGCGGCCGGCCCGCCCGTTCCCCTACGCCTTCCCCGGACCGCCCTCGGCCTCGTCAATGAGCATCACCGGGATCCCGTCCCGGATCGGGTAGCGCCGGCCGCACTGCGTGCAGACGATCCGCTGGGCCGGCTCATCCAGCCGCACCTCCGCCTTGCAGGCGGGGCACGCCAGGATTTCCAGGAGTTCCTTGTCAATCATTCCTTCCCCCCTTCCCCCCGGGGGTCTCCCCCCTTCGTCCCTCGAATAGCCCGGACGCCGTGAGCGCCTTCCGGATCTCGGCCCGCTCCGCCTCCGTGGGGGGAAGGAGCGGGGGCCGGGGCGGCCCGCCGTAGTAGCCGAGCAGGTCCATGGCGTGCTTGAGCCCCCCGATCCCGAAGCGGGTGGTGAGGGCCTGCACGGCCGGGAGGAGCCGGCGCTGCAGGGCGGCGGCCTCCGCCCCCTTCCCCTCCCGGGCGAGGGTGTACAGCTCCACGCAGGCCCGGGGGGCGGCGTTGGCCAAGGCCAGGATCCCCCCGCAGGCCCCGAGGGCGAGGCCGGCGTAGAAGACCGCCGCCGACCCGACGAAGACGGCAAATCCCTCCGGTGCCACCCGCAGGACCTCGGTGAGGGTCGTGACGTTTCCGGCGGAGTCCTTCATCCCCACGATGTTCCCGTGCTCGGCCAGACGCGCCACCACCTCGGGCTCCACCGTCACGCCCGTGAACTGGGGGACGTTGTAGATCAGGACCGGGATGGGCGAGGCGTCGGCCACGGCGGTGTAGTGGGCGATGACCTCTCGGGCCCGCATCTGGGTCCTGTAGTAGCCCGGGGTCACGACGAGGGCCGCGTCCGCCCCCAGGCGGGCCGCCGCCTTCGTGAGGGCAATCGTGGCCGCCGTCCCCTCCATCCCGGTCCCGGCCAGAAGCAGCCGGTCCCGCGGGACGTGCGCCCGGGCCGTCTCCAGGATGCGGAGCTTCTCCTCCTCCGTGAGGGTGACGGTCTCCGCGTTGCTCCCGAGAAGAAGGTAGCCCGACAGCCCCGTGCCGTGCCAGGCCGTGAGGTTCGCCGCCAGGTGCTCCAGGGCCAGGCTGCCGTCCGGCCCGAAGGGGGTGGTCACCGGGGGGAGGACGCCGACGAACCTGCCCATCCGTTGCTCCTTCCTCGCAGGCGCTACAGGGCGAGATACTGCCTGACGACCGCTTCGTTCTGCCAGATGACCTCCATGGCCCCCGCGTGCTGAATCAGCCCCTTCTCCATGATATAGCCGCGGTCCGCCAGCTTGCGACAGAACTTCAGGTTCTGGTCAGCCAGCAGAATGATCACGCCCCCGGCGCGAATCTCCCGGAGGACCTCGGTCAGGTCCCGCACCACCAGCGGGGCCAGGCCCTCGACCGGCTCGTCCAGCAGCAGGAGGTCGGGGCTCTTCATCAGGGCCCGGCCGATGGCGAGCATCTTCTGCTCGCCGCCGCTGAGGTGGTTGCCCCGGCTCACCCGGAGCGGGCGCAGCACCAGGAAGAGATCTTACACCCGCTCGGCCGTCCACGGGCCATCGATTCTCCCGGTAGTCCGTCGGGCGATCTCCAGGCTCTCCTCGACCGTCAGGTCCGGCAAGATGCGGCGGCCGTCGGAGACATAGCCGATCCCGAGCCGCGCGATTGCAAACGCCTCCTGGCTGGCGACCTCCACCCCCTTGAACCGGATGCTGCCCGACCGGGGCGGGGTCAGCCTCATGATGCTCCGCAGGGTCGTGGTCTTTCCGGCACCGTTGCGCCCCAGGAGGCAGACGATCTCCCCCTGCCCCACGCCCAGCGAAATCCCGTATACCCGGCGGGTGGCGGCACTGTCAAGGGTCGCCCCGGCGCGGGTGCCGGGCCAGCGCTCCCGGCAGGTCCTCGCAGCGCATCAGGAGAGCGTCCTCGGTGGGGTGGCTGTAGTAGCGCTTCCGCCGCCCTGCCATCGCGAACCCCCAGCGGGCGTACAGCGCCCGCGCTGGCGCATTGCTCTCCCGCACCTCCAGGACGGCCACGCGGGCGCCCCGCGCCACCGCCTCCCCCAACCCCACCCGCAAGAGGGCATCCGCGATCCCCTGTCCCCGATGCTCCGGCGCCACGGCGATGTTGTTGATGTGGAACTCCCCCGCCACGACCCAGGTGAAGAGGTACCCCACCACCCGCTCCCCTCGCCGGGCCACCCAGGCGCAGCCAGTGCCGGCCTGCTCCAGCTCCCAGCGGAACATCTCCTCGGTCCAGGGGGCGGAGAAGGTGGCCGCCTCGATCGCCAGAACCGCGGACAAATCCTTCTCCCGGACGGAGGCGATGGTGAGGTCCGATGCGGCGAGGGGGCGGCTCATGGCCGGCCGCCCCGCCGGGCCTTGAGCGTCAGCTCGGCCTCGGCCAGGCGGAGGTACCGGGGGACGAGCCGGTCCACGTCCTCCGCCTCCCCCCGGAGGAGCCGGGCCCGCCCCCGCGCCGCCACCACCGCCGGGCTGGCCCCGCCGCGCCCAGGAGGGGGGAAGAGGGCCTTTTCCTTCAGCCGGCTGCGGAGGGCCTCCCCGTAGCGGGCCAGCCCGTCTCCGATGAAGACCGTGGGGCGGGTGATCCTGGGCAGCAAGGCCTCCAGGGGGCAAACGGTATCCTCCAGCAGGCGGACCAGCTCCGCCCCTTCCAGGGCGAACAGCGCGCAGTAGACCTCCCCCTTGCGGGCGTCCAGGATGGGGCAGACCGGGTGGGCGCAGAAGGGAAGGGTCGCGGCCAGCGCCTCCAGCGTCGGGACGGCGGCCACCGGTTTGCCCGTGGCCAAGGCGAGACCCTTGACCGTCGCCAGGCCGATCCGGAGCCCCGTGAAGGAGCCCGGGCCGATGCTGATCGCGTACCCGTCGAGCTGGTCAGGGCCGAGGCCGGCCACCGCCAGGATCCGCTCGAGCGCCGGGAGCAGCCGCTCCCCGTAGCCTGCGGTGACGCTGAGGGTCACCTCGGCCAGCAGGCCGTCGGGGCCGACGACGGCGACTCCCCCCTGGCCGGTCGCGGTCTCGATGCCCAGGATCCGCATCCTACCCCACCCCCGCGCCGCGGGGACCTTCCCCCCCCGCGCCCGTGTTGCCCCGCAACCCCAGATCGTCCGCGACCGTCCGCATCGCCTCGATGACGAACTGGATGTGCTCTTCCAGGGGGATCCCCAACTCCTCCGCTCCCTTCACGATGTCCTCCCGCTTCACGTTCCGGGCGAAGGCCTTGTCCTTCATCCGCTTCTTCACCGAGGAGGCCTCCAGGTCCAGGACGCTCTTGCTCGGCCGAATGAGGGCGGCGGCCGTATTGAAGCCGCACAACTCGTCCACGGCGAAGAGGGTCTTCATGAGCGGGGTGGCCCGGGGGATCCCCAGGTACTCGGCGTGGGAGAGGATGGCCGTGACCACCTCCTCGGGCACGCCCCGGGCCCGCAGGACCTCCGCCCCCCGGGTGGGATGGTCCTTCGGGTCCGGCCACTTCTCGTAGTCGAAGTCGTGCAGGAGCCCGACGATCCCCCAGACCTCCTCGTCCGCGCCGAACCGCCTGGCGTACGCCCGCATCGCCGCCTCCACCGCGAGGGCGTGGCGAATGAGACTCTCGCCCTGGGTGTACTCCCGCAGCAGCGCCCACGCCTCCGCACGGACCATCCTCACCTCCGCTCAGGGGTGCCTGGCGGGAGCCGGCGTCGCGGCGGAGGCCGGCACCCGCACCGTCACGAGGAACAGGACCGTCCCGAGCAGAGCCACGAGGCCGCTCAGGCGGAAGAGGGTCGCCAGGGCCAGGCGCTCCGCCAACAGCCCGGCGAGGCCGTTGCCCAGGAGGCCCGCCAGCCCGAAGGCCACGGCGGCGTAAAGCGCCTGCCCGCTCGCCCGCAGGGCCGGGGGGACCTCGCTGTCCATCAGGTGGACGGAGGCCAGGTAGGTGACGCCGAAGGTCAGGCCGTGCAGGCTCTGGATCGCGACGAGCAGCGCCGGGCTGGCCGTGAGCGTCACCGCCACCCAGCGGACGGCGGTGGCCCCAAAGCCGAGAGCCAGCAGGAGGCGGAGAGAGAACCGCCGGACGAGGAAGGGCCACGCCAGCATGACCGCCACCTCGGCCGCCACCCCGACCGCCCAGGCCACCCCCGCCAGCCCCTCGCCGATCCCCAGCTCTCGGAGATACAGCGTGAAAAACGTAATATGGGTCCCGCTGCTCACGCGGACCAGGAGGGACGCCGCCAGGAACCAGCAGAGGGCTTGGTTCCGCACCAGGTCCGCCCAGGCCTCCTTCAGGCGCGCACCTCGGAGGGTCGGCTCCGGCAGGGGGCCCGCGGCGACGGCTGCGGCTGCCAGGAGGGCGAATGTCCCTCCCAGGAGGACGACCCCGGCACCCACCGCCTCCAGCGCGAAGCCCACGGCCAGGGCGGCGGCGATGTAGCCGAGGGACCCGAAGACCCTGAGGCGCCCGAAACGCTCCCGCTCCCCTGCCAGCATCGCGAAGGCCATGGCGTTGGCGAAGGGGATGAGGGGACTCTTAATGGCGGCGTACCCCGCCATCACGAGAGCTAGAACCCAGGCGGGCCCCGGCAGGGCGAACAGGGCGAAGGCCAGGACCGTCACGGCGGCGGACAACCTGAAGAGCCGCCGGGCGCTCCCCCGCGCTTCCGCGAGGGCGGTGAAGCCGAAGGGGACCGTGGCCTGGATCGCCGGGAGGAGGGCCAGGAGGCCGCCGATCGCCGCGCGGGAGAGACCCCGATCCCGGAAAAAGACCGGAAGGAAGGGTTCGGTAACCCCGATCGCGGCGAAGTAACAGAAGTAGAAGGCCCGGAGCGTCTGCTCCCCGCCCACCCCACCCCCTTAGCGCGCCGCCGCCTCCGCCACGGCCTGCGCCGCTTCGCCCAGGATGGTGGCGTAGGGGAGGTGCAGGCCCCGCCGTGCCCCCTCCGCCGCCACGTAGCCCACCAGGTCGGGCAACTCCGTCCGCTTCCCCCGTTCCAGGTCCACCAGCGTCGAGACCTTGAGGGCCGTCGCCCCCGCATCCTCCCAGGCCCGGCCCCGTTCGTGAAGCAGCCTCACGGCCTCCTCGATCGGGAGGCGGCAGAGGGACGCGACCCGCACCCCGGGGAAATCCTCCCAGGGGACGCCGACGGATGCCGCCAGCGCCCGCACCTCCCGGCAGAGTGCGACGAAGAGAGCGGCGAGGGCCGGCTCCTGGTAGAGACGATACAGGGGGAGGCGGCTCAGGACCCCGAGCGTCGCCCCCGGGACCATGATGCCGAACTTGGCCCAGGTGGCGGCCACGATGTTTCCCGAGGCCTCGGCTTTCAGTGCTGCCCCCCGGAACGCGGCCACCACCGCCTGCAGGCGGGCCGTCCCCCGGCCGTCCAGCTCTCCAAAGGCGGTGGACGCTGGCCACGTCCAGTGGACTCGCCCCGGAGCCAGGAGCGTCGCCCCCTCCAGGCTCATGGCCCCCAGGACCGCCCCCTCCCCGAAGGCGGCGGCCAGGGCGGCGTCCTTCGTGACGCCATTCTGCACGGAGCAGGCGGCGCCGAGCCTCCCGCGCAGGCAGGCGAGGGCCGGGAGGGTCTCCGCCGTGTGGTAGGTCTTGACGGCCAGCAGCAGGAGGTCGGCCCCCGCCAGTTCCGCGGGGGTGGTCGTGACCCGGACCGACCGGACCGGCTCCGCCGCCCCCTCCCCTCCCTCCACCGTGATCCCGCCGGAGGCGACCGCCGCCGCAGCCTCCGGGCGCGCGAGCAAACTCACCGCGTGGCCCGCTGCCGCCAGGCGCGCCGCGTAGAGGCTCCCCAGGGCGCCGGCCCCGACGACCGCGATGCGCATGCGCTCCCCCCCGACCCCCTCAGGCCTCCGGATCCGCCTCCCGCAGGCGCTCCCAGAAGCTCACCCCCTCTGGCGGCCGGGCCCCCTCCGGGGCCGCCTCCGCCACCATCCCCGTGAAGAACCGGTCGTAGACGGTGGCCCGCTCGTGCTGGAGCGGGGTCGGGCAGTAGCAGGTCTCGGTCCAGTGGACCTCCTCCCCCACGCAAACGGCGCGACGCATGCTGGCCACGATCTCCGGTCCGTCGGGCCGCTGCCGCGCCACGCTCCCGTCCGCGAGGATGCGGTAGAGTTCAGCCGCCACGCCGGGAAGCAGGCGCCCCCGCACCCGGTAATACACGGTGCCTCCCCCTTCCTGCCGGGGCTCCCCCGGTACCGTGGCCGCGGCCCCGGCGATTATAGCGGAACGGGGAGCCGACGGGCCACTGCTCGTCGGCTTTTTCCCTTGACCCTCCGGGCAATTCGGCTAGACTGAGGCTGCTCGACGAACGCAGAGTTGACCCTCCCGTACCGTCCCCCGTCGCGGCTGCACCCGGCACGGGGTGGTGCCCGTCCAACGGCGCCCGCTCCCCCGAGGGCCCCGGCACGGTTCCTCCCTCCGCCGGCCGAGCCACCGGACGCGGAGGGCCGCCGCGGAGTCCAGGCCCCGGCCGGCGCCCCGCCGGGCGGGGGGAGCCTCCCGGAACCCGTAGTGGAGAGGAGACACAGACGATGGCCTACGAATGGAAGCTGAAACCGCGGCCCTACTCGGACGAGGAGGCCAAGAAACTCCTGAGCAGCGTGATCAGCCCCGAGACGACCGACTGGCACTACAACACGCACCACAAGGGGTACGTGACCGGTCTGAACAACATCGAGAAGGGCCTGGAGGGGGCCGACCGGGCGGCGGCCAATGGCAACTACAGCATCATCGGGGAGCTCAAGCGGCGTTTCACCTGGAACCACGCCGGGACGCTGCTGCACGACGTCTACTGGGAAGTCATCGGGGGCGATGGGGACCCGAAGCAGGGACCCGATGTGCTGCGGGCCATCGAGAAGGAGTTCGGTACCTTCGACACCTGGAAGGCGGACTTCAAGGCGGCGGCCATCTCGGCGAAGCTCTCCGGTTGGGCCCTCCTGGTCCACGATAGCCTCATGTCCGGGCGGCTCCTCAATGTCCTCGTGGACGAGCACCAGTATGGCGCCATCTGGGGTGGCATCCCGCTGGTCGCCTGCGACGTCTTCGAACACGCCTACTACCACAAGGACGGGCCGGGCCGGGCGAAATACATCGACAACTTCATCGCGCACTTGCACTGGGGCCGGATCAACGACCGCTTCCGGAAACTGATCCGGTAGGCCGCCCTCCGGCGACACGGGGGGAGAAGCCGTCTCGGGCACCTCCTCCGCGGGACCCCCCTCCTGGAACAGCACGGCCCCGCGCCCTCCGGGCCGCGGGGCCGTTTTCTTTCCGGGGCCAGTTTACCCCTTGGCCTCCAGCGCCACGTACACGTAGGCGTCCCCCCGCTTGATCAGGAGGAGGTTCACCTCCCCCTTCTCCATCTTCAGGGCCCGCCGATACTCCCCCAGCGCGCGGACCTCCGTCCGGTTCACCTCCGCCACCAGGTCCCCCGCCCGGAGGCCCGCGGCGGCCGCCGGCCCTCCCTCCTGGACGGCGGCCACCACCAGTCCCTCCTGCTCTTTCACCTTGAACTTCTTCGCCTTGTCGGCGTCGAGCTCCTCCACCGTCAGGCCCAGCGCCGCCTCCGCGCGCCGCTCCGGCACCGGCACCTCAGCCGCCGCCTGCCGGAACTCCCCGACCGTCACCGTAAGGGTCTGCAGGGCACCGCCCCGGAGGATCTCCGTCTGCACCGCCGTCCCCACCGCGGTCAGGCTGACCGCTCGCTGAAGCGCGGCCACGTCCTTCACCGGGGTGCCGTTCAACGTCAGGATGAGGTCCCCCCGGCGGATCCCGGCCGCCTCGGCCGGCAGCCCGGGCATGACGTTGTTCACCAGGACGCCATCGGTCTCCTGCCGGCCCAGCGCCCGGGCCACGGCCGGGCTCAGGCTCTGGACCCCCACCCCCAGGAACCCCCAGGCCACCCGCCCCCTCTCCTTGAGCGCCGGCAGGACGGTCTTGACCAGGTTCGCCGGGATGGCAAAGCCGATGCTCCGGTTGGGGATGACGGCCGTGTTGATCCCCACCACCTCCCCCCGGATGTTCACCAGCGGGCCGCCGGAGTTGCCCGGGTTGATGGCGGCGTCGGTCTGGATGAAGTCGTCGAAGGGACCGCTCCCCCCCATTCCCCGCCCCTTCCGACTGACGAGGCCGATGGTGACGGTGGCCTCCAGGCCGAAGGGGTTCCCCACGGCCAGCACCAGCTCCCCGATCTCGACGGCGTCCGAGTTGCCGAGGGGGAGGATCGGAAACGGGCCCCCGTCCACCTTCAGGAGGGCCAGGTCACTCCGGGCGTCCTTGCCGACGACCTTTGCCGTGAGCCGCCGGCCGTCGAAGAGGCGGATCTCGACCTCCCCCCCATCGGCCACCACGTGGTTGTTGGTGACCAGGAAGCCGTCGGGGCTGACGAAGAACCCGGTCCCCACCCTGGGCCGTTCCTCGGGGGGACCGGGCGGCTGCTCCGGCGCCGGCCGCTCGGAGGCCGGGCCGTTCGCCACGCCGATGCGGACCACGGCCGGACGGACCTGGCGGACCAGGCCGGTGAGAGACTGGTTGAGGGCGCGCAGGTCAGGCGGGGCCTGTCCCGTCCCCGCCCCCTCGGTGAAGAGGGGAGCCGCGGCCGCGGCCGTGGCCAGGAGGGCCACTGACAGGAGGGCGACCAGGGCGTCCCGCGTGAGCCTCAGGGGGGGGAGGGAGGGCATCTCCGTGGCCATCGGGGAGGATCCTCCTTGGCTACCAGGGATCACGAGCGGCGTTTCCCGGGAAGATAGCACAGGGGGCGGGGACCTACAAGGGACGGGCGGCGCACCACGCGCGCAGGAGCGCACGCGAGTTGCGACCAGTGCCGCGCAGGGCGAGCGTCCGCTCTCGAAGGCCCGTGATGCCCAGCGTCACCTCCACCCGGTCGCGCGGCAGGGCTCCCCCGGCCCGATCCGCCCATTCCAGGACCGCCACCCCCGGCCCGTCGCACACCTCCTCCCAGCCGAGCGCCGCCCACTCCCCGGCTGAACGGATCCGGTACAGGTCCCAGTGGAAGAGGGAGAGGCGACCGGCGTACTCGTGCAGGAGGGTGAAGGTTGGGCTCCGGACCTGCTGGCCGCGCCCGACGCGGAGCCCCCGCGCCAGCCCCTGGACGAAGACCGTCTTGCCCGACCCAAGCGGCCCCCGCAGACAGATGACGGTCCCGGGCGGCGCCAGGCGGCC
>Ga0184627_10001081_pt1 | contig 10859 bp, 12 predicted proteins | sample PLM3_127_b1_FD_133150 | JGI IMG/M metagenome (GOLD analysis project Ga0184627, IMG submission 133150) | Groundwater sediment microbial communities from an aquifer in East River, Colorado, USA - PLM3_127_b1 | ecosystem: Environmental > Terrestrial > Soil > Riparian zone | place: USA: East River...
GAGGTGCTGGCCCCCTTCTGGTTCCTGGGGAAGACCTTCTTCCTCCTCTTCGTGATGCTCTGGCTCCGGTGGTCGCTGGCGCGCGTGCGGGTGGACCAGCTCATGTACCTGGGCTGGAAGGTGTTGCTGCCGATCGCCTTCGCCAATCTGATCCTGACGGGGGTCGCGGTCCTGGTGGTGTAGGCTGGCGGGGGGAGCCCATGGTCAGATACCTGTCGGACATCTGGTTCGGGTTCATCAGCATCCTCTCCTCCATGGCCATCACCCTCCGGTACCTGTTCACCCCGGCCATCACGGTCCAGTACCCGGAGGAGAAGCGGGAGATGCCCCTGCGGGCCATGAACAAGCACTACCTGACCGTGGACCTGGACACGGGCAAGCTGAAGTGCACCGCCTGCGACCTCTGCGCCGTGATCTGCCCCACCAAATGCATCCATATCGTGGGGCAGGGGAAGGGGAAGGTCCGCCACCCCGTGGAGTTCGACATTGACCACAACCTCTGCATGTACTGTAACCTCTGCGTGGAGGTCTGCCCCTTCGACGCCATCACCATGTGGACGGGCAACTACGAGTTCGGGGGCTTCAGCCGGACCGACCTCTTCATTGACATCCGCGAGCTGACGGCTCCCGGCTTCGTGCCCAGTCCCATGACCCCGCGGCTCCCCGCGGCCAAGGCGGCCAAAGCGCCCGCGCGCAAGTAGGCGCGGGCAGGGATCCATGACCACGGCCTTCTTCTTCCTCTTCGCCGGCTTCGTCGTGGCGGCCGCCCTGGTGGTGGTGCTGGGCCGCAACTTGGTCCACTCCGCCATCGCCCTCATCTTTACTTTCTTCGGCGTCGCCGCCCTCTACGTCCTGCTGGATGCCGAGTTCCTGGCCGCGGTGCAGGTCCTCATCTACATCGGCGGCATCACGATCCTGCTCCTGTTCGCCATCATGCTCACCAGCCGGCTCTCCCCCCGGGGGATGGAGATCTTCAACAAGCAGGTATTGCCGGCGGCGCTGATCACCGGGGGGATCCTTTTCGCCCTCCTGTACGCCGCCTGGCTGGGCATCCGGCCGGCCGGCCCCCCCCCGCCCTTCCTCGACTCGACCACCTCCCTGGGCACCATGTTCCTCACGAGCCACGTCCTGCCCTTTGAGGTGGCCTCGGTCCTCCTGCTGGTGGCGATGGTCGGGGCGATTCTCCTCGCCCGAAAGGACCGCTAGTGCCGGGCCAACGAGTTGCACCGAGGATTGCAGCCGAGCCGCGGGTGGCGCCGGGCGCGGCCCCCGAGCGGCCGGGCCGCGTGGGACCCCCTCGGCCTCCTTCCGCAATTCCGCGAATTGCGGGAGGGGCTGAGCGGGTGACGCGGCCCGGCCGCGAGTGGGGCACGCCGGCGACAGGACCCGCGGCAGAACGGTCTGTCAGGATGGGGCCGCATTACGTGGAGCGGCACTAGCCGTGGTGCCCCTCCACTACTACCTGGTCCTCGGCGCCGTCCTCTTCGCCATCGGGGTCTTCGGCGCCCTGACCCGCCGCAACGCTATCGCCATCCTCATGAGCATCGAGTTAATGCTGAACGCGGTGAACCTGGACTTCGTCGCGCTGGCCCGCTACCTGCCCAAGTCGGCCCTCCAGGGCCAGGTCTTCGCGGTCTTCGTCATCACGGTCGCGGCGGCGGAGGCGGCGGTCGGGCTGGCCATCGTCCTCGGGCTGTACCGGAACTTCCGGACGGTGAACGTGGACGAGATCAACCTGATGAAGTGGTAGGGGCTCTCCCATGGTCTCCCTGGTCTGGCTGGTCCCCGTCCTCCCCCTGCTGGGGGTCCTCATCAACGGCCTCTTCGGCCGGACCCACATCCGGGAGAAAGCCCACCTGGTGGCGGTGGCGGCCGCCGGCCTCTCCTGCCTGGTCGCCCTCCTGGTCTTCCTGGACGTCGTGCTCTGGAGGGCTACCCTGGACTGGGATGTCTACACCTGGATGGCGGCGGGGGATTTGAAGGTCAGCGTCGGCTTCCTGGTGGATCCCCTCTCGGCCGTCATGATGCTGACCGTCACCTTCGTGGGGTTCGTCATCCACGTCTACTCGATCGGCTACATGCACGGGGACCCCGGCTACCCCCGGTTTTTCACCTACATGAACCTCTTCATGTTCGCCATGCTGGTGCTGGTCCTGGCGAACAACTACCTGGTCCTGTTCCTCGGCTGGGAGGGGGTGGGGCTCTGCTCCTACCTCCTCATCGGCTACTGGTACGAGAAGCACTCCGCCTCCACGGCCGGCAACAAGGCCTTCATCGTGAACCGGATCGGGGACTTCGGTTTCCTCCTGGGCCTCTTTCTCCTCTGGACCACCTTCGGGACCCTCCAGTACCGGGAGATCTTCGCCCGGGCCCCGGAAGTGCTGCCCGCGGGGGGGGTGCTGGTGACGACCGTCACCCTCCTCCTCTTCGTGGGGGCGGTCGGGAAGAGCGCCCAGCTCCCCCTCTACGTCTGGCTCCCCGACGCCATGGAGGGCCCCACCCCGGTCTCGGCCCTCATCCACGCCGCCACCATGGTGACGGCCGGGGTGTACATGGTGGCCCGCTCCGGGGCCCTGTTCAGCCTGGCCCCCTTGAGCGCCGAGGTGGTGGCGGTGGTGGGGGCAGTCACCGCCGTCTTCGCGGCCACCATCGCCTGCGCCCAGAACGACATCAAGCGGGTCGTGGCCTACTCCACCATCAGCCAGCTCGGGTACATGTTCCTGGGGGCGGGGGTGGGGGCCTACGCCTCGAGCATCTTCCACCTGGTGACCCACGCCTTCTTCAAGGCCCTCCTGTTCCTCGGCTGCGGGGCCGTCATCCACGCGCTACACCACGAGCAGGACATGTGGAAGATGGGGGGCCTGCGGAAGGCCATGCCCATCACGGCGGCTACCTTTCTCATCGCGGCGCTGGCCAACGCCGGCATCTTCCCGCTCGCCGGGTTCTGGTCCAAGGACGAGATCCTCTTCGCCGCCTACAGCCAGGGGCACACCGTCCTCTGGGCCCTCGGGGCCGCCGGGGCGTTCCTCACCGCCTTCTACATGTTCCGCCTCTACTTCGTCACCTTCACGGGCCCCTCCCGGGTGGACCCCCACCTGGCCGGGCACCTGCACGAGGCCCCGCCCGTCATGACCCGGCCCCTGCTCACCCTGGCCGTCTTCGCGGTCGGCATCGGGGCGGCGGTGGGGTTCCCGCCGGAGCAGGGCCTCTTCCACCGGTTCCTGGCCCCGGCGCTGGCGGCCCCCCACGACGGCCCGGCGCACGGGGGCGCTGCGCTGGAGGTGGGCATGGCCCTCGTCTCGTTAGCCATCGCCGGCGCCGGAATTTTGGTGGCGTACATGATGTACGTGGTCTCCCCGGGGCTGCCGGAGCGCCTGGCGACCCGCTTCCGGCCGCTGCACACGCTCCTCTTCCGGAAGTACTACGTGGACGAGGCGTACAACGCCCTCTTCGTCAACGGCTTCCTGGGGCTCTCCCGGCTGGCGTGGCGGGCGGACGACCGGGTGGTGGATGGGGCGGTGAACGGGACGGCGATGGCAACGGTGGGGGCCAGCGTCTTCTCGGCCTGGCGCTTGGATCTGGGCATCGTGGACGGCCTGGTCAACTGGATCGCCGATCTCCTCCAGGGGGGGAGCGACCGGGTGAAGCGGGTCCAGACCGGCCTGGTCCAGAACTACATCATGGCGATGGCCCTGGGGATCTTCGTCATCGTCAGCCTGTATCTGTTCCTTGGCGGTCAGCTCTTCTAATGTGACCGCAACGAATTGTCCCTCATGCTCACGCGAGGGCTGCTGTGCCGGGCCAAATGACGAGCATCACGAGGCCCGAGGGAGGAGGCGGCCGGAGGCGTACGCTCTGGTACGCTCCGGACCGCCGACGACCGAGAACAAAGTGAGGCGAAGTTAGTTGGCCCGGCACTAGGAGACCGCGCCCATGCAGCTCGATAGCTGGATTCTCACCCTGATCACGTTCCTGCCCACCGTGGGGGCCGTTCTGATCCTCCTGGTCCCTTCGGGCCGGCTGGGCGCGATGCGGGGGCTCGCCCTGGCCTTCTCCACGGCCACCTTCGTCCTCTCCCTCTGGATCCCCTGGCGGTTCAACATGGTCACCGCCGACATGCAGTTCGTCCAGCAGCTCCCCTGGATCCCGACCATCGGCGTCTCCTACTACGTGGGCCTGGACGGCATCAGCCTCTGGCTGGTCCTGCTGACCACGCTGCTCAGCGCCATCTCGGTTCTGGCCTCCTGGGGCCCCATCACGGAGCGGGTCAAGGAGTACATGGTCTTCATGCTCCTCCTGGAGACGGGGATGCTGGGGGTCTTCCTGGCCCTCGACTTCTTCCTCTTCTACGTCTTCTGGGAGGTCATGCTGGTCCCCATGTACTTCCTCATCGGCGTGTGGGGAGGGGCCCGGAAACTCTACGCCGCCATCAAGTTCTTCCTCTTCACCCTCTTCGGCTCCGTCCTGATGCTGCTGGGGATCCTGGCCATCTACTCCTACCACCATGCCCAGACGGGGGAGTACACCTTCAACATCTTCCGGATGGTGGAGCCGGGCCTGCCGCCGAACCTCCAGTGGTGGGTTTGGCTCTCCTTCTTCATCGCCTTCGCTATCAAGGTCCCCATGTTCCCGTTCCACACCTGGCTTCCCGATGCCCACGTGGAGGCTCCCACGGCCGGCTCCGTCATCCTGGCCGGCGTCTTACTGAAGATGGGGACCTACGGGTTCCTCCGCTTCAGCCTCCCCATGCTCCCCGACGCCAGCCGGGAGTTCGTCTGGCTCATCGTGGTCCTCTCGGTCATCGCCATCATCTACGGGGCCATGGTCTCCATGGTCCAGCCGGACATGAAGAAGCTCATCGCCTACTCCTCGGTGAGCCACATGGGCTTCGTCACGCTGGGAATCTTCGCCCTGAACGCCCAGGGCATCCAGGGGTCCATCCTCCAGATGGTCAACCACGGCCTCTCCACCGGCGCCCTCTTCCTCATCGTCGGGCTCATCTACGATCGGCGGCACACTCGGATGATCGCGGACCTGGGCGGCCTGAGCAGCGTGATGCCGGTCTACGCCACCTGCTTCGCAATCATCATGCTGTCCTCCATGGGCCTGCCCGGCCTCAACGGATTCGTGGGAGAGATCCTGATCCTGCTGGGGGCGTTCCGGGTGGATTGGCGGTGGGCCGCAGCCGGGGCGATCGGCATCGTCCTGGGGGCGGCGTATCTCCTGTGGCTCTACCAGCGGACCATGTTCGGGCCCATCACCCACCCGGAGAACCGGACCCTGACGGACCTGGACGGCCGGGAGCTGGCCACGTTAGTCCCCATCATCGTCCTCTGCTTCTGGATCGGGCTCTACCCCATGCCCTTCCTGAACGCCATGGCCCCCTCCGTCAACAAGGTGCTCCAGAAGGTCAATGCCAAGACCCTGCGGGCGGAGGCCCCGGCCCCGGTGCTCCTTCCCGCCCTCCCCGCGGCGCGACCGGCTGAGGAGGGGAAGCCCGCCCGATGAGCGCCACCTTCAACCCCGCCGACGTGTGGCTCCTGCTGCCGGAGCTGACGGTGGCCGGATGCGCCACGGCCGTCCTCATCCTGGACTTCTGCCTCGGGGAGCGGGTCCGGACGGCGCTCGGCTGGTTCAGCGTGCTGGGCCTGCTGGCGGCCGGCGTGCTGGCGGCGGGGCAGGTGGGGCAGCGAACCGCCGGGTTCTCCGGCATGCTCCTGGTGGACCCGTTCGCCGTCTACTTCAAGGTGATCTTCCTCGTGGCCACCCTGTTAATCATTCTCATGGCCATGCCCTACCTCAAGGTCGAGCAGGTGGGGGTGGGGGAGTTCTACGCCATCACCCTCTACGCCACCGCGGCCATGATGCTGATGGGGGGGGCGGGGAACCTCCTCTCCCTCTACGTGGCGCTGGAGACCATGTCGGTTTCCATCTACGTGCTCTGCGGCTACCTCAAGCGCGACCAGAAGTCCAACGAGGCGGCCCTGAAGTACCTCCTGATGGGCGCCTTCTCCTCCGGGGTCATCCTCTACGGGATGGTGATGCTGTACGGCCTCACCGGCACCCTGGACCTCCGGGAGGTGGGGACGGCGCTCAAGGGCCTCCCCCTCACCAACCCCGCCCTGGTCCTGGGGATGGTGATGCTGACGGCGGGGTTCGGGTTCAAGATCGCCATGGTCCCGTTCCACATGTACATCCCGGACGTGTACGAGGGGGCCCCGACGCCGGTCACCGCCTACATCGCGGTCGCCTCCGAGGCGGCCGGGTTTGCCGCCATGCTCCGCGTCTTCCTGCTGGCCATGCCGGTGCTCCAGGTGAACTGGACCATGCTCTTCTGGGTGCTGGCGGCCCTCACCATGACCGTGGGGAACGTGGTGGCGGTGGCCCAGACCAACATCAAGAGGATGCTGGCCTATTCGGGGATCGCCCACGTGGGCTACACCCTCATCGGGCTGGTGGCCGGGACGGAGACGGGCATCTCGGCCATGCTGCTGTACGTCCTGGCCTATTACTTCATGACGGCCGGCGCCTTCGCCGTGGTCGTCTACCTGTGCAGCGGCCAGGTGAAGGGGGACCGGATCGAGGACTTCTCCGGGCTGGCCCAGGCCCACCCGGCGGCCGCGTTTGCCATGCTGATCTTTCTCCTGAGCCTCACTGGTATCCCGCCCACGGTGGGGTTCGTGGGGAAGTTCTACCTGTTCAGCGCCGCTATCGAGAAGGGGTTCGTCTGGCTGGCGGTCATTGCGGTGGTCAACTCGGTCATCTCCCTCTTCTACTACATGCGGGTGGTCATGGTGATGTACATGCGGGAGAGCCCCTCCCGCCTGCCGGTGAACCGCTCGGTGGCGCTGACGGTGGCGCTGGCCCTGGCCGTCCTCGGGACCCTGGTCATCGGGGTCTACCCCGAGCCGTTCCTGGAGGCGGCGCGGGCCTCCATCCGGGGGGTCCTGGGGTAGCGCGGCGGCGGCCCGTACGGGGCGCGCTCCCCGGCCCGGCCCTCGCGGAGCGCTTGCCCGCTGCGGGGGGTGGCGGTATACTGCGCGAGAGGCGATGCCCGGCGGACCGTCCCCGTGGCGGCAGGTGGGGATCCTGGCGGGCCTGGGGCTGACCCTGGGGGCGGCCACGGCCATCGGGGTGGGGTTGGGGGTCCTGGCCGATCGGTGGCTGGGGAGCGGCCCCTGGGGGCTCGTCCTGGGACTGCTGCTCGGGGTTACGGGCGGCTTCACGCAGGTCCTGCGGGACATCCGGCGTGCCACGCGGGACTGAATTTTTTTTTGGCCGAGTTTGTGAGAACCGGAACATGGCGGCGCGGGGCCGCCGGGACGGGAACGCCGTGGAGGCCATCGAGCATTCCGCGATTTTCATGATCCCGAACTTCCTCGCCCTCTGGCTCCCGGGGGCCTTCATCCCGGACCACATCGCGATGGCCTGGGTGGTCATCGCGTTGCTCACGCTGCTCTCGGTCCTCTGCACCCGCCGCCTCCAGTCGGTCCCCGGCCCCCTGCAGAACGTGCTGGAGGTGACGGTGGAGGCCTTCTACGGTCTCATTGACTCCATCATCGGGCATCACGGGCGGCGGTACCTCCCCCTCCTGGGGACGCTGGGCCTCTTCATCCTGACGGCTAACCTGCTGGGCCTCGTCCCGGGATTCAAGTCGCCCACCGCCAACATCAACACCACGGCCGCGCTGGCCCTCACCGTCTTCGTCGCCTACCACTACTTCGGGGTCCGGGAGCAGGGGGCCCTGACCTACGCGAAGCACTTCCTGGGCCCGGTGGGCGCGCTGCCCAAGGCGCTCCTGATCGTCATGGGGCCGGTCATGATCCCCGTGTTCATCCTGGTGGAGGTGATCGGCCACTGCGCGCGGGTCCTCTCCCTCTCCATCCGGCTCTTCGGGAACATCTTCGGCGAGGACGCCGTGATCCTCTTCCTGTTCTTCCTGGCACCCCTCATCGCGCCCCTCCCGATGATGGGCCTAGCCATCTTCACCAGCGTCGTGCAGACGCTGGTGTTCGTCATGCTCTCCACCATCTACATCGCGGGGGCGGTGGAGCACGGGCACGAGGAACACTGAGCCCCCGCGGGGTTGCCCGGATCGCCTCCGGCGCGGCCGGCCCGTCAACCCCTCCTGAAGCAGGCGCCGGTGGACTCCAATGGCAGGGGGAGGAAAAGGAGGGCGGTGCATGAAGGAAACGCGGGGGATGGGAGTGCTCATGGCCGCAGGCTTGCTCCTCGCCCTGGCCACGGCGGCGGGGGCCGCCGAGCCGGCCGGGGTCAAGGACACCACGTACTTCTGGATGACCGTCCTGACCGGCGGCTTCGGGATGGCCATCGCTTCGGCCATGGCCGCCTTCGCCCAGGGGCGCGCCGTCGCGGCGGCCCTCGACGGCATGGCCCGGCAGCCGAACGCCGCGGGCCGCATCCAGACGGCCCTCATCATCGGGTTGGCCTTCATCGAGTCCCTGGCCATCTACGTGCTGTTGATCGCGCTCATTCTGCTGTTCGCGAACCCCTTCGCCGATAGGCTGCTGAAGGGGTAGTCTCGGGAGGGGAGGGGTCTTTCGGCCCCTCCCCGTTTCGCGGAGGCTGATCGTACCAATCTTCACATGCTCATCGAGTACCTCCCCATCGGGATCCTGATCCTCCTGGCGGCCGCCTTCGCCGGAGGCACGGTCCTCCTCTCCTCCCTCACCGGTCCGAAGCACCCCACGCCCGAGAAGCTGGCCCCCTACGAGTGCGGTGTCACGCCGGTCGGCTCGGCTCGGGACCGGTTCGCCGTGCGGTTCTACCTGGTCGCCATGCTCTTCATCGTGTTCGACATCGAGATCGTCTTCCTCTACCCGTGGGCCGTCGTCTACCGGTCGCTCGGCTGGTTCGGCTTCTGGGAGATGGTCGCCTTCCTGGGGGTCCTCTGCCTGGGGCTCGGCTACGTCTGGCGGAAGGGGGGCCTGGAGTGGGAGTAGGCGGCGCGCGGGACGAACCCCGGGTGGTGGGCAGGCTCCGGGAGCGGTTCCCGGACGCGGTCCGGGAGGTCCGGCACGTCGGGGACGAGCTGACGGTGGTGGTGGCCCCGGCGGCCATCCGGGAGGCCTGCCGGTTCCTCCGGGACGACCCCGACCTGCGCTACGAGTTCCTCTCGGACCTCTGCAGCGTGGACCGGCTGCGTCTGCCGGAGGCCTCCCCCCGGTTCGAGGTGGTCTACCACCTCACCTCCATGCGCAACAGCAGCCGCCTGCGGCTGAAGGTGCGGGTGGAGGAGGGGGAGGCGGTGGAGAGCGTCACCGGCGTGTGGGAGGGGGCCAACTGGCTGGAGCGGGAGGTGTACGACCTGATGGGGATCCCGTTCCGGGACCACCCCGACCTGCGGCGCCTCGTCCTGCCGGACGACTTCGAGGGGCATGCGCTGCGGAAGGACTTCCCCGTGACCACCGAGCCCCGGTGGTGGGAGGAGGAGGGCCGGCGGTGACCGAGACGCGGACCATGACGCTGAACATGGGCCCGCAGCACCCCTCGACCCACGGGGTCCTCCGCCTGGTCCTGGAGCTGGACGGGGAGGCGGTGGTCCGCTGCGTCCCCCACATCGGCTACCTGCACACCGGCATGGAAAAGACCATGGAGGACAAGCGGTACCAGCAGGCCATCACGGTCACCGACCGGATGGATTACCTGGCGCCCATGTCCAACAACCTGGCCTTCGTCCTCAGCGTGGAGAAGCTCCTGGGGATCGAGGCCACGGAGCGGGCCCAGGTCATCCGGGTCATGATGGTCGAGCTGACCCGCATCAAGAGCCACCTGGTCTGGCTGGGGACCCACGCCCTGGACATCGGGGCCATGAGCGTCTTCCTCTACTGCTTCCGGGAGCGGGAGAAGATCCTGGACCTGTACGAGATGCTCAGCGGACAGCGGATGATGTCCACCTACATCCGCGTGGGCGGGCTCATGGCGGATCTTCCCGACGGCTTCGAGCGCCGGGTCCGGGACTTCATCGACGAGTTCCCCAAGCGGGTGGACGAGTACGAGGACCTGCTGACCCACAACAGGCTCTGGATGCAGCGGACGGTGGGGGTGGGGGTCCTGAAGCGGGAGGAGGCGATCGCCCTGGGGGTGTCGGGGCCGGCCCTGCGCGCCTCGGGCGTCCCCTGGGATATCCGGAAGGTCTGGCCCTACTCCGGCTACGACCGGTTCCACTTCGATATCTCCCTGGCGCAGAACGGGGACGTCTACGACCGCTACCGCTGCCGCATCTTCGAGATGCGCCAGTCCACCGCGATCGTCCGGCAGTGCCTGGACCGGATGCCGAAGGGCCCGGTGAACCTTGACGACCCCAAGATCGTCCCGCCCCCCAAGCCGCTGGTCCGCCGGAGCATGGAGGCCCTGATCCACCACTTCCTCCTCTACTCCCAGGGGTTCACGGTGCCGCCGGGGGAGGCCTACGTGCCCATCGAGTCCCCCAAGGGAGAGATCGGGTTCTACGTGGTGAGCGACGGGAGCAACAAGCCCTACCGGGTCCGGGTCCGCCCGCCCTCCCTCCTCAACCTGCAGGCCCTCCCCCGGATGGTGGAGGGGCGGCTCGTGGCGGACGTGGTGGCGGTCATCGGGAGCATCGACATCGTGCTCGGGGAGATTGACCGGTGACGTTCGGCGAGCAGGCGGAGCAGGAGTTCGCGGAGATCCTGGCCCGCTACCCGGACAAGCGGTCGGCCCTCCTCCCCTCCCTGCACCTGGTGCAGCGGGAGCAGGGGTATCTCTCGCCGGACGCCATGGAGGAGGTGGCCCGGCGGCTCCACCTCCACCCGGTGGACGTCCTGGAGGTGGCCACCTTCTACACCTGGTTCAACCTGAAGCCGGTGGGAAAGCAC
>Ga0184627_10001082_pt1 | contig 10859 bp, 6 predicted proteins | sample PLM3_127_b1_FD_133150 | JGI IMG/M metagenome (GOLD analysis project Ga0184627, IMG submission 133150) | Groundwater sediment microbial communities from an aquifer in East River, Colorado, USA - PLM3_127_b1 | ecosystem: Environmental > Terrestrial > Soil > Riparian zone | place: USA: East River...
GATAGAGAAGGGATGCGTCTATTTGATCTTAGTGATACCTTAAAGATCAGTGAGCCTATTAGAGATAAGTATGATGATCTGAATAAAGATAATATAGAGGATATTCATACAGTACATAGCAAGGCTAAAAATGCTATTGTTCAATTTAATCCCGACTCAAGTGGAGACTATACTTCTATTTTTCATTATACGTATGGTGTGGATGATATTAGAACTGGGTGGTGGACGAATATTGTGCCTCCTACAGGGCTAAACATTATAGATTCAGAAGAGATAGAAGACTCTAATGGTGACTTCCATGTTTATGCTGGTACTGAGGATGGAATGATTCTAGAGATACTTACCACCACTAGTAAAAATTGGGTAAAGTCTGATGGTACTTCTTCTGCTGTATCTACTATATTTCAGACTCCGTATATGAGACTAGGGGCTTTAGGGGGGGATTCAGTATGGGTTGTAACCGGAAAGGTACAGCTTACATACATAGAAGTCAGACATGATGGAGATGCTACTACCTGGACTGCTACTATAGATATGGCTAGTGGGCCTGACCAAACAACCCCTAGGTCTACTACTGATGTACCTTTAGTCTTTGGTGCTAATACCTCCCTACTGAGAATGCCGGTAAATTTTGGTGAGTTAGTAAGAGATGAATATATTAGGGTCAAGCTCACGAATTCAGATCTAAATGTTAATAGTACTATAACGGCTATTAGGATTTATTTCTCAGTTAAAGAGGGACAGTACCCCGTTTCGTCATAATGTCAAAGTTCAAGCCCACAGTTCCTATACAGGAAGTGCCTTTTAGGCAGAATCTTGAGCCTTCTTGGGATCCATCTAGAACTGCTCAGTTAAAAGCTTTTCTTGCACATATGAGGACGGCGGTCGATAACTCCCTAGGGGCACAGGTACTCCAAAGTCCCACAAGAATCTTTTCTGAATTTGTTCCTAAGATCCCTAGGCAGGATATTTTTACAGAAAGATCATACAGGGAAATTCGTATAAGATTCACTCCTCCCAGGGGGCTTAGAAAGTTCTTGCTCTATGAATTCCAAGTAGCTCAGAGTGAGAACTTCAATTCGTTTGATACTTTTCCCACTCCCGAGCCTTTTTTAACCTTTTCTAGCCTTACCCCAGGAACTACATATTACTTTAGAATGAGAGTAGTCACCACTGATAGAGAAGTAGGCCCGTGGAGTGACACTGTAGCAGTTACTGCTTTGAAAGCTCTTGCATCTTCACTTTTTACTAATATAACTTATCATTTTACTTCTAGTTTTGTAAACTATGATGAACATCCTGCTAATAACTTTCAGGATGTATTTGAAGTGACTCATGATGGTATTGGGGGAGTTCTATTCTATTTGGTCTCATACAACATAGAGTCATTGGATACTCAAACTACTAATAACTTAGCTTGGCAGGAGACTGAATTTAGGTGGCTAGAAAATGGTGTACAAGTGGGTCAGAATTTTCAGGTTACTTCTTATAATTGGGAGGAGAATAGCACTCTAGGAAATTTCTTATCTGGAACTAGTGCCTATGGACCCTTTGATTTTGAAGGACCATTTGAAGTTAATAGAAGAGGTACATTTGTACAGAAGCTCCATCAAGTTATAGAAGGAGACATAGTAATAACCCTCCAAGCTAAACAATTACCTTTTTCAGCAGGGCCTGGAAGTTGGACAGAGGATTTGAATCCAGCTAATACCGTTCTTGCGGGACAATGTGGATATGCTCTTGAACTTAAAAATTTCAGTAGCATGGAACTGATCTTTGAGGCTTAGTGGATTTCTCCTTCTTATTTAGAGATAATTTATGAAGGAGGTATAAAGTATGGGAAGATTAAAAGATTTAACTGGAAAAAAATTTAATAGATTATTGGTTTTGCAAAGAGGAGAAAATGATAAAAGAGGAGAGGCTAGGTGGATTTGCAAATGTGATTGTGGGAATAAAACACTCACTACTGGATACAAGTTAAGGACTGAAGAAATTAAGAGTTGTGGTTGTTTTATGAGAGAGATAAATGCTAAAAGACAATTTAAACATGGAATGTCTACAAGTAAAATATACCAAACTTGGAATGGAATGTTTAATAGATGTTATAATAAAAATGAACCTTCATATAAACATTACGGTGGTAGAGATATAAAGGTCTGCGATCGTTGGTTAAAGTTTGAGAACTTTTTAGAGGATATGGGGGAGAAACCCAGAGGTCTATCTATAGACCGTATAAACAATGATGGAAACTACGAGCCTGGGAATTGTAGATGGGCTACTAGGAAAGAGCAAGTAAATAATAGAAGATTTTATGAACAAAAAGGTGGAATGAAACCTAAATACACTTTTGAGGATCTTAATAAGATTGATGACTTAAGATCTAAAGGTTATAGCTATAGTTCTATAGCTAATCTTTGTAGGATCTCAGTTGGACAGGTTTATAACCTTTATAATAGGAAATTAAAGTGGCTACAACCAAAAGAACTTCAAATATAAGAACATTTGCAAAATTATTTCGTGATTTGAGTGATAGCCAAAGAAAGGAAATGGAGAGGGCTTTATCTGATCTAGAGAATAGTGAGGAGATTACGAATCTAAATTCCACTCTAGAGTTCTTGAGAAGAAAGCAGAACTTTAGTATGCCGGTCCCCCAGTTGGTAACTAATAATACTTCTAAGGGGGCTGTTATATCATGGGAAGCTATAAAAGATCAAAGAGCTGGGGCATATGAAGTTGAAGTTTCTACTCAAGCTAACTTTTCTACATCTACTAAGGTTATGACGTTTGGAACTAATGTTATATTGGAAGGTCTATCAGCTACTACATATGTGCGTGTGAGAGCGGTGAGAACAGGAGGGACTACTGGGCCGTTCTCAGATACGGCTGTTGTAACCCCTTTTCTTTTTACTATTGTAAGTAGAACTGAAGAAGCCTTTTATTTTAAACTTACCAATTCTACCTCCTTTACTGTCTTAGGTGGTTCGGGATCAACATTTGATTATGAGCCTATTCGGCCAGGACCTGAGGGCTTTTCGATGGTCTTTGGGTTTGTCAATATGTATGCAGATCCTGAGGTTGCAATTAGAGGAACACCGGATGTCACAATAAAGATTATTGAGACTACGAATCTCGGTGAATCTATCCGTTGGCTATCCACAGCCTCGGATCATTTTGGTGCGTACTCTATAGGCCCCTTCTGCATCCAGCACCCTGAGACTGGTAATGTGGAATATAGGCTTGAAGTACAAGACAGTAATCCTCCTAATCCTTTTTATGTTTCGGAAATTCTTTGGTGCCATCTTAATAGCGTGGAACTCGGATCTCAGGAAACTACACCATGACCATAAAACGTCGGGTGCAGATAGCGAACAGGTTCAAGAAGATTAGAGGGTTAGACTATAGCGAAAAAAGAATCCTAGTTCGTATAGGTGAATTGATTGATGGAGCATTAAATAATCGAGGTCCAGCTAACCCCGCCGCCCTATCCCCTCTACGTAAACTTATAAGAAGTAGAAAACTGCCTCCCCCTCGTAATTTAAGATCAACAGTAGGGGTGCGTAGTGCTAAAATTGAATGGGATCCTGTGGATAGTCCTATCCTTTTGATGTATGAGATACAGCTTGTAAATACAGCTACTAATCTTACAACATTTCATTCTGCATTTACCACTAGACACTATATAGGTCAAAGTGGAACCTTTAGAGCTAAGGTTAGATCTGTATCTAGAAATGGATTTGCCTCTCCTTATAACTTTGTCCCTATAACTTTCACCGTTCAGGATGATGTACTTTATCTGGAAGGAAATAAGCACGAGCCTACTCTACAAAGCTATATAATATCTGAGGACATTTTTACACCAGAGGAGTATAAGGTATTCTGTTGGACTGGTTATACTTTAAACACATTTGCTAATTCATTTTCAAATCCAGAGTTTTTTACAGATTTTAGTAGAGCCAGTCTTTATCCTATTTTCAGTAGGCTCCTTATGCCACGAGAAAGTATTTCGTTGAGTAATGTGGCTCCTGGTGTCTTAAGTACGGAGACTAGACCTTCTGTTAGGACAGAAGGTCTATTTGAATCACCTTTTGGGGCAATGTTTAAACCGTTTCCTATATCCTCTACTGATTTGTTTAAAGATCAAGAGAATGTGTTCTTTGTATTTAACGAGCGAGATGATAACGCTGGCTTGTCCATGTCCTTACTTTCCATCCCAGCACTCGTGAAAACTGTAGAAGTAGAAGAAGATCTACCTGGATATTCAATTGACTTTAGCGGTGGTGTGGGTGCTGATGAACAAATGCGAACTACCGCAGCTACTACTGTTGGTAGAGAAACTCACAAGTGGTTATATCCAGCAACTGGTCAAACTGCTAATTTTGCTATAGAAATGTGGTTCAAGAATGAAGAGCCATCTGATACGGTTGGATCGAATATGATAGTAGTAGATCACCCTTCTGGTGCAGGTACAGGAGGATTTTCTATAAGCAGATCTGGTTCTGTGGTAGGAGATAGTGGATTTGTTAATGGTTTACGTATTTTCTTTAAAGAAATCTTTGGACCTGGACAAGCTGCTAGAGCAGCAACATATACTGTTGATTTATGGGGGAATACAAATTGGCACCAAATTGTTGTTGTTGTTCACCATACAGGAGCCACGGCACAAAGAACTTTTAATGTCTATTTTGATGGACAAAATCTTAATTGGCCTCAGACTGGAGGGGGTGGTGGTGGGACAATTGGAAATTGGGATTTTGAAACTTTACCGTTTGGTGGTGCTAATTCACAATCTTTGAATTTTGCTAATATTGAAAGACAGCTAAGGATAGGAGGAGAGTTAGCATCAAGTGCACAATGGTTAGGACTTTGGTATAGCTTGGCTTCTTGGAGAGCAGCCCCACTCTCGTCTGTTGCTTTGGATGATGATGATATCAGAGCTTTGTATAATAATCCAAGAAAGGATAGGAGATCGAAGTTTTCTGACTATGATAAAAGGAAGTATTTAGTTCATTATTACTTGCCTGCCTTCGCTAGAGAGTCAGAAAATGACTCTGACTTAGGTATAGATTGGGGACCAGGCCCTCCCGATAGACCGCTATCTGGTTTGACAAATATCACCATAGAGAACGATTTGGTTGGCGACGCGCCTGGGACAGGATAAGTTTAATTACACTTTATAAGCTTTATAAAAGGAGATAATTTAAGTAGAACTGTGGGCAGATTTATGCTTAGGAGAAAAGTTTAATGGCAAGTTTTAGCGGGCAAGGTGCAGCGTCAGGCGCAGCGGGCGGGGCAGCAATGGGCACTATGATCATGCCGGGCTGGGGTACGGCGGTTGGTGCCGTAGCAGGAGGGCTATTAGGTGCCTTCGGTGGGCCAAGTAGCGGAGATGAAAAGGCATTAAAAAAAGAACAAGAATATTTGAACTATATGAAGGCTCTCTCACTAGAGCAGCCTAAAGCAGAACAAGCTAGACTTACCGCAGGGTTCCAAACTAATTTAGCCACTCTAGGACTACTCGGCCAGCCCGGGACATATGACCTCCCTCCTGGTGCTATGCCCTCCGCTCTACCTGGGGGACTTTTAGGCCCTCCCCCTGGCGCGGGGGATGTTACCGTTTCATATATTGACCCTACTATCAAAGGTAAACATATTGCTAAACTTCTGGGTAAGCAGCCCGGTGATCCTCTCACTCAGGCAGACTTAGATAAAGTTGCGGAGATGGAGGCTAGCCAGAAGGGTAAGCGAGGTAAGCAGAGATATTCTCGAATCGAGACAAGAACTGAGGACGCTCAGACATTCTTCGATACTACCTCTAAGCTTGCACAAAAAGACCCTACAGCAGCCCAGCAGCTTCAAAGAGAAAAGTATGGTAAGGAATATTTTGAAGATTTCAGGCAGACTAGAGAGGGTGTTCTAGATCCACAGAAGTTTGCCCAGACTGCTGCTGCTAGTCCAGCCGCACAGATTGTTTCTAAACAATTAGCTGAAGCTAGGGACTTAAGCAACCCACAAAGTAATTTCAGACAAACTCTTGAGCAGTCTATAACTAACCCCATTATTGAGTCTGGAGCTGAGGCTTTGAGAGAGTCCATGCGGTACATCCAAAATCAGGCAGCTAAGGGGGGTACCGCTCGTAGGACCGCCCTTAAAGAAGCCCAAACTATGCTATCCATAGAGAGATCTAATCGTATGGTAGCCCAGGAAATGTGGCAGAAAAATCTAGCCTTTGAGACTTGGATTAGGGATTACCAGAGAACAGCGGTTAATTCGGCTGTTGGTTTTGTTCAAGGTCTAGGAGTAAACGAATATGTAGGAGCTATGAATTCCGCAGGGAGATTTATGGCTGAAACAGTAGCACCCCATACTGCTGCATATTCAGCACAAGCTTATCAGTTGGGTATGACAAAGAAAAAGGATAATCTAGGTAAAATGATTCTAGGCGGTGCTATGATGGGGGCCTCTGCATACTCTGCATTCAAGCAGCCGGGAGGTGGTGGGGCAACAACAATGCCTTCGCAGCCCGCAGAGTTTGGTGGATTTGGCCCTGCAAGTAATATGCCTGCCTACTCTGGTCCGGGTTCTTCTCAAGGCCCACTGTATACTCCCCCTCAAGGGGGGCAGGGGATGTTAGCTAACGCTCCTGCGTATGGTGGTGGCGTAACCTATGGGGGGACTCAGTAATGGCTAATGGTCAGGCTCAGCAGCTTCAAGTTCAAACCTCCCCAGGGGTTACAGGTCCTAGACATTTAGCTGCTGTAGCTTTAGGTCAGATTGGTGGTAGTCTGCTTGCTAGTGGTATAGCAGATCAATATGATGACCCGGCTTTAGGAGAAGCTGTTAAAGGTGTTACTGATGTAACTATCAATATGATTAATGATCGTTTCTGGAAGCAAGAGGATGAAATGTTCCAGAAGACTTATGGGCAACAGTATAGTAATACTACTCAACAGCTATGGACTGAATTTGATGCAATGGATAATCAGTTAAGTACTGGGGTTGATCCGGCTACAGGCATGAAAATTGAGCCTTGGGGTCCTGAAGCTGTGCAGAAACGAAGTGATGCAATGCAGAGTCTTATCCAGAAAGTATCCGAAGTTGATCTACAACTTTTCAACCAAGCAGGTCAGTTTGGTCATAACCCTTATATTGGTAATCGTGTGAATGCTATTCTTCAGCAAAGACAACAGTCGTTCAAAGATATGATGGGGGCTTATCCACAAGCTGTTAATGATGCTAGTGCTCAAATTAAGTATAGAGAGGCTGTAGCCTCAGTATCAGAGGAGGGAGGTTTATTAACCCCCGGTGAAACAGCAGCTAGAGAGAAGGGTGCGGCTGAACTTGAATTAACTAAAGCCCAAACAGCAGCAATGAAGGCATCGGCAGCGGCTAAAAAGGAGGAAGAGTTTAGATTTCCGCCTAAGGGCGTCCCTGTCCAAGAAGTAGATAAATGGTTAATGTCTCCTTCTGGTAGGAAATATCTAGATCCTTATCTCTCCTCAGCTACTAACATGAAGAGGCAAGAATTATTAAACTCTGGTTTAGACCCTCTAGTAAATGAAGCAGAGTTTAATGCTAAGCTTGGATCTATGGGTCCTGAAATTAATCGTTTAGCTATAGGGATGGCACTTAGAGATAATTTAGGTGATGAACAAAAGGCTATGCTTGAGGCCTTACCTAGGTTCCAAGGTTATCTAGCCTCAGCACCACAACAGGGTGCAGATGAGTTTGATGCAGAAATAGCAGCTATACCCGAGCTTCAATTACCTCCTGTTAGGACTAAAGTTACTGTTAAACTTTCTCCTTCTCAAATACAAGATTCTGTAGAAGGGAAGTTTGATGAGGAAGGTATATTAGTAAATAAAGGTTGGGGTCATGTTGCTCTAGCAGATCTGACTAAGATGGTAGCCAAAGGTGACTACAAGTCTATTGAGGATGCCGTAGTTGATTATGAAGCTAAAATCCTAAGCAAAGACATCAACTATCTCGTAAAGGATTTTGAAGGTAGTGATAAGATGCGGATACAAGTCCGTAGCCGTATTCGAGACTACTTACTTAGAAATTGGAAAAATAGTCCATATCTCAAGGAACTCTTCCCAGAGAAAGAAAAAGGTAGACCAAGAGAACTACCTGAAAGGGAACAGGCTCGACGTACAGCTAGGATGTCTGCTGGGTTTCTTCGTGGTGGAGAAGAGACTAAGAGAAATCCTAATGGTGGTCTTTTAGGAAAAGGTAAGATTGAATCTAAAAAAAAAGTAGTTTACAACAGAGAAACTCCTAGTAGGGCTAAGTCCACAAAAAAATATAGGCCAGCACCAGAAGTTATCAAATCCTATAAGGGTTGGCCTGTACCCAATCCCGATGAAGCATTGAGGGAAATAGTAAGCCTATTTGATTCTGGGGATCCTGTTCTTAGATCCCAAGGTAAGCTTTTGTTAGATAGAATGGCATCAAACGGGCAATTATCAACTAAGGAAGGTAGAATAGGTGGCTGAGCCAGCGGGTCTATTAGGTAGTTTAGACGAAACGGAGGATCCGTCTACTAATACGTCACGAGGTCTCCCTTCTGGTGGAGCAGGTGGGCTAAGCTTACTTTCGGGTGGTGGAGGTTTAAGTAGGCTAGGGGCTAATGCTGCTCCAGCAGGGGGTCTTGGTAGACTAGATGCTGATGAGCAGGGCATAGATGATGATGACCCCTTAGTCCAAATAGGTCTTAGAGGACTTGCTCGTAAACAAGAAATGGCCTCTAATATACGAGAGAGAATAGAAGAAAGCGACTTCAAATTCATGTCTATCCCTAGGTCTAGAGAAAAGCTAGGCCCAACTGTAGGTGGTGTAGATTCAATAGATGCAGTAAATTTTCTCTTTGGGGATGAGATGGCTGTAATGGGGGTACAGTTAGATAATGATGGGTTTAATTGGGATTGGGAGAATGTTAAACACCAGTGGGCCGAAGAGCCTATGTGGAGTAACCTGTTAGCTACTGCCAGCCTTGTTGGTACCGTAGCTTTCCCTGCAATGAAGAGTTTAAAGTTTGGTAGAGCTGGAGAGCTTCTAGGTAAGTTCGGTGATAGGGCTACAGAGATAACTAAGTTCAAAGGATTAGGTGCCTTTGAGAATATCCCTGAAGCTGAGATTACCAATACGATGCTTAGAAAAGCTAGACGTTTAGAGCTGTCTCGTACTAAGCAGATAGAGTTTATGGATAAACTTGAGAAAGCTGAAAAAGGAGAACTTCAGTTAGGTCCTATTGAAAGAGCTAAGTTCGAGTTTGATAAACGATTTGCTAACCAATATTATAAGAATATGACCCATGTGAGTGAAAAGGGTACTCTTAGAAAAGAGTATGCAGATAGTCTACATAGATTTTGGGCTAATGAAAATCTAGGTAGATTCTTTACACAGCTTCCTGGTGAGGATAGAGGTGTAGCTGTAAAGGCTTATTTGATCCAAAGAGCCAACCCAGACATGGATCTAAAAGCTTTAGCTAAGTCTGTTGATCCTAACTTTGATCTTGGCTCCCTTAAACTAAATCCTGAAGAGGCAGCCTGGGCAGATAACTTATACAAATCTCTAGCTGATCATCAACAAGAAGCTGTAGCAGACGGTCTTATCTCTGAAGTAACTAAACAAACAATAGGTGATATCCATATTGCTGCCCTTAGAAAAGGGACTCCGTTACCCGAAGCTAAGGCAACATCAACCTTCTTGCTTCCTGTTAGGGGTGCTAGGAAAAGAACCTTAAAGGAAGTAGGTGAGGCAGGTGAGGAAGTTGAGACTAAATATATAGCCTATAGAACATTTGAGTTTCCTAGGCTTGATGCCCCTCAGATGCGGCATAGAAGATCAGATATGTCTGAGATTGCTGAAAGATTGTTCAAAGGTGAACTAATTACAGACCCTGCTGATCTTACCTTCCGAAGCTTCGTTACAGATAGGATGCTTCTACAGAATTATAGGTTCACTAGAGATCTTATCATGACTCAAGGTCGCCGTAATGCTGATGTTATGGCAGCCTATGGTAATATAACTGGGGCTGAGAAGGCTGGGTGGGTTAGCCTAAACAAATTAGGTGGGGAAATTCCTAACACCCTAAAGAGAATGCTAGAGAAGAAAGGTTATACAATGGATGCGGACGGTAATCTCCCGTTCATCCATGAGTCTGTATTCAAGGCTCTATTTGGTAACGACGGAATGTTTTCTCAGGCACAGTCTGCTGTCAACGTTATTGACGGGATGGTCGCGTTGCACAAAACAATGAAAACCGTATTTTCGGTTCCCACCCACCTACAAAATTTCTGGGGTAACGTAGCCTTCCTAGCTCAAGCTGGATTTAACCCTTTCTCTAGAGAGAATATTGGGATTATGCATCAGTCAACTAAGGCTTTTAAACAGTGGGCTGAAGTATATCGGTCTGCTAAGGCTTCTGGTGTTTCTCCTAGGGATGCAATCAAAAATGTTAATCTAGGTAAAATGAAGATAGGAAAGAAAGTATTTGACTTAAACGATGAACTTCTTGACCCTATGGTTAGAGATATTGTTGAAGAATCTGCCTTCGTAAATGTTGAAGGTTTTGGTGTCATCGAAGAGCTTATGCAGAATACCCAAAAAGGTGGGTTTACTCGGGCGATGTTAAAGTCTGTTCTAAAGATTAGAGACTTGAATAAGTTCACTAGGAAAAGCTTTGATGCTATGAATGCAGCCTATCTTGGTGAAGACATGGTACCTAAAGTTTCATACTATATGAGCCTTAGAGCACAGGGATTTTCTAGAGAATGGGCAGCTCTAGAGGTAGGCAGAAGGCTTCCCATGTATGCTACAACAGGGTCCACTATCCGTGGCGCTAGACGCTTCGTATTCCC
>Ga0184627_10001083_pt1 | contig 10858 bp, 8 predicted proteins | sample PLM3_127_b1_FD_133150 | JGI IMG/M metagenome (GOLD analysis project Ga0184627, IMG submission 133150) | Groundwater sediment microbial communities from an aquifer in East River, Colorado, USA - PLM3_127_b1 | ecosystem: Environmental > Terrestrial > Soil > Riparian zone | place: USA: East River...
ACGAACCCATTTCTTTTCCCCTCTCCTTTCGGGGCTGCAAGTCCGCCCATGGCGGGGAGGAGCTCTTCACACTGGGGGAAACTCAAAAATAAAGATGTTAAATATTACAAAACGAACCCAATTTCCGGTAGTGGGTCAGTTTGAAAATAAACCCCTTGACTAATAGCTTGTTCTATATATTATGGCTCTATGCCAAAGCGGTCAAGCAAAAAGCGAAAAGGCAAGCAGGACGTTAACACGCTTGCCAATCTCATAGTTGAAGAAGCCACTGGCGAAACGCCCGTTCCGGCAGAGCCGGAAGATTCGGGGAAAGACCCTATTGCCGTAGAATTGGGTCGCAGGGGTGGATTAAAGGGCGGGAAAGCCAGAGCGGAGAATATGACCAAGAAACAGCGTTCAGAAGCCGCTCGCAAGGCCGCTAAAGCCCGTTGGAAGAAGAAAAATAATAATTAGCTCTGCGCTTCACCCTTTTGGAACAAATCCGTTTGATCAGTATATCTTGGTAATGCCCTATCCAAAGACCGCTTAAATTGAATCCAATTATCAGAAGCTTTCATTAAAGCCGTAACTGCCGCCAGATGTTCAAGCAGTTTGCGATAACCGATGTTTTCAGTTAATCGTTGATGGTATTTGTGTTTCAATCGCCCCTTTGAATCTCTGGGGGTAATTTTTTTTAGATGATCCTTAACAAATGGCGCAAGTCGGTCATAAACGATATTATTAGTTATCTTTCCCACCAATACTGGCCGCCTCTTGTTGTTCTTAATCGAGCTGATATAATCCCAATCTCGAAGCCGGAAAAGCTCTTCATAAAAGTCGTCTTGAAAGGTCATTACCCAAGCTCTTAAATCCTTAGCAATAAACTGTTCCAAGATTTCGTGAAGAGCCCTTTTTGCCCGCAGCTTTTGCCAGCCCGTAGCTTCATCAACGAGTGCAATTATTCCGACCTTGATAAATCCCCTGCTTAGGATTTTGCATTTCTTGGCAATATGAAGTTGTTGCCGTTGCAGTTTGTCTTCATCGGCGGCTTCGATCACTGCCGCACAGATATCAGCAAGAATCGTGGCTTCGTAACCGTAGGCAATTCCACCAGAAGGCAGGACAAAGCGAAGCGGGCTTTTGATCATATCCGCTAAGTCATTGCTAACATAGGGGCTTATGCGTTTTCCAGAGATAAATTTGACCAAACGATCACCCTCAACTATTGACCTGCTTGCCGATCCCTCTTTCATACCCAAAGCAGATACCATTCCCGCTTTGACAAGTACCCTCTTGCCATTGTCTAAGACATAACAGGGAATTTCAAATTCCCCAATTTTTAACGGGTTCTCATCTGATCCGCAAACCGCCCTTGGCAACTTCCATCTTGCGGCGGCGGCCTTCTGTGCTATCTCTTTCCGTTGATCCTCTGTTAACGACTTCGCCCTTGCATCCCCGCCAAGAGACTGCATTGACTTTTCTTCTTGCATAAAACCTCCAGTCTAAGTTTTTACTTGCAAGCAAGCTATGTTATGTTGTACTTTCAAGCAAGCATTATTTTCAAAAAAGACTTGACAATGCTTAAGCGGTTATGCATATTAGGTCATTATGAATAAGTTAACAAATGAAAAAAGGATTCAGGTGTTGAGTTCTCTGGTCGAGGGAAACTCAATTCGTTCTACTGTCCGTATGACCGGAGTAGCCAAGAATACAGTTGTCAAACTCTTAGTGGACGCCGGAACGGCCTGCGCAGAATATCAGGACAAAATCCTGCGCAATCTCACCTGTAAGAAAATCCAACTGGACGAAATTTGGTCGTTTTGTTATTCCAAGCAGAACAATGTCCCGAAAGACAAGCGGAATCAATTTGGCTTTGGCGATGTTTGGACTTGGGTAGCACTTGACCCCGAAACTAAACTGGTAGCCACTTGGCTCGTAGGTCAGCGCAATATAGAATGGGCTGATGTTTTTATGAAAGATGTAGCCAAGCGTTTGGCTAATCGGGTTCAAATTACCTCTGACGGCCATAGGGTATATATTGAAGCAATCGAAAACGCCTTTGGTTCAGATGTCGATTATGCAATGCTCGTCAAGCTATATGGTAAAGAAGTAGGCGGGGAATACCGTTACAGTCCGCCTGCCTGTATCGGTTGCCGTAGGCGTAAGATTATGGGCAATCCCGATAAAAAAGCAGTTTCAACCTCAATGGTTGAACGGCAGAATCTAACAATGCGTATGAGTATGCGCAGGTTCACCCGATTGACCAATGCTTTCAGTAAGAAAGTTGAGAACCTTGAACACGCCGTAGCCCTGCATTTTATGTATTACAACTTTGTGCGGATTCACAATACCCTACGGGTTACTCCGGCAATGGCCGCAGGCGTTACAGATAAACTCTGGGACTTGGCAGATATAGTTGACTTGATAGAAAAAGGGGAGAGCCGGTAAGCTCTCCCTTTGATTTAGTAGGGATGTTCGGATACTAGCGACAGCCCCAAACAAGTGCCCACTAACCCTTATAACACTACTCTCTTTCGAGAGCAGGCTTCGTATTTAAAAATAGTCAAAATGGATTGCGTAGTCAAGCTTATAGTTTATATTCAAAAAATGGGGACGTCGTCTAACTTGGATAGGACTAAGGCTTCGTATCCTTATAATGCTGGTTCGAGTCCAGTCGTCCCCATCTTATAATTACTATCGGAAATTGAGAAAGTTCCTTGACCAACTTCAAACTGACCCACTACCCAATTTCCTGCGTTTTTGAGCCAAAAATGAGAGTGTCGACAATCTTGAGGTCACAATTTGTGACCTCAAAAACAGAGTAGGTCGAAACTCCTGCAGTTTCGACATTCTTATTGTCGCTGGTATTTGTCGAAACCACGGGGGTTTCGACCTACCAGACTGGAGAGACAAAAAATGTGAAAATAGTTGTTAAATTAGCGGTTGTCGGATTTTTGAATCGCAGTTATGCTATGTGCGAAAAATATGACACTGACAAACGCCACCATGTACAACGCCCTTCTCAAGAAGGATTCCTCTTACGAGGGCATCTTTTATGCCGCCGTCAAAACCACCGGCATCTTCTGCCGCCCCACCTGCACCGCCCGAAAACCGGACAAACGAAATGTCGAGTTTTTCAAATCTTCCAAAGAGGCATTGGAACGCGGCTACCGTCCCTGCAAAATCTGCCAGCCATTAGACAAGCCGGGCGAAACACCAGCTTACATCAAACATATTCTCAAAGAGATTGACCGCGACCCCGCCGCCAAAATCACCGACGCCGATCTGCGCATCAAGAAAATCGAGCCGCATACCATCCGCCGCTGGTTTCTCAAAAATCACGGCATGACTTTTCACGCTTATCAGAGAACGCACCGCATCAACGCCGCCTTCAAACAAATTCAAAAAGGAGATAAAGTGACCACCACTGCCTTTGACACCGGCTATGAGTCCTTGAGCGGATTCACTGACACTTATAAATCCGTGATTGGCCAAGCGCCCTCCCAAAGTAAAAACAAACAGGTGATTGACTTCGTTCGAATTGCAACACCTCTGGGCACAATGGTCGCCTGCGCCAATGCTGACGGCGTCTGCCTCCTGGAATTCGCCGACCGGAGAATGCTGGAAACTGAATTAAACTATTTGAGAAAGAAGTTCAACGCTTCAATAATACAGGGTAAAAACAAGCACGTCGAAGAACTGGAACAGCAGCTCACGAATTATTTCGAAGGAAAGTTGAAAGTATTTTCGCTGCCATTAGTCACTCCCGGAACGGAATTCCAAAACTCCGTCTGGTCAGAGCTACAAAAGATTCCGCACGGCGTTACCCGTTCATACAAGCAAGTTGCCGCTTCCATAAAGCAGCCATCGGCCGTTCGTGCTGTTGCCAATGCCAACGGGATGAATCGAATCGCTATCATTATTCCTTGTCACCGTGTAATCGGCAACAACGGACACTTGACCGGCTACGGCGGCGGCCTATGGCGCAAGAAATGGCTTTTAGACCACGAGCAGGGAACGGGCAGATTAATCTAGTTGCATGACTGTCCGTTGCATAGCGGTGGGCCGCTTCGGAAAATACGGTTGATTATCATATTCAAATCTAAAATGTTGCCGTTGCCGCCATCGCAGTTGACATCGGCTGCAGCGGGCGGAACCGATTGAGGGCCGCTTCGGAAAATTCTGTTAACCAGAAAATTCAAATCCAGAATATTGCCGGCGGTGCTGTCTCCGTTTAGATCAGCGCAGATGTACGGTGGCAGGATCCTCACAGAGCCGTTGTTGATACAGACTAATGTGGTATCAAGTACATACTGGATATTCATTGTGGTCACAATCGAATCCCAGGGGGGTGCACGTGTCTGTTCCCAGTTCAGACAGACAGTTGTATCGGGAGGATTTTGAGTTGAATCGATTAGCCACTGCGTACAAACAAAACCATTCGTATCCCAAAACGTATCTGGTATGCAAGGTGACCAGTTTGGATCTGAAACAGCAATGAAGTTGCAATCACTTATGTCCTTGTTGATGAACAGTTGAACTGTACTGTCAGTAAATGGGTCGATGTCGTCGAACACGTCAGCCAGCAATTTTATCAGAGTTCCACCTGTTTGAGGTCCAAATCCCTTTTGCACCGGCCCGCCGGGCAAATTGGCGATACCCACAACCAGTAGATCTGTTCCGATTCCGGAAAAGGATCGGGTGTTAACATATTCCCACCCGGCTATCAGGGTTCCGGTGGTATCGAAGTTAGCGATTTCAACGGCGTAAGAATCGATATGAATAAAATGCCAGGTGCTTTCGGGCGGAACGGCAATCGAATCGGTGCAGCTCGGTGGACTTCCAGCAACACACCGCCAATAAGTAGTGTCGGTACTAATGGTGCTGTCGGTCTGAAACGCCATCACATCTCCTGGCCGGTCAGTCTGGATCCAAAGTGCAAACCCTAATACCGTGTCGCGGAAATTATCAACGAATATTGGTATTCTTACTTCCGTGTATGGGAAAGCGGTCGTATCCGGCAAACTGACGATGACATCGCAATCCGATAGCTCGTTGGGGGAATTCATGGCCGACGCCGCCAGGAATAGTGTTGTCAGAATAGAGAACCAGAGAATCTTGAGAGAAGTAGTGCTTAAGGTCATGGCCATCATCAAATAGTCTCTAGTAAAACTCGAGTCTCCCCCGAAATTCGCTCGAGTATGGCGTAGTTATTGTGAATAAGCGCCAGGAAAAGTTACAATTGGGTAACGGAAACCCTATATCCGAAAGGAAATATAGGGGAGAGAGGTGGTTAGGTCAATAGTCGAAGCCGGGAGATTGCCACGGGCCGATATGTCGGCCCTCGCAATGACTTGTTTTTGCTTTTTTCACCTTGTTTTCAAGGGAAGGGCGAGTTGGATTCCCACAAACAGGGCTTGCCGGGAACCGGATTTTGTTTATATTGTTAATGAATTGCCGATAGAATAATTAGATGAGACCAGCTGTTACAGCACAAGGCCTTAAGCGAAAACTGACAATCCCAAAACACCTTGATTCTTATTGTATAATAGGTTATGCTACTGTTCTGGGTTTTTTAGGGCCCTTAGCTCAGTTGGTTAGAGCAGCTGACTCATAATCAGCGGGTCGTAGGTTCGAGTCCTACAGGGCCCAATGATTTGAGAAGGCCGGCTCGGGCAATTAGCTCAGTTGGTTAGAGCGTTCGGTTCACATCCGAAAGGTCACAGGTTCGAATCCTGTATTGCCCACCATTAGTGACTCCGCTGGAGGCGGAGAGTTTGACAAATAAAATGATTGTGATGAAAAACAAGTTCATTCTCCGAAAAGCCGCCATTGGTGCCCCACACCAAAATAAGGCGGCCCATATCGGGGAAGAAATTCAAGACGCATTCTGTCGGAATACAGGCAGAATGCGTTTTTCGTTTGGGTCAATTGCCGGTGGCCAAGGCGTTCTTACGGCAAAAAACTAGAGATGAAAGGTGTCAGAAATGTTGGAAGTTGGTCAGAAGGAGCGTCCTGTGTTGGCTGAACTCGATCAATTAATGCAGCTGCAAGTAATTGATTATGATTTAGGGGAACTGGAGAGGTCCAAGGAATACCTGCCCGATATGATGGAGAATCTTAATCGAGAAATCACTGAAGCACAAGCCAAATACGAAACTACCAGAAAGTCCCTCGAAGAATCCAAGATAAAGCAGCACAAGTTTGAATTGGAGATTAAAACTCGCCAGCAGGATTTGGAAAAGTATCAGCGGCAAATGATGTCCATCAAGACCAATAAAGAGTACGACGCTCTGGTGGCCCAAATTGACAAATTAAAAGGGGACATCGACGTCGCAGAAACCGAAGTATTGAATAGCCTAGACCAAATAAAGGAGTTCGAAAATCATATCGGAGATTACAAAAAACAGCTCGATGAAGTCGAAGATAACAATAAAAAGCAGTTGAGTGTACTTCAGGAGAAAATGGACTCAATCGGCGACAAAATTGCCGCCAAAGACAAAGAACGCCAGGTGGTTTTGGGCTCGGTTCCCCGTTCGATATTGTCGGTTTATGAAAGAGTGCGCCGGGGTAAGGGCGGTGATGTCGTGGTCTCGGTCAAAAGACGCGCCTGCGGCGCCTGTTATAAGTCACTAACCCCCAAAAAGGCGCAGGAAATCAAGGGGGGCGGCAAAATCTTCACCTGTGATTACTGCGGCCGGATTCTTTATTGGGACGATAACGAATCGGCCTAAAAAAATAACCTGTTGCTTTTGGGCGACTATTATTATATTAGCCAATGGCTGATATACTTGAGAGAATTGCACTAACATTCGACGATGTTCTGTTAGTTCCGGCCCACTCCAAAGTTCTCCCTTCCGAAGTTGATATTGCCACTCAAATAGCTCCCGATGTAAGACTGAACATCCCTATCATGTCCGCCGCTATGGACACGGTAACGGAATTCCAGCTGGCCATTGCATTAGCCAGACAGGGAGGCATGGGCGTCATTCATAAGAATATGTCAATCGAACATCAGGCCGACCAGGTGGATAAAGTCAAACGCTCCGAATCGGGCATGATAGTTGATCCCATTACTATGGGCCCTGACAAAACCATCGCCAATGCGCTCGAAGTTATGAAGCGTTTTTCAATTTCGGGAATTCCCGTTACCGAAAACGGAAAATTGGTCGGAATATTGACCAACAGGGATTTGCGCTTCAATAAGGACAATTCCAAAAAGATTTCTGATGTAATGACGTCCAAGAATCTGGTGACTGTCAAGGAAGGCACCGATCTGGACACGGCGCAGGAGATTCTGCACAAACATCGAATCGAGAAACTTTTGATTGTCGATGATAAATACATTCTCAAGGGAATGATTACAGTCAAAGATATCATGAAGCGTTTGCAATTCCCCAATGCCTGCAAGGACCAAAGAGGAAGACTTCGAGTTTCCGCCGCAGTCGGTACCGGGAAAGATTTAGAAGCACGCGCGGAAGCATTGGTCAAGGCCGGAGTGGACGTATTGACAGTAGATAGTTCCCATGGCCATAGCGAAGGAGTACTGAAAGCCGTTTCCTTCATTAAGAAAAAATTCGGCAAAACCCCAATAATTGCCGGAAATGTAGCCACAGCGGAAGGTGCCAAAGCCCTGATTGATTCCGGAGCTGACTGCGTCAAAGTCGGCATGGGCCCCGGCTCGATTTGTACTACCAGAGTTGTGACTGGTGCCGGCATGCCGCAGGTAACTGCCATTATAAATGCAGTAGAGGCCGCAAAAAAATCTAATACCCCAATAATTGCCGATGGAGGCATTCGTTACTCGGGTGATGTAGCCAAAGCGTTAGCCTGTGGGGCACAAGCGGTTATGGTTGGGTCTCTGTTTGCCGGCACCGAAGAATCTCCCGGCGAGACACTTTTATTTGAAGGCCGCTCTTTTAAAGTGTATCGTGGGATGGGTTCAGTTGAGTCAATGAAAGCCGGCAGCAAAGACCGCTATTTTCAGGAGCAGGAAACCGAAACCGGCAAACTGGTCCCGGAAGGAATTGAAGGAAGAGTGCCCTTTAAGGGTCCTTTAGCGGAATCGGTATTCCAATTGGTTGGCGGACTAAGGGCCGGAATGGGAATTGCCGGAGCCGCCAATTTGCATGAATTAAAAAATAAGGCTAAATTGGTACAAATTACCAGTTCCGGAGTAGTGGAATCCCACCCCCATTCGGTGGCGATAACTAAAGAAGCGCCCAATTATAGGCGAATGTATTAATAGGGGCACTGATTTAATGAAGATTTGTTGTTTTAATTATAATAATGAGAATGTCTGGAAAAGCAGGAGGAGCAGTCGCGCTTTAGACTTTAAGTATTAAAGTGAGGAAAGTCCGAGCTCCCCAGAATCAGGACGCCCGCCAACGGCGGGGTGGGGTGACCCAACGGACAGTGCCACAGAAAACAAACCGCCTTGATGAAAATCAGGGTAAGGGTGAAAACGAGGTGTAAGAGACCCCGACCGGTTTTAGAGATAAAGCCGGTGGCAAACCCCGTCCGGAGCAAGGTCAAATAAGGGAAGAGGTGTTGATTCGCACCGCTTTATTCCCGGGTAGACCGCAATGAGCAGTTCGGGTAACCGGCTGCCCAGATAAATGACTGTAAACACGCCGGAAGGCGTGATAACAAAACTCGGCTTACGCTCCTGCTTTACAGGCCTTCAATAAGTCCGCACTCTCCGCTTTGAGCGGAGAGACGGATTGGAGGCAAAGATGATTCCGTTAGCCAGGACCAAATCTCCCAAATGGGAAGTTGATCCCGAACCTGATTCAGCGCTGGTCAATGATTTGGCCGGATCGCTCGGCATTCCCATTAACATTGTAAAGATATTGGCCAATCGCGGCATTGAAACACCAGACGCTATAAAAAGATTTTTGGAGCCGCAGCTCTCCGATTTGCAGGACCCTTTTAACCTTTATGGCATGGATAAAGGAATCGAGCGCGCCAACAAAGCGTTAATGAGTAATGAAAAGATAGTAATTTACGGTGATTATGATGTCGATGGCATTACCGCCACTGCCTTATTGTACATCGTTTTCAATAAACTGGGCGCGCAAGTAGATTTCTTTTTGCCCAATCGGTTAGTCGAAGGTTACGGTCTATCTAAAGAAGGCATTGATGAAGCCCACAAGCTGGGGGTTTCACTTATCATCACGGTTGATACCGGCATCAACGCTATCGAGGAAGTAGCCTACGCCAATTCTCTCGGCATCGATGTTATCATAACTGACCATCACGAACCGCGCGAAATTCTTCCTGACGCTGTTGCTATCATAAATCCCAAACAGCCGCAGTGCCATTTCGACGAAGAATTATCCGGAGTGGGTGTGGCTTTCAAATTTGCACAAGCGCTCCACAAGACTTTATCGCAGGACGAAAGAGAGCTGCATGAACATCTCGATTTAGTGGCGCTGGGAACAGCGGCTGATATTGTACCTTTGGTTGGCGAAAATCGGGTACTAACCAGATTTGGAATTCCGCAGATTTCAAGAACCACCAAGCCGGGGTTGAAGTCTCTTGCATTTGTGTCTGGTCTGATGGGTAAAAAGATTTCTACCGGCCAGGTCGTATTCGTATTAGCCCCCAGAATTAATGCTATCGGCCGACTGGGAGATGCCAAAGATGCCATCCGACTCTTGTCAACCCGTGATGAGAAAATGGCGCAAGAGATTGCCCGCAAACTCGATGACGACAACCGCCGCCGCAAGCGTATTGATGAAGACACTCTTCAGGAAGCCCTGGCACAGATGGAAGAGATAGTTGATTTGGAAAGTGACCGGGCCATTGTCCTGGCCGGTCAGGATTGGCATCAGGGGGTAATTGGCATTGTTGCCAGCCGTCTGGTGGAACGCTACCATTTGCCGACCGTCATGATATCCGTTACTAACGGCGAAGGTAAAGGCTCGGCGCGTTCTATTCCCGGATTTCATCTGTGTGATGCCCTGAAAAAATGCGAACATTTGCTCTTGCAATACGGCGGACACAAATATGCCGCGGGATTGTCCATTGCTCCCGACAAGATTGAAGAATTCCGGCTTAAGTTTATGGAAGTTTCCAAAGGTGAGTTGACCGATGATGACATCCAGCCGAAACTGAAGATCGATTTGGAATTAGAACTTTCCGAAATATCCGATGAATTCATGAATACCTTGGAGATGTTTGCGCCGTTTGGTCCGCAGAACATGAGGCCGGTATTTCTGACCCGCAACTGCGAAGTGCTGGGGCGGCCGCACGTGGTCGGTAACAATCATTTGCGGATGCGGGTACGCAAAGGGAATGCAATCTTTGATGTCATTGGTTTTGGGTTTGGAGATATGTTAATGCAGCTATCCGCCGGCTCGTTGGTTGATTTGGTGTACAGTCTTGAGTTTAATACCTACAACAACGAAACTCGCATTCAAATTCGCCTTAAAGATCTCAAGCTGACTGTGAGCACAGTTTCGCCGGGATATATTTGATCCATGAAGATCCTGGAACGATTCAATCAGCAGGACGTTCGGGCCTTATCCAAAATCATCAGTGCCATCGAAGACAATCAAAATGGCGTCCAGAAAGTACTGGGGGAGTTATTTCCTAAAGCCGGGGCTGCCGTACGGATTGGTATAACCGGCCCTCCGGGTGGAGGCAAATCGACTTTGGTGAACGGTCTGGCGCATCAGTTTTTGAAAAACGAAAAAAAAGTAGGAATTCTGGCCGTTGACCCGACATCGCCATTTACAGGGGGCGCTCTTTTGGGGGACCGAGTGCGGATGCACGAGTTTCCCACCACCGGAGAAATCTATTTCAGATCAATGGCTACTCGTGGTGCCAGAGGAGGATTATCAGCAGCTACTGATAATGCCGCAGTGGCTCTCGG
>Ga0184627_10001084_pt1 | contig 10856 bp, 8 predicted proteins | sample PLM3_127_b1_FD_133150 | JGI IMG/M metagenome (GOLD analysis project Ga0184627, IMG submission 133150) | Groundwater sediment microbial communities from an aquifer in East River, Colorado, USA - PLM3_127_b1 | ecosystem: Environmental > Terrestrial > Soil > Riparian zone | place: USA: East River...
GCGCCGGTTCCCAGGTTTTTGTCCTGCGGCAGCCAGTCTTCTTTCACTTCCGGCGAGCTGTATTCGTACGGCCCGCGGTAGACCACCGGCTGCACTTCGAAGTTGCCATGGGGCGGCGGCGTCGGCGCCACCCATTCCAGTGTGTTGGCCTGCCAGGGATTTCGTTCCGCTTTCTTGCCGGCAAACAGACTGACGACGAAATTATACAGGAAGAAAATCTGCGAGGCGCCGAGAATCAGCGCGCTGTAGGTAATGAAGACGTTCCAATCTTGCATCGGTTGTATGAATTCGTACTGCATCGGGTTGTAAATCCGCCGCATGTGGCCGCCGACGCCGAGAAAATGCATCGGGAAAAAAGCCCCGTTAAAGAAAATATACGTGAGCGCAAAATGAATTTTTCCCAACCCCTCATTCATCATCCGGCCGAACATTTTGGGGAACCAATAGTAGACGGCCGCGAACAGCGCAAAAATGATTCCCGCAACCACGTAGTGAAAGTGGGCAACGATGAAGTAGGTGTCATGGATGAAAATATCGACCGGCGTCGACGCCATGAAGATGCCGCTCAGACCCCCGATCAAGAAGTTAGAAACGAAACCCAACGCAAACAGCATCGGCGAGGTGAAGCGGATGGACCCGCCCCAGAGGGTGCCGAGCCAGTTGAAAGTCTTGATGGCGGACGGAACCGCGATCACCATCGTGGTCATCATGAAGGCGGTGCCAAGCAGCGGATTCATGCCGCTGATGAACATGTGATGGCCCCAGACGACCCAGGAGAGAAACGCGATGGCGATCATGGAAAAGGCCATGGCGTGGTAGCCAAAGATCGGTTTGCGTGAGAAGGTCGAGAGCAACTCGGAAGTCACGCCCATCGCCGGCAGAACCAGGACGTAAACTTCCGGATGGCCGAAAAACCAGAACATATGCTGCCACAGCAGGGGCTCGCCGCCTCCTTCCGGCAGGAAAAAGCTCGTCCCCATCGACCGATCGAAAAGCAGCATCGCCAGAGCCGCCGTCAGCACCGGCAAGGCGAGCAATAGAAGAATCGCCGTAATAAAAAGCGACCAGACCGTCAGCGGCATGCGGAAATAAGTCATGCCCGGCGCGCGCATGTTGATGATAGTCGTGATGTAGTTGATCGAACCCATCAGCGAAGAGAACGCCAGGATGATCAGGCTGATGATCCAGAGGTTTTGTCCCCAATCGACGCCGGTATACTGGGCCTTCGCCGAAAGGGTCGCGTAACCCGTCCAGCCCGACGCCGCCGGCCCGCCGGCGACGAAGAAACTGGCGAGCATCACCACGCCGGACACGGCGCCGACCCAGAACGAAAGCAAGTTCAACTTGGGGAAGGCCATGTCGCGTGTGCCGATCATCAGAGGGATGAGAAAATTTCCAAAGCAGCCGACCATGATCGGCATGACCACGAAGAAGATCATGATCGTGGCATGCATGGTGAAGAGCGCATTGTAGGTATTGGGCGGAATGATCCCGCCATACATGTAGGGTTCGGGAATAAAATTCAGCCCCGGCACCGCCGTTTCCGGCCAAGCCAACTGCCAACGCATCATCATCGCCAGCAGCCCGCCGATCAACAGCATGAAGAGGCCGAGGAATAGGAACTGGCGGCCGATCATTTTGTGATCCGTGGAAAAGACGTAGGTGCGCAAGAAGCCAAGCTCTTCGTGGTGACCATGCACCGCGTGGGCCGCGCCAGCCGCTGCTGTGTCGCTCATCGTTCGAGATCCTCCGTTTAAGGGCTCGGATTAGATCGCCAAAGAATGGATTGTCTTGCTACGCTTTCGGGGCCAGCTTCTCTTCAGCCCACTTCTTATACTCGTCCGCGGTGTGGACGTAGAGCCAGCCCTTCATGCCGGAATGGCCGAAGCCGCACAGCTCCGCGCAGGGAAGCTCATACTTGCCGGGCTTGGTGGCTTCAAACCAAACCAAGATGGTGCGGCCCGGAACCGCGTCCTGCTTGAGACGCAGATTCGGCAGAAAAAAACTGTGAATTACATCGGTCGCGGAAAGATGAACCCGGATAACTTTATTGACCGGCACATGCAAATCATTGTCGAACTTCACGTCGTCATCGGTGCCGAACTTGCCGTCGGCTCCGGAATAAACGACTTCCCAGTTAAACTGCTTTGCCACCACCCGGAGCTCGAAGTCGCTCTCCGGCGCATCGCGCTTCACCTTGGCCCACGTAGACACGCTCATGAACGACAGCACGATCAGAATGGCGGCCGGGACGATGGTCCAGATAATTTCCAAGGTGGTGTTGCCGTGGGTGTAAGTGGCGCGCCGTCCCGGCTGCTCGCGGTACATTACGAGAAAGACGACCATCAACACCGTGACGAGAATGAACGTGGCGGCGGTGATATAGTAAATAAGATAAAACAGCGAATCGATTTCTCCGCCGAACGTGGAGACGTCTTCCGGCAACCACTGAAGCATCTAGTGAACCATCCTTGTGAAGTTTTGGCTTCTCAGACTAAAACTCATTCTTGCTAACATAGCTATACGGCCATTTCAAGCGAAAATGCCGCTGATTTGCAAAGGGTTTTTCCCAATGCTACTCACATGAGTGCCGCTTGGAATCAACGGATGATCATAACCAGTTGGTATGCGCTGAGTTTGCTGCTCCACCTCGTCGCCCTGGCGCTTTGGTTGGGCGGCATGGTTTTCTTTTTAGTCGCCTTCGGGCCGGCCGTGCATGAGCTGCGCCCGGGAATCGGCGTGAGAACCTTGAATCAGGGGAGAAGCGCATTCGAAGCCGTCTCGTGGGCGGCCATCGGGCTTCTAGTGATCACCGGGATGATCAACCTGGCATCGGCCGGCGACGGGGGGGGCATGGCTCAGGGAAGATTCTATACGATCATGCTGTCGGTCAAATTGTTTCTCTTCTTCGCCATGCTGGTGCATCACTGCTTGCAGGTCTTCAAATATGCGCCGCAAATCGCCGCCCTGACCGCGCAAACGCCCGCCGACGCCACGGTCTGGCCCGAGCCTTTGCGCGCTCACTGGCAAAAGTGGTTCATGCTGCTCAAGCTCAACGCGGGACTGGGCCCGATCGTAGTCTTGCTCGGCGTGGCGCTGGTCAAAAACTAGAACCCAACGACCGGCTATCGACGCACCGCCCCACTCTAACGCTCCAGCTTTTTTACTCCTTCGCGCCGCGCGCGGCGATTTTTCTCGATCGCGGCAAGGTCTCTCTTAACTTGATTCGAGAACTGTTCGGCAGTATAGGGGAGCGAGAAGCAAGGTCAACATCCATCCGGCTTCGTGCCATGCGCAAGGAGAAATGAATGAAAATATTTCGCGTGCTTTCGCGGCTGAGTTTTCTCTTCGGCCTATTTTTGCTGCAAACGCGACCCGCCTTCGCGGCCAATATCAATGTCGTTTGGACCAGCGAGGTCGGGCAATTCGCGCCGCTCTGGGTGACCAAAGAAGCCAAGCTCTTCGAGAAATACGGCAACCAAGTGCAACTGATATTTATCCAAGGCGCATCCTCGGCGGCGGCGGCGCTCAGCTCGGGCGACGCTCAGGTCGGCATGTTCTCGCCGCAAGTCGTGATCTCGACACCGGGGCTGGAGCTGATTATGTTTGGGCGGCTTGGCAATGTCATGGATAATCGCATCTACGCGCGTAAGGGAATTAAGAGCATCAAAGAGGTCAAGCGCATCGCCATCAGCCGCTTCGGCAGCAACGCCGACTTCGCGGCGCGCTTCTTGCTGCAGCGCGAAGGCCTGCGTCCGGACATCGATGTCGCCTTGCTCCAATTCGGCAACCAGTCGAACCGCATCGCCGCCGTCGAGACCAACAACGCCGACGCCGCGATGCTCACGCCGCCGATGACGCTGCAAGCACGCAAACTCGGCATGACGCTGCTGATCGACGCCTCCAAGCTCAACATTCCCTACTCCAGTCTCTTTTTCGTCTCGCGCAAGCCATATATCGCGAAGAATCGCGCGGATCTGGTCAACTTCACCAAAGCGATGATCGAAGGCGTGCATCTCTACAAGGCCAATAAGGAATTCAGCATGAAGGTTCTGTCGAAGTACATGAAAGTCCAGGACCGCGAAGTGCTCGAAGAAAATTTTCGCGAATACGATTTCCCGCTCAAGCCTTACCCGTCCAAAGAGTACTTCGAGCTGCCGATCCAGGAAGTCGGCAAGAAAGACCCCAAAGTACTGAAAGAAAATCCGGAGCGATTCGCCGACATGTCTCTGGTCAAGGAACTGGACGCCAGCGGTTTCATCGACAAGCTCGGCCAGGAATACAGGGTGAAGTGACGGAATATCTTGCTCGACTGAGCAAGAAATTCCGTCATCCTGAGGCGACAGCCGAAGGATCTGACTGAGCGACAGCGAAGGATCTCAAGCAAACCTCATTGAACAACTCCGCAGCAAGCTGCGCGGTATCGAGAGACCTTTATGATAGTCTTTACCAAGGTTGTCCCCCGAATGTTTTTATCGTGGTTCGACTGTACTCACCACGACCCTGAGCCGCGTCGAATGGGTCGGGGGTCCAGTTCCGGACCCGCCTGGATTCCCGCTTAAAGCGTGCGGGAATGACGGACTTCGGATAGGCAATTAACTTAACCCAGCGAGCTGCGGGGAATTGACCCACAGAGATTGAACAATCTTAAGGAGGATGAATCATGGCAACCGCGCGCGGCGCAACGTTACTCGGTCCCGACAAACTCGAAATCCGCGAGTACCCGATTCCCGACATTCCGCCCGACGGCGGGCTGGTGAAGGTGGAAATGGGCGGCGTCTGCGGCACCGACGTCAAGTACCTTCATGGCAAGCTCAAGGTCGATTACCCGATCATTCTCGGCCATGAAATCCTCGGCCGCGTCGAGAAGCTCGGCCGCGACGCCGCCGCGATCCATAAGATCAAAGAGGGCGACCGGATCATTCTCAAGGGCGCGCTGGGCTGCGGCCGCTGCGCCGATTGCCGGCGCGGCAACGCGCGCTTCTGCCGGCAGCGCACCAATTACGGCGGCCGCACCAAGTGTGACAAACCGCCGCATCTGTTCGGTGGCTTCGCCGATTACGTCTATCTGGCGACGGACGTGCTCGCGACCAAAGTGAGCGACGCGCTTCCCGCCGAGGCTGCGGCTTTGATTGGTTCCGTGATGGCTAACGGCTTTCAATGGGCGATCCGCCGCGGCGGCGTAAAGATGGGCGACTACGTTTTGATCCAGGGACCGGGGCAGCAGGGGCTCTCGTGCACCTTCGCTTCCAAACACGCCGGTGCGGCGAAGATCTTCATCACCGGCATCGGCCGCGACAAGGCTCGGTTGGAGCTCGCCAGGAAGTTCGGCGCCACCCGAACGATTAACGCCGAAGAGGAAGATGTCGTGGATGTTATCCGCAAAGAGACCGACGGCGAGATGTGCGACGTCGTCGTCGATGTCTCGGGCAATCCCAACGCGATCGTTAAATCCGTCGACTGCCTGCACCGCCAATCCACCATGGTGCTCGGCGGGCTGACCGGCGATACCACGGTCACGCCCATGCTGATGGACAAGCTGGTTTGGAACGAGATCAAACTTCAGGGCTGCTTCACCGCCGACAACGACGCCACGGAGGCCGCTTTGCGCATCATTGAGGAGACCAAGTTTCCGGTGCAGGATATGGTGAGCCATGTTTTTCCGCTGAATGATATCGAAAAGTGCATTCGCGCCATCGGTGGCGAGATTCCCGAGATGTTTCCGACCAAGGCGCTGATCAATCCGGCGCTGGGATGACGGATGCCGTAGGGGCGGGTTTGAAACCCGCCCCTACAATTATTGGACGACGGTAAGATTATCGGCGTGATCGAAGGACTCAGAGACAAAGTCGTCATCGTCACCGGCGGCGGCCACGGCATCGGCAAGGCATATTGCCTTGGCTTCGCCAAGGCTGGGTCGAGGGTTGTGATCGCCGATATCGATGCCGCCGCGGCTGAGCGAACCACTGCCGAAATCGGCAATGGTGCCGGGGCGCAAACACTGGCGCTCCAGGTCGACGTTTCCAACGAAGACGCCACGAAGCGAATGGCGGCGGGCGCGCTTGAATGCTTCGATCGTATCGACGTATTGATCAACAACGCCGCGGTCTTTTCCGTGGTGCCGATGAACCGCGGCAGAATTGAAACCATCGACCCGGAAGAATGGGACCGCTTGATGGCGGTCAATCTGCGCGGTCTGTTTTTCTGCTGCCGCGCCGTCCTGCCGAGTATGCGCAAGCAGAGGTCCGGCAAGATCATCAACATCGCCTCCGGCACTGTTTTCGCCGGAAGTCCGGGGCGAATTCACTACGTGACGTCGAAGACCGCGACCATCGGATTCACGCGCACACTAGCGCGGGAGGTCGGTGACGATAATATCAACGTCAATTGCCTGGCTCCCGGCAACACGCTTTCGGAGGAAAATCCGACGGAGCGGATGATCAAGTTTCGCGAATCGTCGGTGGGCCTGAGATCGTTGAAGAGAATCCAAGTGCCACAGGACGTGGTAGGCGCCATGCTGTTTCTCGCGTCACCCTTGAGCGACTTCATGACCGGCCAGACCGTGAACGTCGACGGCGGCATATCGTTCTTATGAAAATGGAGGGATGGAGTACTGGAGCATTGGAGTGATGGGTCCGATCAAATCCCCACCCAACACTCCATTACTCCAACGCTCCGATTTGAACAGTTTGAACGGCTTAAACGTTTTGAACGACTTGAACATCTGGAACAATTGGAACGGAGCAGAATCATGAACGCCAACTATCCGATCATCGACGCCGACGGCCATGTGTTGGAAAAAGACCGCGAGCTCCACGACTATCTCGGAGGCCGCTACAGTAAAGAGCCGCGCTTCGAAACCTATTCCTATTTCCCTTCCCTCGACGGCTGGAACCGCGGCACCGGCGTGCCCGGCAAAGATCCGGAAACTCCCGCGCCGCGCTGGCTCGAATTTCTCGATGAGCGCGGCGTCCACACCACGGTGCTCTACCCGACCGGGGGACTGGGCCTGGGCCTGGACCAAAACCCGGAGTGGGCCTGCGTGCTCGCCCGCGCCTACAATTCGTGGATCGTCGATCGCTTCATCAAACAGAGCCCGCGCCTCCAAGCGGTGGCCTTGCTACCGGTGCATGAGCCCTTGGAAGCCGCCAAGGAATTAGAGCGGGCGAAATCGATGGGGTTGGTCGCCGGCTTACTGCCCGCGGTCACTTGGTTGCAAAGGGGCTACGGCCACACCGACTTCGATCCGATTTACGAAGCAGCCGAGCGGCTCGACATGCCGCTGACGGTGCATGGCGCGCCGAGCCGCGGCATGGGCTTCGACTTTTTTAATAAATTTCTCCACGTGCACACGCTGGAGCACCCGTTCGCGATTCTGATCCAATTCACCCATATGGTCTTCGAAGGCGTGTTCGTGCGCTTTCCGAAACTCAGAGTGGCGTTTCTCGAAGCCGGCTCGGGCTGGCTCCCCTATATGATGGACCGCATGGACGAAGAAATGGAAAAGCCCTACCGCGTCCAGGCGCCGCTGCTTAAGAAGAAACCCAGCGAGCTCATTCGCAACGGCCAGATCTGGACCACCTGCGAAGCGGAAGAGAAGGCGCTGCCGCAGGTGCTCAAGCAATTCAATCCAAAATGTTTGATGTGGCCGTCCGACTACCCGCACGAACGGCTGCCGGACATGTTCAAGCGCGACATCCCGGAGTTTCTCGAACGCGACGACTTGAGCGAGGAAACCAAGAAGGCGATCCTGCACGACAACCCGATCGATTTTTACCGGCTGAAACTCTAATCGAGGAAAGAAGATGACTCGCGCAAAGTCGTGGTTCGAGAACCTCACCACCCTGAGTAAAATCGAAGGGCAAAGCTCGCCAAGAACAGAAATTCCGAAACACGAAATCCGAAACAATTTCAAATGATCAAAATAGGTAAAACTCCAAACAAGCTTCGTTCGGATTCGGTGTTTTGGATTTTCCCGATTTGAGATTTATTTGTCTCCGAGTTTGTTTCGGAATTCGATATTCGGATTTCGGATTTTGTTTCGACGGCGTCTTGGCGCGACAATCGTTCTTGAATTTTTTCTCGTGAATATTCCAAGTCTTGAAACTACCGGAGGGACATCATGCGTTTGAAAGATAAAGTCGCGATCGTCACCGGCGGCGGCGTGGGCATCGGCAAGGCGTACGCCCACGGCCTGGCCAAGGAAGGCGCGAAGGTCGTCGTGGCCGACATTCAGGAAGCCGAGGCAAAGAAAGTCGCCGCGGACATCAAACAAGCCGGCGGCGAGGCGATGGCCGTGGCTGTCGACGTAACTTCCGTCGAGAAAACTCAGGCGATGGCGCAGGCCGCGCTCAAGGCCTACGGCCGCATCGACATCCTGGTCAACAACGCCGGGCTTTACTCAGCGCTGAAGAAAAAAAACTTCATGGAGATCGACGGCGACGAATGGGATCGCGTGATGACTGTCAATGTCAAAGGTTTGTGGCACTGTGTCAAAGCGGTCTATCCCGCCATGAAGCAGCAAGGCAAGGGCAAGATCATCAACATTTCATCGGGGACGATGCTCAGCGGCTCGCCGTTTTTTCTCCACTACGTCTCCTCCAAAGGCGCCGTCATCGGCTTCACCCGTGCGCTCGCCCGGGAGGTCGGCAATGACAATATCTGCGTCAACTCGATCATGCCGGGGTTGACGATTTCGGGATCGAATCAGGAAGGCGTCATGACCGCCGAGCAGTTGGCCGACCGCAGAAAGCGCCGCGCCATCCAGCGCGACCAGTATCCGGCGGATCTCGTCGGCACGGTGATCTTTCTCTCCTCCGACGACAGCGACTTCATGACCGGCCAGGCCATCGCGGTGGACGGCGGGATGAATATGTACTGATCGTTTTTCCTAATTCGAACTGCGGCTTCGAGCCGGCCCGATCATTGGTATCGAGCCGCTTGCGTACTTGCGCGATTGCGCAAATATGGCAAGCGACAGCGTCGTGCGGAAATCCACGTATCGCGTGAGAAATCATCGGACGTCAAGAAGAGCGGCGACGAGATCTTTCAGAGCGCGTTATTAGAAAAGTCATCTGCGCAAACGCGCGGCGTGAATCACGGATCGAGCGGCAAGATACGAGCACGAAGCGGAAGGTGTCACTCTGCCAAGATTGCCCAGCAACCAGAGCCTGAGCCTCGCCGCGACAGTTGCGAAGTTGCGCAATTGCGCAATTGCGCAACTACGGCAAGCGCCAGCGTTCAGGGACTGTGAGAAATCGCGGAGAGGACGCCAGACAACACGAAGCGCACCGGCGGCCGACCGTTTTAGATTGCGGGATAAGAAATATTGCTCGGGGAAACCGGGCAGGTGAATCACGCATTGCGCGGGACCCACAGACCTGGAAGTAGACAACTAAGCTCTGCCGAGATTGTCTGGAAGGGCAAACTTGACCTCCCGGTGATAGTTGCGTAGTTGCGCAATTGCGCAACTACGCAAGCATCAGCTTCGATTGGGAATATCCGAGCTTGTGCCGAAGAACGTCAGAGGCGAGAAACGCGCGAACGACCCGATCGCTGAGATTTTGGAAAAGAAACATCGGTTGCGGAAACGCGTGGCGTGAATCACGGATCGAACAGCATTATTCGACTAACAAGCGGACGGCGTGGCTCTGCCGAGATTGTCTAAAATAGAAAACCCGCCCCGGAAGCCTCGACTCCAAAGCGCCGGACCGAATCTTCTCTGCAAGAAACAAGAACTGACCCCGCTCCGTCCGCGCCCCCTCCCCACCCCTCAAGGTGGCATCATGAAAATTAGTATTGTGTCCCAGGAATTCAGGTTAAGTCACTGCGGTCGGTGCCAACGCCTCGATGTCGGTCGCCACGTCCACGATGACGGGACGATCGGCCTTGAGCGCGCGCTGGAGCGCCGGAGCGAGCTCTGCGGGCTTTTCCACTCTGATCCCGAGCGCGCCAATGTCCTCGGCGACGCGGGCGATGTTGACCATCCTGTAGGTCCACAGCTCGCGTGCCTGCTCCGTCTGCTGGCCTCCATAGGCGCGGTCGAAGCCGCGCTTGGACTGGTTTCCACTGGCGTTGTTATTGACGACGGTCACCGAGTTGATCTTCCAGCGCACCGCGGTCTCGATCTCGCCGATGTGATACCACAGGCCGGCGTCTCCCGTGAAGACGACGACGGGCCGGTCGGGGCAAGCGCACTTCGCGCCGAGGCCCGCGGGAAAAGCCCAGCCGAGGTGTCCGGCGCTGCGTATGTAGCTCTGGGTAGGCGCGCGCAGGTCATGGAATCCGCCCATCCACATCCCCGCGTGGCCGGTGTCCACGACGACGATGGCGTCATCCGGCAAGTTTTTTGTGAGCTCGCCGCATATGCGTTCGGGCCGTATCGGAACGGCGTCGGACTGGAGCATCGGCTGGTATTTCGCATACCACTCCTTGCAGATTGAGCGCGATTTTTCGAGCCAGGCGTTTCGCCTTGCCGCCGTCTTTCCGTCCGCGCGCTCGAGCATGCGTGCGAGGACGATCTTCGCGTCTCCGAGCACGGCCGCCTTGAGAGGGTAGTTCCGGCCGAGACACTCCGGTTCGATGTCGATCTGGATCGCCGCAACGCCGATCTTCGGAACGGTCCAAAAATTCGTCGTCATGCCTCCCGTCTCGGTGCCGATGAAGCAGACGAGGTCCGCCTGCCCGATCACCCGGTTGGCGCTCTCGCGCGAATAAGTCCCCGACACGCCGATCGAGAGCGGATGCAAGCCGGGAATGGAATCTTTGCCGTTGAGCGAAGTCGCGACCGGAATGGACAGTTTTTCCGCGAGGGCGACGAGCTCGCTGCCCGCGTTCGAGGCGCGCACGCCGCCTCC
>Ga0184627_10001085_pt1 | contig 10856 bp, 9 predicted proteins | sample PLM3_127_b1_FD_133150 | JGI IMG/M metagenome (GOLD analysis project Ga0184627, IMG submission 133150) | Groundwater sediment microbial communities from an aquifer in East River, Colorado, USA - PLM3_127_b1 | ecosystem: Environmental > Terrestrial > Soil > Riparian zone | place: USA: East River...
CCGGCCGCGCTGGACGGCTTGTCCGAGAAGCTGATCCGCAGCCACTATGACAACAACTATGGCGGCGCCGTGAAGCGGCTCGCCGCGATCGACGCGCAGTGGAAGGCGCTCGATGTCGCCAGCGCGCCGGTGTTTGTCGTCAACGGGCTCAAGCGCGAGGAGCTGATTGCGACCAATTCGATGATTCTTCACGAGCTTTACTTTGAATGCCTGGGCGCCAGCGCGATGTCAGCCGCGATGCAGTCCGCGCTCGCACGCGATTTCGGGAGCGTTCAGCGCTGGAGCGCGGAATTTACCGCGATGGGCAGGGCGCTGGGCGGCGGCGCCGGCTGGGTATTGCTGGTCTGGTCGGCCCGCGACCGCAGGCTGGTCAACCAATGGGCCGCCGACCACACCTGCCACCTGGCGGACGGCAGGCCCCTCCTCGCGCTCGATATGTACGAGCACTCCTACCACATGGACTACGGGGCGAAAGCGGCTGGCTACGTGGATGCGTTCATGCGCAACATCCACTGGCAGCGTGTCGCCGCCGCCTACGAGGTCGTTGCGTGAATGCGGTAAGCCAAGCAACTCCCCCGACTGTATAATTGCGCCCGACGCCGGCATAGCTCAGTGGTAGAGCAACCGCCTTGTAAGCGGTAGGTCGTCTGTTCGAGTCAGACTGTCGGCACCAGCAGATGCTAGCCTGCGTCGAGGCCGGCTTTGGTGTGCGGTGCCGAGCGGAATCCGAATATAAAACAGGCTGTTACTGCCCCGGCCTGGGGAACCATTTAGACTGGGCGGGTCAAACAGCGCGACCGGCCGTTGACAATCCGGAAGTCGCACAGTGTTAACGACGCAGAATAAGGGTGGCGGCCGCAGCAGACGGTCAAGGCCGCCGGAGATGGGCATGATCAAAGTAGAAAACCTGACCAAGGCGTTCGGACCGAAGATCGCGGTCAACGATCTTTCTTTCACCGTCGAGCGCGGCGAAGTGCTGGGCTTTCTCGGCCCCAATGGGGCCGGCAAGTCCACTACCATGCGCATGATCACGGGATTTATCCCGCCGACCTCGGGGAGAATCACCGTCGGCGGCCACGACATCGTGGAAGACCCGCTGCCGGCAAAACGCCTGTTCGGCTACCTGCCCGAGAATGCCCCAGGCTACGCCGACATGACCGTGAACGGCTTCCTCAATTTCTGCGCCGAGCTGCGTGGGTTGCAGGGGGACGCGCGCAAGCGTGCGGTCGGTCACGTGGTCGAGCTGTGCTTCCTCCAGAAAGTCCTCTACCAGTCCATCGACACGCTCTCCAAGGGTTACAAGCACCGCACCGGCCTCGCGCAGTCGCTGATCCACGATCCCGAGGTCCTGATCATGGACGAGCCGACCGACGGGCTCGACCCCAACCAGAAGCACGAGGTACGTATCCTCATCAAGCACATGGGCGAGAAGAAGGCGATCATCTTCTCGACCCACATCCTCGAGGAAGTCGAAGCGGCGTGCTCGCGCGTCATCATCATCGACCGCGGCCGCATCGTCGCCAACGGCACGCCGCAGGAACTGAAGGCGCGCTCGCCGGAAGGGCGGCTGGAGGACGTATTCCGCGCGATCACGCTCCCCGACACGGTCAAAGGCAGCTAAAAAACAAATGAAACCGCAGATGAACGCCAACCCTCATCCCTTCCCCTTCTCCCGAGGGGAGAAGGGGAATCTCGAGCCTCCCCTCTCCGCTTGGGAGAGGGGCGGGGGTGAGGGATCGAACGCAGATAAATCAAACCCGAGAATCGTATTAGCAGGAGTTTTCATCCGCGTTTATCCGCGTTTATCTGCGGCTAAGTTTTCTTCTTTTTGGTTTGAGTCTAAACAATGAATCCATGGGCCAACATCAATGCGATTGTGAAGCGCGAGCTGGGCGGTTATTTCACGTCGCCCATCGCCTACATCTTCCTGGTGATTTTCCTGCTGCTCACCGGCTTCTTCACCTTCACGGTGGGCAGTTTCTTCGAGCGCGGCGAGGCATCCCTCGTGTCGTTCTTCACCTGGCATCCCTGGCTGTACCTGTTCCTGGTGCCCGCGGTCGGCATGCGGCTGTGGTCGGAGGAGCGCCGGCTCGGCACGATCGAGCTGCTGCTGACGATGCCGGTGACGACCTGGCAGGCGATCCTCGGCAAGTTCCTCGCTTCCTGGCTGTTCCTCGCGCTCGCCTTGGCGCTCACCTTTCCGGTCGTGATCACGGCCAACTGGCTGGGCGATCCCGACAACGGCGTGATCTTCACCGGCTACGTGGGCAGCCTGCTGCTCGCCGGCTCCTATCTCGCGGTGAGTTGCATGACTTCCGCCATGACGCGCAACCAGGTGATCAGCTTTATCGTGTCGGTGGTGATCTGCCTGTTCCTGATCCTGGCCGGCTACGAGCCGGTGACGGGGCTGCTGTCGCGCGTCGCCAACGCGCGGGTGGTGGAGATCATCGCCGCTTTCTCGGTGATGACCCACTTCGAGGGCTTCCAGCGCGGCGTGCTCGATCTGCGCGATCTCGTCTTCTTCGCCTCGGTGATGGGCTTCGCGCTGTTCACCACCGGCGTCATCATCCGCAACCACAGGGCAGGGTAAGGAATCCCTATGCATAAGAAGTACCTCGAAACCCTGCTCTACTCGACCGGCGGCATCGTCGCGCTGGTGGCGGTGCTGATCGCGGCGAACTTCATCTTCAGCGCGTTCAACCTGCGCGCCGACCTGACCGAGGGCGACGTCTACACGCTGTCGCCGGGCACGCGGCAGGTCCTCGGCAAGCTCGAGGCGCCGGTCAGGCTGCGCCTCTATTACTCCCAGGGCAGCGAGGCGGTGCCGGTGGGGCTCAAGACGTTCGCCAAGCGGGTGGAAGACCTGCTGAACGAGTACAAGTCGGCCGGCCGCGGCAAGGTGATCGTCGAGAAATTCAACCCGGAGCCGGATTCCGACGCCGAGGACTCCGCGCAGCTCGACGGCATCGAGGGTCAGCTCACCAATGCCGGCGAGAAGTTCTACCTCGGCCTGTCGATTTCCTTCCTCGACCAGAAGGCGGCGATCCCGGTGCTCGCGCCGGACCGCGAGCGCCTGCTCGAGTACGACATCACGCGCGGCATCGCGCAGGTGGGCGAAACGAAGAAGCCGGTCGTCGGCGTGATGAGCGCGCTGCCGGTAATGGGGCGCTCGCTCGACCCGATCCGCAAGCAGCAGCCGTCGGAGCCGTGGGTGCTGGTGCAGGAGCTGAAGAAGATTTTCGACGTGCGCGAGGTCAAGCTCGACGCGCCGAAGATCGACGACGCCATCAAGGTGCTGCTGGTGATCCACCCGCGCAACCTGTCGGAGGAGACCGAGTACGCGATCGACCAGTTCGTGCTGCGCGGGGGCAAGCTCGTCGCTTTCGTGGACCCCTATACCTACTTCGACCAGCAGCCCGATCTCCAGAATCCGTTCGGCGGCGCGCAGGCCGGCCAGTCCACGTTTTACAACTTGTTCAAGGCGTGGGGCGTGGACGTCGACATGGGCAAGGTGATTGCGGACCTCAGCTTCGCGAGCGGGGCGGGGCCGCGGCTGCTGCCGACGCTGCTCACGCTCAACACGCAGGCGCTCAACATGGACGACGTGGTGACGAGCCAGATCGGCACGCTGCTGATTCCGTTCGGCGGCGCGTTCAAGAACAAGCTGGCGGACGGGCTCAAGCAGACCGTGCTGGTGCACACCTCGAAGAACGCGATGCCGGTGGACCTCATCATCGCGACGCTGTCGGGCGAGCCTTCGACGCGCGGCTTCCAGCCCACCAACGAGGAAATGCCGCTGGCCATCCGCCTGATCGGCAAGTTCCATACCGCCTTCCCCGAAGGCAAGCCCAAGCCGTACGCCCCGCCGCGGGCGGACAAGAAGAAGGGTGACGAGAAGAAGGCGCAGGACCAGGCCGAGCCGCAGCTCCGGCAGTCGGCGGAAGAGAATTCGGTGGTGCTGGTCGCCGATGTGGACCTGCTCTCCGACGGCGCCGCGGTGGAAATACAGGAAGTGTTCGGCCAGCGCGTCGCCGTGCCGCGCAACGGCAACCTCGCGCTCGCGCTGGGCCTGGTGGAGCAGCTCTCGGGCGACAGCGCGCTGATCAACCTGAGGAGCCGCGCTTCCTTCAGCAAGCCGCTCACGGTAGTGCGCGAGATGGAAGCCCGGGCGCAGCAGCAGTACCTCGGCAAGATCAAGGAGCTGGAGGACAACCTGAACAAGACGCAGGAGAACCTGCAGGCGCTGCAGAGAGGCAAGAGCGGCACTGCCAGCTCCATTCTCACCGCCGAGCAGCAGGCGGAGCTCGACAACTTCCGCCAGCGCGCGGTCGAAACGCGCCGCGACCTGAAGGAGCTGAGAAAGAACCTGCGCGTCGAAACCGATTCGCTCGAGTTCTGGACCAAGGTCCTCAATATCGGTCTGGTGCCGCTGCTGGTCGCGCTCGCCGGGCTTGCGCTGGCCGCGTCCAGGCGCCGCAGGCAAGGAGCGTTGGCATGAGCCGGGCAGCAGTGATTCCACTTCACCGGAGCGCGGTCCAGACTTGCATCCGTGGTGTACCGGTTACCGCGGCCGACGCGACGTCGCGTCCCTTCGCGCAGTTCCTGACAGAGGCCGCGGTGGCATCATGAACCGCAAACAGTTCATCATTCTCCTCATCGTGCTGGGGGTGCTGGGCGGCATCGGCCTGGGGCTGGTGTGGCAGAACAGTGCCGCGTACCGCGCGAGCGGCGCAAAGATCGGCGCGAAGCTGCTGCCGCAGTTGAAGATCGCGGACGTGGCCCAGGTGCGGCTGCAGGACGCGAAGCACGACGTCACCCTCGTGCGCAAGGAAAAGACGTGGGTGGTGCAGGAACGTGGCGGCTATCCAGCCAGCTTCCAGGAGATCAGCGATCTCCTGATCAAGTTGATCGAGCTCAAGGTGACGCAGTCCGAGCACGTTGGCGCGTCGCTGTGGCCGCGCGTGGAGCTGGCCGACCCCCCCAAAGGTGGGGACGCGGCGGAGCCGCGTCGGGGCGAAGGCGCGGGCACGGCGATCGAGTTCAAGGACGCCGCGGGCAAGCCGCTCGCGCGACTGGTCCTGGGCAAGAAGGTGCTGAAGAAGGACCCCATGAATCCGCTGCCGGCGGCCAAGGACGGCGTGCCGGCAGGCCGCTACGTGCGGGTGGACGGGGCCGGCGACATCATAGTAGTGGTGTCCGATCCGCTGGAGAAAGCGGTGGCCGAGCCCGGCCGCTGGCTCAACCGCGATTTCTTCAAGGCCGAGCGCATCAGGACGCTCGCGGTCGGGCAGGAAGGCAGCGCGCCGCGGTGGATGATTGCGCGCGCGGAGGAGTGGGGCCAGTGGAAGTTCGCGGCGGGCGGCAGCGATCTCAACCCGAGCGCGGCGGTATCGGCGACGAACAAGCTGAGCGCCCTGACCTTCAAGGACGTGGCGGTCGACCCCAAGGCGCTGGCGACCGGCAAGCCGGAGTTCATCGTCGCGGCGACGTTCGACGGCCTGTCGTACGCCGTAAGGCTGGCCAGGATAGCCAAGGGCGACGATTACCTGCTCAATTTCACGGTGACGGGCGAACTGCCGAAGCAGCGCGCCGCGGAAAAGGGGGAGAAGCCGGAAGAAAAGGAGCGGCGCGACAAGGAATTCGCCGAGGCCCGCAAGCGGATAGAGGAGCGCATTGCAGCCGAGAAGGCGCTCGCGAAGTGGACCTACGTCATCGCCGGCGCCGAAGTCGAGCCGCTGCTGAAGAGCCGCAGCGACATGCTCGCCCCGAAACGCGGTGAACAGCCGCCGTTTCCGCCGTTCGGGCCCCGCTGAGTCGCCCTAGCAGTGTGTCGGATTTTGGGTGCCGCGCACCGTGTCCCGTAGGCCGCGACCATCATGATCTGCCGAGCCAGCGGGCGACACACTGCTGAATTAAAGGACAGATTCTGAGGGGTTGGAGTTAACTTGAATGACGGTTCCGGGTCATTACATACCCCATTTCAGCCCGTCGGCTCGGCCGTAACCAAAAGCGGGCACCCCTGCATTCACGCGGACCGTTCATAACACCAAGTCCGACAGGCTGGCGCTATACTTGTCGCATGAGCCAACCCCTGCGCACCGCGGTTGTCACGATTTTCTGCCTGGCGTTGTCCGGCTGCTACGTGAAGGTGGCCGGCAACCAGTCCACCAGCGGCGGCGCAACCACGACGACCACTTCCGGCCAGGTCAGTGGCTCGACCACGTTTTCGGGCGGCCGCGCCTCGTTCTCGTCCGGCGGCCAGCCGGTTTCGCCCAGGGCGCAGGGCGGTTACGCGCAGGTGAGCGGCAACGGCACCGCCGCGGCGGTCCTTCTGATCGGCGTCGGCATCGTTGAATTCCTCAACTACGTTGCCGGCACGCCCCCGCCCAAGCCGCTGCCCCCGGGCGAAGCGATCGGACACACCTGCTCCTGCTACGGCTACCAGCCACCCGTGAACAGTGAACAGTGAACAGTGAACCGCGAACAGTGAACCGCGAACAAGGCAAGTTGCGGTGTAACTGGATTTACCGTTCACCGTTTACCGATTCCTGTTCGCCTGCCCTCATATGAAGCTGAGAGAAATCCTGAAATCACCGGTGTTCCCGCTCGGCAAGAAGTGGGACTTCAAGAAGCGCACCGACGGCTATGAGTCCGACGTCACCGCGCTGGTGCGCCGCATGGTCGAGGACGAGGCGATACGCGAGGACCAGCGCTGGGCCTGGGAGCGCTGGCGCAATGAGAAGCAGGTGACTAAGTGATTAAGTGACCAGGACACCGCCGGAACTTGCCGCGCTCATCAAGAGCGAGACCGCGAAGTACGCCAGGGTGTTCTAGGGCTCCGGCGCCAAATTCGAGTGACGAGTGACGCGATGACGAAGTGACGCGCATGAACCGTTCATCGTTCATCATTCATCATTCATCATTCGTATTGCTGTGCGCCGCGCTGGCGGGCGCTTTGTCGCAAGCGCATGCACAGCAATACCCCTCGCGGCCGGTGCGCTTCGTGGTGCCGTTCGCGCCGGGGGGCAGCACCGACACGCTGGCGCGCACCATCGGCGTCAAGCTCGCCGACGCGCTCGGGCAGCAGGTGGTGGTGGACAACCGCCCCGGCGCCAACGGCGACATCGGCATGATGATCGTCGCCAAGGCGCCGCCCGATGGCCACACCATCCTGCTCGGCTACATCGCCAACCTTGCGATCGCCCCGAGTCTCTACGCCAAGCTGCCGTTCGATCCGGTGAAGGACTATGCGCCCATCACCCAGATCGCCACCTCGCCCAACGTGCTGACGGCGCACCCTTCCGTGCCGGCAAAGAGCCTGCAGGAGTTGATTGCGCTGGCGAAGGCAAAGCCCGGTGCGGTCAATTTCGCCTCGACCGGCGTCGCCAGCGTCGGGCATCTCACCGGCGAGCTGCTCAACAACCTGGCGGGAATCAGGATGACGCACGTTCCCTACAAGGGCAGCGGTCAGGCCGTGACGGACATCCTGGGCGGGCACGTGCAGGTCATGTTCAGCGGCTTTTCCTCGACCCTGCATCACATCAAGGCGGGGAAGCTGCGCGCGCTCGCGGTGACCGGCATCCGTCGCTCGCCTGCGCTGGCCGATGTCCCGACTATTGCGGAGCAAGGGTTCCCGGGCGTCGAGGCGACCGCGTGGTACGGCGTGCTCGCGCCCACCGGATCGCCCAAGCCCGTCGTCACGCGGCTGCACGCCGAGATCGTCAGGATCCTCAAGCTACCCGACGTCAGCCAGCGGCTGGACGGGCTGGGCTTCGAGATCGTCGGCTCGACTCCGGAGCAGTTCAGCGCCTACATCCGGTCGGAAATCAAGAAATGGGAGAAGGTCGTACGAGCTTCGGGCGCAAAGCCCGATTGATGAACCGCTCCCTGCGCGCTTGGATGGCCGTGCTGCTGTTCTGGGCGCTGCCGGCCCAGGGGCAGTGGGTGGACCCTTCACGCAACTGGCGGACCTTCGACACCGCCAATTTTTCGCTGCATTTCGCCGAAGAACACCGTTCGCAGGCCCACCACGCGGCCGGCATCGCGGAGACGGTTTACGCGCGGATCAGCGGCTGGCTGCAATGGCGGACGGAATCGCGAACGCATCTCGTGCTGCTCGACTCCGCTGATTTCGCCAACGGCCTGGCGTCGCCCCTGCCGTTCAACTACACGGCCATTTTCCTGTCACCGCCCGACGACGGGGAGCTCCTGCAGAACCGGGAGTGGCTGGAGCTGGTGCTGACGCACGAGCTGACCCACATCGTGCACATGGACCTGGCACGGCGCGCGCCGCTCGCATTGCGCCGCATATTCGGCCGCGCTCCCCCCTGGCTGCTGTTCTTTCCGAACACGCTGCCCAACGTCTGGGGCCCCGCGTGGGTGAAGGAGGGCCTCGCGGTGTACGCGGAGTCCGACCCGGTCAAGGGTTGGGGGCGCCTGGAGCAGAGCACGTTCGAGGGCATGATGCGCGCCGAGGTGGCACGCGGGCTGATTTCACTACGCGAGATCAATGCGGACGGACGCGGCTTCCCTCACAACCGCGACTACCTCTACGGCAGCTATTTCTTTCTGTTCCTGAGCGAGCGCTACGGCCCGAAGGCGATCACGAATCTCGTCGAGGACTACAGCGGCAACTTCATTCCTTTCCGCGTGCACAGCAATCCGGTGGCGGTCACCGGCAAGACCATGGACGTGCTGTGGCTCGAGTATCAGGGCTGGCTGCGCGCGCGCTTCGCGCCCAGGCCCGGGGAGACGGCAACGCAGCCGGACCAGCAGGGGGAGATCGTCGCCCAAGCGTTCTCGCTGACGAGCCCCGCGCTCACACGCGAGGGAGGACGCTGGTACGTGCAATCGGACGGAATCACGCGGCACCGGCTGGTGCGGCAGGCGAAGGGCGGGGACGCCGAGACAGTGCGTGAGGTCGAACGCGATGCCCGGCTTGCAATTTTCGGGGGCGGCGAGCTGGTGGTGGCCCAGCCGGAAATCTGCAACGACTACAACTATTTCTACGACCTGTTTCAATTCGGCCCGGACGGGGACTGGAACCGGCTGACTACCTGCGGGCGGTTCCGCTTCGCCGCGCCGCTCGAGGATGGCCGCATCGCGGTGGTGCGCGTCGAAAAAGGGGAGGGAGACGTTTTCGTGCTGGACCGGAAGGGAGCGGTCGAGCGCACGCTCTACCGGGCGGCGCCGGGAGAGTCGCTGACCGGGATTGCCGCGCGGGGCGGGAACGTGGTGCTGACCAGCTTGCGCGACGGGAGCTGGTCGCTGATCGAGATCGGGGACGGAAGGCCGACCGTGCTGTTTGCCGATCAGGCGATCAAGCATTCCCCGCGTTTCGGCGCGACCCCGGATGAAATCTACTTCGTGGCGAATTACGACAATGTGTACAACGTCTGGTCGTGGCGGCGCGGCGAGCGGACGCTGTCGCGCTGGACGCGGGCAGGGACCGGCGTCCGCGAGATCAGCGCGCCGGTTGCCGGTGAAATGCTGCTGACGACCATCGAGGCCGATGGCGACGTGCTGCGGGCGTACCGTCTGCCGGAGTCGCCACTGGAACGGCGCGAGGCGGCCGCGCCTGCCGCCGGGTCGCCGGCGCCGGCGCCGGCGAAGGCGGATGACCTGCGGCGCGGCACTGAGCGCCCCTACGCGCCGTGGTCCTCCCTGCTGCCGCGGTCCTGGTTCCCGACGTTCTACGCCGCCGACGGGGCGGTCGCGCTCGGGGTCACGACCTTCGGCCAGGACGCATTGGGCCTGCATCACTACAGCGTGACACCCATGTACGAGTTCACACAGGGACAGCCGCTGGGGAGCTTCATCTACGAATACAACGAGCGGCATCGCCTGCTGCTCCAGCGCACCATGTCGGTCAAGGCGACCACCGACAAGGACGACGGGAACTCGTTGACCGATCAGGACATCCAGCAGTACACCATCACCGATTCGGTGCAATGGGTCTCGACGTGGCGCAGCCTGTCGTTGGATACGCGCTATTACTGGGGGCTGGGTGGCGCCCTCAATCGCGAGAAACAATACGACGTCAACGCCGCCACCACGACCCTCAGCGACAAGCCGGTGCTGGGGCTCGTCGCCGGAGTGGATACGCGCCGCACGCAGTGGCTGTCGGAGGGATCGAGCCAGGGGCAGCAGCTGCGATTGTGGGCAGAAACGTCGAACGGCTTGAACGGCACTTACACCGGCAATGTCTACCGCGCGGACTGGCGCGGATACCTGCCGGCCGGAAAAACCGTCCTGGCGCTGCGCTGGAACGAAATCTACGGGCAGCCTGGCGCGGAGCCGATCGAGCTGGGCGGCTCAGAATCCGATGACGCGCTGGGGCTGCCGCTGCTGAACCAGCGGGATTTCCCGCTGCGCGGCTACACCAGCGGCGAAGCGGTCTTGACCGGGCAACGCGCCCGCGTGGGGACGATCGAGTGGCGGGTGCCGTTGTCAGACGTCGATCGGCATTTAATGGTCCCGCCGGTGGGGCTGAACCGGGTCTCGATGAGTCTGTTCCTCGATATCGGCGCGGCGTGGAATTCAGGAGCGTCGCCGGACTATCATCGCGGCGTTGGCATCGAACTGCTGTCGGAGATCCGCTTTGGCTACGTGGCGGGGCTCCGGGTGCGGGCGGGCGTCGCCCGGGGCCTGGATGACACCGGCAAGACGACGGGCTATGTGCAAATAGGGCGGTCCTTCTGAGTGTCGAGGGACGAGTGTCGAGGGGCGAGTGACGGGAACCGATTGGACAACGCATACCAGGAGAAAAGTATGAGCGTAACGAAAATTATCGGAGTATTGCTCATCATCGCCGGGACGCTGGCCCTGATCTATGGCGGCTTCAGCTACACCAGGGA
>Ga0184627_10001086_pt1 | contig 10854 bp, 8 predicted proteins | sample PLM3_127_b1_FD_133150 | JGI IMG/M metagenome (GOLD analysis project Ga0184627, IMG submission 133150) | Groundwater sediment microbial communities from an aquifer in East River, Colorado, USA - PLM3_127_b1 | ecosystem: Environmental > Terrestrial > Soil > Riparian zone | place: USA: East River...
CCGACCAGGTCTTGCGCCCGGGCATGAACGCCGACGTGACCATCTCAAAATAGTAAGGGGTCAGGAGTGAGGGGTGAGGTGTCCGCCCCCTTGCAACCCCAACCATTGGCAAATCATGAGCAGCGTCATTATAGCCGAGGGGCTGACCAAGAAATTCGGCCGGCTGGTGGCGGTCGATGACGTGAGCCTCGACATTGAGGCCGGAGAAATCTTCGGCTTCCTTGGTCCCAATGGATCGGGCAAATCCACGGTGATCCGCATGCTCTGCGGCCTCTTGCAGCCCAGCGCCGGGCGCGCGCAACTCGACGGCCTCGACGTCGTCCGGCAAACCGAAGAGGTCAAGCGGCGGATCGGTTATATGTCCCAGCGCTTCAGCCTCTACGAAGATCTGACCGTACAGGAAAACCTCGATTTCTACGGATCGATCTACGGTCTGGGCCGCTCGGAGCTGGATGACCGGCGCAAGATGGTCGTGGCCCTTGCCGGCTTGGAAGACCGTCTGGCGCAGCTGGCGGGGACTCTGTCCGGCGGTTACAAGCAGCGGCTCGCACTGGCCTGCTCGCTATTGCATCGGCCGAAGATTCTTTTTTTGGACGAACCGACGGCCGGCATCGACCCGGTGGCGCGCCGGGAGATTTGGAATCTGCTGTTCCGCTTAGCCGGCGAAGGGACGACGCTGTTTGTCACGACGCATTACATGGATGAGGCGGAGCGCTGTTCCCGGGTCGCGTATATCTACCTGTCGAAGCTCATCGCTCTTGGCCGGCCACAGGAACTCAAGAAGCTCCCGGAAATCACGCCTGGCGGTTCGGTGTGGTACGAAATTTCATGCGACGATTCGACCCAGGCGTTGGCGCTGTTGCGTGAGCACCCGGCCGTGCGCGACGCGACGATCTTCGGCGACGCGATCCACGCGCTCGCCGGCGGGGAAACCGATGCGAGTGCTCTGGAGTCCTACTTGCGACTGCGGGGCGTGGGGCAGGTTCATTGCCGCGCGGCGCGGCCCTCGTTGGAAGATGTGTTCGTCACGCTCACGCGTCTGTACCGCGACAACGCGAAAGGGTGACGATGTTCCGCGGTCTGTGGGCCATTTTCACCAAGGAAGTCATTCACATTCGGCGCGACCCGGCCACGCGCTTTATTCTCGCCATCCCGCTTGTCCAGCTTTTGCTGTTCGGTTACGCCATCGATACGAATGTAAAAAACGTTCCGACGGTGGTTTTCGATTTGAACCGCGACGCGGCTAGCCGTGAGCTGGTCAAAGAATTCGAGAATACCCGCTATTTTCGCATCGTCGGGGAAGTCCATTCCGACGAAGAACTGCGCAACGCCATCGTCAGCGGTCGGGCCAAGGTCGGCATAAAGTTTCCGCCGGACTATTCGACGAATATAGTCAATGGGCGCCCGGCCCAGGTACAGGTACTCATCGACGGCTCGGAATCGACCACGGCGCTGCAGGTCCTCAACTCGAGCCAGCAACTCGGTTTCTTGAAATCTCTCAGGCGCGAAGGGCTGAGCGTGGATCAATTCAGCATCGACGTTCGCCCCCGGTTGCTCTTTAATCCCAATCTAGAGAGCGTCAACTTCTTCGTCCCCGGCCTCATCGGCATCATCTTGCAACTGGTCACGGTGTTTCTCACCGCCTTCGCCATCGTGCGCGAACGGGAGCGCGGAACGCTCGAACAGTTGCTGGTGACGCCGGTGTCGAAGGGGGGGCTCATTCTCGGCAAGCTGCTGCCCTACACGGCGATCGGCTTCGGACAAACGGGGTTGGTTCTTTTGCTGATGGTGTTTCTCTTCGGCGTGCCCATCCATGGTTCGGTGGCATTGCTCCTAACTCTGTCCGGTGTCTTTCTGGTCCCGGCGCTAGGCATCGGTATCGTCATTTCCACCTTCGCCAAGAACCAGGGCGAAGCGATGCAGATGTCGTTGATGGTCATGCTGCCGTCGATTTTATTGTCTGGATTTATCTTTCCGCGCGAATCGATGCCGCTGGTGATCTATCTGATCAGTCTCGTCATCCCGGCTACCTATTACCTCGAGATCTTGCGGGGCATCATTCTGCGCGGAGCCGGATTCGCGGCGCTGTGGGACGAGACAGTCGTGCTGATCGGCTTTGGAATATTTTTCATGGTGCTGAGCGCGCTGCGCTTTAAGAAGCACCTGGGCTAGCGACCGCCGCTTTCGGCGCGGGCAGGAGAAGTGCCATCAATGCGACGCTCGCAAACGAGAGAAGTCCGAGCAACCAAAAAATCGTCGGCAGCTCCGCGGTGACGAGGAGGAGCCCGACGACCGAGGTCGAGGTGGTCTTGGAGACCTGCTGAATCAAGCGGTCGAAAGAAACGATGCCGCCGCGCAGTTCCGTGGGCGCGTTTTGCGTCAAGAGGCTTTTTTGCATCGGCGAAATCACACCGTTGGCGAGGCCGTAAAAAAACAGCGCGCAACCCACCAGCCAGACGCCCGGAACGAACGGCACCGCGACCACCGCGGCGCCGCTCACGACGAAGGCCATGAAAAGAATATGCGCCTTGTCGCGCCCGGCGGCGATACGTCCGGCCTGGCTTGCGGTGATCATGGCGCCGGCGGAGAAGAAGATATAAAGCAATCCCGCGGTCGCCGTCGAGATGCCGTGCGTGCGCACGAGGAAGAGCGGAAAATAGGTCAAAAAGCCGTAGTCGAGAAAGAAGCGCAGAAAACCGGCCGAGAACGCGACCAGCAGGCGCGGATGGCGCGCCAGGCGCAGCATGTCGCCGAGGTAGGTGAGAGTTTTTTCACTGCTCTTGGCTTTGGTCTCGGGCATCCACACCAGCGCCGCTAGTCCCACCGGCACGGTCAGAATGTAGAATGCAAAAGGCCAGAACCAGGCGATGGTGGCCAGCAGGCCGCCGAGCGGCGGGAAGACCAAATAGCCGATCCGGTCGAGAAATACCTTGAGACCCTGGCCGCCGATCTCGTTGTCGCCTTCGAGCAGGTCGCCGATCAGCACGATGGTGAGCGGGATCACCGCGCTGAAGCCGACTCCCTGCAACGTCCTCAAAACCAGGAGCCAAGTAAAACTCGGCGCAAACGCCATCGACGTGCCGAACAGCCCGAAGACGATCAATCCCCAACCAAGAAGCAGGCGGCGGCCGTAAAGATCGGCGATGACGCCGAAGATCGGCGAGAGAAAGATCGCCGGCGCGGTGAAGACGGTCATCACTAACGAGAGTGCCGAATCGCTGATCCCGAACGGGCCGGTCAGCGCGGGCAATGCCGGTTGAATAAAATTCACCCCCATCATCAGCGCGACGCTCGACGCGTAGACGATGCTCAGCGCTTTCTTTTTTGCCGGCGCCAGGTCGCCGAAGTCGAAAATGGAAGTTACGCCGCGGGAAAGCATTGACCGGAAGCTAGGGGAAACGCTGGGGGGAGTCAAGGAGAAGTCGAGGATGGAGGATAGAGGATGGAAGATGGAGAATCGAAAATGGAGTAGTGGAGTAATGGAGTGTTGAAGAATGGGGTCTTGGAGTAGTGCAGTAATGGAGTGTTGGGTTTCTTCAACCCAGTACTCCAGCACTCCGGTACTCCATTACTCCAATGCGTCTCTCTGTGATATGCATGAGCGCAGCACACACTCAATCGTGGAGGATTCTTTCATGCCGCAAGACATGCGTTCATGGATCAAACAATTGGAAGAGGCCGGGCTGTTGGCGCGCATCACCAAGCCCGTGGACCCGCGCACGCAGATGGGTGCCCTGCTCTGGCAGGCACGGGACCGGGCGCTGCTGTTTGAAAATCTGCCGGGCTATCCGGGTTGGCGCTGTTTGGGCCAGGCGCCGGGCGATGTGTCGCTGGCTCCCGTCGCCTTCGGCACCGAGCGCGACGAGATGGTGCCGGAATTCGTGCGCCGCACGGAAAAACTCGGCACGACGCGCATGGTCGCTGCGGGTCCGGTGCAAGAAAAAATTTTAACTGGCAGCGATGTCGACATCACGAAGATGCCGATCCATCAGGCGGGCATCCGCGACGGCGGGCCGTTCATCGGCTCCGGCCTGATGATCACCAAGAATCCGGAGACCGGCCGGCGCAACATGAGCTTTCACCGCCTGCAAATGAAAGGGCCCAACAAAACCGGCATTCTGCTCTACCCGCGCCACGCCTGGAGCAACTATCAAATGTACGAAGCGATGGACAAGCCCATGCCCGTGGCGATCATGATCGGCCATCATCCGATGTATTACATGGCGGCGGCGACGACGACACAGTACGGCGTCGACGAGCTTGAGATCGCCGCGGCGCTGCTGCGCGAAGAGGTGGACTTGGTGAAGTGCCGGACCGTGGACATCGAAGCGCCGGCATTCGCCGAAATTATTCTCGAAGGCGAGATTCCGCCCAAGGTGCGCGAAGAGGAAGGGCCGTTCAGCGAGTTTCAGGATTACTATTTAACCGGGTCGGGAATGAATCCGATCGTCAACATCAAAGCCGTTACGATGCGCCACGACGCGATCTTCAAGAACGTTCAGAATGGCACTGAAGTCGAAGGCTGCGTCTATCACAAGGTGCCGATGTCGGCGCAAATTCTGCGCCGCGTCCGCACCGTCGGCGGATTCGCGGACGTAAAAAACGTCTTGGTGATGCCAGGGATTTTCGGCGTAGTCGTGCAGATGACCCCGCGTTATTACGGCGAGGCGCGCAATGTGCTGATGTCGGTGCTCTCCAGCGAGTATCAGCATCCGAAGGTCGCCATCGCCGTCGATGAAGACGTGGATATTTTCAATTACGCGGAGGTGCTCTGGGCGATTAACACGAGAGTGAACCCGCAGGAAGATATCGTCGTCATCAAAGGCGCGAAAATTCACGCCATGGACCCTTCATGCCCGGAGTTCGGTCATCCGGGCGCGCCGGGCTGGCACCGCATCGGCGGCAAGATGATGATCGACGCCACCAAGCCGCCGCAATGCGATTCCAAACGCCGCGACGAATTCGAACGGCTGCGGCCAGTGGGCTGGGAAACGATGCGGCTGGAAGATTTCTTACCGGAAGGCTCGCCGCCGCTGCGGTTTAATCCGAAGATACCAGGGTTGAAAAGCTGAAGGGTTCAAAAAGTTCAAAGGTTCAAGAGTTCAAGTGATGGAGGCATGATTCAACCAATTGAACTTTTGAACCTTGAACCGTTGAACGGTTGCGGGCCTAATCGTCCGTCTCGCCGAAGTAGTCGCGCAGGATTCTTTCTTTGATGTACTCCAACGCGCCGAGGTCGTGAATGATGTCGCCGCCGGTGTCGTAGAAGAAAATGTCGCCCTTGCGATTGCGGCCGATGGCGACGAGCCATTCCAGCTCGTCGCGATCTTCCAGGAGATAGTTGATCGCCTGGTTGGCTCCCTTGCTGGCAATGATGGTGACTTTGGGGTTGGCGGAATTCTTCGGTTGGCTCATGAAACTGCCTCCTGCCTTCCCTTAGAGCTTATATCAGAAACTCGCGGTTCCACAACAATCGCGCCAATATACCTTCACGGGGCTGCCGTCTGAAACGTCGCCGGCAAACTTATCGCAACGAGAAATCCACGCGGCTGGCCCTGGCTTTTGCCTTGCTTTTCTCATCTTCGGCCGCCGGTTTCGACGCCACCATAAAGACGCGGTCGACGGTGACCTGACCCAGGGATAGGAGTCGATCCCGCACGGCTTGCGCGCGGCGATTGGCGAGGTTGCGCAGATCGTCATCGTTGACTTGAATATATTTGAGCATCAGGCTTTCCATCTCCGCGGCCGGCAGGTCTTTGGCCAAGCCGATGAGATTGCGCGGTTTGGGAAAACTCTCGGCGCCGTAGGCGGCTTTGAGGTAACGTTCGTATTCGCCGGCCGCGACTTGAACCTCATCGACGGATTTCGGCGCCGTCCCTTGCCGTACCAGCTCCGTCATTTTTTGCGCCTTGAGTTTTCTTTCCAGGGCGGTCTTTTTTAACCCTTCCAAATCGTTGACGGGGTCCACGCGGCCGCTGATTTCTAGCTTCAACCCCGGCCGATTGTTCATCGCGGTGGAGAGGGTTTTGATCTTCGCCTCGGCGGACTGCGCCAGCGCGGCCCGGCCGTAGTCGAACTCGATGTAGCTCAACTCTTCGCCGCCGCCGCCGCCAAAAAGCGAGCCCAAAAGGGTGAACGGTGAAGTAACCGCCTTGACGAGAATGTTCAATATAAGCTGCCAGACGATGCCGCCGACGCTGAACTTGGGATCGTCGAGGGAGCCGCCGATGGGCAGGTTGACGTCGATGACGCCGTTGCGGTCTTTGAGTAAAGCGACGGCGAGCAACACCGGGAGCTTGGTGGCGTCCGGGCTTTCGATCTTGTCGCCGAAGGTCAGCTGATTGAGGATGATTTTGTTTTCCGCGCTCAGCTTGCGGTTTTCGATCTTATATTGGACATTGAACGTCAGTTTCCCCTTTTCGATCCCGTAGCCTACATATCTGCCGGAATAGGGCGACATCGGGCTCAGGTCGATATCTGTAGCATCGATCTTGATGTCGAGGGAGAGGTCCTTCGCGAGCGGGTTGATTTTGCCGCTGATATCCACCGGTGCGGCATTGTCGAGCCTTGCGTGTATCTCGATGTCACCGGGCGTTTCCGGCTTGAGTTCGGAAATCGCGCCCTGAAAACCGGTGAGATTAGCGGAGTAATTGGGTTTGATGAAGAAGTCACTGAAGTTGACATTGCCGCCCTGCAAGTTGATCTTACCGATCGTGATCCGTCTTTCGCTCGACGGCGCTGCGACGGGCGCCTCCGCAGGTTTTTCCGGCTTCGTTTCCAAAGCGTCCTTGCTCTCGGTCTTCTGAGCCGTCAGCTTCTGTAAATTCATCTTGCCATCGGCACCGAGGATCAGACGCGAGTAAAAGTCTGCTAAATTGATTTCGTTGATGCGGAGTTGCATCGGCTCCAGGGCGAATTGCATACCGTCGAGAGTCAGCAATTTCCATTTTAGCAGGTCCAGCGAGGCGTTCTTGTCGATGGTCGCGAAGTCGGCGACTTGCAGGCGGCCTTCGTAATTGACTTTGGCGGCACCATCGCCGCTCGCGTCGAACGTCAGCGTGCCTTTAGTGCCGATTTGGCCGCCGGTCAAAAGAAAGTTGACTTGATTCTCGAGATAGGGCTGAAACGGCAACAGCTCGATGTCGCGCGCATCCACCGCGAAGTTGGCCGCCGCAGGGTTGGCTCCGGCCGTCCCGACGAGCCGTAGGACTCCTTTGTTATTGATCCGCGCGGAGACGGTCGCTTTGCCGCGCTGGTTTTTGGCGGTGGAGATCGGCCCGCCGCGAAGCGAGATCTCCGTAAGGTTGAGCTTCGCCGGCGTCGGCGTGCCCTGATCTTCGAAGGCGAGCTTGAACCGATCGATGGCGATCTGCTTCGCTTCGATCTTCCAGCCGGGCGCTTCTTTCTTGGCCGGCTCCTTCACCGCGGCGCCGGGCGCGGAGGCTCTAACGATGCGGCTCGTGTTCAATGCACCGTCCTTGTCGCGCTGCACGAAACCGCTGCCGTCCCGTCCTTCAATCTTGCCGATGGCGATCGTCCGGGCGTCGAGGTCGACGAACGTTTCTTTGATCGCCAGTGACGGCAGGCGCCACAACGGCTCGCGCCGCCCCGCTTCTTCGAGCCGAAGGTCACGGATCGCGGCGTTCAGGTCCGAAAGTTTGAATTGCGTCTTGTCGCTCTTTTGCTCCAGCGAGTACGACGTCGAGATATCCAAGAAGCCCTCTTTGATCTCGGCGGCGACCGTGCTCTGGTAATATGGACGCAGATTCCCCGGGCGCAATCCTGTAACATCGAGCTTGCCTTCCACGAGCAGCGGCGTCAGCTGGAGCGAGCCGCTGTGCGTGAACTTTTCCTTGCCGTCGGTGACGAAGGAGATTTCCACCGCGGCTTTCTTCTCCGGCTCGTTGGTGAGGCCTTTAATATCGAGGCGCAGTTCGTCGAGCTGCGTGCGATAGGGCTTTTCCGGCGTGTCATCGCTGAAGTTGAGCTTGCTCGACTCCAGCGTAATCTCGCCCACGTTATAGCCAAACGGAGCGCCGGCCTTCTGGGGTTCCGCAGCGGTTTTTTGCGGCGATGCGATCACCAGGTTGGCAAGATTGATGGCGCCGTCTTTACCGCGGCGCACGTGAAGTTCGAGCCCTTGCGATTTTACCGATTTGAAATTTGCTTTGCCGCCGAGCACCTCGAAGGAACTAACGACGATCTCCAGGGACGGCACCTTGAGCAAGGGAGTGTCCCGGAGTTCTTGCATGACGAAATCTTGCACGATCACATCGCCGGAAAGCGCCAAGACGGCTGCTTGGCCCTTGGCGGTTTTAAACGACGCGGTGAGCTTGCCGTCGATCTGACCGGAAGGAACCTTAAAGTTCAGCTCCACCGGAGAGTAGGTGAGATACTTAGGGATGCTGAGGTTGTCGAGATTGAAGTGTAATTGGCTTTCTAAAGTTTCCTTAAAGGGTTTGGTCTCGCCGCCGATCACCAGCGGCGAGCCGTTGATCAGCGCGGAGAACGCGGGTTGGACCTTGATGTCCACTTGAGAGGGTATGCTCGAAATGAACGGCACCCCGATCTTGATGTTCGATATCGTATGTTTCGTTTGCTCCGGCCGATCGTCAAAGTCGATTTTGCCGTCGATGATTTCAATATTTTTAAGCGCGAAGCGCGGCGTCGGACCGGAGGGTCCGGACATGAACTCGTCGATGAGGTTTTGGTAGTTGTATTTCGAATTCTCGTCGCGGACCAGATTAATGTAGGGTTTGACCACGCGCAGTTCTTTGATCACGGGTCCCCAGCGGAAAATCGACTGCAACTCGATATTGACATAGAGTTCGTCGAAGGAAATCGCAGCGGCGCCGCCTTGCCGCTCCTTCATGAGAAAACCGCGAACCGTGGCGGACATCGCGTAGGGATTGATGCGGATCTGCTCGATGGTAACCGCGCGATGAAGCTTATCGGTCAGAACAGCGGCGAGCTTGCCGCGGAGCAGCGGCGGCGCTACCAGCGCGCCCAGAATGCCGATGGCGACCACGATGGCGACGAGCCAGACCGCGATTTTCCGCGTACGCGGGTGACGGGCGATTTCGCTGGCGCGCTTGCGCAATTCCTCGGCGTCGATGGCCATTGCCGCTTGAGCAAAATAATCGAGATTTCTGAGTCGAGCGGATCATATCGCGCGCGAAGGCTCGTGTCCACTCAGCGGGACTTCGCCGCAGGGTCGCGTCAAAGTCGCGTTGAGCAGACTAAAATCCCTCTAAATCTCCCTTTACCCTCCTTCGCAGAAAGCCACGGGTGTAAACCCGTGGATGAATGCGAGGTGGGTACCCTCCATAGCCTTGGCGAAGGAGGGTACGCTTCGGCCTTCGCCGTCCGAAGTCGGCTACGGCCGACGAAGGTCGGAGGGTTCCGCCCGACGAAGCATGTGGAGAGGTGCCACGGCCGTAAGGCCGTGGGACTCCACAAAGGAAGACTTTTAAGTCCCCCTTTGGGAAAAAGGGGGAAGGGTGAATTTTTGGACAAACGGGACTCGTGAAATCAATTCACTAAGGTGAAACTGACTTTGACGTCGCCGTGGACGTCGGCCGTCGGATCGACGTGGTTCTTATTCTACCCGTGAGCGGAAAGATTCTCGACAACTACCCGGTTGCTAAAAGGCCCTCCGCTGAATCTAACCTTTGTCTCTGCAGATCTCTAAAAGAAGCGCAAATTTAGAGTGGGACCCTACGCCATCAATTGGTCGGGAATTGGGTTCGCTGGCGTCGAAAATGCTCGCCCTTTTTCTTTTTGAAAATATATTTAAGGCGGAATTGGCGGCGAAAGCTTCGTTTTTATCGGAGCCGGATGAATCGGCGCGTTACGCTACCGATCGGGTCGCAAACATCCGATAAAGCACGAGCAAGATAATAGAGCCGATTATGGCCATCACGAAGCCGACCGGGTCTCCCTCGCGATATAATCCTAATACTCGCCCCAAGAACCCGCCCACCAATGCCCCCACGATACCGAGTATAGTTGTGATGATGAACCCGCCAGGATCGCGTCCTGGCATGAGTAGCTTTCCTATGATTCCAACAACCAAGCCAAAAAAAATCCATCCGAGAATGCTCATGGCGATATCTCCCTTCTACCCTGAATATGTCCCGGCGATATTGTCTCTAACAATGTACGCAATTTCCTTGCCTTCCCCAAGACGAAACAGCTTACCGACCCACCAGGATCAAAACACCGGCAGCGATAGCAAGCAGAGCCAGTATAGGACCGATGGCTGGAACGTGAATGCTGACCACTTGTAACAGGCCGGTCGCGATGAGCCAGATTCCCAGCAAGAGCATTCCCAGGTTCTTTGTCAGGTTCATGTTGTTTACCTCCTTATGTGAAAAGTGCGATTTCTAAAACCGCAGCCACCGGATGCCGCGGTGTCTCCCACGGCATGGGCCGAATCGTACAAATAGTCGCTAATACGCAAAAATAAGTCAGGATTTTTAGCGCAGCGACTGGAATTTGAGGATTTGCGACAAAATGTTATCCAACATGGAATAATTCCCATCAGCGAAGCGACCATATTGATATCGGGTATTGTAACCATCTTCATAGCCCCGACGAAATCCCTCACGGAAGTAGTAGTTATAGTCGTTCCGAGCTATGTAATAGCCACTGTAGCCGTAGTTTGCGTCCCGATAGGCATAAGAGTCTTTGTAGTTGCCACGCCAACGGTCGTCCTGGTCTGCCTTTCCGGCGCGGAAGCCTTGCGCATAACCAGCATTGAGGGCCTGCCGTAGCACGTCTGCGCCGTAGCGGTTTATCTCGTAGTACCGGCCGCCGCGATTGTAACGATAGATCGGTGCCGCATAGAAATAC